>Ga0315281_10000672_pt1 | contig 48154 bp, 42 predicted proteins | sample YL17G07_0_MG_FD_204540 | JGI IMG/M metagenome (GOLD analysis project Ga0315281, IMG submission 204540) | Sediment microbial communities from Yellowstone Lake, YNP, Wyoming, USA - YL17G07_0 | ecosystem: Environmental > Aquatic > Freshwater > Lake > Sediment | place: USA: Wyoming | collected...
CCGGGAAAGGTCGGGTAGGTGCCGCCGTTTTTTTCGAAATACGCCCGGGCGTCTCCCGATTCATTCCACGTCAGACCGACGACCTTGACGGGCTTTCCCCGGAATTCCCGGGAGAGGGCCTGCATTTGGGGGATGCTGGCCTGGCAGGGGCCGCACCACGTGGCCCAGAAATCCATCACCACCACGTTGCCCGCGAGAGAGGCCAGGGAGAGCGTGTTTTTCCGGTCGTCCGTGACGGTCCAGGCCGGGGCCATATCGCCGACTGCCGGACCGCCGAGGGTGAATTGCTTTTCCCGGTACACCGGCGGGAGCGCCGACTTGAAGGCCGCATCGGCGGGGGGCGGGATGAATTTGAACCCGCTTATTTCGATGGCTCTCGAGCCGGGGATGCCGTCCTTCGAACTCGCCCATTCGACGGACCGCGGGAGATGATCTTTTTGACCGAAGCGGTAGGTATATCCTCCGCCGCCGGGAAGAGGAAAGAAGACGACGTCGCACATCGTTCCGCCCGCCGCCTCGGGCGCCTTCAGTGTGCCCTGGTATTCCAGTATCCCTTCGAGTTTCCGGGGTTCGACGAGGGTCGGCAGGAACATGTTCGACTTCCTGGAGAGAAGAAGCGCTCCTCCCTGATGGCTGGCCCCCCGCCACAGCGTGTGCGTCGATTCCTCGAGGGCAGACGTCAGGTCGCCGTCCGAAGTGACAACCACGCGGCTTCCGGGAGATGCGGGGGCCGCCTGGTCGCGCGAAACCGCTTCGATCAGGACCTTGGGCGGATTGCCGGGAAGCCCGAGGAGGACGCGGGCCCTGCCTTCGAGCCGGGGCGTGGTCTTGGCGAAGGCGCCGGTGGCGGTGCTCAGGAAATTAAACTCGAAGGCCGTCGAGCGGCCCATGGCCTCGGCGGCGGCCAGAACGACCTTTCGGACCTCATCAGAATTCTTGGCCTGGCCGTTCGAGGCCGACGGCCCCGCTGAGAGAGAACCCGAGGCCAGGAGCAGTATCGCCATGGCAAAACCGGTCAGCGGTTTGGACAATTTATCCTCCATCAAGCATGCGAAATTCAGACGGAAAACGCCCTACCAATTCGATAAGACAGCCCTCGGGGGGAAAAGGTTGCCCAGGCGGCTTAGATTCATGGATAAATCGCGCCCGACGGCCGGGCGGTCAGCGGACGACGATCTCATCGACAAAGACCCAGGACAGCCCGCCGGCCGAGGGATGCCAGTCGGGAAGGCGCTTGGTCCCTTCGATCCGGAAGCGGACGTAGCGCACGCGGTCGAGGCCACCCGGCCCGGCCGGGGCGCCGGCCCACAAAAAGGGCCGGACGAAATCCTCGCCGCGATGGTCGCCTTCGACGGCGATCGCCCCGATCTCACGGAAAACGGCTCCGTCCTCCGAAACCGCGCACGCGACGCTCTTCGGGTGGAGGATCCAGCTCCGGAAGTCGGAGAGCGTGCTGAGCGAAATTTCGTGGACGGCCTGAGCCTTCCCGAGGTCGAGCGTCAGCGCGACGTCCACGCCCTCCCAGCCGAGCCAGTGGACCTTGAAATCGTTAGCCCCGCGGACCCCGTTGGTCAGCGCGGCCATGTCGCCCTTGGCGTATTTGGGGGAGGGGGGCGGGTCGGCCGCGACCGGCTTCCGGAAAGCCAGGTTGCCCTCGACCTGGACGCTGATGAAGCGCCGGACACCGTCGCAATATTCCGCCGGGGTCAATCCCGACTCGCTGAGCGTCCGGACGCCGCCCGCCCGGCAGCGCGCCGAAAACTCGTCGAGGAGGCGGGTCATCTCGGGCTTGGCCTGGTATTTCCCTCCCGTTGCCTCGTAGAAACCGCGCGGCCCGAACATGTCGTCCTTGCCGATCTCCAGCATGGCGTACATCAGGGGCAGACGCGCCGTCCGGACCCGTTCGAGGACGGCGGAGTCTCCGGCCGCGGCTTCTTCCGCCTTGTCGAAAATCGCATTGTAGCCGGCGACGTCGGCGGCCGAAAGGTAATCGTCCGCGTGGGCCGCGGGCGGTTCGTAGATATCAAGCCTGGCGCTCGTCCGTTCGAGGGCAGCCCGGAGCACATCGATGTAGCGCCTGATGTGCGGGCCGGCTTTCCCGTAGTAACCGTTGAGGAATTCGTCCATCACAGCGGCGACATCCGCCTCCGGGTTCCAGAGCAGCCGGGCCAGAACGTAGGACTTGAGCTCGCTCGACTCGTGGCCCGGGCTGGTGTTGGTCTGCTGGAAATGCTGGCGGACGCCGTAGCCGACGAAGAGGCGGATGTTCGGCTGGAGGACGTGGAGGTTCGGGAAGGGCGAAACGTGGTGCGAGAAATTGACCGTGTAATCCCGCAGGTAGAGGTTGGCGCAGATCCGGCTCCAGTCCCGGATGTCCCGGACGAACGGACGGCTCGTCGGGTCTTCCGCGATGGGCAGGCTCCGGTTGAGCTCGATCGTGCAGAGCATGACCTGGACGTTCGGGGCCGGCTGGGTCAGGCGCGGCGCCGGCCGCGAATATTGATAGGCCAGGGTCGAGATGGTTTTGTCCGGGAAGACGGCGGCGACGCGGTTCACGAAACGGATGACGGGGCCGGCCGGAGAGCCCTCCTCGTCGATGATCTTCTGGCACTCTGGGCATTGGCAGTAGGAGGAATTATCGTTCTGGCTCACCGACCAGATCTGCCTGTCCGGCTGGGCGGCCATTTCCTCCCGGAGTTTCGCGACGGCGATGTCGAAGACCTCGGGCCGCGACAGGCAGGGCTGGTCGATGATGCGCTTGCCGTTCATCAGCGCGAAATACTCGGGGTGGGCGGCGAAATAGGTCTGCCGGGGCACGAGTTTCTGAAAGGTGTGGACGTAGTAGCCCGCGCCGTAGAGGTCGTCCGGGAGGTGGAGGCGCATCCAGTCCCGGTAATCCGGGTCCAGCGCGAACTCGCCGTTGACGATGCGGACGGTGTTCGCGGGATTATCGATGTCGAAGGTGCAGCCGAGGACGACGTCCGCCTTCCGGGGGAAGACCTCGACGGACGGGCTGTACTTGCGGCAGCCGAAGTATTTTTCGAGAAGATGAACGGCTCCATAAACCGCGCCGCGACCGCCTCCGCTCACGATATATAAGTTGCGCGATGAGGTGACGACGAGGAAGCCATCGGGGCGGAGCGACGCGATCATCGACGTCAAATCGGGAGGGAGGTCTTTCGAAGGGAACCCGATGGCCGCGACGTTTTCGCGGGAGGGCTCGGCCGCCGTCCTCACGGGCAGGTCCGCGCCGCTCATTTTCCGCACGGATGACTGGAGGATCTCCGCGGCGCGCCTCTCCGCCTCCCCCGCTCCCAGCGGGATCTCGATCGCGGCCGCGGGCCGGCCCTTATCCACGAAAACGAAGGCCCGCGCGCATGGGCTGGATGGGACGGTGCTTGAAACCGGACTCGTCCTGGGCGTCTCCCCTGGAGCGCAGGCCACCGCGCACGTTAGCGCTACCGCGATGACCGCGGTAAGGGCTATCTCCTTGAACATGGGGTCGGGCCTCAGTATCGCCAGCTCTTGAGGTCCGCGCCCGGCGGCGCGGTCGCCTCCATGCGCTTGACCGCGACCGGGATGTACATTTGATGATAGCGGAGGCGGGAGACGTAGTTCGGCTGGCCGTGGTCGCCATTCCAGCAGTGTTCGGCCCGGTCGCCGTAATCCACCTGGCCGTCGTAGGAGGGGTCTTTCGCGCCCTTGAGGAAGGCCTCCATCAGGTACACGGCATCGTTAAGATAATAGTTATCCATGTCGCCGACATAGATATGGATCTTCCCCTTGAGCTTCGGGCCGAGGGTCTTCCACTCGTTCTCGAGCTTGAAGCGGAGGTCGTAGCGTTTCCAGGAGTCGGCGACCTTGCGATCGATCTCGCCGGTGAGCTTGTCCCATATCGGCGCGGGGTAACCGTCGGGGCCGGCAGGACTGAACACCGCCTGCCAGATGTCCCACTGGCCGCCGGAGCGCGAATGCGTCCCGAGGGCCAGCTCGAGGTGGTTCATCTCCTCTAAGGTGGCGGTGACTTCGCCCAGATAGTTGCGGAGCCCGGGCCGGGGTGTTTTTTTCCACTGGCTGTCCACGATGTAGGCGTTCCGGTGCTCGTAAATGTTGACGATTGTGTAGGCCCGGAAATCGATCGGATCGGGGCAGGCCGCGTAACAACCGTTGAATTCATCGGGGTAGAAGATCTGCGAGGCCAGGGCCTCCCAGCCGCCCGTCGAGCCGCCGTAGAGGAAGCGGGCCCAGCCCTGCCCGATCCCGCGATATTTCTTCTCGATAAAGGGGATGAGCTCGCGGACGATGGCGTCGCCATAAGGGCCGAGGTTGGCCGAATTCACGGCGTAGGAATCGTCGTAATAGGGATTGGCGTGCTGGATCTCCATGACGATGACCCGCGGGAAATTCGGCCCCGTCCATTCCTTGTAGAAATCGTAGGCGTATTGTTCCTGGATCCGGTTATATCCGGGAATGTGGAAACGGTCGCTCCAGTCCGGCTTGAGGTTGGGGTCGGGAGGCGTCTCCCGGAACCCCGAGATCGTATAAGGAAAATGCCCGTGGTAGACGATCAGCGGATAGCGCGCCCCGGGATGGGCGTCGAAGCCTTCGGGGAGAAGGAGGCAGGCGCCGACGGACATGGGCCGGCCCCAGAACCTGGTCAGGAGCTCGCTCTGGACCTTCACGTGCCGGACATATTTCGTATCCTGGGGCGGGGCGATGGGCGGAATCTCCCGGTCGAGGACAATCCGGACCGTCCCGGCTTTCGCGGGATCGATCGTCATCCGGCGCGGCGCGCTGTAGAGGTTCCCGGGCGCGGCATTCCATCGCTGGCCCTCGCCGCGGTCCATGGGCAGCTTGACAACGTGGCCGTCGGCCCGGCGGAACGTTTCGTAGCGGTGAAGGAGGGCCTGGACATAGTATTCGCCGGGAGGAAGCGCGGCCAGGCTCCGGACCGGATAGCCGAAGGCCGAGGCGTCGACGACGGCCTCGGCGCCGGGCGCTAATCCGTCCACGTCGACCCCAAAGACGAGCTGGGTGTTCGGCCCGTCGCTCACCTGGAAGCGCGGCTCATCTTTCCCGTCGGTCGAGACGAGTAGGAGCAGCCGCCCGTCGAGGGGCGTCTTCGAACGCTCGGCCGGAAAGCTTACGGCGAACCGGAGTTCCGTGGACGCGGCGGGCGATCCGGCGGTGCCCGCGAAAGAAAAGCATGCGATCAGAAAGAGTGTCGCGACAGCGATGATGAGGGGATTGCGAGGCAGGCCCAAGAGTTTCATGACGGTCTCCTTTTTTAACAGCGCTTATTTTCCGGCCGTCCGATCAATCTCGAAACGGCAGGGGTCAAAGGACGGCCCGGCCGGGAGCCATACTCAGCGGCAGGATTTCGCTGGGGTTGGCCAGGACGACGTCGTCCCCGGCCTCGGCCCACATCTTATGGACGGCGTTATAGCAGGGGAACCTCTTTTCGAGCTTGACGATCTTGGGGAAATGCTTCTTGTCTTCAAGCTTTTCGGCCCAAGTCTTCTTCATGCGCCCTCCCAGCGATATTTGCTTTGCTTGGCCTTGAGCGCCTCGAAGTCGCAGCTAAAGCAGAGGCCGTTATGGCAGCAGACCGCCCCGTCGAAAACAAACTATATCGCGTGCCCCCTGAAGTCAAGGCTGGGAGGGATTGAAATTAGGCCGCGAAAGATAAAGAATAGGCCGCCGGTCCAATGAAAACGGCCGGAAAGAAGCGAGTAAAACGGGGGGCGCCGATGATCCGCATGTCCAGCTTCTCCGAATCAGTCTATGTCGTAGCTGCCGTATTGGCCACGGCGGCGACTCTGATCGTTCTTTTATGGCCACGTGGAGCCGTCGCGTCCTTGCGAAATCAGAATTCGCCGGCGGCCGGACAAGATAAAAGCAACTCCGAATACGCCGCATTCATCGATCGATGCCTCTCAACCGAGAGACTGGACCGCTATCTCCGGCGCTTCACCGCCGAGCCCCACATCGCCTCATCTCCCCGGAATAATGAATTGGCCCAGTTTGTCTACGATGAGTGGATTTCGTTCGGGCTCGAGGATGTCCGCAAGGCGGAGTACGAGGTCCTCCTGTCCTTCCCCGAGCGGATCGCGGTCGAGATGGTGGCGCCCGAAAAGCTCAAACTGACCCTCAAGGAAGACGGCTATCCTCAGGACCCGGACACTCTGCGCGCCGATGTCGGCCTGCCCTACAACGCGTATTCGGCGTCCGGGAATATCACCGCGCCCGTCGTCTACGCCAACAGCGGCAACCCGCAGGATTCCGATTTCCTGGAGAAGAGCGGCGTCGTCCTCGAGGGCAAGATCGCCCTGGTGCGGTACTCCGAGCCGTATTCCTATCGCGGTTTCAAGGCGCAAACGGCCCAGCGCAGGGGCCTCGCCGCGCTCCTCATCTATTCCGACCCGAAAGAGGACGGGGCGGCGCGCGGCCCGGTTTTCCCCGACGGGCCGTGGGGCCCGATAAGCCACATCCAGCGGGGCGGAATTCCCTTCGACTTCATCTATCCCGGCGACCCGCTGACGCCCGGATGGGCTTCGCTCTCCGGCGCGAAGAGGCTTTCGCCCTGGGAAAGCGCAACCGTCCCGAAGATCATCAGCATTCCGATTTCGGCCCGGGACGCCCTTCCCCTGCTCAGGATGATGGGCGGGCCGCAGGCGCCCAAGGAATGGGCGGGAGCCCTCCCGGTAAATTATCGCTTGGGAGGCGATAATCCCCGTGTTCATATCGACGTCAAGATGGACAATTCGCCGCGCAAGATCGTCAACGTCATCGGCTGCATCAAGGGGAGCGAAGACCCCGAACAGGCGGTTCTCGTGGGCAATCATCGCGACGCCTGGATCTTCGGAGGGCTCGACCCATCGAGCGGCACCGCCTGCCTGATGGAGCTGGCCCGGGCCTTTGGCGAGGCCAGGAAGGCGGGCTTCCGGCCGCGGCGTTCCATCTATTTCGCGAACTGGGACGCCGAGGAGTTCACGCTCACCGGCTCGACCGAATGGGGAGAGGAAAACCGGGAATGGCTCAGAAAGGGCCTGATCGCCTACCTCAATGTCGATAGCTCCGCCGCCGGACAGGATTTCAACGTGTCGGCCGTGCCCGGCCTTTCGCGGGTCGTCGTCGACGCGCTCCGGGATGTGACCGACCCGGCGAGCGGGAAAAGCGTTTACGAACGCTGGAAGGCGGGCCCGAAAGAGAGAGGCACGATCGCGACGGCCTCGGGCAGCGGCCGTGTCAACGCGATCGGCAGCGGCTCAGACCACACGGTATTTCTGAACCACATCTGCGCCCCGGCCTTGGACATGAGCTTTTCCGGGGATTACGGCGTCTACCATTCCATTTACGACGATTACTACTGGATGACGCACTTCGGCGACCCGGGGATGCGGTACACGAAGGCGCTGGACGGGATTTGGGCGCGAATCGCCATCCGCCTGGCCTCGGACCCGCTCGTCCCGCTGGATTACGATGCCTACGCCGTGGAGCTCAAGACGTATCTCGATGAATGGGCCAAGCAGTTCGACCCGGCCAAAAAGAAGGTGGGGAAGCTCTTCGGGCTCGTCGAGGAGATGAGACAGGCGGCGGGCGGGATTAGCCCGGTTGTATTCGGTCCGGGCGGGGCGGAGACGAAGGGGGGGACGGGGACACCGGCGGAGAAGGCAGGTGCCGAGAAGAGCGAGCTCCGGAGCGGGACGCGTGTGCCGCCTGCGGGCGCCGGGACCGGTTCCGAGGTCGCCGCGGAGAAAAGGCGCCAGGCCAACCGGCTCCTTATCGAAATCGAGAGGGATTTCGCGCTCGAGGAAGGCATCCCGAACCGGACCTGGTTCAAGCACCTTGTCTTCGGGACCCGTTCGACCTACGCGGCGCTTCTCCTCCCCGAACTGACGGAGGCGGCCGAGGCGGGCGACGAACGCGGCGTGACCGTAGCCATTACGCACCTGGAGGAGGCCGTCAGCAAAGTGGTTTCAAAACTCAAGGAGATCGCCGCCCTCATCAATCCGACCGGAACCTGATCATTCTTTCGCTGTTGCGTCGGAAAACAGGTTATCGCGGCGGGCTTACGGCACGGTTTTATCGGATCGTAATGTCCATCTTCACCCACCAAGACGGGCCGGGCGGCTTGGGGTGTTTTTTCGAAGCGAAGACCGGTTTTAGACAACGAGAGACTCTTGTCTCGGGTTGAACAAGCACCTGTTCCGCATTCCCCGTGCTGTCGACGCGGACGAGGACCTTGAACGGCCTGAGGTCCCTGGGGGGCAGTCCGCTTGTACATCTGTAAATGGCGGGAGCCAGCCAGGGGGCAGCCTTTATCGCAAAGGAGGCATCGTATATGGCCCCTCGGTCAGTTTTCAGGTTGGCCTCCGCAGCCGTCAGTGCGACTTCGAAATCGCTTGGCTGCTGTCCGGAAGAGCCGACGGCATCGATCGCCACCAAGGACGCCACGACCGCTCTGAAGGCGTCCAGCTCCGAATCCGTCGCCGGCTTCTTTCCTGTATTCATTGCAACTGAGAACATATACCAATACTCTTGGCCTGGATTGACATAAGCCACGTACTCGTGGAACCTTTCTTCGACGAGAAAGAGCTTGGGAAAGCACGGATAATTCGGGTGCTCGGCGCGGAGATCGAGGAACTCAATCGTGGGGAATTTCTTCCGGTATCCCTCCATGTCAGCCGCCAGGTCTGCTGCCGTGTCCTCATTCCTCTTCTTGTTCACGCGCACCCGGATCATTCCATAGGCTGTCGTCTTATCGCGCCCTTTGGGATAAAAGAGGACGTTGGCCTTCAAGATGGAAGCCCTTTCCCTATCGCCTTGCCAACCCGCCGGTTCCTTGACCCCGAATTTGTACCCTTCGCCATACAGAATCAGGCGGTCTTTTGGCTGTTGTTGAGAGGCAAGTACCGGAGAGAAGACGGTCAGAAATGCCAAGCCTAAGAAGACCGGCCTTAGAAACGAAAAGTTGCTGGTGCTCATGACGTTTCGTCCCCTTTTTCCCGAAATGCACGGCTGTTATTGGAATGCTACTCTCGACCGAAGGCCTGAGTCAATATAGGTGGGAGGAGCGGACGGCGGAGCGGACCGCGAGGAAGAAGAATATGGCATTAAAATCCCTCGTCGTGTTATGATTGCCCCCAAGGGGGATAGGTACATGCGTCGGACATTTATTGTCGTAATCGCCGTCCTGCTCCTGGCCTCGGCCGCGCTCGCCGACATCCGCGTTATCGGAGCCCTGCGCTTCGAACCCAATCCCCAATGGGGCCGCAAGGCGACGGACCTCGCGCTCGCCAGGGAATGGTGGTTCGGCCGGAACGTCATGGCCTTGCTGACCGAGGAATGGCGCTACGTCTTCGATAAGAACCGGGGCCGCATCCTGGTTATTAACGTCAAGGACAAGTATGTCGTCGCCTCCCCCATGACGGCCGACGCGCGGGACCTGGTCGAGCCCGGATTCCTGGACGCCCTCGGGCATACCCAGGTCAACGGGACGATCACCAAGTCGCCGAACCGGAGGACCGCCCTCGGGAAGGACTGCCCGGGCACGGTGGTCTCGGAATGGATCATCAGCGACGACCGGCACGTCTTCGACCGCGACAGGACCATTTTCGCGAGCCCGGACGTTCCCTTCGATTGGCGCATGAACCGTGACCTGACCATGTGGATGGTGATGTTTTTCAATCCGCAGATGGGCTATTTTGGAGGATTGAGGTCCATCGAAGGATTCCCTCTCGTCGAAACCGACGTTTTCACCAGGAAGGGCCAGGCCATGAATTATGGAACCGAGGTTACGGAGATGTGGGACGTGACCCCCGCGCCCGACTTCTACGAGATCCCGGCGGGGTTCAGCCGGAAAGATAAGCTGTCGCAGCGGGACGTCCTCGCCATGCGCCAGCTCCTCTACTTCGTCTACTTCTATTAATTTCGGTGACGCACAACTAATTACCGAAACTCCAGCCGAGGGAATTCGGACGGCAATTCGGGGACACAATACTAATTTCCGAATTTACGGAACTCGGAGAATTTCGGTAATTAGTTGTGTGTCACCGAATTAGGAATTAGGCGAGGCGGGCGCCCCACTCGGCTTCGACGGCGTAGTTCATGCACCGCGTGAAAATATCGTAATCGAACTCGGGACAAACGAGGCCCTTGCGATCGAGGATGCGGCGGGATTCCGTCATTTCGAAGACCCGAGTGTCCCTCATGTACGGCTCGTACGCCTCGATGAAATGGTCGTAGAGCGCCTCGAGCGGGTTCCGGGGGACCTCCTTGAATTCGTCGGCGGCGCAGGCCTTGATCCCGGTCAAGCGGAACAGCCGACTGCTGTAATCGATGATGTCCTCGATGCGCTTCAAGACGCCGTTGACGATGTGAAAGATCCCTCCTGCGGGCGCCCCCTCCATGAGGGCCATGAACGCCGCCGTGAAGAAATCCACCGGGATGAGGTTAAGGCCGCCACGGCCGGCCGTCTCGATCCTCAGCGGCAGATGCGTTGACCCGTCGGACTCGATGCGCACCCCCATCTCGCCGGCCTTCCGCCCGCCCCTCTCCCGGATGTCCTTCTCGTAGAGCTCCTTGATCATGAGGGCCGTCCGCACGGGGTAATAGACGGCGTTGAACAGCCGGCTCCGGCCCGTCCGGGAGTCGCCGTACACGATGGACGGCCGGTAGATCCCCAGGCCGAGGCCCGCTTCCCGGCAGGTCTCGGCGACCATGCGCTCGCCCTGGCATTTCGTTTCCTCGTACGCGTTCCAGAATTCGTGGGCCTCGGCCGGCCCTTCGGGGCACGTCCCGGAGGTCTTACCGGCGACGAACGCCGTGCTCACGTGATGGAAGAAATAGGCGCCGCTGGCCCGGGCGAATTCAAGGACCCGCTCGAGTCCGGCGCCGTTCACCGCCTCGACCTCGGCCCGCTTGCGCTCCGCGAACGCCGTGTTCGACGCGCAGTGGATGATCTCGTCTGTCTCGCCGAGCAGGCCCCCGTACACCTCCGACGCGATCCCCATGCGCGGCTTGGTGATATCCCCTTCGACGACCCGGACGCTCCGGCGCTCGCCGAGGGGAAGGCCGAACCAGTCCAGGAGCTCCCCCACCCGGACCTGCGCCGGGCGATGCTTATCGGACCGGGCCAGGAGAGCCACCCGGTAGCCCCTCTTGACGAGTTCGACGGCGATGTGGCTCCCGAGGAACCCCGTCCCCCCCGTCAGGAAAAACCGGGCAGACCCCGCGGCCCGTTTTCTCTCGATTTCCTGTGTCGAAACGCGCGTCGCGAACATCACGATTCCCGTGCCGGAGGCACGCTCCGGCGAAATTCCTCATCCATTATACAGGAATCGGGAAGAGCCGCGGCTTGCCCCGGGCCTCAGTTCTTGAATTTCGCGGGGAATTGCTTCACGATCCCTTCGGTCAGCATGTCCGCGAACATCAGCATATGGATGTGCCCCTTGTCATAGGCCTCGACGTCGGCCGCCCAGTCCTTCTTGAGCCGGGACACGACCTCGTCGGTTGTATAGGCCAGGTGCTTGTGCAGCATGTCGGTGAGGGCGGCCTTGGGCCAGTGCGGGTTCGCGCCGCTCAGGAAGGCGGCGATGTCGTCGGCGTTCCCGGTCCATTTGTTCTGGGCCGTCGTCAGCTCCATGGTGTTCCCCATCTTGGCCGCCTTGACGACCTCGGTGGCAATCAGGATATGATCGCGCAGCAGCGCCGCCAGCTTCTTCCCCGCCGCCTCGCCGTAAAACGGGATGACGGCGTTGCCCAGGTCATCCTGGTTGGCCAGGAGCCGCTTGGCGACCGCTCCGGCGTCCTCGAGGCCCGCCAGGGCGCTGATGATGTAGTTTCTCGTCCAGGTGACGTGGTCCTCCCACAGCTTTCTCATGGCCGTATTGAGCTCGATCATGGAATTGGTCTTGGCCATCGTCACGCCCTTCCCGCCCCCCATCATCTGCTGGGCGGGCGCGCCGAGAGCCAGGACTAAAACGCACGCTGCCAAAAGGCCCATCATGACCGTCTTTTTCATTTGTCCTCCTTCGGGATTCCGATAGTCGGAGGGCTGGAATACGCTATCCGTGGCCATTGGCCGCGGCCACCGACCGAATCCGGAACACCCCCCCGCGTTTATGGGGAAATCCAAGAATCATGCCATCCGGCCGCCGGCGGTGCCTGACTCCCCTCCTGAGGGGCAGGGCGTAACGGAGAGGGGCGCCCCGGAGGGACCCCCGGAGGGACACCGGTTTCGTTCCGGAATAATGGACGCAATCCTGAAAAAATGGACAAATCCGCCCCCGGCCGTTGCTGGAGACGACGCGATTAGGTTAGGCAAATTGGCATATTTATTGCTTCCTATCTGACACGTGAAAAGGAGGCGCCAATGGAAGGGATGAATGAATTCCGGGTGGGCGATACCCTGCTTCTGATCCATCAGAGTATCAGACGGGGGGTTCACATGTCGAGCCTGTACAGCCGGATCTTCTCACGGTGCGGGCTTCCGGACGGAAAGCTCCGGCCCGGCTTCGCCGACTACGTCCGGAGCCTGGTTTCGGTTCTGCAGGCCCATCATCGTGGGGAAGACGAGCTGGTCTTCCCGCGGTTCCAGGAGCTCCTGCCCGAGGCCCCCTACGACGTGTTGGCCGGCCAGCATCTGCAGCTGGCGCCCCTGCTGGACGAGATCCGGCTGAAGATCGACCGGGCCGTCGAGGACGAGGTGTCGCGGGAATCCCTCCAAAGGCTGGACGTCCTTCTGGCGGAGCTCGCGGAGATCTGGCAGCCGCACATCGCGCTCGAGGAAGTCCATTTCTCCACGGCCAAGATCGACTCGGTCATGGACGCCGAAACCCAGGCGCGTTTCTTGACCGAAATGACAGACCTTAACCAGAAACACTCCAAGCCGGACTATCTCGTCGTGCCCTTCACGCTCTTCAACCTGCCGCAGGAGGACCGGGCCTACGTGTCGAACCTGATGCCGCCCGTCATCACCCAGCAGCTCATCCCCGTTTCGTGGAAGGAAAAATGGCGGCCGATGTCGCCGTTCCTGCTCGTCTGATTCGGTGACACACCCCTTGGGTACCGCGCAACGCACACCCATTCGGCGCGGCACAACTAAATACCGAAATAGTCGGTTACCCACCAGGTAGAATTCGGGGACACTGTACTCATTTCCGAATTTTAGGGCCTTCGAGAATTCCGGTAATTAGTTATGTGTCACCAAATTTCCGCTCCCCCCCCGCCCGTTGACAGCGGCTCGGGGCAAATGATAACGTTCCGGGGAACGCCGATACTTCGGGAGGTTCGTCATGAATCGTCGAAATATGATCGCCGGCGCGGCCGGACTCATCTTGCTCGTCGGCATCCTCGGGCCGTTGCCGGGCGCCGGGCCGTCGGCGCAGGCGCCGCCGGAGCAGAAGGCAGGCGGGCCCGCTCAGGCCGGACAACCTCTCGCCCAGGCCCCGGCTCCCCAGCCGGCCCCAGCCGACAGACCATTCGCCGTCACCCGGCACACGGTCACGATCGGCGGTAAGCCCATCGCCTACACGGCAACAGCGGGCACCTTGACGGTTAGCAAATTTGACGAAAAGCCCGGCGCCCGGATGTACTTCACGGCCTACACGGTGGACGGCATGAGGGACGTCGCGTCGCGCCCCATCGCCTTCGTCTTCAACGGCGGCCCGGGATCGTCGTCGGTCTGGCTGCACCTCGGCGGCCTCGGCCCGCGCCGGGTCCTCATGGACGACGAGGGACACGCCGCCAAGGCGCCGTTCGGCCTCACGGACAGCGAGAATTCGCTCCTTGACGTGACCGACATGGTCTTCATCGACCCGGTCATGACCGGCTACAGCCGGCCCCTCCCGGGCGAAAACAAGGCCCAGTTCACGGGCGTCGGAGAGGACGTGGCTTCGGTCGGCGAATTCATCCGCCTGTTCGTCACCCGCTTCGAGCGCTGGGCCTCGCCTAAGTTCATCCTGGGCGAAAGCTACGGCACGACGCGCGCGGCCGGGCTTTCGGGGTTCCTTCAGGGCCGGTCGGTCGGCATGTACCTCAACGGCATCATCCTCGTTTCAAGCGTCCTCGATTTCCAGACCATCATGTTCCAGCCCGGCTCGAACCTCTCCTACGTCTTGTACTTGCCGCATTACGCGGCCACGGCCTGGTATCATAAGAAACTCTCCCCGGCGCTCGAGGCGCGGCCGCTGAAGGAGATTGTGGCCGAGGCCGAGGATTTCGCGGCCAACGCGTATTCGCTCGCCCTCTTCAGGGGAAACCGGCTTTCGAATGAGGATACGGGCGCGGTCGCCGAGAAGGTCGCGGCCTACACGGGGCTCAGCAAGGCGTACGTCCTCGAATCGAACCTGCGCATCCGTCATGACCGGTTCGTGAAAGAGCTACTGCGAACGGATTTCGAGACGGTCGGCCGGCTGGACAGCCGGTTCAAGGGGAAGGACGCCGATGCCGCGGGGGAAACGTACGAGTACGACCCGGCCAGCGCGGTGATCGGCGGGGCCTTCCCGACCATGCTCAACAACTACCTCCGGACCGAGCTCCAATACAAGGAAGACCTCCCTTACGCGGTTTACGGGAACGTCTATCCGTGGAACTTCATGTCGAGCCCGGGGGAGCAGCTGCCGGGACCCGGGTCGGGGCGAGGCGGGTTCGGCGGGCTGACGCTCAACGTCGCCGAAATCCTGCAATCGGCCATGCGCGAGAATCCGGGGCTCCAGGTGTTCGTAGCCAACGGGTATTACGACGGGGCGACGCCGTTCTTCGGGACGGAGTACACGTTCGCTCAGATCGGACTCAACAAGGAGTTCGAGGGCCGCGTGCGGTTCGGTTACTACGAGGCGGGGCACATGATGTACATCCACAAACCCTCGCTCGTGAAGCTCAAATCCGACCTGGCCGAATTCATCAAGCGGGCGGCGGGAAGATAAACCCGCGGGGAATTTCGGCGACGCACTTTGCCGACAGCCATCCGTGCGTCACTGAATTGTTGCCAAATAAACAGGACAGGGATGGCAATTCGGTAATTAGTTGGATGTCACCGAATTAACGAATTGATTGCCGAATTAATTCGGAAATTAGTATTGTGTCCCCAATTTAGATAACTTGGCCGTCGAAGAGGCGGATGGTGCGCTCGGAGACGGCGGCGATGTGGTCGTTGTGGGTGACCATGACGATCGTCCGCCCCTCTTTCCAAAGGTCGACCAGGATGGCCATGATCTCCTCGCCGCTCTTTGAGTCGAGGTTCCCCGTCGGCTCGTCGGCCAGCAGGATCGGCGGGTCGTTGGCCAGCGACCGCGCCAGCGCGATCCTCTGCTGCTGCCCGCCCGAGAGCTCGGACGGCCGATGGTCGCGCCAGTCGTAGAGCCCGACCGCGTTCAGGAGCTCCGTGACCCGTTCCTTCCGCTTCCTCCCGTTTTTTCCGTCGAAGAGCATGGGCAGCTCGATATTCTCCCAGGCCGTCGCGTACGGCAGCAGGTTGAAATTCTGGAATACGAATCCGAGCTTCCTGTTCCGCGCGGCCGCGAGCTGGTCGAACGTCAGCCCGGCCACTTTCTCGCCGTCGAGCCTGTACTCCCCCGCCGTCGGCGTGTCCAGGCAGCCGATGATGTTCATCAGCGTCGACTTCCCCGAGCCGGACGGCCCCATGATGGAGACGAACTCCCCCTTCCCGATCGTCACGGTTATCCCCCGGAGCGCCTCGAGCGTCTGGGTCCCCGTCCGGTAAACCTTGGTGATGCCGTTGAGTTCGATCATGATGACTCTCTATTCATACCGGAGTGACTCGATCGGGTTCGACCGCGACGCCCGGAGCGCCGGGAAAATCCCCGACAGGAAGACGAGGATGCTCAGGATGATCATGTAGGCGATGAAAATCTGTAGCGAAAACACCGGCCGGAGGAGGTAGGCCTCGATCCCGAACGAGTCGTAGTTGATCGGGGCGAGCCGGATGAGGTTGACGATGTTGAACGCGGTGATGCACCCCCAGAAGGTCCCCTTGGCGAAGACGAAGAGCGTCTCCAGGAAAAACTGCTGGACGATGACCCGCCGCCGCGCGCCGATGGCCAGCTTGATCCCGATCTCTTTCGTCCGCTCCTTGGCCACGGCGTACATCAGGTTCGTGACGCCGACGGCCCCGATGAGAAGTGTCAGGGCGCCGATGATGCCCAGGAACATCTCCATCCCCTTGAAGACGGCCGCGCCGTCCTTGTTGTTCTCGATGGTGTTCCAGAAGCTCGTGGCGTAGCGGTCGTCGGGATCGAACCGGTATTTCCGGCCGAGGAGCGTCCGGATCCGCGACTCGATGAGCTTGGACTGGGAGGCGTCATAGGGCTGGAGATGAATCTGATTGATGCGCCGGCGGTTGTCGATCTGCTGGTAGGCGTTGAACGGGAGATAGATCTGGTCGGCGTCCGGGCCGTTGTACATCGAATCCTGGATCTTCTTCATGAGGACGCCGATCACGGTGAAGGGGATGCGGTTGATGACGATCTGCTTCCCGACCGCGTCCGCGGCGCCGAACAGGTCGGTCGCGATCTTCCAGCCGATGAAGGCGACTTTCCGGCCCTGGGAGACGTCGTCGGCGTCGAGGAACCGGCCCCCCATTTGGGGAACTTGTGTCCTCATCACGGCGAATTCGGCGGTCGTGCCGTGGATGTTGCGGTTGATTTCCTTGCCGTTGGCCGACACCTGAAGGTAGGTATAGGATTCCGGGGCGATGCGCATGACCTCCGGGATCCGTTCCTTGATGTAGTCGACGTCCTCCGGGTAGAGCGAGATCTGCCGCCCCTTCGGCAGCCCTTCGAATTCGAGTGACGTCTGGCCGCCGTAGACCATGATCAGCGTGTCGCCGAGCCCGCTGAAGGCGACCTGGAATTGCGTGGTCATGCCCCGTCCGAAGGCCATGAGGAGCAGGATCGAAAGCGTCCCCCAGAAGAGGGCGAAGGTGATGAGCGCGGCCTTCTTCCGGCGCTTCCGGTATTCGTTCCAGAAAAATCGGGGCAGGGTCAGGTTCATGTTATTTCCTCAGGGCCTCGATGGGGTCGGTCGACGCCGCGGTCCGGGCCGGGATCATGCCGGCCACGACGCCGATGACGAGCAGGATCAGAACCGTGGCGACGATGACGACGGGATTGAGGGTGGGGAGGCCGAGGAACATGGCGAAGTCGGCCGTGGGGAACGCGTGGGTGGCCTGGATGGCCCCGGCCGCGAGGCCGAAGCCGATGAGCCCGCCGAGGAGCATGATGACGAGCGACTCGCTGAAGAACTGCCAGAGGATGGTCCGGCGCCGGGCGCCGACCGCGAGCTTCACGCCGATCTCCCGCGTCCGCTCGTCGACGACGACCCTCATGATCGAGGCCACGCCGATGCCGCCAACCAGGAGCGTGAACGAGCCGATGACCCCCAGGAAGATGGTGAAGGCCATGAAAAACGTCGTGAACGTCTTCTCGAATTCCAAGGTGTCCCAAACGCTGATAGCGTCAGGGTCGGCGGGATTGTAGCCGACGAGCTTGGCCAGATGCCCCTTGACGTCGTCCATGACCGCCTTGCTTCGGTTGAGGTCGAGCGGGCGGAAGATGAAGTTCGACACATACTTGTTGCCGTAGAGCGAGGAATAGGTCGTCCAGGCGATGAAGGCGCAGCGCTCGTCGCGCTGGCCGTTGTAGTTCGAGTTCTGCTGCTTGGCGCGCATGACGCCGACGACCGTGAACGGGACGCCGTCGATGAAGATGGCCTTGCCCACGGGCTCCTCGGTGGCGAAGAGGTCGGTCGCCAGCACGTCCCCGATGAAGCAGACGCGCTTGCGGGCGGCCATGTCTTCGTCGTCGATGAACCGCCCCTTCTCGGCGATCGTGTTCCGCATGCGCTCGAACTCCGGGTTGACGCCGCGAACGGTATTCCGGTACTCCTTCCGCCCGTAGCTGATGAGGCGGCTGCCGACGAACTCGGGGCTGATGAGGTCGATGCCGGGGACCTTCTCCGGGATGGCCTCGACCATTTCCGGGGTGAGGCGCACGGCCTTGCCGCGGATAAACCCCTGCCAGGGAAGGGTCGTCCGTGAGGGGAAGGCCAGCACGATCCCCTCCCCCATGCCGTGGAACCGCTTGATCTGGGCCTTGGAGACGGAGTCGCCGAAGGCGATGAGGAGGACGACGGAAAACGTCCCCCAGACGACCCCGGACAGGGTCAGGGTCGTCCGGAGCGGCTGGCGGATGAGGTCCCGGAAGAGATTGCGGAAGAAGATCCCGGTCATGAAAGGCCTTCCGGCTCAGACAATCACTTGATCTCGCGGGGCGGCTTCTCGACGACCTTCTCGCCCTCTTTGAGGCCGGAGACGATCTCGATGTTCAGCCCGTCGGAGAGCCCGGTCTGGATCTCGACCTTGCGGGTCTTCTGATCGCCCTGGACCTGGGTCTCGGGGACTTCGACAAAGCGCTTGCCGTTCTCGAATATGACCAGGCGCTCGGGGAGCATGAGGACCTGCTTGCGGTCGCGGATGCGGATGCTGGCCGTGGCCGAGAATCCGGCGCGGAGGACCATTCCGGGCTGCCTGACGATGGAGATCTCGATGTCGAAGAGGGTGGCGTTCCCTTCCTTCTTGGCTTTGGGGTAGATCCGGGTGACTTGGCCCGCGATCTTGGCGTCGGGCAGGGCGCCGATCGTGATTTCGGCGGGCATGTCGGCGACGAGCTTGCCCACGTCGATCTCGTCCACCGTGCCCTTGAAGCGCAGGCTTTCCATGTCCGCGAGCGAGCAGAGCTCGGTGCCCGGCTGGTAATTCGTCAGCGGCACGACCGGGTCGCCCAGGAAGACGCTCTGGGAGAGGATGACGCCGGTGTTCGGGGACCGGATGATCGAGTCGATGTCGCGGTTGGACATGCGGATCCGCCCCTTCTCGAGGAGCTCGAGGCGCTCCGCGGCGATCTTGTAATGGAGGTTCGCCTCCTGGTAGGAGCCTTCGGCGGCGTCCATCTCGGACTTGGAGATCAGCGACTTCTTGAAGAGCTCGATCTGGCGCTCCCAGTCGGACTTGATTTTGTGCAGGCTCACCTCGGCGACTTCCATGGCGCGCCGGGATTCCACGTACTCGAGGGGCGTCGGGTTGGGGGAGATCTTGAATAGCGGAGCGCCCGCCTTCACAGTGTCGCCCACCTTGAACAGGACCTCGGCGACGATCCCCGGGATGGTCGATTTGACCTTGGTTTCCTTCTCGGGGTCGATGGTGCCGACGGCCAGGGCCTTCTCCACGATGTCACCCTTGGTCACGGGGACGAGCTTGACTTCGGCCTTTTTCTTGCCGCAGGCAAACAGGAAATAGCAGAACATCAGGATGAAGAGCGCGGCAAACGCGCGCAAGATCCACTTTTTCATCATATACCTCTACACTTCCATTATATCCTTATAGACGTAATGGGCCGGGAAAAGGTTCAATGCGGGTCAAATTTAGGGGTCGGACCACATTTACTCATTGAAAATAAAGAGATTAGGCCAAAAAATATACCTGTTTTTTGGCTTAAGTCCGCGTTTTCGGGGCCTAAAATGAGCAGTTAAGCCCCCGCAGTGGGACAAATCCGCTGCGGCATCTCTTAAGTCTGCAATGAAAATAAATCCCGCTTCTCAGGCGGATTCTTTGGCATAATATGAGCAGTGGAAGAGCAGTGATGGGGAACCACCGCATTCAACGGTCTTTCGAACATCGCAGCCAAGATTTTAATCCCGTCCATAAGTCTCCGAAGGGGGAAACAACCATGATTCACACAAAATGGGCCAGGAAGCCGGTGGCCTGGATTTCAGCGGGAATCGCCGCCGCCGCCCTCGTTCTCTTGGGTCTCACTCTGGCCCGGGCTGAGGTCCAAGACCTCTCCAAGCAACTCCGGTCGGACGTCACCGTGACCGTCAAGCTCATCCAAGCCTACGTGACGAACAAAGACGGGAAGCCGGTCACGGACCTGACCGCGGCCGACTTCGACGTCACCGATAACGGCAAGCCCGTTCCCATCACCCATTTCGAAAAGCACATCGTGGGCGGCGACCGGATCGCTTCTTCCGCTCCGGCGCAGCCCGAGGCCCCCCGCCTCAGCCGCAAGTTCTTTCTCTTCTTCGATTTCGCGTTCATCGACCAGCGGAGCGCCCGCAAGGCCAGGGAAGCCGGGCTCAGCTTCATCGACAACGAGCTCAAGCCGGGCGACGAAGTCGGGCTCCTGTCTTTTTCAGCCATGCGCGGGCTGACGGTCCATGAGTACCTGACGACCGACGTCCCGCGAATCCGGCAGATCGTGGACGGGTTCGGCACGAAGAGCATCGTCGGCCGGGCCGAAAGCCTGACGAATTTCATCTATGCCGATGAGCTCGCGCACCAGAGCGGGGATCCGACTCTGATCGACAGCCTCCTCGGAAGGACCGCGCCGACCGACGAGTTTTTCGCCTCCCAAACCGTGCTGCAGGGGGGAGGTGTCGTCGACCCCGGACGCCGCGCAACGTACGTCGACCAAGCCATGCGATTCGCGGAGATGTTCGAAAATCTGGCCCGGGCCCTCCGCTACGTCCCCGGGTGGAAGAACATCATCCTTTTTTCCGGCGGCATCGCCCGGAGCCTGATCTACGGCAACAGAAACCTCGCCGCCCCGACGATCGACGCCAGCAATCCCGAAGCGACCCTCAACTCCATGCGCCAGTTTGACGAAGCCCATTCGGACACCGGCGTGCGCACGAAGTTCACGGACGCGCTCAAGGAGCTCAAAACCTCCAACACCCCGATTTACAGCATCGACTGTTCGCATCCCCAGAGCGATGTGGATATCGAGAACCCCGTCGCCAGCTCCACGGGCGCACGCGAGCTCGTCGGAAAGGACTCGCTCGTGCAGCTCGCCAGGGAGACCGGCGGGAAATACTTCGCCAACACCATGGACTACCGGGTCGCGCTGTCGACGATCCAGGATGTCACGAGCGCCTACTATGTTCTCGGCTATTCCGTGCCCGCCGCCTGGGACGGCAAGTTCCACAAGGTCAAGGTCGCCGTCAGCCGGAAGGACTGCCGCGTGTCCAGCCAGAATGGGTATTACAATCCCAAGCCGTTCAAGGACCTCACGCAGTTCGAGAAGCTGCTCCAGATCACGGACCTGGCCCTGAGCGAAGTCCCCGAAGCCCAGGGCGCGCCCGAACTGGCCATGTCCGCGCTCCCGCTCGAATCCGGTGGCCGGACGATCATGGCCGCTTTCGTCAAGCTGCCCGGCGAGGCGGCCGAAAGGATCATCGGGGGCGGCGCGGAGGCTTTTCTTCTCATCTCCGACGAACTCCAGGGGAGAACGAGCGTCAAGAACTTCAGGTTGAAGCCGCCTGACGCCCCGAAAGAGGCTTATTTTCCCGTATTTTTCATCGCCGCGGACCCGGGCCGTTACACGTGCCGGATGGTCATCCAGAACAAGACGACGGGACTGGGCGCGCGCGGCTCCGCCTCCCTCGTCATACCGCAGTTCAAGGAGGCCGCCGTCCGGCTCGACCCGCCGCTGATGGTGGAGGTGAACGCCATGGGCGGTGACATCGGGGCCTCGGAGGAATCGACCCTCCACAAGGTCTACGGATACGATCCCGCGGCGTACGCCCCGCGGCCCGGCGACTACCCGGAGGGTACCACGAAGATCCTGGCCGCGCTGAGGTGCAGGCTGGCCGATTCAGGGGTCGAGCTCGGGATCTCGGCGTCCATCGAGAACCCCGCAGCCCCGGGACGCGCGAACGTTCCCGTTTCCGTGGTCAATCAGCGCACGGTGGGTCAAATCCGCACCTATCTCCTCGAGCTCGGGCCGGAGGCCCTCAAGGCGGGCACTTACACGCTCACGATCACCGCGGCGGGAAAGGACGGGGCCGCCGGTGCCTATACGGAGACCAAGCTTACGGTCAAGTAATTTCGGTGACACATAACTAATTACCGAATTGCCTTTCCCGTCCGGTTCATTCGGCAGCAATTCAGTGACGCACGGATGGTTGCCGGCAAAGTGCGTCGCCGAAATTCCGGGAGCGTGCACGCTATCCCCGGGCGGCATTAATTAAGTTATTTAGTTATGTGTCACCGAAATAGGTATATAGTCAGCTGAGATGATCGCGGGGATAATCCCCGGCTGGAGAATGAAAACGCGCAACTCTCGCAAACCCCGCGCGGTCCTGGCGTTGGCGATATCCACCCTTCTCGCTATGGCGGGGAGCATAGGCGCCGGGAGCGAGCCCGACAGGCAGCCCCATGGGGCGGGCGCGGTTTCGGCCCACGCCACCACCGAACACCCGCAAACGCAACCCCCGGCCAAGCCGGGCGTGCAACCCGCGAATACGGCCGCCGCCCCCCCGCCAAGTCCCGTCCTGACGGCCCAGGACAAGGAGCTCCTGGCGGAGGCCCTCCGTCTCAAGCAGGCCCTGGGAGACGAGGTTTGGCCCGGGCTCGGCGGGGCCTCGATCCCTGTTATCGTCTATAACGAAGGCTACGAGTTCTTGACCGGTCCCGTAAATCCCGCGCCGGCGCCGCCCTGGGCCAAGGTCGAGAAAGACACGTTCGCGGGCGAGCCCTATTTCCGCCGTCCCGCCGAGCATCCCCAGGCCTTCGCCGTCAACCTGGGGGAGCAATGGGCGGCCAGCATGACCTCCCTCGAGACCATGAATAGGAAGGCGCGCATCAAGATCTCCAGGGATTTTTATGTCGTTTTCCTCCTCCACGAGGCCTTCCATGCCTTCCAGGCACTCATGGAACCGGCGCGTTTCCGCGAAGCGAATTCCCTTTACGTCCTCGAAAAGAGCTATCCGGCCAAGGAACCCGTCTTCGCGAAGGCCTGGACGGAGGAAGGAGCGATCCTGGCCGCGGCTTTAAAGGCCAAGGACCGCGACGAAACGATGGACAGGGTGCGGGCCTTCCTGCGCCAAAGGGATTCCCGGCGCGGGGCGCTTCCATTCAACGTCGTGACCGCCGAATACGAACGCCAGATGGAGTGGCTCGAAGGCCTGGCGAAATACGCCGAAATCCGTTTCTACGAACTGGCCGCCACACGGTCCAAGGAGCCGGCGTTCGCCGCCTACAGGCCCGGCCTGGCGTACTGGACCTGGGATTTCGTCCGGCTCGAAAAACAGTTGGGCGCGCAGGAAGGCGACCTCCGCTTCTACCTGAGCGGCATGGCCCAAGCCCGCCTCCTCGACCGTCTCGCTCCGGATTGGAAGATCCGCTTCTTCAAGGACGGCGGGGGGACCGAAGACCGCCTCCGGCGCCTGGCTCAATCGCCGCCAAGCGCGTCGCCGAAATCCAGCGAGCGTTGACAGCCGTTCCCCGGTTCGCATAATATCGGCGAAGACGATCGGCCGTCATCATCCGTCAGGAGGACGTTCCATGAATTATCGCGCTCGCGTTTCCACCTTCGCAAAATCCGTCGGGGCCATCCGATCGCCCGGGCCATCGACTTTCTTCCGCCCCCTTCTCCTCGCGCTTCTCGCCGCGCCGCCCTTCGTCGCGCTCCTAGCGTCCCTCCTCGCCCCGCCGCTCGCGGCCCAGTCGTTCGACCAGCGCCTCTTCGCCGAGATGCGCTGGCGGTCGATCGGCCCCTACCGCGGCGGCCGCACCCGCGCCGTCGCCGGCGTCCCCTCCCAGCCCAACGTCTTCTACATGGGCGTCTGCAACGGCGGCGTCTGGAAGACGACCGACTACGGCCGCGTCTGGCGCCCGCTGTTCGACGACCAGCCGACCGGCTCGATCGGCGCCATCGCCGTCTCCCCTTCCAACCCGAACGTCGTCTATGTCGCGAGCGGCGAGGGCCTGCAGAGGCCGGACCTGTCCGTCGGCGACGGCATCTACAAATCGACCGACGCGGGGCGGACCTGGACGCACCTCGGCCTGCGCGACGGACAGCAGATCCCGCAGATCATCGTCGACCCCCGCAACCCCGACCGCGTCTTCGTCGCCGTCCTCGGCCATCCCTGCGGCCCGAACGCGGAGCGCGGTATCTACCGCTCCATCGACGGCGGCCTGAACTTCGAGCGCATCCTCTATAAAGACGAGAACACGGGCGGCTCCGAGCTCGCCTTTGACCCGTCCAATCCCGACATCGTCTATGCCGGGCTCTGGGAATCGCGCCAGGGGCCCTGGGAAAACGCCGCCTGGAGCGGGCCGGGCGGCGGCCTGTTCAAATCGACGGACGGCGGGACGACCTGGCGCAAGCTCGAGCCGGCCGCGCCCGACGCCGCCGTCCAGGTCAATGTCGGCATCGCGCCGTCGAACCCGCGCCGCGTCTACGCCGTGATCGCGCTCGCCCGCGGCACCGGGCTCTTCCGGTCGGACGACGGCGGCGAGACGTGGACCCGGGCCTCCGACAACCGGACGGCCGCGCGGATCGGCGGCGGCGACCTTCCCCGGATCGCCGTCCACCCCGCGGACCCGGACACCGTTTTCGTCGTGTCCACGGTCTCCTGGAAGTCGACCGACGGCGGTCGCACATTCAAGGCCTTCAAGGGCGCCCCGGGCGGCGACGATTATCAGAACCTCTGGATCAACCCCACGAACGCTGACGTCATCCTCTACGCGAGCGACCAAGGCGCTTCCGTCACCGTGAACGGCGGCGAGACCTGGAGCTCCTGGTACAACCAGCCGACGGCGCAGCTCTACCACGTCGCGGCCGACAACGCCTTCCCCTACCGCGTCTACAGCGGCCAGCAGGAGAGCGGCTCGGCGGGCGTCTCGAGCCGGGGCGACTACGGCCAGATCACATTCCGCGATTGGCATCCCGTCGGCGTCGACGAATACGGCTATGCCGCGCCCGACCCGCTCGACCCGGACATCGTCTACGGCGGGAGCAGGGTCACGCGCTACGACCGGCGCACCGGTCAGGTCCAAACTGTCGGGCCGAAGCCCGTCCGGTCGCCGGACTGGCGGACGATCCGGACCCAACCGGTCGTTTTTTCGACGGTCGACCCGCACGCGCTCTTTTCCGCGTCGAACACTCTATGGAAGACGCGCGACGGCGGAAAGAGCTGGCAACAGATCAGCCCCGACCTGACCCGCGAAACCTGGGATGTGCCGGCGAGCGTCGGGAAATACAGGGACGACCCGTCGGCGAAGGCGGCCAGGCGCGGCGTTATCTACACGGTCGCGCCGTCCTACGTCGACATCAACCGCATCTGGGCGGGGACCGATGACGGTCTGATCCACACGACGGCGGACGGCGGGCAGCATTGGACGGACGTGACGCCCCCGCAACTCGTCCCGTGGGCCAAGGTTTCGGTCATGGACGCCGGGCGGTTCGACGCGATGACGGCCTACGCGGCCGTCAACACCATCCGGCTCGATGACATGCGCCCGCACATTTTCCGGACGCACGACGGCGGAAAAACGTGGGCCGAGATCGTGAACGGGATCCCCGGCGGCACGACGGTGAACGCCGTCCGCGAGGACCCGGTGCGGCGCGGCCTGCTTTTCGCGGGGACGGAACAGGCGGTCTTCGTCTCGTTCGACGACGGCGATCACTGGCAGTCGCTCCGCCTGAACATGGCGGCGAGCTCGGTGCGCGACATCATCGTCAAGGACGACGACCTGGTCGCCGCGACGCACGGAAGGGGATTTTGGATCCTTGACGACATCACGCCGCTCCGCCAGCTCGACCAGGCCGTGGCCACGGGCGAGGCGACGCTCTTCAAGCCGCAGGTTGCGACGCGAGTGCGCTGGGACATGAATACGGACACGCCGCTTCCGCCGGACGAGCCGGGCGGCGAGAATCCGCCGGACGGGGCGATCATCGATTACGCGCTGAAGTCCGACGCGGCCGGCGCGGTGACGCTCGAGATCCTCGACGGCGCGGGCAAGGTCGTGCGGCGCTACTCGAGCCAGGACAAGGTCGAGCTCCCGGCGCCGGAGGCGGCTCCCCTGCCCATGATCTGGTACCGGCCGCCGCAGATATTGAAGGCGCCGGCGGGCATGCACCGGTTCACGTGGGATATGCGCTGGCAGCCGCTCCCCGGGGGCGGCGGACGGGGCGGGCTGCCGATGGCGGCCATCGCCCACAATACCGCGCCGGCGCCGAATTCGATCTGGGCCGCGCCCGGCGATTACGTCGTGCGGCTCACGGTCGACGGAAAGGCGCTCACCCAGCCGATCAAGCTCAGGATGGACCCTCGCGTGAAAACGACGGCCGCCGAACTGGCGCGGCAGCACGAGCTTTCGAAAGCGATGTACGACGGCGTTATCGAGACGCAGGCCGCGCTCCAGAAGCTCCGGGACATCCGCGCCCAGGTGAAGAAGATCCAGGAGAAAATCGGGGCTGGCGCGGAGACGACGGGCGCCGGCCAAACGAAAATGACGGCGGCTGAGGCGCTGGCCGATTTCGACAAGAAAGCCGCGGCCCTCGAAGGCGGGGCGGGCGGCGCCGGCGGACGGGGCGGCATGGGCGGTCCGGGTGGAGCGGGCGGGGCGCCCGGCGGCGCTGGGATGCCGGACAGCCTGGCCGGGATCGGCGGCTCGCTCAACCAGCTTATGAGCCTGCTCCAGGCCGCCGACGCCGCGCCGACGACCCAAGCGGTCGCCGCGGTCACGGAGCGGCGTGAGGCGTTGCGCGCGCTGATGGCGAAGTGGGACGCGCTCAAAACGAAAGACGTCGCGGCCCTCAACGCCGTGCTCAAAGGAGCCAATCTGCCTGCGATCGAAATCTAGCTAGCGATAAGCGTTTTTCCGGTGTTTGACGTGAAGTATGATCACGCGATGCTCGGCGTGATCGATGGCGTAAATCACCCGATAGAGCCCGACCCTATAGCGAAAGAGCCCCTTAAGAATGCCTTTCAAGGGCTTGCCTAAACCAGCGGGATCACGGACGAGACGATCTTTAACACTCGCGATGACCCTCGCGGTTTCTTCCTTCGTCAGGCTTGAGAGATCGGACTTGACCTTTTCGTGCCAGACGACCTCATAGGCCAAGCTCTTTCTCCAACTCTTCGCTGGTCAGGTACTTGGCGTTCTTCTCGTTGAGCCGGTCTAGCGCCGTGTAGGCTTCTTCGTATTCCGCGAGGCTTTCTTCGATCATTTCTTTGATAAAGGACGTTTTTGTCCTCTTCGTTTTCTCGGAGAGGCGGCTGAGTCTCTTGAAAATCTCCTCGGGCAGCCTGATGGAGAGTGTCATCATCCTCATCACCTCTGTAATATTTGTATTACAAATAATACAGTTTGTCAAGGTAACTCTGGAGCGCGTAATTCGGAAATTAGTATTGTGTCCCCAAATTAGAATCGCCGCCGGAATTTCGGTAATTAGTTATGTGTCACCGAATTAGATTTGGCGGAGGGCCGCCTCGAGCTCCTTCCACAATCCCGGCTCGGGCTTGCGGTTCGACCAGTCGCCCGGAAGGGCGCGGCCCGAACGCCCGCGCTCCACAATCTCTTTCACAATGCCTTCCCGGAGCTTTATCTCTTCTATTTCCTCCGCGGGCTTGCCAGGCCGCTCATCCGGCCGCTTCAGCCAAGCCTCGAGGAACGCCACCACTCGCTTGACGTGCGACCGGAACGCGCCGCCGCTCGCACTATGCCCACCGGCCAAGAACTGAAGCAGCGCGAGGATCGTCGCCAGCAGCCGCTCCTCCTCCGTTTTCCCCGGCATGCCGCCGTCGGGCTCCAGGGATGAAGCCAGCGCCATCAGGGCCGCCTGCGAATCGTCACCCGTTATCTTGGAATCGTCTTCAACGTGCAATTCAGCCTTCGCGCGGAATTTGTCCTGTATGAAACGACCTAGAGAAAAGCCCTTTCTGTAGATGGCGTGCCCTTCTGACGGCAAGGCCTTCACGTCTGAAGGGAAGGAATCTGCCAGGGAAAAGCAGACCGATTCTATTTCTTGCGCCTGGCCAGGGGCGCATACCATAGAGGCCTTATGGAAATAGCCGCCCCACAATACATCCTGCGCAAGTCCAACTGGGACCACACGCGTCACCGGCAGGTCCCCCGGCCTGTCACCGGCGCGCTCGACGACCGCGACGAGGGCCATGGGCCGGCTGGCCAGGCCGTACTCTTCGCTCAGGGCTATGAGCCGCCTCGTAATCCGGTCCTCCTCCCGCCGCTTGCCGACCCCCGCCCCTTCGGCCGCCATGCGGCTCTCAAAGTCGGTGATGAGCCGCGCGCCACGGAGGAGCCGCACGGTCTCGCCTTCGCCGCTTACCAGCGCCCCGCCGCCCCCCTCCCTCCGCTCGCCGCCGCGTCCCGGGATGGCGAGAGGCAGGATGGCGCTCCGCCGTCCGCCTCCCGATTCCCATCCCAGCATCAACCGCCCCTCCCCTGGTCCCGCCGTTTCGCCCCAGAGGACGACCGGCGTCCCGCTGAATACGGACGACGGCGGATCGGGAGAGATGATCCCCTCCGCAATGCCCTCGACCTTGGCCTCGAGCCCGGTCCCGAGCGGCCTGCCGATCGAGGCGAAGAGCCCGACGGCCCCGAGGTCCACGCGTTCGCGCGGCGTCAGGAAGCGGCTCACCCCATCCGTCTCCCGGGCCAACTGCGAGAGGAACCGGTCCTGGCTCGCGCTGCCTATCCCCAGGCAATGGAGGCGTACCCCGGCCGACCGCGCGACCTCGATGATCTTTTCCGTTCCCGAGACCTGGCCGTCGGTGATAACCAATAGGTCGCCCCCCTTCGCGCCCGGCCTGTCCTTGCCGAACATGTTCGCGGCCGCGCGGATCCCGGCGGCGAGCTCCGTCCCGCCCCGGGCGTCGATCCCGGCCAGGAATTTCCGCGCCTGCCCGCGGTTCTTCATCGACGCCTCGACCAGCGCCGGCCCGAAATTCTCCACAAAGTCGTCGAAGGCGACAATCCCGAAGAGGTCGCGTTCGCCGAGCGCGCCAAGGCAGGCCTCGACGGCTATCCGTGCCTGTTCGATCGGGACGCCCCCCATCGATCCCGAACGGTCGAGGACGAAGACGACCCGGCGCGGTTCCTCCTTCGCCGCGTCTTCCTCGCTTTTCTTGAACACGGCGGACGGCGCGACCGCCGCGAAATAGCCCTTTCCATCGCTCGCCCTTCCGCCGATTACGCCCGCGAAGCTATCCGCCGTCCGCACGTCGAGCACGAGGTCGCGGTTCGGAACGTCCTTGGCCGTTGCCAGCGAAACCCGGCTCCGGTTTCCGTCGCTTCCCTGCCCCACGACTCGCACGGCGTGCGAGGGCGAACCGGTCTCGACGATAGCCCTCCCCATCACGACCGACAGGTCGAACCCGACTTCGTGAAGCGCCGACGCGTCAGAAACGAACTGCGGCAGGACGACGTCGCCGAACTCGTCGGCCGGGAGCTCGATCTCCCCCACCCCCGGCGCCACCTCGGCCGCGCGCGCCCTGGCGTGGTAGCTCGGGGCCAGCGTGAACGGGAAGCGGAAGCGGATCCCGTCGTCGCGCGTCTCCACCCCGGCCAGGACCTCGAGCGTGACCGTCACGTCCTCGCCGGGGCGGATGTTGCCCACGGTCAGGTTGACGAGTCCGTCGCCGTACTGCCTGGCCATTGCGGCCAGGTGCCCGCGTTCGAGGCCCTTCTCGTACTGCTCGACCGCCTGCTCGACGGGCTTGAGGTCGGACGAAACCGAAAACCCCTGCCCTGTGATCCGGAACCGGCGCAGAGCTGCGTCACGCGGCAGTCCGAAGGAATAGATGACCTCGAGCGGCTTTTTTTCGGCCGAGCGGAACGTGTGCCGCACCAGAAGCCGCGCGCCCACGGGCAAAATCCGGCCGACGAGCCAGAGCCGCTGCATGGCCAACTCGATCGCCTTGCCGCTTTCGGCGGCCACCGGCGCGAACGTGGTCGAAAGTTCGGGTTCACTCACCTTGGTTCTCCTTATCATCTTTATCGTTTTTATTTCCCATTTTGCTCGTTTCCTGTTTGTCGCGCGGCTCGCGGCCCTCGCTTTCCGGGGCGACATGGGCCGAAAACTGGCGCAGGGCGGAGAGTATCCGCTTCGTGCGCCAGGGACCGGCCTCGGCCCGCACCATGACCATGACGTCCGGGGCGACGGGATAGCTCCGCCAGACGGCCGGTTCCGGGAGCGATGGAGCGGCGGCGGAGGCCGGCACGGGCGCGTGCGCGGAGTCGTGAGCCCGGACGCCGGGTATCCATTGCTGAAGCACGCTTTCCCGGATGGAGCGGCTTTCCATTCTTTTCGCGAGGCCGGCCTCCGTTTTAGCGTCGGTATCTTGGGGTGCGGCGTCAGCTTTGGCGGTAAAGGTTTGCCAACCTCCGGGCCTGGCCTGGGCGGGTACCCCTACCTGCTCAATAGGGGCCGGCTCCGAACTCGCGAGCGCTATCGCGTGGGAGATCTCGGCCAACATCATGCCCTTGGCCTGGAGTTCTCTGATCGCCTCGAGGCGCGCTTTGTGCCCGGCGCCGTAGGCAGCTCCCCTTCCTCCCCTGAGGGGCGGGTCGACGAGCCCCCGGGAAATATAAAACCGGATCGTGCGCTCCGGCACGCCCGTTTCGGCGGCCAATTCCCGAAGCGTCCATTCCTTATTCATTGGCTTGGTTCGCTCGATTCGCTTTATACGCTTGATACGGCTCATTCGCGCTCTCCATTCGGTTCCCGGGTATAATATACGACATTAATTAGCCACTGTCAAGTAGTGTTTTAATAATTTCGGTATTTAGTTGTGCCGCGCCGAATGGGTGTGCGTTGCGCGGTACCCAAGGGGTGTGTCACCGAATTCAAGGGAAGGCTAGTAATGATATCGGGCCTGGAGGAAGTCAATCCGGTCCTCCCTGACCAGGTAAACGACACGGTGCTCGAGGCCGAGGCGCCTCGACCAAATGTTCGGCCCCAAGTACTTTAGGGGCTCAGGTTTGCCGAGACCCGAGAACGGGTCGCGCATAACGTCCAGAATAATTTCGATAACCCGGATAGCGTTTCTCCTGTCGGACTTGATCCAGTGCTGAAGGTCCCTAAGAAAACCCGGGTCGAAAACCGCATCACGGCTTTTGCCGACCACCGGATACCTCGTCGCGGAGTTTCTCGATGTCCTCGATCGTCATGCGAATCCCGCCTTCGCCCTTGAGGGCTCTTCCGAGAGCGCCGAGGAGCCGCTTCGCGTTACGGGGCGAGCGAAGGAGATAGGCCGTTTCGAAAAGGCTTGTCGCGTCCTTTTCAGACATCATAATGACGCTTTCGCCGCGACGTCTCTTGATAACAACCGTTTCCTGGTTCTTAGTGATTTCATCGAGAAGCTTGGACAGGTTTTGCCGTGCCTTGGAGTAGGTGGTATGGATCGCCATGGGTCTTTTCCTTACTTGTACAACATTATTGTACATATCCACGGCTCCCTGTCAATCCCCTTCGCGGGATTCCACGAACGTGAGTCTGAGGAGGAATAGCGGAGCCCCGCTTCGGGGACAGGCGCTCCAATGCCTGCGAAAGTTGGATCCCACGGACGCTATTCCGTGGAGCTTCAGTAATAAAGACGCGGACAAAGGCGCGCGGTTCTCAGGAATTTCGGCGACGCAATTTGCCGGCAACTGTCCGTGCGTCACTGAATTAACGCCGAAGGAGCACGACAGGGATGATAATTCGGTAATTAGTTGTGCCGCGCCGAATTAAGAATTAAGCAGCATGGCGCGGAGGTTGCGGCCGACGACATCGAGGGCCTCGGTCAATCCGAGCCGTGCGAACTTGGCGAGGGCCGAGGCGTAAGCTTTTCCATGGTCGCCCCGCCGCTCCTCTTTTCCCCCGGGCCGCATTCTCAGCCCCGCTTCAAGCACCGCCTCGGTCTCCTCAGCCGTGAATTCGACGCCGGAGGGGACATATTTCAGTCGTCCCTTGTTCTCGGGACATGCTTCCTGGCAGGCCATGCACCCGATGAGGCACGCCGAGGCCGGCGGCTTGGCCCATTCCGGCAACTGCTCCCGGCTTTCGGAGCTTAGCGTGTAGCAGTGATCAGCCGAAATAAGAAACCGGTCCTCGCGGATCGCCCCGGTCGGGCAGGCCTTGAGGCAAATCCGGCATTTGGCGCATCGCTTCATTGCGGTTTCAGGCCAATCTTCATCGCGGGGCTGCCCGAGGTCCACTGGGATCCCTACGGCTTGACCGCCCCGCGTTGCTCCTCTTCTCGCCGTATCTCCGTCGATGCGCTTCCCCGGTCTCCCGACGTTTGTCCGATCCGCGACGCTCCGTCGTCCCTTTCCCACCCCGATAACGTAGCCGCAAAGTTGGTATCCGCTTCCGAGCCCCGGCGCGTAGGTGATGTTGTTCCCCCCGTAGGACACGAGCGCCAAGTGGACGGCCAGCGATTTGAGGGGGGCCTTGAGGATTTCGATGCCCGTCACCCCGCTCCCCGCCCCCAACGGTCCGCTCTTCAAGTCCTCGAGGATATCGCCGAAGGTTTTATTATAATTGACGTAAGTCGGCGGGATCAGGCCATTGATCCGCTTGCCACGGAAAGCGAGCGGCAAAACGGCGACCGGGCTCGGCACCGCGACCACTACCAGCGCCCGTGGGCCGGCGATCCGGCAATCGTCGAGATAACAAAACGACCCAAGATAGTCCCGGAAAAAGCCGGCCTCGATCAGCCCGGCATCCCTTCGTCCCTCGAGCTTGTCCCCGACCGCCTCGAGGACCCCGGTCCCAGCCAGCGCGACCCGATATCCCCTCTCAGCGGCCCAATTCCCCAATCGACTTTCGAGCATGATATTGGCCCTCCCCCGTTTTTTCATTGTAACTCCCGTTTTTAATTATATACGTTACATATTGAAATTTAGCACCGTTTCGTGTAATTGTCAATAGGGAGATTGATCATTACAATGCCCGGAGACATCTGGCTCGACCTTCTGAACAGCGACTGGCACGACCAGCTCGGCAGCGGCCGCACCGAGGACCGGCTCGAAAATCCCGCCTGGCTCCGCGGATACCTGGACCGCCACGGAATCGACACGGCCGGCGTCCCCAACGACCGGCTCGTCGCCTCGCTCCGGGACCTCCGGACGCTCCTGCGGCGCATCGCCGACGCCTACGTCCGCCGCGCGAAAGTCCTGGCCTCAGACTGGAACGCCCTCAACCTCAATTTCAGCCGGGTCCCCCTCATCCGCAAGGTTGAGACCGCGGGCCTGGGTCTGGCCGGCGCCCCGCGCGGCGCGCGATCATCCCCCCGTCCCCGCCTGAAGCTCGTCCCGCTTGCCGGCCGGCTCGAGTCCATCCTCGGCGAAATTTCAAGCGCCTTCGTCGAAACTCTGGAAGGTGGCGACCCGGCCCGGGTCAAGATCTGCCGGAACGCCGATTGCCGCTGGGTTTTTTACGACCGCAGCAAGAACAAGAGCCGCAAGTGGTGCGAGGATGCCTGCGGCAACCTCATGAAGGTCCGCCGCTTCCGCAAGCGTCATAGGCACGCCTGAGCCTCGCGACCCCGGATCAAGTTCCTTAAGTCTGCGTTTTTGAGCATCAAAACAGCGACTTAAGGCCTAAATCGGGGGGTTTTATTGGCCTATCTTATTTTTAATCTATAAGTTGCTGTGGTCCGACCCCACTATAGCGCCCGCGCGAATTTCGGAAATTAGTATTGTGTCCCCAAATTAGAGCGCGACCTGGAATTTCTTGCCGGCGCGCTTGCAGAGCGCCTTGATGGCCCTCCGGCCCGAAAGGGCGTTCCCGAAGAGCGACCCGGCCAGGCTGGCCCAGACGCCGACGAAATAGAAACCGTCGAGGCCGGGCAGGATCAGGTCCCCCCCTGCCCCGCTCAGCCCGCTCCAAATGCTGGCCTTTTTCCTGGGGAAGTTGGCGAAGCCGTGGGTCCCGCCCATGTAGCGTTCCCAGGTGATTTGCGTCGGTACGTCGACCGTCTCGACTTCGTTCCTGATCCCGGGGAAGCGCCGCTCGAGGACATCGATGACCTGGGCGGCCACGCGCTGCTTTTCGTCCTCGTACTTTTGCTTGTCGGAGGCGAGCGCCGTCCAGTGGGAATATTTCGCGAAGAGCTCGACCTTGATGACGCCTTTCCCCGCGGGCGCCATCGTCTTGTCGAAGCCGTAAATCTGCATCTCCAGGCTGTCCGCGCTGTGGCCGGCGATCGTGACCGGCTTGTCGAGGAGCATGATCATGGCCGACGGCTCGGCCGAGAGGTCGCGCCGCACGCCCAGGAAGACATGGGCGGACCAGGGCGTCTCGTCGGGCGGCTCCTCGCATTCCTTGCGGATCTCCTCGTTGATGTACTTCCCTTCGAGGAGGTCCATGATCGTCTTTCGCCCGTCGGCGTCCGAGATGACGGCGTCGGCCCGGTGCTCGGTGCCGTCGGCCAGCCTCACCCCGACGGCGCGGCCGTTTTCCACGAGGATCCGCTCGACGCGCGCATTGTACGACACCTCGCCGCCCAGGGTCTTGTAGCGCTTCTCGATCGAGAGGGCGAAGCGCAGCGCACCGCCGACCGGCCATTGGACGGAATTGTTGACGGCGTAGGCGTGCCGGAGGAGATGGATGAACAGCGGCGCCTGCGGCATCGAATAGACGAGGAGCGGGAAGGCGCGCTTCAGGAACGGGTCGGAAAACCTGTGGCCGAACTTCCGCATGGTCGGCGTGAGCCGCCGGAACTTCGCGAGCAGCGCGGGGAGCGTCCTGAGTTTCGCGCCGGGCGAGCCGAGCATCAGCTCTCCCAGGAGATCTTTCCCGGTAAAGGCCTTGATGCCCTTGATATAGGCTTTGATCACCCGCGAGTCCGACGGCGCGAGGTCGTGGAGATGCGCTTCGAGCTTTTCGAGATCGTAGTAGTCCCGGAAGAGCTTCCCTTCCGGCGACAGGACGCTGGCGCACTCGGCCGGTTTCACAAGCTCACGGGGCATGGCGCCGAGCCCGCTCCAGAGGCTGTAGATCTTGGACGAAGGAGCGCAACCGAAAAGATGGTGGATGCAGGCGTCGAACATGAACCCGTCCCTCTTCCAGGACGTACACTGGCCGCCGGGCAGCGTGTGCGTCTCGAAGATCCGGGTCTTGAAGCCATTCACCTGGCCGTAGATGCCCGCGGCGAGCCCGCCCATCCCGGCGCCGATGATGATGACCGATTCTGCCATGGCAATTCTCCTGGGGATATTTTACTACAACCCTGGGAGATTGTGCCCCGATCTATCGATGGCCAACACTTGACATGGCCATGCGATGCGTTTAGAATACATTTGAAGCACATCAAAGGAAATCGCATCATGAGCAAAACCGTCACACTCCGCATCTCCGAGGACAATTACAATCTCCTCAGAGCCTACGCCAAATCGGAAAACCGGAAGTTGTCGAACGCCGTGGAAACATTGGCGATGAGACGTCTCGAAGAGGAGCTGTTTGTCGACCAGTACGAGATGGACGGAATTCTCGCCGACCGGGACCTCGCCGGACGTCTCAGAACCGGGCATCTCCAAGCCAAGAAGGGCCGCGGGCGCTTCGTTGAGTGATTTCCGAATATTTGAGTCCGAGCAATTCCAGTCGGACCTTCGGATGAACCTCGGGACGCGGCACGAAAAGATCATCGCCCGACTGCGCGATGACGTGTATCCCCAGCTCCGGGCGCAGCCTTTTTTCGGCCGGAATATCAAAAAGCTCAAAGGGTATCAGTCTGAGACCTGGCGGTACCGGATCGGCGGGTTTCGCATATTTTACGAAATCGACGACGAGCGCAAGATTGTCTTCATGATCGCCGCCGATAAGCGTCAGAAGAGCTACTGAGCCTGGCGGAATCGCATCGGGTTCCGATTACCGCTTATTGACCCTGATTTTCACTTCCCGCGCGAACGCCAAGTTGTTCTTGGTCTTTCCGATGATCCGTAGGGTCGACGTGCAGAAGCCGGCGGCTATCGCATCGCAGGACGGCTTGACCTTCATCTCGCCCGCGGGCAGATCCAGCGGGATCTTTTTGTTATTGATGATGAGCCCGGCTTCCGCGGCGGAGGAGAATGACCATTTGAGGAGAACCTCTTCACCCGCCAGGATCTCCACGGACGAGGCCGTGAAATAGTCCGTGAGCACCGGCCGGGCCGGTCTCTTCGGGATGGCCATCCCTCGGGTGGCAGCCGGCGTCGTGGTGCCATTGGCCGGCGCCGAGGTGCTTTTAGCCACCGTGAAGGTGCCCTGGTAATAATTGTTCTTCGTGTCGCTCTCTTCCATGTATGTTCCGGCCGTGTTGTAAACGCCGATCTTCACGTTGTACGTGCCCTCTTCGAGCGTCCCCGGGTGGTCCTTGTCCACGACCGGGAAAGGCCCGAGCTTCTTCTCCGCCCCGGGAGCGAACGCCTGGCCCGCCGGAATGACCACATCCTCCCGCTTCATCACCTGGCGGGTCCCCTTAGTGACTTCCGTCACCAGGGAAACGTTGAAAACGCACGATGCCGGGTCGGTTCCGATATTCCGAACCGTGGCCTCAACCTGATATGTGCCGCCGGCCTCCCCTGCTTTGACATCCATCAAAGCCAGGTCCGCGCTCGTGCCCGGCGCTCTCCCCTCGTGCACTTGGAAGGCGATCGTCTTCTCGTTGTTCGCCTTGTTCACTTCGAGCCCGTAAGCCGAGCCTCCCAAGGTCAACGTTGCCGTGACTTCGTAGCTCCCCGGCGCCGGATGATATTTTCTCAAGGGGATGACCTTCGTCTCGCCCGGGCCCAGGCTCGCGGTCGTCGACTGGCCGTCAAAAAACTTGCTGAAATTGAGGACGATCTGGGCGTTGTCGACGCGCACCGGCCCCGCGTTCTCCACCTCGACATAGAGATTCATATCGCTATTGGCGTACGGCTCGGCCGGATCGATCCTCATCGACTTGATCGCGAAATCGGGGGGCGGCTCGCTTCCGCCCTTGCCGATGGTGAAGTCGCCCTGGTAATAATTGTTCCTGGTGTCGCTCTCTTCCATGTATGTTCCGGCCGTGTTGTAAACGCCGATCTTCACATGGTAGGTGCCTTCCTCGAGCGACCCCGGGTGGTCCTTGTCCACGACCGGGAAAGGCCCGAGCTTCTTCTCCGCGCCGGGGGCGAACGGCTCGCGCGCCGGAATAACGACGTCCTCCCGCTTCATCACCTGGCGGGTCCCCTTCGTGACTTCCGTCACCAGGGAAACGTTGAAAACGCACGATGCCGGGTCGGTCCCGATGTTCCGGACCGTGGCCTCAACCTGATATGCGCCGCCTGCCTCCCCCGCTTTCACGTCTGCCAAAGCCAGGTCCGCGCTCGTGCCGGGCGCTCTCCCCTCGCGCACCTGGACGATAATCGTCTTCTCGTTGTTCGCCTTGTTCTCTTCGAGGCCGTATGCCGAGCCTCCCAAAGTCAGCGTCGCTTTGACTTCGTAATTCCCAGGCGCCGGATGGTATTTCCTCGAGCTCACGACTTTTGTCTCGCCCGGGCCCAGACTGGCGGTCGTCGATTGGCCGTCAAAAAGCTTGCTGAAATTGACGGCGATCTGGACGTTGTCGACGCGCACCGCACCCGCATTCTCCACCTCGACATAGATGTTTAAGTCGCTGTTGGTATACGGCTCAGCCGGGTCGATCCGGATCGACTTGATCGCTAAGTCGGGAGGCGTCGGGGCCTGCGCGTGCGCCCAAGCGGGAAAGGTCCCAAGAAGGATAGCCCAAAACAAAACTGAAAGCGAAACGGAAAGCGCCCTTTTTGCGTTTTTCATGGTCCCTCCAGCGCCCTGATTATATATCGCGTCGGGGAGGGGCGCATAGCGGTTTCAAGACCGTCAAGGGGAATTGCGCTCTTGCCTCCCGTAGTTCTGGATCATTCTGTCCCGGTCTTCATTTTCTTTGTCGCCCTTGAAATAGATCTCGACGAGTTCGATCTTGTCAGCCAATTCAAAATATGCATATATAAGCCGCAAGCCGGAACTGGTCCCCCGCCCTTTCAGCGCCCGGCAGGCGAATTTCTTGGCCTTGTAAATTCTGGGCTCGCGAAAGGGCAGGCCGGGAATCTCGAATACGCCTTTGTTGTCGAGTCCCAATTTATGAAAAAGGACAAGTTGCGTCTCCAGGAGAGTGGCCAGATCCTCTTCCAGAGTCCGGAACCGTTTGACCAGCCGCTTCAGATCGCGCTCGAATTCGGGTAGGCGCGCGGTCTCACGGAACTTTGGCGTTGGCATCGTCCTTCCTCGCCGAATAGGCGGGCGTGCGGTAAAAAACCGCTTCGTAACGGATGATGGCGCCCTCATCGGCGGTCAGCCACGGGACATCGTTGTGGGAATATTCGCTGATCTGGCCGGCGTTCATGTCGGAAAGCCTAGCGAGGACATGATCGATTGTATCCATCTCCGAGGCGCTCAACTGAGACAGGTCGGGATTTCGAAGCGGGAGATATTTCGTTTGGGGGTAGTTGAAGTACTTGTCGGGGATTTTAACGATTTCGTTAGACGCGACCATTTGGTCTATAACCTTGCGGAATTCCACGGGGGTCGGGCCGTACTTATTTTTCTTGTATGTGGCGCCGATCAACTGTTCCTCGTATCGTTCGTAATGATCGAAATCGATAAAGTACAGCAATTTATAAATCACAGTCTCACCGATATTGGGCTTGGCCCCGACCTTACCGATGATGTAGAGAAGGACTTCCTTGAATTTCCTGAGGTTCTTACGGGGGATATCGATCCGCGTTTCGGGCTCGCTTTTCTTGTACTCCGCGGCGGTTTCCCTGATAACAAGCTGAGGCTCCTTCTTCTCGTCGAAAAGGGCCTCGACCGATACTCCGAAGAGCTCGCTGAGCGTCTTGATATCCTCAGCGCTGACTTTTCTCTGACCGTTCTCGATGAGCGACATGGTCGGCCTCGATACTCCCAGGAGCCTGGCCAAGGACTCCTGGCTCAGGTCCCTGCTCTCACGGTACTTTTTAATGCGCAAGCCCAAGTTAACCATTGAATTTCCCCTTCCAGGATTATTATACGATTGTTAGCTTATATGTCAATAGATTGTTATGTATTATTACTATTGTCGATTTGGGAGCAAAGCTCTTAAGGCCTCGCTTTGGGCGTCAAAACCATCGACTTAAGGCCAAAATGGAGGGGCCTTTTTTGTCTATCGTTTTTTTAATCTTTACGTTACTGTGGCCCGACCCTAATAAGCATCGACCCTAATAAGCATCGAATCCCTTAAGTCCTCGTTTTTGACCCCGATAACACCGACCGCCCCCAAACAACCTCGGCGAACCGATCCGCCTCTTTTTCCAGCGGGGCCATTTCTCGTGAAACCTTTCGTTCATCGATGAACATTCTCTTCTTATGAAGCAGGATATGTCCAAGCTCATGAAAGAAACTGAACCAAAAAATATCCTCCCATTTTCCCCGCATATTCACCAATAGAACCGCTTTGTCTGGCTTTATCCAAAACGTCGCGCCGCGAGCATATGTTCTCGGGAAGGGTGGGAGAAGCACCAAAATCACCCCGCACCCCGCCAAAATCTGCCTGAGTCCGGGCACGAAAACGGACGGGGCCCTCGTGCTCAGGATTCGAATATCGCTTAGAGATTTCCTCAATTTCGTTCTATCGAAGCTCTCCGCGGGCGCTTCGGAAGCCCGCAGCTCCGCACACCTTATCCATGCGGCCAGGGCATAATTGGACGCCTCTCGGGCCCCGCCACCGCGGAAGGACGCTTCATAAGCCTTGATCCCGGGCAAGTTCGCCAGGGAAGATACGCCATAAAAACGATGGAGTTCTCTGATCTTATGCTCGTTATCCCGGGTCTTTTCGACGCAGTCGAGGTCGGCCAGCTGTTTATAAGGAGTTCGCGTAAGATACTCTGACTCCTTTTGAAGCTGCTTCTTTTCTTTCAATCGGGCTTTTATGAGCTGACAGCGGGATTCGAGCCCGGTCCAGATATGGGCAGGCACGTCGAGGGCTCGTTCAAGCTGAAGCGCCGTCTCCGGCGTAATGGCTTTCTCTCCTTTGATGATCTCGTTGACCGCTTGGATGGGACGGCCGATGCGCCTTGCCAGTTCGGCCTGGGCGATACCCTTGACCGCGATAACCTCGGCCAGGTACTCGCCAGGCGGAATGGGCAGATCGGAGTGGACGATTTTTTCAGTCGCCATAGTGTTTACTCACTTCCTCTACGCAAATTACCTTGGCTCTCTCCCTCTCCATCGTGAAGATGAGACGCCAACGATCGTGAAGGGTGATACTATATTGCCCTTCTCTTCGACCCTTTAAGGGATGGCAATCCAGTCCCGGCAACCTTCGAATCTCCGTCATATCCGAACTTTCCTGAAGGAGGTCAACCCGCAGGATAAATTTCCTAGCGATGTCCGTTCCCCACGCCCGACAACCCTGCTGATAGCACATATAGCACTTTTCGAGTTTCTTCGTCCGGAACTTAACTTCCACCGGTGCCCCGACTGGTGCCCATATGTTCTTTCATCCCTGGGGTGAATGATAACAAGATAGATGGGGCGTGAGTGTTTGTCAAGTTATTATTCACCTTAGGGGTGAATATATGTCCCTACGCTAAACGCCTTGTTGCGTCCTGGCGATATTTCGGCGAGAATGCGGCCGTGACGAAAACACGAGCCTCCGAACGCGGCGGCGCAAGCGTAAGCCCGAGTGCTCCCCCCTCGCTATCAACTCAAACGGCCGGCGAGCCCGACTTCCACGGCATCGAAATCAATCCCGGCTTCCGCCGCGCCCTCGATATCATGGAGGGGACGGACCGTCACGTCTTTATCACCGGCAAGGCCGGGACCGGGAAATCGACGCTGCTCGAGCTCTGGCGCTCGCAGACGCTCAAGCGCATCGCCGTCCTGGCGCCGACCGGCGTCGCGGCCCTCAACGTCCGCGGCCAGACGATCCACTCGTTTTTTGGTTTCAAGCCCGACATCACTCCCGATGCCGTCCGCAAGCTCTCCAAGGGCAGGGCCAGGGGCGCGACAGCTGACCGCTCGGAAATCTACCGCAAGCTCGACGCCGTGGTCATCGACGAGGTGTCCATGGTCCGGGCCGACCTCCTCGACTGCGTCGAGAAATTCCTCCGCCTGAACGGCCCGCGCCCCAAGGAATGGTTCGGCGGCCTCCAGATGATCTTTATCGGCGACCTCTATCAGCTTCCGCCAGTCGTGACCGGTCGGGAGAAAGGGTTGTTTGGCGCCGCCTCCGCCCGCTACGAGTCCCCCTATTTCTTCTCGGCCAAGATCTTCGGCGAGCTGACGTTCGACATGGAGTTCGTCGAGCTCGAGAAAGTCTATCGCCAGACCGACGCGGAGTTTATCGCGCTGCTCAACGCCATCCGCAACCGCTCGATCGACGAGGGACAGCTCGACCGCCTCAATAGCCGATGCCAGCCCTCGTTTTCGCCAACCGACGGCAAATTCTACATCACCCTGACCAGCACGAACGACCTGGCCGCGGTCCGCAACCGCGAGAAGCTGGCCGCCCTCCCCGGCCGTGCCCGCGGTTACGAGGGCTTCATACAGGGCGAATTCGACCGCTCCTCGCTCCCGACCGAGGAGACGCTCGAGCTCAAACCCGGGGCCCAGGTCATGCTCCTGACGAACGACCGCAAGGGCCGCTGGGTGAACGGGACGATCGGCCGCGTCGCCAAGATCGTCAAGGTCCAGGACGGCGAGGACATCATCTCCGTCGACCTCCCCGACGCCGGCCGGGTCGAGCTTTCGCCCAACACGTGGGACCTCTACCGATTCCGCTACGAGGCCGAGTCCGACCGGATCGAGTCGGAGTCCGTGGGTTCGTTCACCCAATATCCCCTGCGGCTGGCCTGGGCCGTCACGATCCACAAGAGCCAGGGCAAGACTTTCGACCGTGTCGTCGTCGACATGGGCCGCGGCGCGTTCGCCCACGGACAGGTCTACGTCGCCCTCAGCCGCTGCACGAGCTTCGAGGGCCTCGTCCTCAAGACGCCCATCCGCAAGAGCCACATCTGGATGGACTGGCGGATCGTCCGCTTCCTGACCCGCTTCCAATACAAGAAGGCCGAGGAGGTCCTCCCCGCCGCGGACAAGCGCGCCCTCGTCCTCGGCGCGATCCGGGCCGGCCGCGAGCTCGAAATCGTCTACCTCAAACCCGACGACACGAAATCGCGCCGCCGGATCCGGCCCGAGTCCGTCGAGATGATGGAGTACCACGGCCGGACGTTCGAGGGGGTGCGCGCCTACTGCCACAAGCGCGGCGAGTGCCGGACGTTTCGACTGGACCGGATGCTCGAGGTGAGCGAGGTGGATTAACCCCTGAGGTCAGGGAATTCGTCGGCAATCCAAGCTTCGACAGATTTCCGGAGATTTCCAGCTAGAACGGCTATGTTGTCCAGCTCAATTGCAGTAATGGATCCCGCATGATTGTACTCGCTGATATTCCGTTTCTTTCTGAAGGCATCAAGCGTCTGGATAATTTTGTCCTCAGTTCTGACTGTGAATCTTAGCGATTGGATGACCCGGTAATGGTGTGCGTCTTTGCCTGCCCGGAATCCCGCAACAGCCAGCGCCGCTTTGGCACACTGGAGCGCGGCATTGTAAGCGATATTGAAACGCCAGTCGACGCTCAGGGTTGAATTCCGGCAATCCCCTAAATCGCGATCGGCAAGCCGAAGGAGATTACGAATCTCCTGTCGGCTTGTTTCGTGCTCAATGAGCCAGCCGCTTCTTAACCATTCGGACAAGCTCACGCGGATCTCCAATAACCGAAATGAACGGCGATTTCAGGATTGCGCCGAGAAAATGGTCCCTATTGGACAGCCGATTTCGGCATTCCTCGAGCGACATCACCATAGGATTAATTTCACGCCGTAGAATCTCCTGTGCCCGGGAGACCCTATCGACGATATCCTCGAAGCTGACGTTTCCGACGACGAGTAGATCGATATCGCTATCCTTGCCGGCCTTCCCCTGGGCCACAGAGCCGTACAATAGCGCGAGCGAGAGGCGCCCGCCCAGGGTTGCCAACGCCTCCCGGAGCACGTCCACCACTCCGGCCGTCTTGGTAATAAGGCTCTTCAATTCATCGAAAATCGCGCACTGGGGATTGGCCTGGAAAAGAACCTGATTTTCCTTGACCATGCGAAGAATAACGCCCGACTCTGATAGCCGTTTCAGCTCCCTTTGGCCGGCACCGGGCGAAACGCCGGCCAGGCGGAGGACTTTCCTTAGATGGAACGATTCCTCCGTATGGCTGAAAAGAAGAGCTAATATCAGGCGCCTTGTTTTTCCGAACAATGCTTCCAGAAGTCCCCGCGTTTGAGGGTCCGTACTCATTATGAGTACGATTGTACCCATATCAGATACAGTTTGCAAGCCTTTTTTTGCCTCTGTCTGTTGAGACGCAAAAGGCCGGCGAGGATTCTCAGTGAATAAGTGTCCTCTTCAAGTGTCAAGGTAACACGCTCTTCAGGCTCTTACCTAGCCATTGAAGCGCTCAGGATCTCGGGGCCCCGCTTCCCTTCCGCCGCCGGATTGGGTTTGCCCCTGCGACGACAGCCATCACCTCGGCCATCCCCCGGCAATCGTCCCTGTTGTGGATCAACAGATTGGTCCAATACCCCTTCTGTGTCCGGGTGAGTTTTTTCATCGAGCCGCGCTTGGCCAACGCGGCCCTCACCCCGCGGACCCGCTTTCCGGTCAGGCCCCAGCCGTGGATCGTGTGCCGCTTGAATCCGATCAGCTTCTCGTAGTTCTCGAGCGTGTTCGGACCCCTGCCCTTCTTCCTGGACAGCTTCACATCGGGGTGCACCCGCCGCTTCCACGCCTTGGCGTAGGGAATGGCATCCTCAACCCGGCCTTTCCAGAACTCCCGTAACTCAGGGAAGTCTCCCAGAAGTTTGATAATCGTCCTTTGCTCGAGTTTCGACCAGGCGAAGACTCGGAGGCGCCTTGACTCAACCACGCGCCGCAATTTGCCGAGCGCTTCGAAAGGGCCGGCTGCTTTGACCGGCCAAGAAATTCTGGGCGATTTGTACAATGCCGCCGGGTAGAGCGCCTGCTCGATCACGCTTTGGCTGAATGATTTTCGGCCCGCGATATACACGCCGAGTAGCGACGGCAGGTCGTCCCTGGTTCCCTCGAAATCGATGAACACGGCCCGCATTGATCCGGCGGCGGTCAACCGTCGAAGCGCGGACTTCTCCTTCACGGCTTCTTCTCGGCCTTTTGCTCCGGGAGCTTCGAGCCGGCCTTGTAGTCGTGGACCTCGTACGCCCCGTCCGGCGTTATCATCAGCCGGTCGATGATGCCCTCTTCATAGCGCGAGATCTTATCGACGTATCTAAACTTGTACTGACGCGGGCATTCCTCAAAATTGTCGAGTTGCGAAATCGAATATTCGGGCATGACCGTCCTTAAGCTTTTTTCAGGCGCTGGCCTTGATATATTTCCCCGTCTTCTTGCCGCCTACTCGGCGCATGAGCCCCGCCTCCATGAGCGGTTTGATCAATTTCGCCGCTCCTTGCCGTGTCATGGCGAGGGCGTCCCAGATCTCCCTCGGCGTCAAACCTCCCCGGTCTTCAAGAAGCCGGAGAAGCGCTTCCTGCTTTGGCTGAAGAAAGATCTTTTTATCTCCCGATTGGGCGATGACCGCCTGAACGCGCTTCCAAACGTCATCAAGCGTCCGCTTGAGCCCTTGGGCCGCATACTCAAGCCACTCCGTCAGATCACCACCGGCCTGGCGCACGGCATCCAGGGCGGCATAATAACGGGACCTGTCGTTCCAATAAAATTCATCCACGGAAAATATATGGTGCGAGTCGAACCCCCGGCGATAAAGCTCCCAAAGCGCGATCGCCCGGCCCACGCGGCCGTTTCCATCGGCGAAAGGATGAATTTCCTCAAAACGGTAATGGAGGATGGCCGAGGAAACGACGGGAGAAATCCCGCCCGCCTGGGTATTCCACCACTCGATAAATTCGCGCATAAGCCCCGATACTTCGCTGGCCGGAGGCGGAACGAAGCGTCCCACTCTGACGGCCATCGCCCGGTATTGTCCGGCCTGCCCCTGGTCCATGACGCCGCCCGCGATAATCACGTGCAGCCTGAGGATGTTTTCGTGAGTTATCATTTTCCTGCCGGCGTTTTTATCAATAAACCTCAACCCGGCGAAATAGTTCAGGACCTCGCGCCTGGCACGATCGCTCCGAGCCGGCAGCTCTTGACCTTCCGCAAGAGCCCGGACCTCGGCCAGTGTCAGAGGGTTCCCTTCGATGGCCGTCGAGCTGTGCGCTGTCCGGATCCTCGCTTCTCTTTGGAGGCTCGGAATCCACGGAACCTGGACCGAAGCGGAAAGGATCCTCTCGCGCAAGGCGGCGATCGCTTCCGTCAGTGCCAGCAGTCGCGGCGTGATCGTGAAAAGCGGACGGTATCCCATGAGCGTATTCTAACTCTTTGTCAACCATAAGTCAACTGGTAAGTCAACTACGAATAGGAATAGTTTGTTCTGGGGGGAGGCTCTGAGGTCTGCGTTTTTGAGTCTGGTGGCTTCTTTTATCCGAAATTCGGCATCTCGTCCCAGGTCCTGCCTTCGAGGAGCCGCCCGGCTTTCTTTTTGCGCACGCCGCCCCATTGTTTAAAGAAGAACGGGACATTAGCTTTCCGGCATTTTTCCTTAATATCCACGACCCATCTCGCGTTGAGCGGTCGCGCTCCGGGGCCTGACTCCCCCCCTACGATGATCCAGTCAATTCCGTGAATTGACGAATATCATCCTCGGTTTGCGCCACTTGACCGGCCGTTCCAATCCCTCTTCGTGAATTGCTACGGAAAACCCCCCAGCATAACCTGCGAGGCCCATGGCCTGAAGTCGCCTGGCCATCCGTTCAGCATAGCAATTCAAACAGCCGGAACTGATCTTGGAGCATCCGGTCACGGGATTCCAAGTCGATTCCGTCCACTCAATGCCGGTGTCAAACGCCATGGGATTAGCCTTTGGACTCGTATTTCTTGAAAATCGATTTTGCGATCCTATTTCCTGTTTCGTAGCGCTTTATCTTGTCCACATAGATGAACTTATACTGGAGCGCACATTCCTCGAACTTGTCGAGCTGCGAAATGGAATATTCAGGCATTCTGGGGCTCCCTAGGCTTGATTATTGGCTAACTCCGCCACTCCTTAATGTCGAGAAGTTCGAGGAGTCCCGTCGTTTTCTCGTAAGCGCGGCGAATGACAATCTCCCTTTCTTCTTTATCGGCGATTTCCAAAAAGTCCGCGACCCACTTGGGGCCGATATGGTCAACCGAGGCGAACTTAGTTCGTATTTTGGCGAGTCCCTCTTGGACAAGAGAGTTCTTCGAAAACGGGGCGAATTCATCGGCCAGCGCCTCCGGTCCGCCGACAAAATGCTCCATACAGTAATAAATGTCATACGCGTCTTTTTCTTTCATACGGTCAAACAAGGCCATCCCTTTCATGACAAGGAAGGGGACGATCCCCGCTACCCGAAAACTGGATTTGTCCCTGCCTCCTCCGGGCCGTCTTCCCTCAAGCGCCACGGCTACCGAATTCGCAAAAGCCAGGTCACAGCCCCTGGCTTTTCTGGCTTTCGCGTCCTGAATTCTCTGGGTTCGCCGTCCCTTTCCGGTTCCTCCGTATTCACCGGCCATGAGGTCTATTTCTACTGTAATCTCGGAGGCGTCAATTGCTTTCATCTTCCTATAGAATCGAAAAGGTTGACTTGGGTCCTGAACGTAGCCGTTTTTCAGAAGTGCCGTCAATATCGTTCGATACGAATCATCCGGGATTTCCTTGAAATCCAGAGCGACATCGATATCGAGACTGCCGACGTGACGCTCCTCAGCCCGGGGAAATAGAAACGTTGGAACCCATCCCCCGATAATGATCATATGCTCCTTGAACTCACCCAGGACGTGAACGAGTTCGAGAAGGACGGACCGGCAAGCGTCCACTTCCCGCTCGCCGTAATCGCTCCGACCTACCACGACGGTTTTATCCTCTGTTCGAATATCGCCTGCGCCGCCTCCTCCCCCCTTGCCCCGTAGCTTCTCAGGTCAAGATAGAGCTGGATGTCGGAGACAACGTTCATTCCGGCCATTTCCCGAAGTCCCTGGAGCACTCCGGCATCATAAGGCTCTAACAATGTCACGTTGGCGCCGCTCTCCACTTTCTTGAGCCGCAGAACCTCCGCGATGTCCGCGATGGGGCCGTCAACATAAGAGAAGAATTTCGGGAACCGCACAAACGGCGCAACCCTTCTTGCTCCGGAAAACAGAGCAAGCCCGTAACGATATCCGCTTTTCTCGCATTCGCTTTTTACGGCCGTTTCCAGAGCCTGTTCGGAAAGTCCGCTATAGAACGAAAAAAGACGGTTCTTTTTATAAGTATAGTTTTTCGCCCATTCTTCCAGCAGCTCAAGGGGCTTGAGAAGAATGACTTTTCTGCCTTCTTCTCTGATCCATTCCTGAGAGATGAGCGCCTGTTTTGCCTTTGAAGCAAGACCCAGGCTGATGTCCACGGCTCTGGATAATTCCTCGACGTGCCATTTTTTTGCCGGATCCGAGAGAAGCGCCCTCAAGACCCGGCTCGTTTTCGGAGAAAAGAGGGATTTCAAAGGGCGGGCCTCAAGAAAGGCGTTCGGGATGCCGCTTTTCTCAATAAAGACATTGCCAAAAGACAAAAAGACATTGCCCGAGAGATCCATGCAGCCGATCCCGGCCTCTCGGCATACTCGAATGGCCGCCGGGCTGATGTACGGAGCGACGAGAATCCCGAAGCCATTCTCGATGGTTTGAACGCGGCTTTTGAGTTGTAGCGCCACCATTCTCACGAAACGGGGCTCCGCCTGCGTTTTGATTTCAGCCACAAGCCTCATCGGCCTCCTTGATACAACGGCGTCAACCACGAGGTCGAACTTATTGTCGCCGATTCTGACCTTGGACTTGGAGCCCTTGAGTTCGATAAAGGGAATGACGCCGAGGACAGAATCCAATCTCATTTTGGCGGCAGATTCGAGGTCTTTTTCTAGGCATTGTTTCATCATATTTATAGTTTCACCATCCGGTGAAACTATATAATTAAATGAAACTAAAGTCAAGCGGGTTTTGTCTGGCTTTTGTCACTGTGGTCCGACCCCAAACAGAGTGCAACAAGAATCCTAAATAGGCCTCGCCGGGCTTCGTAGGCCGAGTCCGCGCGCTTACTCCGAAATTTAGCCCTTTCCCCGCACTTTAGCCAAATGCGCCCGGACGTTCGCCATCTTCCACTGGATTGCCGGATGCCCGGCGACGCGCTCAGCTTCCTGCGGGGCGTCAGG
>Ga0315281_10000673_pt1 | contig 48147 bp, 41 predicted proteins | sample YL17G07_0_MG_FD_204540 | JGI IMG/M metagenome (GOLD analysis project Ga0315281, IMG submission 204540) | Sediment microbial communities from Yellowstone Lake, YNP, Wyoming, USA - YL17G07_0 | ecosystem: Environmental > Aquatic > Freshwater > Lake > Sediment | place: USA: Wyoming | collected...
AAGGCGACTCCGTCCAGGCGCGCAAGGAACTGGAGAAACTCCTCCAGAAGGTCGAGCGAACTTGGAAACGAAGCCAAGAAGAAGAGAAGAGGCACAAGCGGGATCGATGGGAGAGGAATGATAACGTCATTATAACGAGCGAAGCGTATGCGCTGCTGAAGTACAATATGGAATACCTGATGGACCGTTTGCCTGAGAAATCGAAGCACGACCGAGGCGACGACGAGAAGGACAAGAAGCCCAAGAAATAGGAGCAGCAACGAGCCACATCGCCCCGATCAAACGACCGGGGCTTTTTGTTGACCGCCTCCGCGGAACCACCCCTACCCGAGCCAATTCGCGTCGCCTATCGTATGAGGCCCTCGTCCATTTTGCTTTTCCCATCCATCCTCCTATCTTCCACCTGATCCAGCCGCTCAGGGTACGCTCAAAGAAACTTGGCGGGTCACACTTTGCAACAGTCCGACTGCAGATGAAGCGCGAAAATAACCTGGAGCGAATGATAGAACTGGCGGAGCAGTTTTTCGAGACGAGGAATGACCCCGCTCGGATCTCGATCACGAGAGAATCCATGCGCAAGCTCAGAAGAATTCACCCCAGCAGCTTGAAGGAGAAGAAGGACAAGAACGGTCCGATCGCGTGGGTCGTGGTCATTCCCACCACAGGCGACCTGATGAGGAAGTTCATAACGAAGAAGATCAACGAGCAGGAACTCCTGGATCGTACCCCTGTTCGGCAGAAGTATGACGCACTCTACCTATGCTCGGCGCTCGTTCTCCCCGAGCACAGGGGGAAGGGACTTGCAAGGCTCCTGGTCTCCAGGGCGATCAAATCCATTCAGAGGCAGCATACCATTGGGCATTCAGCATCGAACGGAAAAGGCTCGCCGCTTCCGTCGCGAGCGATTTCGACCTGCCACTGCACGCAAGGAAGCAGCGTTCTGGCAGGGAATCCAGACAGCGCATTCTGGACCCCCGATAGAGACATTCGGGGGTGACAGGCGTTTTTGAGATGGCTTGTAGTGTCTGGAGAGCGTTGAGGGGGGCCAAAATAAAAAAGGCTCAGTCTATGACTGAGCCTTTTGTGTCTGCGTTCCCACGCTTTACTGCACAACACCTACGACAAGATGCGAGGGATACCTGGGAGAATGATAGACTCTCTGCGTCGTCTTCTGAAAATCCGAATCCTTCGCCTTGTAGATGTCCGTAAACTTCCCCGGGTTTCGATCGATCATCGGGAACCAGGTGCTCTGAATCTGCACCATCATCCGGTGTCCCTTCTTGAATGTGTGGAAGACATCTTGAAGGGCATACTTGATCGGCGTGGGCCTGTTCGGCACGAACGGCTCCGGCTTTGACAGGCCGTTCCGGAATTTCCCGCGGAGGATATCCCCCCGCACGAGCATCTGATATCCGTCGAGCGCAGCTTCCCTCGGAGTGCGAAAACCGCGCCCGCGCCTCATTGGTGTCTCCGGAAACACGTCGATCACCTTCACGACCCAATCGCAATCGGTGCCGGAGGTCGAGCCAACGAGGTTCACGGTGATCGGACCCGCGATGGTCACATCGTTCTCCAGCACGCCGCTCTGATACACGAGCACATCGGGGCGCCGGGCGGCAAACCGCTGGTCTTTATCCATAAACGCCGGGTTGTACCACTGCGTGATCTCATCCGTATAGGGAACGGGCTTGTTCGGGTAGCTGATGTACTCATTGTAATCGGTTTTGGAGTTCGCCGGCTTCTGGAACGATAATCCCTCCCGCTCGTGAAGATAGAGGTTTTTCACCTCCAGGTTCTTCGGCGGCCAGCTGTCCAGGTACTTCCATTCGTTCGAGCCCGTCTCGAAGACCACCGCTTTCGGAAGGTTCGGGTCGGGCCCGTCGTTCAGATAGTGTTCGAAGTAAGGTCCCTCCACCTTTTCCGTGAAGAACTTCGTTGTGTTTGAGTCGAAACTGATGTCGCCGAGAGAATCGAGGTTCCACGTCTGCCATCGGCCGTGCGCCCACGGTCCCATCACAAGGGTGATGCGGGCGTCCGGGTTTTCCTTCACGGCCGTCTTGTAGCTGTTCAACGCTCCGAAGAGGTTCTCCGTGTCGAACCACCCGCCGACGACCATGATGGCCGGTGTCAGATTCTTCAGGTGAGGCATGATCGATCGTTCCGCCCAGAACTTGCCCCACGTTCCGTGGTCCATCAGTGTGTTCCACATGGCGACGCTGTCGTGGAGGAACATCGTGTTGGCATTCGGAAGGGCGCCCAGCTCGTAGTAGAACTTGTATCCGTCGCGCGTTGGGAACCGGAAATGCGATGGGTACCGCTCCAGGGGCGCGGACCTCGGCCAGCCGAAGTTCGAATAGAAATTGAACGCATGCGATTCCAGGAAAGCACCGTTGTGAAACCAGTCGTCGCCGCCCATCCATTCGGAGACCGGGGCCTGGGGGGAGGTGGCTTTGACCGCCGGGTGAGCGTCGATCGTGCCCATCCATGTATAGAAGCCCGGATACGAGATCCCCTTGATTCCCACCTTGCCGTTGGTGCCTTGGATGTTCTTGACGAGCCAATCGACCGTGTCGTACGTGTCCGTCGTCTCATCGACATCATTTTTTGACCTCTTGCCGGTGATGTACGGCCGCACGTCCACATACGTTCCCTCGGACATATATCGTCCCCGCACGTCCTGGGTCACGCGGATGTAGCCGTGATGGAGGTAGTAGGAATCCTGTTCCCCAAAGAATCGCGGATACTCATCCTCACCGTATGGCGCGCAGCTGTACGGCGTGCGGATCATAATAATGGGATGCTGCGTCGTCGCGTCCTTGGGGACATAAACAGAGGTGAAGAGCTTGACACCGTCTCGCATCGGGATCATGTATTCTTTCTTCGTGTAGTTCTCCCTGACGTAGATTGAGTCCGGAATTTCCGGCTGCGCGGAGACGATGTACGAAAGGAGAAAAACGAAGACGAAGAGAAAAGAGGAGCGCATTCTGTTCTTCACAGGTTTGCCTCTCTTTGTTTGTGATTGAATGATGGTGAGTTGGCAAGCGTCTATGTGTATTATTAACAACGAAAAATCCTTGCTAGTTTCAGACCGCTGGGCGTTGCTTTGTGCCTGCTGCCGGCGGGACGATATTGCACTATAGAAGTAAGGTGCTTCTCTGCCTCCTGCCAGTCGGATCTCAAACCTTATGTCGAAACCCCTCTGACTTCCGCTTCCCCCGACAGAATTGCATCAGGTACGAGAACTGCTCCGTCTTGCAAAGGCAGGAATTTTCTTGCTTGTTGTAGACGTGGGATCCTCCAATTCGCTTCCGTTTGTCAGCGCCCCCGCTCGACTGTTAACAGATCGGGAAGAAATACAGTCGCAGACCACCCTTCTCTTGACTTGCTACCGTACGAAGCAATACCACAGAGCCACGAGCAAAACCCCTTCCTCTGCGCCTTTGATCGACTCCAGCGCGTCCGAGAGCGAGGCAACCCTTGTGTTGTCGGCATCGTAGATACCTGAACCACGAATGGTTACCATTTTCCTGTCGTCGGAATCAAAAAGATCATTGCCTCGAATTGTGGCGACTCTCCGATTGCTGCCATCGTAGATGCCCCCGCCCCTCACCACTGCTATTCTGCGGTTATGTGCATCATAGAGCTCACGATCACGCATTTCATACCTGCTCATGTTTTTCCTCTCGTGAGATCGTTCTGTTTGATTCACCCTCGTTTTCAGGACGCGAAAACAACCTGCGGTCATGACCCCGTTATTCGAAGTCTAACGAATCAGCTATATCGTCAACGGCTTTTCGTTCTTGCTTCCACACATCTTCCCGATGCCCCTGTTCCGTTGCTTGCTCTTGAACATATTGTTTGTACGTTTTGTTCGTTGCAGCAACGGCCTTTTTCAGAACGGGCAAATGTGACGCGATTTCTTTAAGGGGGCAATGCATCAGAAGAAATCTTCCGTCTATGCTTGCTGCTTGCCACAGGTGTGGCCGCGTTGGATTCAAAATCTTCCATTCCCCCTCAAAGATATTTCTCCATGGCTGGGTCGGAGTTCCTGACAGCTCGAAATACACTTGATACACCACATCTGATCCGTTTGTTATACGAGTCTTGTCCCTGTTAAGACCCGCAATCCGTATGTCCCGAGCGGATTCGATGGGGGGGTTTTGACTAGTTTCAGGCATAAGCCTCCTCATACAACATGAACAGCGTTGCTGCTTGAGTAGTTAATTCCCCCCTCTGGTCTCTTCGCTGCGAGCCTTTTGGGTCTTGTTTGATAATGCTTCTTCTGCATGTCGAGGTATCTCCTGTTCATCACGAGGAACTTAGCATCTGTCGTGCTCCCGCTTCATCTCTTTGGCATAGGCAAATGCCTGGCTCCGATTAATAAACCAATCAGACGAGATCCGCTTTTTGAACCACATAAATTTTGTCCAACGTCGTACAATCCATACACTGGGATCGGAGTCACGGTGCGTGAGCTCAATGAAGCAATCTCGATCATTCGAGATGACAAATGTTTCTTTCATGTGAAAAGCCTGGTTTTGTCGCGAATCGTTTGCCGTTGGCGGCATCCTGCCGCATGGCGCTCGCGCGGAAATCAACACCTCAACCTTTTTGCTCTCTCTTGATCGTACTTGTTCATAACTGTGGTAACCGCCCGCAATGCCGGACGGTGAGAAACCACGACGAGCTACCGTACCGTGGATGAATGGAAAAGCAGCGTGATGGTGGAGATTCGAGGTAGGCTTACGACGAACGCTGTTTGACGGGACGGCCACCGCGAGCCTAAGCCCGATTATCGTCGGGACTCGCCCCTGGGGTCATTGGCGAGCACAGTGGGCTGAAACTCCGTACATGTAGTGTAGACCCTTTCTCCCTCAATAGCAAGGCGTTCATCCGATTCGTCTTGACGTGAACAACTCGAAAACAAACAGGAGTCGTGTTTCCGGATGTTTTGACCGCTTCTGGGCCGTGCGAACGACAAAGGAGTCCTCTCTGCAAGAGACGATCTTGTCAAACAAGAAGTCGATTTGCCATTGAATGGGTGAACCTCTACCTTTGACAGGGGCATGTCACCACTTATGGCCTTCACCTGTCTTCTCAAAGGCATCATCATCGGATTCTCTCTCGCGGCGCCGGTAGGGCCGATGGGAATTCTCTGCGTCCGACGCACACTCGCGCACGGCGGCTGGCGCGGCTTCGTGATAGGGCTGAGCAGTGCCTCAGCGGATGTTGTCTATGCCGTTATTGCGGCATTCGGTGTCACGCTCATCTCCAATTTCGTCGCGGGCCATCAACAATCGCTTCGTCTTGTAGGCGGGATTCTTCTGCTGGCCCTGGGTTTTCACACCTTTCGATCCCATGCGAATGCGCATGTCCCAACGAAGTGGATGAACAGAGAGGCACGGGTGTTCATCTCCACGTTCCTTCTCGCTCTCTCGAATCCGTTGACATTGTTCGCTTACGCCGCCGCGCTATCGGGTATCGGCGTTGAGAACATCAAAAGCGATCGCATCTACCTCACGCTGCTGGTTACAGGCGTTTTTCTTGGCTCGCTCCTCTGGTCTTCGTTGCTCACCATCCTTGCGCGCATCTTCAAAGAAAAGGTGTCCACTCGCGGACTTGGCATTGTCAACAAAGTTGCCGGTTCCCTCTTGATGCTCTTCGGTGCAATTGGCCTGTGGACCGGTCTGAGCGGGCTTTAGCCCGGTTTTCCCCGATGCCTTCCCTTTTCTGCCGGGTACCAGTCGAACAATAGAAAATCCTTCCCAGTTTCAGGCCGGTGGGGATTCTGCGACAGGGACATCAATTTACGTACGCCCGGCGCAACATGTTCGCACTCATTGGCGCAATTTTTGTACATTTGCCCACCCAATGATTCATAATCACTCACCAAGGAGATGCACGGTATGATTCGCACCCTGATGCTGTTTCTTTCGCTCACCCTCGTGTCCCCCGCACTCCTGGCGCAGGTGGATGCGCGCATGTTGCAGTATCCCGGCGTGTCGCAGACACACATTGTTTTCTCCTATGCGGGTGATTTGTGGGTGGTTCCCAAAGAGGGGGGCACAGCGCTCAGGCTCAGCTCGCCCAGTGGGCAGGAGCTCTATCCGTACTTCTCGCCCGACGGCTCGCAGATCAGCTGCAGCGCGGATATGGGCGCTACGCGGCGTATTGGAGCGACAAGTCCGGCGAGTACGAGCTGACGCTGCTCGATCTGAAGAAGCCTGGCCCCGAAGGACGACACGACCGCCGTGAAAAAGGAGGAACCGAATAAAGAGCAGTCGAAAGAGACGAAGATCACGCTCGCGGGGTTCGAGCAGCGCGTGGTGATCCTGCCTCCGGCGGCGGGAAATTTCGGCGGTATCGAGGCGGTTTCCGGGAAAATTCTGTTCCAGCGCGGCCCGAACAGTGGCTCCGCCGACAAGAAGAGGCCGACGTTGCAGCTTGAGATGACCGTCGACCCGAAGGCGGAGTGGAAGCAGATCTTCACGGATGTGTGGCGGATCGAGCGTGACTTCTTCTACGACCCGAACATGCACGACGTCGATTGGGAGCTTGCGAACGGCGCCTATCGCATCAAGGAGATTGTTGCCGACGATGGAGGGCGCCTGAAGGGTCGTCGTGGAGACGCTCACGGACGAGACGCGGCTCCGGAACCTCGCGTGGATCGAATCCAACCGGAAGCGCGTGGACGAAGCGTCTGACGGCCGCATCGGGTACATCTACGTCCCGAGCACGGGGATCGACGGACAGATGGAGCTCGTGCGTCAGTTCGCGGCGCAGTTCAATAAGGAAGGCCTGATCGTCGACGAGCGCTTCAACAGCGGCGGGCAGATCCCCGACCGGTTGATCGAACTGTTGAACCGCAAGCCGCTGGCTTTCTGGGCGGTGCGCGTTGGCAAGAACTGGCAGTGGCCGGTCTATGCGAACTTCGGCCCGAAGGTGATGCTCATTAACGGCTGGAGCGGCTCAGGCGGCGATGCGTTTCCGGATTACTTCCACAAGGCGGGACTCGGTCCTTTGGTAGGGAAGCGCACGTGGGGCGGACTGATTGGTGTCACGGGGGCACCAGGGCTGGTTGACGGCGGGTATATTACTGTCCCGACGTTCCGTATGTACAATCCGGATGGAACGTGGTTCAAAGAAGGACACGGCGTCGATCCCGATATCGAGGTGAAGGACGATCCCTGCCTCCTCTTACCTGCTTCCTTGAGACCCAGGCATTCGAAAGCCACCGATACGCGTCGAATAGTCCGCGGCCCCCTTCTTGACGTAGTCACCGACGTACCAGATCGTGCAGTCGTCGCTCGGATCGATCGCGGTCTGCGCATAGTCCATCCACCGCAGCGTGTTCGTCTGTGCGGCCTCTCCTTCGACGAGAACCACCTCGTGCAACGTCAGGACGCCCAGCGGATCGTCCGAGAGCCTCCCCGCGAAGCGCTGGCCGGGGAAGTACGGCGTCCCACCGAATGAGTACCCGATCCCGATGTTTCCGTTGGCATCAATCGCCGGACTGGGCATCCATCGGTAGAAGCCGTCGGGAGCGTACGTCCCTTGCTGGTAGAGTTTCACGTTCCCGTTGTCGTCCAGCCGGAATTCGTACCAGCGGACCCCGCCCCCTCCTGTGGAAGTGCTCACCGAATGCACTGCGACAATTGATTGGCGTTTGCCGATCCGACGGTAAACCAAACGCTGCATGATTTTGTCTCCCTGCGCATCGAGGCGCACGTTGGTTCCCGGCTGTGGCACGCATTTCGTCAACTGGCCGTCACCCAAGTAGTGATAGTGTGCCACAGAAATCTTCTCGGGCCCTTCCAGTTTTGTCTTGGTTGGATCGTTCCAGTCGACGTGATACTTCCACACGTAGATGCCGTCGTCCTCCATGATGCTTTTCAGCTGTGTCCCACCGGTTGCCATCATGATGTTTGGCGCTCCCGGCGGTGGAGGTTGTTTCCCGTCGAGGTCCGCGTTGTTCAAAAAATTCACACTGTCGACGATAAAGCCCTGTTCAGTTGCATTCTCTCCCTTGAGCATCTTCGCTCGATCCACCACATAGGCGTGTTTCTGGATGACGTTGTCGCCAGTGCTGGTCGGCACATAGTAGCCGTCGGGCCAAACGGCCGGTCGAGGGTAGTCGGGAAAGAGCGGCCGAACGAACTCGTAGCGGTAGTACGACCCGAGCGGATCGGAACTGGTGCTGACGGCGTAGCACATGGCGTATGACCCCGTATCACTCTGCGGGAATCGTGTTCTCCCTCCTTGCCGGAATCTCTCGAGCATTTGAGCCATGGCTGCTTTGGCGGTCGCTTCTTCTTCAGGCGTCGGCCGGAGTGGTTGGAAGAGAGGTTTGGCGGCACCAGGCTGCCCTTCCACGGCACGCTGACTGAGACGTGCTGGCTCTCCCGACTTTGGCGGCGGTGACGCGTTCTTCCTCGAGGGAAGACGCCGGAAGATCGGCATCACGATCAACCACCGGTCTGCAAGCTGGTCGTAGCGAACGACGGCGTCTCCATTGTTGATGGTGTCGGCGTCTCCAAAACCTCTAAAGAGGTTGTTCGTCGGGACGGGGCCGTACAGTATCCGTCCGGTCGTGTCAAATCGCGATCCCCTTTTTGTGAAGATCGCCATCCGGGAATTCACGATCTGGACGATGTGGTCCGGGCCGACCGCCAGTGAGCAGTCGGATGGATTGCGAAACGTTGCCCTCCCCTGCGGACCTTCGAAGCCTTCGCCGAGTCCGTCGAAGCTCGTAACCATTTCCGGCGGGGGCCTGGTTCCTTGCTTCGTCTGTTCAACGGATGCCGACGTGAGCGGGGTTGTTTTGCCATCTTGCCGGGTGGATGCGCCTGTCTTGGGGGCAGGAGCATGAAGCACAGCCTCGGTATCATCCTCGCGGGCGCGGAATCCTGATCTGTCCTGTTCGGCTTCGTTCCTCTGTCGAACGTGTGCTATGGAGATGAGGGGCGCCGATACATCGTGCGCAATTGCCTCACAGACTGTGCTGCCGCCGATGACCCGTCGCACGGTCCCTCCATCATGGCTTGTTGAGCGGGGCCTGGTGTGAACGCCCAAGAGGAGAAGCGCTGCGAGAAGGAGGACGATTCCCCGCGCAGTGCGATGGAGGCTGATTGCGTGTTCAGATTTCATAGAGGGCATTCCTTTCGTGATTTCCCTGAATTCACCTCACAGACCGGTTGAAAAAACGATAGGGAATTATCTAACGCGTGTCAACCGTAAAACTGATTCTACCGCTGAGCGTTGTCTTTTAGCGGATTGATCCGCTCACCGCGTTCCGTTGGTCGAAATCCGGATGATGGCGAATGCAGAAATACTACAACCTACCTCAAAAATACCAGTAATGTCACCCCGAACTCGTTTCGGGGTCTATTACAGGCCGAAAGATAGATGCTGAACCGAGTTCAGCATGACGCAGAGTGTGTTTGAGATGACTTCTAGCGCGAAATTTATCTCTGCGGAGACGTTTTATCAACTCCTTTTCTTAAATTGGACGGAGCGGCGGTCAAGTTCCGAACAACCTATTCCCGTACCTCTGCGCTGACATGGCGGTATGAACTCGATTCTGGTCTACACGCTGAGCTTCACAGTCACCGGCCTCATGATTACTCTGCTTGTTGTGGAGCCACTACGGAGAAACGCGGCGAGATGGTTCTTTGAATTGAGGCACCGACCGTGGTTCCTGCCTGCGATCATTCTGGTTTTGTACGCCACCGTCACAGTCTTCGCTGGCCCCTGGGAGTATTTGCAACCGTGATGTACATGCTCGTTCTCCTCACCGGCTGGAGGGGCATCGAGCTCGCGTGCCCCGGCAACCTGAGGTGGGTCAATCTCGGAGCAGTCGGCATCGCGTATCTCCTTCTGTCCGTCGTCATCCTGCCGCTTGGAATGACGGTGAAGTTCCTTCTGCCGGGCCTCGTGACCGCGACCGTCATCTTTGGGCTGTCCCACCTGGATAACAGGGTTGTGTTCTTCAGAGGGTAGGAATGTCCATGAACGGACGATTCGCAGTCGCCGCAGAGATCACACCGGTGTTCTTCCTCATCCTGACTCAGATCTGGTTCATCGGAGAGGTGCTCTCATTCTTCACTCTTCTCCCGCTCGGACTGGTTCTCGCAAGCTGGGTGCTCCGCAAAGACTCCTTCGAAACTCTGGGTCTGGCTCATTTCAATTTCAAAGGCTTCGCTCGCCTTTGGCTCCTCCTTGCCGCCGGCGTCCTTATCGTCCTGATCATTGGTGCTTACGGAAACCCCGGATTCTTCCGGAACAAGAGTTTCCCCCTCGGTGTAACCCTCAGGTTCATCACGTATCTCGTCCCCGCACTTCTTCAACAGATCCTCCTCAACGGCTATTTCGTGAACAGGATTCATTTCCTGACGAAGACCCGAACATCGACGACAGTCATCACCGGGATTCTTTTCAGCATCGTTCACCTCCCGAACCCCGTCCTCCTCATCCTCACCCTTTTCGGCGGCATGATCAGTGCGTATTTCTTCGCGAGAGGCAGAAACGTTTATCCTCTCGCTACATTCCGACTCCCAGCGATCCCTGCATGCCACAGTTCCTGAAGCTGCTGGGCCTGTGAGGCCTCAGGAGGCGTGCCCCCGTCGGGCAACCATGCTAGTGCTCAAAGATGACGAGGATTATCCTGATCACGATCAACGCCCATCCAACGATCACAACGATCCACGCGACCTTTTTCGCGACCTGGGCGAGGATGACGAATGCGGTGAGCAGGACGAGAAACCCGATCGGGTCCGCGAGATCCCCGGGCACTTTCACCGTGGGGAGGATGATGCCGAGGAGATAAACGATCAGCAATCCGACATAGTGAGCGAGGGAGTAGAGGAACGTGAGGACTTGTGAAAGGATTGTCTTCCAGGGTATGTCAAGAATGCCGACGAGCAGTCCGGTTATCGTATTCATGGGGTGTCCTTAGAATCGGTGAATTACCCGGGTGTGCATGCCGGAGCCCGGATGAAGAACAGCTCCCGAGGCTACTTTCCACGGCTTGCGGCACCCGGTTGGAGGAATCGATGCGGCTCGATCTCCCTGCTCCTCTCGAAGCGAGCGTCGGAGAACTTCCGCAACTCCGCCAGCCTGATGTGTCTGCTGGAGAGGAGCTTTGGGACATCCGGCTTGCCGATCGAAAGGCTGAAGAAGGGAAAGCAAACGTCTCTTCCCGATTCATTCTCGCGCAGTGCGTAAAGCTCCAAGACGGTTGCATCAAAATGTGCAGCTCTCGGACCGACGGGTCAATCTCCGTGAGCTCTATGAATTCCTTCTGCACCGCCGCCCGATGCCGAAGGATCTCCTCCTTGGTCCGCGCAACCGTCCCCTCATCATCATCACGACGACCGTTGCAATGGACCAGAAGATCCCGAAGATGATCAGCACGTTCGTATATCCGAATGATGTGGCTCAGGATCAGCAGCTTCGGATGTGCGCGTTCTGCCAATGCACCGAGCTCAGCGTCGGACATGTGGAACTTGTGCATGTACCTGGGCCAATTGTCGCCGCCCAGACGCTGTTCCGGCTTGAGCCGTGCGGTCCGTAGGCCTGCAGCGGTGCTTTGCGTCCCATCACCCATGACGTGAAGATCAAGTCGGGATAGCCGAGGGTATGGTCGCTGTGGAGGTGCGTGATGAAGAGCGCCGTCACGCCATTGATTGGAAGATGGGCCGCGGTGAATTGTCGTTCGGTCCCGGGGCCCCCATCGACGAGAAAAACGCGATTTCCGATGATGACTGCCACCGCCGGTCCCGACGCATTCGGATCGGGCCGGGGCATCCCGGTTCCCAGGAGGACGACCGTTGTGCTCTCTCGCGCAGCCTCTTGCAGCCCCTGAGCCTCGACCGTCGTCCAGCAAAAGCTCAAGGTGCCGGCAACAAACAACATTCGAAGCAGCGCCGACGGAGAAGCAGGTTTGTGCATCGGTGAACTCTCGCGAGACGGTCTCTTCTTCACTTCTCACATGAAAAGACATATTTGACGCAATTGCTATACGTCCGCCCCCCTTCTCACGTTGACGTTCACTTCGAAGTAACAAAATGCCTTCGCCGAAATCAAGACTGCCGTAGTCACCCGTTTCTGAACGACGGAGCGCGGGTGACAGAAGCTCGACTTGTCGACCTTCGGGAGGTTCCACTCGTCGGCCTCGTTGCTCGCCATTCCCGCGCACGCTGCTTCCCACTTCTTGCACCCCCCAGTAGCATCTCACAAAGACTTTTGTTATTGTCCAATCGTTACCCCACACCGTTCTCCATCGAAAGGATTACCGACATGAATAACTTCAATCGCAGGCAATTCTTGAAGTCATCCATACTTGGAACCTCGGGTGCTTTTCTGGGTCTGCCTGCATTGACACAGGTTGGGTCTGCTGGCGCTCGCGCGCACAGTGCGCAAAAGAAGATCATCACGAGAAAGCTGGGGAAGACAGGGATTGAGCTTCCGATCGTCAGCTTCGGCGTGATGCGCGCAGATAATGCCGCTCTTATCCCCGCAGCCCTGCAGGCGGGCATCAAGCATTTCGATACGGCTCACAACTACCAGCGGGGAAGGAACGAAGAGATGCTCGGAAAAGTCCTGAAGGATTATCCGCGGGATTCGTTTGTGTTGGCAACCAAGGTGCCGCCCGAGGATGCGAACCGGGACGGCACGCTCGGGTCCGGCTCAACGAGCGAAGCATTTCTCGAAAAGCTCGACATCAGCTTGAAACGGCTGGGTATGAACTACGTGGACATCTTGTACGTCCACGGTATCGTCAAACGGGACGCGGCGCTGTTCCCGGCGATGCTGGAGGCGGTTCAGACCGCGAAGAAAATGCGCAAGGCAAAATTCGTCGGTATGTCGACCCACAAGAATGAGCCGGAGGTGATACAGGCGGCAATCGACAGCGGTGTCTATGACGTCGTCCTGACCTCCGTGAACTTCAAGCAGGATCACTACCCGGAGGTCAAGCGAGCGATCGCGAACGCGGCGAAGGCCGGCATCGGCATCATTGCCATGAAGCCCATGGCGGGCGCTTTCCACGACAGGGAGAAGAAGAAACCGATCAACTGCAAAGCCGCGCTGAAGTTCGTTTTACAGGATGAGTACATCACGACCGCGATCCCGGGCATCACGAACTTCGACCATCTCGCGATCAACGCGAGCGTCAACGAGGACCTCACGCTAACGGACGAGGAACGCGAGGATCTTGCCTACGGCAAATCCCAGAGCGGCCTGTACTGTCAGGCGTGTGAGCATTGTGTCCCCGATTGCCCAAAGGGGTTGCCGATTCCCGACATCATGCGGGCGTACATGTACACATACGGCTACGGTCAACCCGAGATGGCGCGCTCCCTTCTGGCAAGCCTCGACCTGCCGGAACATCCCTGCGCCGACTGCTCCCGATGCACCGCGGTTTGCGTCAAAGGGTTCAACCTGTCCGAGAGGATCACAGATGTCAGCCGATTGACCAAGGTTCCAGTTGAGTTCCTTTCTTGAGAGCGGTCGATGAGGACCCATACAGCCGCTGTCGCAATAGCCCTTCTCTTCCTCTGTGGTTCAGTGGCAACAACCGGTGGGGTTGGATCCCTTTTCCCGGAGATCCCCGGGTGGAAGTTGATGGAAGAAGAGACGGTGTACGGCCCCGATAATCTCTGGGATGCAATCGACGGAGCGGCAGATCTCTATCTGGAATACAGCTTCGTTGACCTCCACATCGGGCGGTACTCGAAGTCGGACGATCTTGAAATCAAGGTTGAGCTTTACAAGCATGGCTCCCTCGCGGACGCGTTCGGGATCTACTCACAGGAGCGGAACACGGACTATCACTTCATCGACCTCGGCACACAGGGCTACGTCGACAAGGGGGTGTTGAACTTCCTGTGCGGGACGTATTACGTGAAGATCTCGACTCTTCAATCCGGGAAAGACGCGCAGGAGGCTCTGCTGATGATAGGAAGGAAGGTGGAGGAGCATCTTAACCAGCCGAAAGGTTGGCCCGAGCCTCTTCGGATGCTGCCCTCAAGTGGAAAGGAGACGAACTCCGAGCAGTACATCGCGAAGAACTTCTTAGGGTACGGCAGCCTCGGCGGTGCGTACGTGGCAAGCTACATCGGAAAGACTCCGTTCAAGCTGTTCATCATTCAGCGGGCGTCGCCAGCGGAGGCGAAGCAGATACTTGACGACTATGTCAACGCCCTCCCGAAGGGTGCTGCGACGGAAGGTGAAGGAGGGAGGTTCGAGGTCCGCGATCCGCACCACGGGCGTCTGGAGATACTTTTGAAAAACAGATACCTCGCCGGTCTTGTCGGCTGCAGCGGGAGCGGAATGTGCGAGAAATATCTGAAGGGGCTGGAGGCGAATCTCACAGGGTCGAGGTGAACCTGTTTCCACGATGCTCCGGGCCTTCTTGCTGAGGCTCGCTCAGGACAAGTTGCGAGATCTCAAGAAGATTCCTCATTGGCGAGCGCTGATGAGGATTTTTGGTCTGCGACTGGACCCCCAAGGCTCGTAGCACATTCTCATCATTCGGTGTTGTCCTAATTCGAATCCAAATTAGGACAACACTCATCATTCATGTACATTGACTTCCGTCTCATAGTCATTTACCTTCACACCATCACCTCGTTCATTCCTTCTGACTAAAAGAGCCTCCTTGGAAGAGCAATCGAAGGAACCTCAGCTCCTGCGCGCCCTGGGCCTGCGCGAAGGTCTGGCAATCCACCTCAGCGCCATTATTGCCTCGGGGATCTTCGTCGTTCCGGCCACGATTGCGGGACACCTTCACTCCATGGGACTCATTCTTCTCGTGTGGACCTTCGGCGGAGTGCTATCCCTCTTCGGGGCGCTCACGGTGGCAGAGCTGAGCTCCATGCTTCCGAAGGCGGGGGGACCGTACGTGTATCTCAGGCACAGCTTCGGGCCTCTCTGGGGCTACATGTTCAGCTGGAATCATTTTTTCATCAACACCGCAGGCTCCGTCGCAGCCATCGCGGTTGCGTTCGCGACGTATCTCGGGTACTTTCTCCCGTCCCTGGCATCGGAGAATCCTCTTCTCACCTATCACGGCGTGATATTGGGTCATCCTCTCGACGTGACGATCAAGGGAACTCAACTCGTCGCCATGATCATCATTGCCGTCGCAACGGTCGTCAACGTGCGGGGAGTGCGAATCGGCGGCTGGGTGACGAATATCTTCACGCTGGCGAAGGTCTCCGCGCTGCTTGCCTTGATCGCCGCGGTCTTCTTGTCGGGCAAGGTCAATTTCGCGAACTTCTCGCCCTGGTGGCCTGACCACTGGACGAAGGGATTGACGTCGGCGTTCGGCCTTTCGATGATCTCCGCTTTGTGGGCGTACGAAGGATGGGCGACGGTGACGATGTCGGCGGGGGAGATCAAGAAGCCTGAGAGGAATGTCCCGCTTTCACTCCTCATCGGCACGGTCATCGTCATTCTCCTCTATCTCTCTGTGAACCTCGCGTATGCCTCGGTGATGCCTCTGGAGCAGCTGGCGGGCTCATCCCGCATCGCAGCGGATGTCGCCGTCATCGTCCTCGGACCTCTCGGAGCCTCGCTGATCACCGTGGGGATCCTCTGCTCGACCTTCGGCACCATCAACAACTCATTCTTAAGCGATGCTCGATCCATGTACGCGGCCGGTGCCGACCACACCTTTGCCCCGGGGTTCGGCAAGGTGCACCCGCGGTTCCGAACACCGTTTATCGCAATCATCACGCTCGGGGCCTGGAGCATCTTGCTCACCATGAGCGGCACGTACGATCAAATTGCCGCCTACGTCGTCTTTGGATCCTGGGTGTTTTACGCGTTGACGGCATTGTCGGTGATCGTCTTGAGGAAGAAGATGCCCGGTCTTCCGCGGCCTTACAAAGCGTGGGGATACCCGTACGCCACACTTCTCTTCGTCGCAGCGGCAGGTTGGTTTCTGTACAGCACGTTCGTGGAAGACCCCCGGGATGCCATCATCGGCATCGTGCTGCTGCTCGTCTCGCTGCCGTTCTATTTCTACTGGACGCGCTGGCAGAATGCGAATCGCACACCGCGTCCACAACATTCCGACTCCTGACCTCTGAATTGTGACTCCTGGATTCTGACTTCTGACGACATATCGACCACTTTGACGAGAACAGAACACTCATGATTGAACCCCTGCGTCCATCGATCAAACTGTTAAGCGACTCGCTGCTGAGGAAGATCGTCGATGAGAGCTATCAGCTCTTGGAACGAACCGGAGTCTTCATCGAGAACCGGGAGGCAATAGGGCTCTTGCTCGATGCGGGAGCAAGAGTCGATACGTCGTCAAGCAGGGCCTTCATTTCGGCGAAGCTCATCGGCGATGCGCTCGCGACCGCCCCGGAGAGGATCACGCTCTATGATGCCCACGGAGAGAAATCGTTTCTCGTGGGAGGAGACGAAGTCCACTTCGATCCGGGGTCGGCAGCTCTCAGCCTGTTCGATCATCGAACCCGATCTGAACGAAAGGCCCTCACGGCGGACCTCGTCCGTTTCTCCAGTCTGGTTCAGCGGCTTGAGAACTTTCACTTCCAGAGCACGGGCCTTATCAGCAGTGATGTCCCCGAGGCGGTCGCCGACTGCTACCGCCTCTTCATCGCGCTTCAGTATTGTTGCAAACCCATCGTCACTGGGCTCTTCATCGTCGAAGGGTTCAGGCCGATGTTGGAAATGCTCGTTGCCGTGAGGGGGAGCGCGGCGAAGCTGAAGGAGCGGCCGCTGGCGATCTTCGATGCCTGCCCTTCTCCGCCGTTGAAGTGGAGCAATCTGACTGCTCAGAGCCTCGTCGATTGCGCGCGTGCCGGCGTACCGTCAGAGCTTGTTTCCATGCCGCTGACCGGCGCCACGGCGCCCGTGACGCTTGCCGGAGCGCTCGTTCAACTCACTGCGGAGAACCTCGCCGGCGTCGTGATCACCCAGCGAGCGATGCCCGGTGCTCCCGTCATCTTCGGGGGCTCGCCCTCCTGCTTCGATATGCGCACGGCGAACCCGCCGATGGGCGCGATCGAGACCATGATGCTCGACTCGGCGTACAGCCAGATCGGGAAGTCTCTCGGTCTCCCAACGCACGCGTACATGGGCTTGAGCGACTCGAAATGCGTCGATACCCAGGCGGGGCTTGAGTCAGGGATGGGCGCTCTCTTGGGTGCGCTTTCCGGAATCAACGTTGTCTCGGGCGGAGGTATGATGGATTACGAATCGACGCAGAGCCTTGAGAAGCTCGTCATCGACAACGACATCTGCGGGATGGCGTACCGCCTCATCGAAGGGATCAGCCAGCGGGACGAGCCGATCGCTCTCGACTTGTTCTCCGATCCTGTGAACGAGATTGACTTTCTGACACACCCCCACACGCTCCAATGGCATCTGCTCGAGCAGAAGTATCCACAGGTCGTCAACCGTGACGGCTACGAGCAGTGGGTTCAGTCCGGCAAACCATCCCTGGCGGACCGTGCTTCGGTGCAGGTTGAGACGTTGTTGGGCGAGGAGGGGGATTCCGTTCTCCCGGCCGCGTTGAAGGGCGAGCTGAGAAAGATCATGGAGTATCATGCACGTCAGTTTGGCCCAGGGGAGCTGCCGGTATCTGGGTAGTGTCCTAATTCGAATCCAACACTGGTATCCGAGCGTCCTTGATTTTGGGGCTAAAGCCCGCGATCATATCACTGTTCAGCCCTTCACGTCGCGCCATGTTCAAGCCAGACTTCACGCAGGAGGAGAGATCGCTGATCCGACGGCTCAACACGCCGGCGAAGGTGCAGAAGTTCCTGATCAGGGAGATCGCCTACGACAATCAAGACGATCTGGATGAACGGGACGAAACCTGGCGTTCCTTGAGAAGGGTCATTCGCGAAAAGAAGGCTCATTGCTTCGAAGGCGCGCTGACGGCGGCTGCCATCCTGATGCAGCACAAGTATCCACCCCTCATCGTGTGCATGGAAGCGCGCGACATCGACCATGTTCTCTTCGTTTACAGGCGCAGCGGCAAATGGGGCTCCGTGGCAAAATCACGCGACGACAATCTGCTGAGCAGAACACCCCGCTATCGGACGCTGCGGGACCTTGTGATGTCCTATTATCCACTCTTCTACAATCTCCAGACGAACGATCTGACAGACATCACGTTGAGGGGATATGCAAAGGTGGACCTGCGAATGTTTGAGAGGGATTGGATCACAACAGAGGAGGATCTGACCTTTATTGAAGACCACCTTTATCACATATCGTACCGAAAGCTGTTTCCGAGAAGTCGCCAGGATAGATTCTACTTCAGCCCGAGGGAGGCATGAGGGAGGTAGAATCTGACCCGATCATCCGGATTGCTCGGTCTCTCTCGTCCGCCAGCAGGAGCGTACGCATGACGAGGATCATACTCTCTAGCTGACAACATTCCACGCGAAACCACCGGAGGATAGAAATGAAGAAGAGCAAAACCAACAAAGCGATCTCCTCACGGAGAACGCCGGTTCGAGGCAGCATCCGGACCGGACTCGCGCCGGAGGCCATGAAGCGCGCGATCATGGATAACCTGAACTTCATTCAAGGTCGTGTGCCGCGGACGGCGACGCGCAACGATTGGTACATGGCGCTGGCGTATACCGTGCGCGATAGGATCCTGCACCGATGGATGGAGACGATCGAGGCCTACATGGGGAGCAAGGAAAAATCCGTGAGCTACCTCTCGGCGGAGTTTCTCATCGGGCCGCAGCTGGGCAGCAACCTTCTGAGCCTCGGTATCTACGAGGAGGCGCGGGAAGCTGTCGCGCACCTCGGGCAGAACCTTGACAAACTGCTCGACCAGGAGGAGGAGCCAGGATTGGGAAACGGCGGACTTGGGCGGCTCGCGGCATGCTACCTCGATTCGCTTGCGACCCTCGAGATCCTCGGCGTGGGCTACGGCATCCACTATGAGTTCGGCATCTTCGATCAGGAGATCCATGACGGATGGCAGGTGGAGACAAGCGACAAATGGCTCCGGCTCGGCACGCCGTGGGAGATTCCGAGGCCCGAGATCGCCTTCGTGGTGAAATTCGGAGGGCACACGGAACAGTCCATGGATGAAGCAGGTCGTCTCAAGGTGCGCTGGATCCCGAGCCGTTCCGTCAGGGGCGTCGCATGCGACATCACCGTCCCGGGCTACAAAGTGAACACCGTAAACCTCCTCCGGCTCTGGAAAGCGGAGGCAACGGAATCGTTCGACCTAGAGGCGTTCAACGTCGGCGATTACTATCGCGCGGTGGAGGACAAGGTCTCGTCGGAGAACATCACGAAGGTCCTGTACCCGAGAGATGAAGCACTCCAGGGGAAGCGCCTCCGGCTCGAACAGCAATGCTTTTTCGTTTCCTGCTCGCTGCAGGATTTGTTCAGAGTGCACCTCCGTCGGGGGGACGATCTGAGAGATTTCCATCTCAGCAATGCAATCCAGCTGAACGACACGCACCCCTCGATCGCCGTCGCGGAGATGATGCGGCTGCTCGTCGATGAGCATGAGATCGATTGGGACACCGCCTGGCACATCACACAGAATACGCTCGGGTACACCAACCATACCTTACTGCCCGAGGCGCTGGAGAAATGGCCTCTCCCGCTCTTTTCGAGCGTTCTCCCGAGACATCTCGAGATCATCCTGGAAATCAACCGGCGGTTTCTCGATGAGGTGAGAGCAAAAGGGGTGACCGATGACCGGCGGATTGGGCAGCTCTCGTTGATTGATGAAAGGGGCGAGCGATATGTGCGGATGGCCAACCTGGCGTGCGTCGGGAGCCATGCCATCAACGGCGTTGCTGCCCTGCACACCGAGCTCCTCAAGCAGGACGTCCTCAGCGATTTCTATGAGCTCTATCCGGACAAATTCCTGAACGTGACCAACGGGGTGACGCCGCGCCGGTGGCTGCTGTTGAGCAACCCCCAGCTTGCCGAGCTCATCACCAGCCGGATCGGCGACAAGTGGATCCGCGACATGGAACGGTACGTCCCGAAGCTCGAACGGTTCGCGGATGAAGGGGAATTTCAGGACGAGTGGAGGCGAATCAAGTACGAGAACAAGAAGAAGCTCGCTTCGATCATCCGCGAGCGCACCGGGGTCGTAGTCGATCCGGAGAGCTTGTTCGACATCCAGGTGAAACGCATTCACGAGTACAAACGCCAGCACCTCAATCTCCTCCACGTCATCGCGCTCTACAACAGGATCAAGCAGAACCCCGGGATCGACCTCGTTCCACGGACGGCCATCTTCGCCGGCAAGGCCGCTCCGGGCTATGTCATGGCGAAGCTGATCATCAAGCTGGTCAACTCGGTCGCGGACGTCGTGAACAACGATCCGGACGTGAAGGATCGGTTGAAGGTCGTATTTCTTCCCGATTTCAACGTGAAGAACGCCCAGCCGGTCTATCCCGCGGCCGACCTGTCGGAGCAGATCTCGACCGCAGGCAAGGAGGCGTCCGGCACCGGGAACATGAAATTCTCAATGAACGGCGCCCTGACCATCGGGACCCTCGACGGAGCGAACATCGAAATCCGTGAGGCGGTCGGGGAGAAGAACTTCTTTCTCTTCGGCCTGACGGCGGCCGAGGTGAAGGAGTACAAATCGCAGGGATACGACCCGATGCGCTACGTTCAGCCGGGCAGCGAGCTCGCGGCGGTCGTCGACCTCGTCGCTCGAGGACGATTCTCAAACGGAGACCCCGGACTCTTCATGCCTCTGATCGATTCCCTCCTGAATCATGATGAGTACATGCTCATGGCAGATTTCGGATCGTACTGCGAGTGTCAGGACCGGGCCGACAAGGCGTATCGGGATCAGAAACGATGGACAAGGATGTCGGTCCTGAACGTCGCGCGCATGGGGAGATTCTCGTCCGACAGGGCCATCCGCGACTACGCCGAGAAGATCTGGAATGTGAGGCCGGTGAAGATTCGGATCAAGTAAGATGCTGAAAAACTCCAAACCGCCTCCAACGCATCCACGAACCTGCGCAAAGGTGGGGACTCATTGAAGAGAGCTCTGATATGCGGGGTCTCGGGCCAGGACGGCGCATACCTTGCCAGCCTCCTGCTGCAGCGGGGCTATGAAGTCTCCGGCACGTCACGTGATGCAAGGACCGCCTCATTTCAGAACCTGGTGCGCCTCGGGGTTCGCGAGAAAGTCTCCCTCCTTTCCGTCAACCTGACCGATTTTCAAAGCGTGCTGCAAGCGATCGAGAAGGTCGAGCCGGATGAGGTGTATAACCTCGCCGGTCAGAGCTCGGTCGGCCTCTCGTTCGAGCGGCCCGTCGAGACGATGGAGAGCATCAGCCTCGTCACGCTGAACCTGCTGGAAGCGATCCGTTCGAGGGGGCGAGCGGTGAAGCTCTTCAGCCCGGCGTCGGGCGAATGCTACGGCGACACGGATGGGAAGACAGCGGATGAGGGGACGCCCTTTCGGCCGAGGAGCCCCTACGGTGTCGCGAAAGCGGCCGCGTTCTGGCAGGTGGCGAACTATCGGGAGGCGTACGGCTTGCACGCGTGTTCGGGGATCCTGTTCAATCACGAATCGCCGCTGCGTCCGGAGCGGTTCGTCACGAAGAAGATTATCAGGGGCGCCTGGCGGATTGCGAACGGGGCCAGCGGGAAACTCCGTCTCGGCAACCTGTCGATCAAGCGGGACTGGGGGTGGGCGCCCGAGTATGTCGAGGCGATGTGGCAAATGCTGCAGCGGCCCGACCCTCAGGATTTCGTGATCGCAACGGGCGAAACGCATGAGCTTACGAAATTCCTTGATGTCGCGTTCTCCTTCTTCGGACTCAAGTGGCAGGATCACGTGCTCACGGATCCCGGCCTCATACGGCCGATGGATCTGGCGGTCGAAATGGCGAACCCGGAGAAGGCGCGGCGCGTGCTCGGCTGGGAAGCAGAGCACAAGATGAGAGACGTCGTCAGAATGATGTGTGAGGATATGAAGCAGCAGGAAGATGGATAGTTGTGCGGGAGTTAGACACACCCGCCATGCTTCGCGCTTTTTGCGTCCCGCTGTTTCTCAAGCGGGATTGGCGGGACTCCCGCACGGGATCCTGTCCCGGAGTTCAACTCCGGGACAACAGATAGCTGAGCTGTGTCGCGTACATCGCGACGGTCTCGTTCAATCTTGTGAGCTTGCGGGATGTAGTTCATTCACAGTAACTGCGCCAGGGTTTTGGAGTCGATCTTATCAGTCTTCACCTTCGCATAGGCAATGGCTTTGAGATACTTTGTGTGTGGCCGTCTGAATGTTGCTAACGACCACTAACATACGAATTTGGGAGGTTCCTTTTTGGTAATATCAGCCTCTGTTGAAACCAACATCCTCGATTTTTTGAGAGAACTCCTGCGCAAGCTTTTGGCACAAGACGTTCGTCGCACCCCGACGGGCCAGCCCGACGGCAGTCTGGCGGGCAAGGCCGAAATCATTGACGAGTATCGAACCATCTATCGACAACGTGTCGTGGCCGAACATCGGATCGCTCGGCTCATCCGACTCGGGGTGCGCAAGGCTCGGTACGTTGGATCAACGAAAGTGCTCTTTCAATTGGCCATGGCAGCAGCAGTGGCGAACCTCACACTGTGTGTCGGTTTGCATCTCTCTGGTGCCTCTTTCGTCCTTTGCCTCATACTATCGAGCGCCATAACAACCATTGCCGTCACGAGGATGACTTATAGGCGATTCGTAGCCCCTCGACAGATGCGGGCAGCCTGAGTGTGAGCCACCCGCACGAGCCCCCTTTTTCTCTGTTGGTTCCTAGCCTTTTCTCCGCTACATTTTTCCTGCCTGCCCGGTTTCTCGATGACCGTATTGAAGTAGTATGAAAAGCAATGGATCAAGCAAGAGCCCCGATCATATCGAGATTCACTCCCGCGGTGCCCCGCCACTATCTCCTCGCCATATCCGGAACGCTCTGGATGCTCGCCGGCGCGTTGCTCTGCATACGCGCGACGATCTGGCTGAACCTCCTTCCGCTTCCGGCTGAGGTCCTCCTCGAGGCAATGTGCATCGGCATTGCGGCCGCTGCGTATTTCTTCATGTTCTTCAAGGTCGTGCGGAAGAACATGGACCGCATCGGCCGGTTGCCGGAGCGCGCCTGCCTCTTCGCCTTCACTTCGTGGAAGGGCTATCTCATATGCCGCAATGGGCGTCGTGCTCCTCATCGGTAGCGTGCGGTTCTACCGGCTGTTCCTGTCGGTCGCGCTGCAACGGGAGAAATAGCCGTGGCTCGGCGCGCGCGGTATGCACCTATGACCACACCGGGTACGGATGTTTAACTGAACGGCCGCTTATCCTGGAGGGGGGCGAGATTACTCGCTCGCGGGCGCGTGCCGACGACCGGGTTGCAACTGGAGCGGTGCTGTCGTATATTAAGCCAACGCCTCCGGCGCTGCGGGAGAAATTTCCCGAGAGAAAACATCGGGACAGGCTGTGATAGCCCGCCACAAAGCGTGGCGGGTAAAAATGCCAGTCCCAAAATGGCTGACGAACGAAGTGAGTCATTGCTACGGGTAGTCACGCGGGCGTAATTCAGTGGTAGAATGCCAGCTTCCCAAGCTGGACGTCGCCGGTTCGAATCCGGTCGCCCGCTCGAAAAAGCAACTTGCAGCCGTCAGCCCTCGGTGGCTAGTGGAATGTTGCAGCCCGGGACGACGATTTCGTTGTTGGAAGGATTGTAATAGGCGTTATACGTTTGAGGCTCCATCTCCCATTCAGGTGCGGTCGAGCGGGCTGCGGCAAATCTGGCACGGAAAAAGAATCAAATTAAAACGTGAGAGCAACGATGAAACCCTCGCCCTTCAGGCGATGCAAAAACGAAGCCTCCCGCCAACGGCGCGCATGCCTTCGTCAGACCCGAAGCGACTCGAGCATAGCCTTCAGCTTTTCCGCGGAGCCCCGAAACCCTTTTTCCTCCTCCCCGCTGAGATTCAGCGTCAAAACCTCTTGGACGCCGCTCGCTCCAACGACGCATGGGAAGCTCAGGCACATGTTTGTCACTCCATATTGTCCAGCCATGACGGTTGAGACCGAGAGCACACTCTTGTAATCACCGAGGATTGCCTCGACGATTGAAAGCAATCCGAGCCCGATTGCGTAGTACGTTGACCCTTTCCTTTTGATGATCTCATAGGCCGCGTCTCGCACGCTTGCGAACAGTTTGTCCATTTCCCCTTGATCATAGCGTTTGTTTCGAAGGGGGGCGAATTCCTGCAGGCGCACGCCGCCGATGTTCGCCAGGCTCCAGAGGGGGATCTCGCTATCGCCATGCTCGCCGACGATGTACGCGTGGACGCTGCGGGCATCTACATCATAGTACTGGCCGAGCAGGAAGCGGAACCGCGACGTGTCAAGAATCGTCCCAGAACCGATGACCCTACCGGGTGGAAGTTTCGATTCCTGGAGGGAAATGTACGTAAGGACATCGACCGGATTGGTGGCAATCAAGAGGATTCCGTCGGGGTTGTGCTTCACAACCTCGGGGATGATGGATCGAAAGATGCGCGCGTTGCGTGAAAGTAGATCGAGACGCGTTTCGCCCGGTTTCTGTCCAGCTCCCGCAGCGATAACGACAACGTGCGCTCCCTTCAGGTCGGCATAGCTGCCCGCCATGATCTTCATCGGCCTGGTGAATGAAAGCCCATGGTTGAAGTCCATCTCCTCGCCCGTCGCTCGATCACTGTTGGCATCGATCAGCACCAGCTCCGTGGCAAGGCCGCGGATCATCAACGCGTAGGCGAACGACGATCCGACAAGTCCGGTTCCAACGACTCCAACTTTTCTGGTTCCAAGTGTGTACGGCATTGCTGGTCCCTCCAGACGACGTTACAGAACGAGTGGCCTCACGTTGTGCCAACGGGATCTCGAACCGAAGCGTTCCCGACCCGCGCCCGCGGGCACCAAAACATCTCCCCGTGCGTTTGATTGCATAGTGTTTCTTTAATCGGTACATTTGAATTTACGGCGACAATCGTCTTAGTGCAAGTGAGTCTATGCTCTTACCGTGCCGCCTTCAAGTTCAGCTTTCAGGCGGGCGCTGACCTAATGGATTGTTCCCGCTGACAAGAACCGAGGAGGATCGAGTGGATATTAAGACCATTGACGAAATGATCCAGCGCGAGAGCGCATTTGTCGATAACCTGAGCGCCGAGGTCGGCAAGGTCATCGTCGGCCAAAAGGCGATGGTGGACCGGCTCCTCATCGGGCTCCTCTGCAACGGGCACATCTTGCTCGAGGGCGTGCCGGGCCTTGCCAAGACGCTTACCATCAAGACGCTCGCGGCCGGAATCAGTGCAAAGTTCCAGCGGCTCCAGTTCACCCCCGACCTCCTCCCTGCCGACCTCATCGGCACCCAAATTTACAATCAGAAGGATGGTCGTTTCTTCACAAGGAAGGGACCCATTTTCGCAAACTTTATCCTTGCGGACGAAATCAACCGCGCCCCTGCAAAGGTCCAGAGCGCATTGCTGGAGGCAATGCAGGAGCGTCAGGTAACCATCGGCGAAGAGACCTTCAAGCTGGACGAGCCGTTTCTCGTCCTGGCGACGCAGAACCCCATTGAACAAGAAGGAACCTACCCGCTCCCCGAGGCGCAGGTGGACCGCTTTATGTTGAAGGTCAAGATCGGCTACCCTTCTCGTGAGGAAGAGCTTGCCATCATGCGGCAGAACGTCATCGGCGATCAGCGCGAGACGAAGCCGGTCGTGTCACCGAAAGACATTGTCGGTGCCCGCGAAGCCGTAAGGAACGTTTATATGGATGAAAAGATTGAACATTACATCCTCGACATTGTCTTCGCAACGCGCCAGCCGGGGGAGTTCAAGCTCGACAAGATCGCTCCGATGATCAGCTACGGCGCATCGCCACGCGCTTCCATCAACCTGGCACTCGCCGCCAAGGCGCACGCGTTCATTAAACGGAGGGGGTACGTGATCCCCGAGGACGTGCGCGCCATCAGTCTCGATGTGCTGCGCCACCGCGTTGCCGTGACCTATGAGGCAGAGGCGGAAGAGGTGACGTCCGAGGACATCGTGCAGGAGATTTTGAACAAGGTAGAAGTACCGTGAGAGATTTACAACTGCCAATTGTCCGTTTTCAATTATCGTGGAGACAAAAGAGCTTCTCAAGAAGGTCAGGCAATTAGAGCTTCGCACCAGGGGACTGGTGAACCAGGTCTTCTCCGGCGAATACCACTCCGTCTTCAAGGGACGCGGGATGGCATTCTCCGAGGTCCGCGAGTACCAGTTTGGCGATGATGTCCGAACCATCGACTGGAACGTCACCGCTCGCTTTGACCACCCGTTCGTTAAGGTTTTCGAAGAAGAGCGCGAGCTGACGGTGATGCTCCTGGTCGACATGAGCCGCTCGCAGTTCTTCGGCTCCCAGGCACAGCTGAAGCGCGATATCGCCGCAGAGTTGAGCGCTATCCTGGCGTTCTCAGCGATGAAGAACAATGACAAGGTTGGCCTCATCCTGTTCTCGGATCAGATCGAGAGGTTTATACCACCCCGAAAAGGTCGGTCGCACGCGTTGAGACTTGTGCGCGAGTTGATCTCCTTCGAGCCCAAGCGCCCAGGCACGAGTCTCCGGACTGCGCTGGAATATCTGAACCGCGTCTTGAAGAAGCGGAGCATCGTGTTCGTGATCTCAGATTTCATGGATTCCGGCTATGAAACTGCCCTCCGGATCGCGGGCAAGCGGCACGACCTGATCGGCATCGTCCTGCTGGATCCGCGCGAGCGGGAGCTTCCACGGGTCGGGTTAATCACGTTCCGGGACGCAGAAACGGGCGCCCAGCGCTGGGTCGACACATCAAATGCTACGGTGAGTGCTGCGTACCGTGCCTACCAGCGCTCGATGGAACTGTCCCGGCGGTCAATGTTCATCAAGTCGAAACTCGATGGGATCGAGATACGGCTCGATCAGCCTTATATGAAGCCGCTCATCGATTTCTTCCGGCTGCGGGAACGGCGATGGTAGGTTGCTGTCGGACTCTACGACCATAAAGGTGAAGTTCATTCGTTACCTCATACTCATATTGCTATTGACGGCGGGTGCTTTCGCGCAGGAACCGAACATCTCCGCCCGGATAGATTCGTCGACGTACAAGATCGGTTCTTGGATTCTGCTTCACGTCGACGCAGAGATGCCGCCTCAAGTTCGGTCGCTCGGCCCGGCTGCTCAAGACAGCATCGGTGCATTTGAGATCCTTCGGATCGATACGCTGGTTCTCACCGAGGATGGGGATGTGCGGCGCCAATCATGGACGATTCGATTAACGACCTTCGACTCCGGCAAGGCTGTCATTCCGCCGGTCCGGTTTTGGTACAGGACGACAACCGACACGCTCCAACACTCGGCCTTCACAAACCCTCTGTTTCTTTCTATCACAACCATACCATTCGATCCGAAGGGTGACATCAAGGACATCAAGCCGCCGCTCAATGCCCCCTGGTTGTTCGGCGACTTCTTGCCATACCTGATCGCTCTCGCCATCCTCGTGCTCGCCGCCCTGGCGTACTACTACTACCGGAAGAAGAAAAAGAGGCGGGAGGAGGCACTTCTGCCTCCGAAGCCGGCCGTTCCGCCCGGCGAGGCTGCACTCATGGCATTACGCGCCCTCGAAGAGAAGCGACTCTGGCAGCAGGGGAAGATCAAAGAGTACTACTCGGAGGTGACGGAGATTGTGCGGAGGTTCCTGGAAGACCAGTTCGGCATCCTTGCCCTTGAATCGACATCCGATGAAATCATGCAGCAACTGAAAGCTTTGCCGGAGGCCTCTCCCCTGCTGAAGGAATTCGGAGCGTTCTTCACGACGGCAGACTTGGTGAAGTTCGCGAAGTATGGGCCGGATCCCGCAGAGCACGAGAACGAGCTCCGCTGGGCATATGAAATCGTCCGCGCGATGATCCCGCGCTTCACCCTCCCACCGGAACGGGAAGAAGTAGAGGAGACGGTCGATGTTCGCTAGCTCGTTCGCAGAGCCGTGGATCCTCTGGGGCCTCCTGTCAATCCCCCTGCTCGCTTTCTTTTACTGGAGGCGCCGGACGAGTATGATCACCGAGGTAACGTTCTCTTCGTTGCAGCCGTTCGAGAAGATACCCCCGTCCCTGCGGGAGCGGCTGCGCGACGTTCCTGTGGCGCTCCGCCTTGGGGCCCTCGCCCTGTTCATCGTTGCGCTCGCACGACCGCAATCCGCAACAAGCAGAGAGAACATTTCAACCGAAGGAATCGACATCGTGCTGCTGCTTGACATCTCCGGGAGCATGCTTGCGGAGGACTTCACACCCAATCGTATAGAGGCGGCGAAGCAGGTCGCGCAGGAGTTCATCGACGGCCGGATGAATGATAGAATTGGCTTGGTGATTTTTTCCGCCCAGAGCTTCACTCAGTGCCCGCTCACCACGGACTACCCGGTGCTGAAGTCCCTTCTGAGGGAAGTCAAGAATGGAATGATCGCAGACGGAACGGCCATCGGACTGGCGATCGCAAACGGCGTTAACCGGTTGAAGGACAGTAAGGCGAAAAGCAAAGTGATGATCCTGCTGACGGATGGGGTGAACAATAGGGGTGAGATCGATCCGATCACCGCGGCCAAAATCGCCGCAACGTTCGGAATCCGAGTCTATACGGTCGGGGTCGGTGCTCAGGGTGAGGCACCTTATCCGGTGCAAACGCCTTTTGGAATGCAACGACGGCTCATCCCGGCTGAATTGGACGAGAAAATGCTGACGACGATCGCTGACATGACGGGTGGAAGGTACTTTCGGGCAACGGACAACAGAACACTCAAGGCGATCTACAAGGAAATCGACCAGCTTGAGCGAAGCAAGATCGAGGTCACCGCGTACAAGCGATACGCCGAACTCTTCTATGGCTGGCTCGCCGGCGGGTTGATCCTGCTGGTGCTGGAGGTCGGGCTGGCATCGACGGTGCTCAGAAAGATACCGTAGCTGATAGCTGAAATCTACTATGCTCCGCTTCGCACATCCCGAATACCTCTGGGCCCTCTGGGCTGTCCCGCTGCTGGCGGTGGGGTTTCTCCTGCTTCATCGGTGGCGGAGACGGTTACTCCGGCGGTTCGCGGCCGAACCGTTGATCGCTCAGCTCGCGCCGGGGATCAGCGCCACGAAGAGAGTCTTTAAGCATGGTCTGATGCTGCTTGCGATGACTTCCCTGATCGTTGCCAGCGCAGATCCTCAAGTTGGGACCCGGTTGGAGGAGGTCAAGCGCGAGGGGATCGATCTGTTCATCGCGCTGGATGTCTCGTTGAGCATGAAGGCAGAGGACGTTCGTCCGAGTCGTCTCGAGAAAGCAAAGCGCGACGTCTCGGACCTCCTGCGGAAGCTTCACGGCGACCGCGTAGGCCTCGTCGTCTTTGCGGGAGAGCCATTCGTTCAGTTCCCACTGACGGCCGACTATTCAGCGGGCGATCTGTTCATCAACGCCGTTGATGTCGATGCAGTGCCGGTTCCAGGCACGATGATCGGAAACGCCATCGACCTGGCGCTACGCTCATTTCGAAAAGACCTTCCGACGCAGAAGGCAATTATCGTCGTGAGCGATGGTGAAAACACCGAGGGAGACGTCGCCAGCGCGGTCGAGAAGGCAAAGAACGAGGAGGTCCGCGTTTATACGATCGGCATGGGGACGCCCGAGGGGGGCCCGATCCCGATCTATACCAACGGCGTGCGCACCGACTACCATCGCGATCGCGCAGGTAGCATCGTCTTGACGCGATTGGATGAGTCGGCACTCCAGCAGATTGCGCTCGCGACCGGCGGAAGCTACCGGCGCGCGACGAGCGGGGGCAACGAGGTCGACGATATCTACAAGGAGCTCTCCGGCCTCCAGAAAACCGAGCTTGGGAGCCTGCAGGTCACCGGCTTTGAGGATCAGTTCCAATACCCCCTCGCGCTGGCGATCGTTCTCTTGATTCTTGAAAGCATGCTCTCCGAACGCCGCGGTAGAATATTGCTGCGACTGATGAGGATCGTTCCACTTGGGAGACTCTTGCCGCTGGTTCTCTCGTTCGTGGTCTACCCTGCCCACGGCCAGACGGTGCGGTCGCACATCAGTAGCGGGAACGAGGCTTATGAGAAGAACCGGTTTTCAGACGCGGAGGCTGAGTACAAGAAGGCTCTGGAGATCGATCCCGCTTCACGCGTGGCACAAATGAACCTTGGGAATGCCTACTATAAGCAGCAGCGGTTCGATGAAGCCCATCGTGTCTACAACAACGCCATCACAACGGCGAAGAGCCCGACCGACGAGTCAATGGCCCACTACGATTTGGGGAACACGCTGTTTCGCTCAAACAAGCTCCAGGAAAGCACCGAGGCATACAAACAGGCTTTGCGGCTGAACCCTTCGGACGAGGACGCACGCTACAACTATCTGCTGGCAAAGGATCACCTGAAGCAGCAACAGAGTCAGAAGCAGCGGGATGGCCAGAACAAGCAGAACCAGAATCAACAGAACCAACAAAACAAAGAACAGCAACAACAGCCGCAGCCCCAGCAATCGAAGCAGGACCAGACGAGACAACAACAATCACAGGCTCAGCAACAGAAGAATCAGATGCCGAAAGAAGAGGCAAATAGGATCCTTGAAGCCTTGCGGAATAATGAGAAAGAAATTCAGAAACAACTCCGGAAGCGGCAAGCCACCAGCGTGCGCGTAGAGAAGGACTGGTAATGAGGAAGCTCGTGTGGTACATACTGTCTGCGTTCTGCGCCGCATCCCTTGTGATCGCACAAAACGCCACCTTCGTCGCTAGCGTTGATCGCACGACGGTAGGTGCCGGCGAACAGTTCGTGCTCTCGTTCACGGCATCCGGCCCGGACATAAATGGGATGAAGAACTTCCGCGCGCCGGACTTCCGACAACTTGTCGTCCTGAGCGGGCCAAATCAATCCACGAGCGTTCAGATGATCAACGGCAGGGTGTCCGGCTCGCAAACCTATTCGTACTACCTCTATGCGCGCGAACCTGGAAAATATACGATCGGTGCTGCCAGTATCGAGTACGCGGGCACCACGCTCCACACGCAGCCGCTGCACATCGAGGTTGTCAGGGGACAAGCCCAGGCACAAGCCAAACCCGGGCAAGGGACCCAAAGTGTAGGAGATAATCTGGTCATACGCGCCATCCCGGACCGGCAGCGCGTGAAGCAGGGCGAACAGGTTACGATCACCTACAAGCTTTATACCCGGATCGGGGTCTCCGGCTACGATCTTGCAAGAGCGCCAGTCTACCAGGGTTTCTGGTCGGAGGAGATCGAGCAGCCCAACCAGCCGGCGGTTACCACAGAGATATATGAGGGGAAACAGTACCGCGCGGCGACAATTCGCAGGACGGCGCTCTTTCCGACACAAACAGGTAAGCTGACTGTCTCTGCCCTTGAAGTGCGCTGCGCCGTCCAGCTTCAGTCGCAGCGTCGGAGCAACGATCCATTCGATTCGTTCTTCAACGACCCGTTTTTGTCGCGCACGCAGACGGCGGAGCAGGATTTCAAGTCGAACGTATTGACCATCTCGGTCGATCCTCTCCCGGGTGGCGCACCCTCGGGCTTTAACGGTGCCGTCGGCCAGTTTGTCTTCAGCGCAAGCTTGGATAAGAAGGAGGTTGCAGCGGGTGATCCTCTTACTCTACGGTTAACGGTCGCCGGAACGGGCAACATCAAGCTTCTGACCCTCCCAAAAGTGATGTTCCCCACGGACTTCGAGGCATATGAGCCGAAGATCTCTGATGAGATTACACGCGAGGGGGGTGTGATCAAAGGAAAGAAGGCGGCCGAGTATCTTATCATCCCACGGAATGCGGGACAACGGACGATCGAACCGGTCTCATTCTCGTACTTCGACCTCGAAAGGAACCGCTACAGCACGCTCCGCTCACCACGATTTGATCTGACCGTCACCCCCGGCAAGGACATGACCGGCGGCGCATCGATGACCGCGAAGTCCGATATCCGTTTGCTCGGTGAGGATATTCGATACCTGAAGCTTTCACCCGGCGAGCTGCAACCCCTCAATGAGTCCCCCGTTGGGAGCGCCTGGTTCGGCATCGTGCTTCTCGTCCCCCCGGCCCTGTTTGTCGGAGCGCTGCTCCAACGCAAGAGACAGGAGAAGCTCTCAGGCAACATCCAGCGCCTGCGGTTTACCAAAGCGGGTAAGGAGGCAGCCAAGCGCCTCAAGCAAGCCAAGAGGCTTCTGTCACAGGGGAACACGGAGAGCTATCACGCTGAGATCTCAAGAGCGCTGATGGGATATCTCGAAGACAAGCTTCACATAGAGAAAGCGTCCTTCTCGCTCGACGATGCGGTCACTGTGCTTGCCCAGCGCGGTGTCAGCAATGAGATAACTCTAGCATTGAAATCCTGTATCGATCGTGCTGAATTTGCCCGTTTCGCTCCGGCATCGGATACGAAAGAGGCACGAGCCGAGCTGCTGGACGCTGCCGCCGAGGTTATCAACAGCATCGATAAATCGTTCCGCGGTTCGTGATGAAGTCTGCGGTTCACTCATTCCTTTTTCTTGCGGCTCTCCTGCCAACTCAGGTCCTCCGGGGACAGACTGCCCTCGACGAGTTCGAGCGAGGCAACACGTATTATCGCGCGGGTGAGTTCGAGCGGGCCGTCTCAGCGTACGAGACGATTTTGAACCACGGTCTCACGAGCCCCTCGCTCTACTTCAATCTCGGAAACGCTTACTACCGTCTCGGCAAAATTGCGCCGACGATCCTTGCTTACGAGCGTGCTTTGCGCATGGCCCCCGGTGATGCAGACATCAAGCACAACCTCGATCTCGTCAACCTGAAGACGGTCGATCGCATTGAGCCGTTACCCGAGCTCTTTTTTGTTCAATGGCTACAGGCTCTCTCGGCCTTCCTACCACTTCAGACGACCGCCTGGCTTTTCTCTACATGTTGGATCCTTCTTTTCGGCGGTCTCGCTGGTCTCTATGTTTTTGCCCAACCGACCGTGATTCGCTCGCTGCGTGCAGTTGGCCTCGTCGGGCTGGTGCTTGTCATTCCCCTCGGTATCCTTTTGACCACACAAGTGCTGCAATCGCGGTCGCGCAACGACGCCGTTGTTACTGTGTCCGTCGTTACCGCCAAGACGTCTCCTGATGCTCAAAGCATGGACGCATTTGTGGTTCACGAAGGATTGAGGGTGAAACTGAGCGACTCTGTTGGCGGTTGGGTCAAGGTAATCCTGCCCGATGGAAAGGTGGGCTGGATTCGTTCTCAAGATTGTGAGCGGATTTGATTTCGACTGCTGCGCTTTCCACAAGTTCATCTTCAGGGGGACGACAGCATGCCAAGACAAACTACAAATGCATGGGAGTGTATAGTAAGGAAGCTGTCGCGGTCAACGGGGGGGGCGTCAAAGCGCCGGACCGAACCCTTCTGGTCCCAAGGGGGTTCAAGCTGCTTCTCGAAAAGAGGGGGCTCAAGGGGTATTTCGACTCGCTCGCGTACACGCACCGGAAAGAGTACATCCGCTGGCTCGAGAGGGCAAAGAAAGAAGAAACGCGGCGGGCGCGTGTGAAGAAAGCCCTCCAGATGCTTTCGAAGAGGATTAAGCACCCATGAGGGATAAGTTCACGATTCTGTGAAAGTTTGGCTCCTCGCGTCGACGATCAAATTGGGGGGCGGACTTCTCTGTTGTTTCCTCTTGAATCCCTGCCCGGGTTGCTGTATCTTGCCCCTACCTATCGTTAAGCTCAACCCAACTTTAAACTCGAAACCCCAAACTCCCAAACTGGTTTCATGTTCTGGCTCAACACCATCAAAAACTTCATCAAGATCTTGCGGCAAGGCCAAACGCCCGCTCAGATCGCTGGCGGGTTTGCGCTTGGAGCTGCGGTTGGCATCGCTCCCGTCTTTGACCCCTTTTTCCACGCGCTGGGCTATCTGCTCCTCGTCAACTTCAGCGGCCTGCAAGGGCTCTGGACCTCGCTGTACAACGCCCCTATCGCGCCTTTGACGAGGTTTAACAACACCGTGGTGATGGGAAGCTTCGTCTGCGGTCTGTTCCTTCTCTTCCCCATCTATTTCGGTATGAAACAATTCGTCGTCGCCTACCGAACCCACATCGGATCTCGAGTGGAGCGATGGAGGGTCTATCAGCTGATTAGCAAGAGTACCCTCATGCACTGGTACAACAAAATTCGCAGCTTGGGGGAGTGACGATGCGCAAGAAGTTCGTCCTTTTCATCCTTGTTCCTTTCCTCCTCTTCTGCACCGCGCTCTATCTGTTTGCTGACCGCTGGATTGAGTCGGCGTTTGAAGCTGCTGGAGAAAGTGTTGTTGGCGCCAGGGTCGAGATCGACGACCTCCGCCTGTCGCTCTCTCCCATTGCCATCGAGTTTGCTCGCCTCCAGGTAGCGAGCCCTAAGGATCCGTGGAAGAATATGCTTGAGACCGGGAAGGTGCGGTTCGCACTCAACTTCGGGCAGCTCCTTCGGAACAAAACGGTTAACCGATGGCTCGTTACCGAAGGCGCCCCCAAAGGCCGAGGAATCGCCGTCCGTCATCGCACAGGCGACCGCGGCGATCGCGCGCGAAGCGGAGAAAACCCCCGTCCTCGACCTGGACAAGCTGAGAAAGGGCCTGAAGCTTGACAGCCTGGTTAATGTCCAAAACCTTCGGACCGTTCAGCATCTCGACTCGCTCAAGACACAGGTCCAAGAGGCAAGCCGGCAATGGGAGGCAACGCTTGCCGACATCGACAAATCGAGGCGGCGGGTCGCTGAGATCCAGACGAGCATCAAGGCGATCAACTTGAACGAGCTGAAGACGATCGAGAGGATTACCTCTGCAATCACGAACGTGAACAACGCTTACGAGAACGTCAACGAGTTGAATGAGACGTTCAAGTTCTATGCCAAGGGAGAGGTTCATCATATCACGAACAATCAGCGGCTCACGGGATTTCCCTTGACCATCGCGCTTTCCAGCACCAAGGGTCGGAAGAGCTCGTTTACCTTCGATGCGTCGTTTGACCGGCTACCTGAGATTCCGGTTGATGACTACAGGATAACGGCCGCGGGGCTCCCCGTCGGAGAGCTCCCCCTCGGACAAGCAGATTTCCTCCCTTCCAAAATCACGAATGGCAGCGCGAATGCTGCGGCTCGGGTCTCTGTGCCGGGTAGCCGGTTCGACTCGAATCTAAAGATCCACTTTCGCAACCTTAGCCTCATCTTTGATCGTGCCCCCAAGAACGATCTGGAGCGGACCGCCCGAGATGTGCTTGCATCGATCTCCGCGTTCAATGTGCAGCTGCGGCTGTGGAACACCGGGGGGCCTTTTGACGTTGCTTTGAGCACTGATCTAGACAACCAACTCGCCGCTGGAACCAAGCAGGTCATCGGCAATGAGCTTCTCCGGCTGCAGAACGAGATCCGCTCAATAATCGACCAGCGGGTTGCAGAGAAGCGGTAGCCCCGCGCGTGCTACACATACTGTCTTGACAAATGAGCAAGAAGCTCCACAAACATGTGAAGCCGCAGCCTCGCCACAAGAAGACAAACTGGCTGGGGGTTGCAGTCGTCGGCGTTATGATCATCGCGCTCGTCACTTTCCTTACGAGACATTCCAACAAGGGGGTGCCTCCCGGCGGAATGCCAACAGACCGGACACCGGCCGTGACGACGTACGATTTCCATAAGGAGGGACAGCTGCGCTTCCTCAACACCAAGCAAGAGCTGATTATAGCTATTGATATCGAGATCGCCCGGGACGAGTCTGAGCGCGAGATTGGTCTGATGTACCGGGAGAACATGGCCGAGAATCAGGGCATGTTGTTCGTCTTTGACGACTCGGACCCTCGATCCTTCTGGATGAAGAACACCATTATTTCGCTGGATATGATCTTCGTCAACGAGAAAGACGAGATCATCACGATTCACAAGCACACGATACCGCTCTCGGAAGGATCCTACACATCCACCGGGCCTGCCAAGTACGTTGTAGAGGTAAACGCCGGGTTTACAGATAACTATCAGATAATGGTGGGTGACCGGATCGCGTGGACGACGCTGTAGTAGTTAGAAGGGCCTTGTCCCCTGCGTTGGAATCCGGCTCCTCAGCACCTCAACTTTCCTATTCCCACTTCGTCGTCTTTTTCGCTTGCGGCTTGCCTTGAGAGGCAGGTTGTTCTTTCACCTCAGCGGGAGCATTTCGCCCGGGGGCGGTCTCTGCCTTTTCCTTCTTCGCGTTCTTGCCGGTTGTCTCTTTTGCCGCCAGCTGCTTTTCTTCCTCCTCCTCCGCCACGACAATCGCCACATCCGCTACTTCATCTCCCTCCTCCAGCCTGATGAGGCGGACGCCCTGCGTGTTCCGGCCGGCCACGCGGATATCCAGAGCGTGCTGCCGAATAATCATCCCTTTCGTCGTCACGACCACGACATCATCCGTATCGACCGCCTCCTTGATGCTTACCATCTTACCCGTCTTCTCCGAGGTCTTTACCGTGATGATGCCTTTTCCGCCCCGATGGCTGATGCGGTATTCTCCCTCTTCGCTTCGCTTGCCGTACCCTCGGTCGGTTGCAACGAGGATTGTTGTCCCCTTCCTCTGAAGGTTCACGACGCCAACAACCTTATCCTTCTTGTGCAGATTGATCCCGCGAACGCCTGTAGCCGTGCGCCCCATCGGCCTCACTTCGTTCTCGTGAAACCTGATGGCTATACCTTCGTGTGTCCCAATAATGATATCCTGCTTTCCGTCTGTCATCTTAGCGTCGTTCAGCGCGTCGCCCTTCCGCAGGTTTGTCGCTGTGATACCGTTCCGGCGAGGATTGCCGAACTCCGAAAGGAGCACTTTTTTGACCAGTCCCGATTGCGTTACCATGAAGACATAATGCTTGTCATCGAACTCCTTCACAGCGATAAACGCGTTGATGGTTTCCTCGGCCGCCTTCGCAATGAGGGCATTGATCGGTTTCCCCTTCGCCATGCGCCCGGCCTCAGGGATCTCAAAGACCTTCAACCAGTAACAGCGGCCCGTATTGGTGAAGAAGAGAATATAGTTGTGGGTGCTCGCAACGAACATGTGTTCGACGAAGTCGTCCTCTTTCGTCGCAGCTCCTGTGACACCTTTTCCCCCGCGCGATTGGCGCCGATAGCCCGAAACGGGAATACGCTTGATGAACCCCTGATGGCTGATTGTTATGACAACCTCTTCCTCCGCGATCATATCTTCAATGCTGAACTCCTCTGCCTTGTAGACGATCTCCGTGCGCCGCTCATCGCCGTACTTCTCCTTCGCTTCCGCAAGCTCATCCTCGATGATCTTCATCTGGAGCTTCTTGCTGCCCAGGATCGCCTTCAGCCTCTCGATCAGCTTGATCGTCTCCCGGTACTCCTCCTCCACTTTCTTCCGCTCAAGGCCCGTCAGCTTCTGCAATCGCATATCCAGGATCGCCTTCGCCTGGACCTCCGAGAGCTTGAACTTCTTCATCAAGCCCGTCTTGGCTGTTTCGACATCCTTCGACCCCTTGATCAGTCTAATCACGGCATCGATGTTGTCCAGGGCGATGATGTAACCCTCGAGGATGTGTGCCCGCTTCTCGGCTTCCTCGAGCTGAAACTTCGACCGCCGCACAACCACGTCGTTCCTGTGCTCGATGAACTTCTGGATGATCTCACGTAGCGTCAATACCCGCGGCCGACCCTCAACCAGCGCGAGCATGATGATCCCGAAGGTCGTCTGCATCTGTGTGTGCATGTACAGGTTGTTCAGGACAACCTCGGCGTTCGCATCGCGTCGCAGCCCAATCACCACGCGCAGCCCGTCCCGATCGGACTCGTCCCGTACATCGGTGATATCCTCGAGTTTCTTCTCGTTGACCAGGTCGGCAATCTTCTCGATCAATGACGCCTTGTTGACCATGTAGGGAAGCTCTGAGACAATGATCCGCTGGCGATCCCCCTTCCCCGTCTCAATCGTAGCCCTTGCCCGAACGAGGATGCGGCCTCGTCCGTTCGTGTAGGCCTCCTTGACCCCCTCGTAGCCGTAAATAATACCTCCCGTTGGAAAGTCCGGTGCCACGATGTGCTTCATGAGCCCGGCGCTGGAGATCTCCCCGTCCTTGATCAACGCGATGCATCCGTCGATCACTTCGTTCAGATTATGCGGTGGAATGTTCGTCGCCATTCCAACCGCGATGCCGCTCGCGCCGTTGCAGAGAAGGTTGGGGAACAACCCAGGCAGGACTGACGGTTCCTTCAGCGTGTCGTCAAAATTGGGGGCAAATTCGACGGTGTTCTTCTCCAGGTCACGCAGCATCTCCTCCGCGATACGGGAGAGCCGCGCTTCCGTGTACCGCATCGCCGCGGGCGAGTCGCCGTCAACCGAACCAAAGTTGCCCTGGCCGTTCACCAGCGGGTAGCGCAGCGAGAACTCTTGTACCATTCGAACCATACTGTCATACACTGCAGCATCGCCATGGGGATGATACTTACCGAGCACTTCACCGACGATGCGGGCGCTTTTCTTGTACGGGCGGTTGCTCGCCAGACCCAGATCCTGCATCCCAAATAAGACGCGCCGATGCACGGGCTTGAGCCCATCCCTGACATCCGGCAGGGCTCGCGCCACAATGACCGACATCGAGTAATCGATGTACGATCCCTTCATTTCCTCTTCAATATCAACGGGGATGATTTTCTCGTTGAGTGTTGCCATTAGGTTTTCTGCGTCAATCTAATATCTTCAATGTCTATAGCCTTACCCAGGGTTTCTTTCCGCGTTTTCCACGAGGTTGAAACAGCATCATCGCGACATTTTCGAACTTCTCGCCCGAATCGGTGTAGTCAGAGCGTCCAGCAACGGTCGCAAAGAGTAGGGAAGACTGACGTGTAGCGTAATTGCTTCAGTAAGAAGATCACCAAATCGATTCTTGAGATTCTTCCCGAAGGGCGGAGAGGTTACAGTCTTGATACTGACTGCGAGAATCAGACCATGCCTTTGGTCCTAAGCCCCGCCTGAAATTGTTTCTCACCTCTGCCATCGATTGTCGGCTTGACCATTGCCACCCTTAACTGCTATTGTCTACACATCCAAATTTCTCACGTACTTCGCGTTCTTCTCAATGAAGTCCCGCCGCGGTTCGACTTCGTCTCCCATGAGAATCGAGAAGGTTCGATCTGCATCCGCCGCGCTCTCAATCGTCACCAGAAGGACGGTGCGCGTCTCGGGGTTCATCGTCGTTGCCCAGAGTTGCTCCGGGTTCATTTCGCCAAGGCCCTTGAAACGGGAGATAACAATACCATCTGCGCTGACGATCCCGCCCTCCTCTGTCACCGCCTCTGTTTCTCCGGCCTCCTCCTCTTTTTGACCGCGCGCCGACTTTTTCTCGCTTCGGAGCCGCTTTATAATCTCATCCCGCTCATCCTCGTCGAACGCGTACACCTCCTGCTTTCCCTTCTTGATCTTGTACAGCGGCGGCTGCGCGATGTACACATGGCCGAGCTCAATCAGCTCCTTCATATAGCGGAAGAACAGTGTGAGCAAAAGCGTGCGGATGTGTGAACCATCGACGTCCGCATCGCACATCAGGATGATTTTTCCATATCGGATCTTCCCCGCGTCAAAATCCTCCCCGACGCCAGCGCCGATTGCCGTGAAGATTGCCCGTATCTCTTCATTCTCCAGGATCTTGTGCAATCGTGCCTTTTCAACGTTCAGGATCTTGCCCTTGAGTGGCAGGATTGCCTGAAATCGCCTGTCGCGGCCCTGCTTTGCACTCCCACCGGCAGAATCGCCCTCAACAAGATAGAGCTCACAGTGTTCCGGATCGCTGATCGAGCAGTCTGCAAGCTTTCCGGGTAGTCCCCCGCTGTCCAGCGCGTTCTTCCTCCGCGTGAGATCTCGTGCTTTGCGAGCTGCCTCCCGGGCCTCTGCCGCCCGGAGACATTTCTCAATGATCCGCCTTGCGTCCGGAGAATTCTCCTCAAGCCAGGTCTGCAGCGCCCCTCCAATGACCGACTCGACGATGCTTTTCACGTCGCTATTCCCGAGCTTCGTTTTCGTCTGCCCTTCGAATTGCGGCTCTGGAACCTTCACGCTGATAACGGCTGTCAGCCCCTCCCGGAAGTCGTCGCCAACCAGCTGGATACTGCCTTCCTTGATGAGTCCATTCTTGTATCCGTAGTTATTGATAGTGCGTGTGAGCGCCGTACGAAACCCTACGAGATGCGTGCCCCCCTCATGGGTGTTGATATTGTTGACATAGCTTAAGACGTTTTCCGTGAAATCATCGTTGAATTGAAATGCCACCTCTACCTCAACCGCGCGCCCATTTTCGTCGTTCCCTTGGCTTTTCACGTAGAACGGTTTTTTGATGATCGCATGCCGCGTCGCATCAATATACTGCACGAACTCCTTGAGCCCACCTTCGAAGTGAAAGACTTCCTCATCGCCGTTCTTCGATCGAAGATCCTCAATACGCAGCACTACCTCCGGGTTCAGAAACGCCAACTCGCGCAGTCGCTCGGCAACTGTCTCAAACTTGAAGGCCCTGTTTTTGAAAATCCCGGCGTCTGGCAGAAACATGACTTTTGTGCCGGTTTTTCCCTTCTCGACTTTACCCGTCACCTTCACGGGCGCGACCGGATCCCCCTTCTTGTACTTCTGGTAGAAGACCTTTCCCTCCCGATACACTTCGACCTCGAGCACCTCGCTCAACGCGTTCACAACAGAGACGCCGACGCCGTGAAGTCCGCCTGAGACCTTGTATGTATTCTTGTCAAATTTTCCCCCGGCGTGGAGCACCGTCATCACCACTTCGAGTGCCGACTTTTTCTCCTCAGGGTGCATCTCGGTCGGGATGCCGCGACCGTCGTCCTCCACGGTGACGGATCCGTCAGCGTTGATCGTCACGATGATGTTCCTGCAGTACCCCGCGAGCGCCTCGTCGATGGAGTTGTCAACAACCTCGTAGACAAGGTGGTGAAGGCCGCGCGTGCTCGTGTCTCCAATGTACATCGCCGGCCTGCGCTGCACCGCCTCAAGCCCCTTCAGAACTGTGATATCGTCCGCTGTGTAGCCCCGCGGGGAGCCGTTTCCGCTCTGTTGACCTTGAGCCGCAGCCTTGCCGGTCCGTTCTCCTTTCACCTTCGCTCGCGCGCTTCGCCTCTTTGCTGTCGTCTCTAGTGTAGCCTCCGCCATAAAGCTTTCCTCTTAATGAAACCTGATATCTTTGACTATTTCCTCGCCGAGAACATGGTTGAGTTTCCGAATGATCTCTTCCTTACGCATCGTCAGTTCGTTTCGCCACGTGCTTGCCCTCACTCTCACAAAGAGAACGCCCTTGGTGATCCCCGTTGCGCTTGTTACCCGGGCAATCTGCTGACCAACAATATCCCCCCAGCGTTCGACGGCCTCATATTCTTGAAGCTTCCTCTTGATGCCGAGCTTTTCAACGAGTTCCTCAAGCGTCTCGCCGAGCGGCCTAGCGGATGAAACTGCTCGCCTCATCATACACTACACTGCCTTGATGAACTAGAAATCGTCGGTTCAGGCTGCCCCATTCGAAGCCCGCCGGGAAGGCACCGTCACCCGTCGCCGTGATGAAAGCCTGACCCAAGGATCCAATGAGGTCTAGCAGCTGTTCAGCCCGGTGGTTATCCAGCTCGCCAAAGATGTCATCCAGAAGCAAGATTGGCCTTTCGTTGCGGCGGCCAAGCAGATACTGGAACTCCCCCACCTTCAATGCAACGACAAATGTTTTGTGCTGGCCCTGCGACGCATATTTCCGCAGGCCCAAGCCGTTGATCGTCATCGCCACATCGTCCCTGTGCGGTCCAACCAGCGTCGCACCGGCCTGCCGTTCCTCCTCTCCCCTTCGGCGAAGCTCCGCCTCGAACGCCGTACGAATGGTCTCCTCCGATGCTGCGAGCCCCATCGGTATCGACGGTTTATACTGGATCGCTGGCGTCTCCCCCCTCCCGGCAAGATCGTGATAGGCATCCTCCACGAGGGGTTTGAACTCTTCCACGAATGCCCCGCGGCGCGCCGCGATGCGAGTCCCCCGATCGATCAGCTCCGCGCTCCACGGCTCGATGAGTTCACTACAGTCCATCCTCGCAAGCCTCGCGTCCAACAGAATCTTGTTCCGCTGCTTCAACACCCGTCGATACTCGAGCAGGTCCTCCAGATAGATCCTGCTCGCTTGCGCAATCACAAAATCCAAAAACTTTCGCCTCTCCGGTGGGGCACCGGAGGTAATCGCTCCCATCTCCGGCGCCAAGACCACCACAGGAAACTGGCCGACGACGTCCGACAATCTCTCTAACGTCGTGCCGTTCATCGTAAAAGTCTTTTTCTCCTCCCCCGCGCGGTACGAGAGTCCCACTTCATACCTGACGCCGCCGTCGCCCTGGAACTCGCCCTGTACGCCGAGCACGTCCTTGCCTATCTGGAGAAGCACGACGTCCGCGCTTCCGAACACGCTCTTGGTAAGGCAGAGAGCTGAGATCGCCTCCAGCAGACCTGTTTTTCCCTGCCCATTGTCGCCGACGAAGCCGTTGATGCGCTCCGCGGTGCTAAAACTCGTGCGGGCATGATTGCGAAAATTCATGATGTCCATCCTGACGAGTTTCATGTCTGCTGCGCTCACCTACAACGCGATAGCCCCGATCCCGTCGCCCGAGATGGGGCTATCAGCGGAAACACTTCTGTCCATCGCCTCCGATCAAGCGTTCAACCGCATTGGCATCACGAGCATGAGGATGTCCTCGTTCTGTTCCTGCTTCGCGGGTGTAATAATCGCCGCCCGCACCGAACTCCCAAGGCTAAACTCAACCTCCTCGCTATCCAGGTGAGAAAGAATATCGGTGAGGTAGTTGGAGTTAAATCCTATTTCAAGGTCGTCGCTGCCGTAGTCACACGGCATTTTCTCCTTGGCTTCACCGCCGAAATCGACATCCTCTGCCATGATCCTCAGCTCGTTCTTCTTCAGCGAGCAGCGAACCTGGCGCGTTGTGGAGCTGGAGTAGAGAGCAACTCGGCGAACGGAGGCGAGCATGAGATCGCGATTCACAACTAGTTTCTTGTCATTATCCAGGGGAATAACGGACTCGTAGTTAGGGTAGCTCTCCTCAATGACGCGAGATGTCAACGTCGTTGTGCCGAATGAAAATTGCACGTGCGTTGTATTTACTGAAAACGTATTCTCCCCGTCTTCGGCGGATCGTGCAACTAGCGTCAGCGCTTTTGCTGGGACGATAATTTCTCGTTTGACCTTTGCCTCTTTGAGACCCGTGTAGTTAATCCGAACCAGCCTATGGCCGTCAGTCGAGACCGCTCGTAATTCGTTCTCCTTCACCTGCAGGAGAACACCCGTCATTGCTGGCCTCAACTCGTCCGTGCTGACGGAAAAGATTGTCCTGTAGATCAGTTTCCTCAACATCTCGCCGTCCAACACAATTTTTTCTTCGCCCTTGAATTGTGGTATCGTCGGAAACTCCTCGCTCGATTCCCCCATAAGCACATATTCACCCATCTCGGTAATCATCTTGATCTTGTTTGTCGGGAGATCTGCGTGGAAGATCAGCTGAACGTTCGGCAGAGCCCGGATCGTTTCCATCAGCCGTTTTGCGGGTACAGCGATGGAGCCATCCTCGTTTCCTTTTACGTCCATTGATGCGGACATAGAGATCTCAAGGTCCGTGGCCGCTAAGTAAAGTGTGTTTCTGGAAACTTGAAAGAGGATGTTTTCGAGGATTGGGAGAGTCGATTTTGAAGGGACAACGCCGCTTATCTTGCTCAACGATTTTTGAAGTTCATTGCTTGCAGCGGTGAATTTCATTCAAACCTCCTTTTGAACGAGGTTGGCCGTGAAGATAATTTGAAGCAAAATACCAAAAATTCTGCCTATTTACAACCGGCTTCTTGCAAGAATCAGTCTTCTCAAGAGGCTTTTCTAGTGTAACAATACAATAATTAAATGAAAGAAAACTTGTTGTACTAATAAGGATGTTGATAGAATCGGAATGGGCATGAGATTGTGAGGGAAATATTGATAAAGAGAGAGATTCCACGCTTTCGAGAAGAACGAGAGGTGTGGAAAGTGCGTTCGTAAGGAGGTGATTATCCACGCGGATCGATCTAGATACGTGGCGGAGAATTCTTCGGGTTACTGTCAACTACTGAACGACGCCTATTCACGAGTTACTCCACAAAGTTGTGAACAAGACTGACGGACGCTGGGCGCTTGTCTCAGAGGGGTTGTCGCCGTGAGGAATTGGGGGTAATAAACCAATTGGGTTAGTTGCTACCGACCGCTCATTTCAATACGTCTACGAAGCTGTTCAATATTTTGCTTGAAAGAGGAGTCATTTCCCAGTCGGTCTTGAATGGACTGACAGGCGTGAATCACGGTGCTGTGATCTCTGCCCCCAAAGTGCAAGCCGATTGTCTTAAGCGAAGAATTTGTGAGCTCCTTGGCCAGATACATAGCAATTTGGCGAGCGCTTACCACCTCCTGTTTGCGCGTCTTTGCTCGGAGGAGATCTTCAGGAATATCATAGAATTCACAGACGAGGCGTTGAATTTGATCAATGTTTACGGGCGATTTTACATCATTGACAATCATCCGTAATACCTCGCGCGCCAGTTCAATGTTCACATCCCTACTATCAAGGGAGGCTCGTGCTATCAGGCTAATGAGGCAGCCCTCGAGTTCACGAATGTTGCTTGTGACATTGGCCGCGATGAAGTCAATAACATCCGGCGGGAGCTCAAAGCTGTTGTCCTCGCTTTTCTTACGCAAGATTGCGATGCGTGTCTCGAGATCCGGCGGCTGGATATCCGCGGTCAAGCCGGACTGAAAGCGTGAGATGAGGCGTTCATCAAGCCCCTTCAGTTCTTTCGGCGGAAGATCGGAAGATAGGACGATCTGTTTGCCGAGCTGATACAACGTGTTGAAGGTGTGGAAGAAATTGTCCTGAGTCTTCTCTTTTCCCGAGAAGAATTGAATATCATCTACGATCAGAAGATCGACACTGCGATAGAAATGGGAGAACTCGTTGACGCGATCCGCCTGAATTGCTTCAACAAATTCGATGGTGAACTTCTCGCTGGAAACGTAAACCACGCGCCTTGTCTTTCCCATCGCAATTGCGTGGTTTCCCAAAGCGTGCATCAAATGCGTTTTCCCAAGGCCGGTGCCCCCGTAGACAACAACGGGGTTGAAGGAGGTGCCGCCGGGATTGTTGGCTACAGCGAGGGCTGCCGCGCGTGCGAGTTGGTTGCTGTCACCCTTGATGAAATTGTCGAATGTGTAGCGCGGATTGAGGTTGCTTTGAGCGGGGAGTTGATCGGTTTGTCGAAACGCAGACCTCGGCAAGAAGCTCGAAGGTGCGGAGGCAGATTGTGCATCTCTGCGTTGGTTGGAAACTACCGCGGATTGCGGCAACGGATCGAACTCAGCCGGGCTCTCATCTGCTGCGATGGAGTAGTAGAGCCGAGCGTTGTCGCCAAGCACACTGGTTATTGTTTCACGAATGAGTGAATTATAGTGCTGCTCAACCCAGTCGTAAAAAAACTGGCTGGGCACCTGGACGGTCAGCTCCTCATGAACCAGCTTGAGGGGCACGATCGGCTGGAACCAGGTCTTGAAGCTGAGGCTGGTGACCCTATTGTGTATCGCCGCAAGGCACGCATCCCAAACGCGCTGAACCTCCGCGTTTACCTGAACAGCATCCTGTGCAACCTCTTGGAGAGACATCTACTTGTTTCCGTGGATTTCAGCAGGTCGGACCGTGGGTATTAGTAAAAACCAAGCGCCCGTTCTGAACACATGGTGAACACGCGAGCTAACAACATAGAAACAACCCAATTCGTTAGGCTACACCGAAACATCGAGTTATCAACATGATTCAATCGCGCTAACTTGCAATAAATAGAGGATGTCTTAACATTAGTAACAGTGATATTAACACGGCATCAACGCACGGTTTTGGGCTTGCATTTGGGCATCACCGGAGGCAACGGGGACCAGGAAAAGGTTATCAACAAATTATAAACAGCTATAAGCAGAACGGCTAGGGCGCATAATTATAACACTGGAAGGCTGTGTATGCAAGGAAAAAAATTACAAAGTGTGCTGGCGGTAGCAAAAGTGGGTTGGCGGGGGAAGACAGAGGAGGGCAGGAGCGCAGTATCCGTTGAATTCGCACTTGAGAGTCTGAGCTGGGGTGAAGCGCGCGCTGGATGGGATTGGAATTCGCTGCGTTATTTTGTACATTTATAAGCTAAGAGTGAAAGCGAAATCTTAACCGTGTGCGTTGCTTGATCTGGAGAGAACCATGAAGCGAACCTTTCAACCCCATAATCGCAAACGGAAGAATACCCATGGGTTTCGAGCCCGCATGGCAACACGAAATGGCCGAAAGGTGCTGGCTCGTCGACGCGCGAAAGGTCGGCATCACCTGACAGTGAGTTCTTCGCGGTAGTCCAATAACCGAGCGGTGAGGCTGTTGCGCCCAACGTTGCGCAAAAACGAGATCCTCCGAGGCCACCAAGCCTTCTCCGCGGTTCTCTCCAAAGGCAAGGCGTTTCAGTCGGGAGTCATCCGCTGTTTTCTCCTGCTCAGCGATGAAGACAAAAAGGGGATCAAAGTGGGATTCTCCGTTAGCAGGACCGTTCGGCGTTCCTCTCTGCGAAACCGCTTGCGACGACTCATGAGAGAAGCGTATCGAATAAACAAGGCAATTCTTGTGGCTCGCACAAGGCCGCCCGGAAAATCAGTGCAAGCCGTCTTCATGTGCACGCCCGGCACAGCGGTGCAGGTGAAGACGCTGGCCTATGGGGCTGTGGAGCGCGCTATGATCGAGCTCCTCACCAACCTGCAGGAAGAACTCTAAAGGATTCCGATGAGGTCCGGACTTATTTTCCTTATTCGCTGGTATCAAACGCTTCTCTCTCCACTCCTTCCAGTTAACCACTGCCGGTTCTTTCCATCCTGCTCAGAGTACGCGCTCGAGGCAATTCAAAAGCATGGAAGCCTCCGAGGAACGCTGCTCTCGGTGAGGAGGATTCTCAAGTGCCACCCCTTTCACAAGGTTGGTGGTTATGATCCGGTTCCATAATCAGGGTTTTAACAGAAACCGATCGTAGGGCATTTGATGGATCGTCAATCAGTTCTTGGATACGTGCTAATCTTCGTTGTCCTGGTTGCGTGGATGTTGCTCAACGCACCGCACTCCACACAGCAGACGACAAAAACGGAGAGAGCAACACCAACGCAGGTTCAGGATACGCTGAAGCGGAAAGCTCCGGAGCCCGTAAAGAGCGTCAGTACGCCGAGTCCACTCGGGAAGTTTTTTAGCAACCGCGGCGTTGGGCAGGAAAAGATCGTTACGATTGAGACGGATCTCTTCACGAGCGAGATAACCACAAAGGGTGGACTGATCAAAACGTGGACGTTGAAGAAGTACACCACCTGGGATGGGCAACAGGTTCAACTCGTAGACTACGAAAAAGGAGGTGACCTGAGCCTGCTTTTTACGACCTCAGACGGGCGGCTGATCGACACAAGGGACCTTTATTTCGACATGGGGTACGCCGGTCAGAGCACGGTGAAGCTTACCGGGAACGAAGAGTTCAGCCTCGATCTTACAGTGCCGACAGCCACAGGCGGTCACCTGGTGAAACACCTTCTGTTCAAAAACGGGGAGTACGGTTTCACCGTGGAGTTTAGGTTGACGAGAATGGCGGATGCTATCGCGAATTATGAATATCAAGTTATATGGGAAAGCGGGCTCCGGTATGCAGAGCATAATAGCGTTGATGAGTCAAGCTTCGCGGCTGCGTACGCGTATGCGGGCCAAGAGTTGACCGAACTGGACGTACCGAGTTTTGATGAAAATCCAAAGAAGGGCATCTCTGGGGTTGTCGACTGGGCTGCGACCCAGACAAAGTACTTTGCGGTTGTGCTTATACCAGCGGGGGGGACGAGCGACGGAGCGTACCTTGAAGGCACGCGGCGGCATGCTCCGGACAACGGGGCGGTCGAGAAATATTCGATTGCGGTCGGGATGCCGTACAAGGGTGGGGCGGATGAGGTCAGCAGCTTCCAAGTTTTTATGGGTCCAATCGATTATGACCTG
>Ga0315281_10000674_pt1 | contig 48109 bp, 48 predicted proteins | sample YL17G07_0_MG_FD_204540 | JGI IMG/M metagenome (GOLD analysis project Ga0315281, IMG submission 204540) | Sediment microbial communities from Yellowstone Lake, YNP, Wyoming, USA - YL17G07_0 | ecosystem: Environmental > Aquatic > Freshwater > Lake > Sediment | place: USA: Wyoming | collected...
AATTTCCTCTTTGTGTTATATGGTGAGAATATCCTATAGCAACAGCGCGTGATATTCTTGGCATTTATAATATTACTGTTATATCTTTTGGTTTGTCAATTTAAATGGTCGCTGTCCCTATTTAATTTTCTATTTAATTTTGTGCCTGCCCTTTATTTAAGTTCGATACAGAGTAATCAACACGGTTACCACAACAACAGGGCAGGCACAAGACCTGCCCCTGCGACTCTGCGCCTTTGTGGTGAATTCCTTTTCTTTTTAATATGCTTTTTTATTACTTTTGCAAGAGGCTCTATCAACTTGAATATCTTTAAATAATTCTGTGTTATTATTCATAAATAAGCTCCAATGTAACCGTTGAGATATAATCGGAAAATAAATCAATTATACCATTTTGGAGCTTATTTATGCTATTTTATTTAATTATTTCAATAAGTTATCCCCTATTTTAAGGGTGCGAAACTTGAGTTAACTTATTAATAAATCTTTTCTCTGTGTTTCTCTGTTATCTCTGTGTCTCTGTGGTGAATAGTTTTTTTATCTTTTCTCTGCGTTTCTCTGCGACTCTGTGGTGAATAGTTTTTTTATCTTTTCTCTGCGTTTCTCTGCGACTCTGTGGTGAATAGTTTTTTATCTTTTCTCTGCGTTTCTCTGCGACTCTGTGGTGAATAGTTTTTTTCCTCTGCCCCACTGAAATAAACAAATAACCTCCCAACCTCTGGACAGTTTCTTATCATATCAGGCTTATTATATCTTTCGATTATTAAATGTGTGTTCAGGTCTTTGGTTAAAAACATTACAGGCTGTTTGCCATGCGGCAGGGGTGCATTATTTAACCATTGATTATGGATTAACCTTGTGTATGGATTTAGGTTTGTATCCACTTGTCTAACCTTTAATCCGCTTTTAGATAGATAAGTAACATATTTTGCCATTGAATAATCCCCATATGCGAATTTTACCGAAAATTCCCTTGCAGCATCATCAATACATTGCGCTTGAACAGGATATGGGGCATCTATTGATATCTTGGTAGTTATCAAGAAACTTAGATTATTATATAGAGAAAAAATCAATAAACCCCCAATAACCACATTCTTTAACCAATGATTTAGAAGACCCCTAGCAGAGAGATTAAATGCCAGAAACCATATAATCAAAATCGGAGATACTACCCATAAGGCAGAAAAATACACCATTGGGATAATATCATACCATGTGCCAATAGTAATCGGAGCAATAATTGCAATCAACGCTTGAGACAGAAAAAAAACGGCTAGGAAAATACCAGTTATAGTTGTTTCAGAAGACTCCGCCTTTGATCTATTCAAAATCTTACGATTCATGATTAATGTGACAGCGCAAGCAATAACACAAAGTATGGTTGAGACAAACTCTGGCTTTATCCCTGCGTGTCTAAAATCAGAGATAAACCAGTCTATTGCGCATTTGTGAAGAGATAGATTAGGGATAGAGAAATGCAGATAAGTCCTCAGAAACCATAGAATTAGTTGTGAAATAATATATCCCATAGAGTAACTTATAAAGGTTTTAAGCGTAATACGCCAGCAGATTATTCCCAAGATAGAAGATATTATCATTGCAGACAATATTGGTAAAAGATACTGCGAGATTATAAGACTGTCTGATGTAATCAATAAGACAGCCAATATCAATTGGATTACCATTGAAAAATAATTATATCGTCTATGTATTGTATATATAGCTAAGATAATAAGCGCTAGTCCGCAAATAATCCCGCCGCCATGAAGTATCGGCCAGAACAACTCAAAGATGGAGTTGTAACTGCTGCTCAAAATAGCTGAAAGAGTCAATAATGTGAGACTTAGATAATAAAAGGTTTCTATTGAAGAAAGTTTTAGAGTCTTAATCAACAAAAGGCAGAAAATGGATATTAATCCAAGCAGAAAAATAACATTCAGGGTATAACTATAGATTAAATTGGGGAATATCCATTTTGAGAGAAAAAATAGGGGAATATCTGGAAAAAACTGGGGAGCCTCTGAGAAATTCCATCCTGCAAAATCTAATTTATCAACCATTAAGGCATCATAAAGGGCAGTAATGGACAGTCTTTCAGAATTAATCCCATGCAGCATCATTAATATTGCATTAGAAAATCCTAATAATGCCAGAATCATTAAAAGTATGGCGTCTACTACTTGGAAATATCTTTTTTTTGATATATTATCATTCATTTTCAGAAATAAAACAACTATTCACCACAGATAAAAACTAAAAAAATCACCGCAGAGACGCAGAGAACACAGAGATACGCAGAGGAAAAAATAAATTTAAAATTTTTCATTTTTAGCTTTAAATATAATTGAGCCTCTTGCAAAAGTATTTACAAAAATGACTTGCTTGTCCCTATAGACGTAGGGGCAGGTCTTGTGCCTGCCCTTTCTTTAATTTCGTTACAGAGCAAATCAACACGGTTACCACAACAATAGGGCAGGCACAAGACCTGCCCCTACGACTCAGCGCCTTTGCGGTGAATTTTTTCTTTTTATTTATCCACAAAATGGCTTGCAAGATTTTGTCTTTATAGCCCTAACAAGGTCTGCTTCATTATGTATTTCGAAATCAAAACTAGTATAAAACCTGCCGACATCATCAATAGTATGGGCATCGCTGCCTGCAATTGCGCAGAGATTAAGCGTGCTAGCGATTTTGTTGGTCAAGACCATCTCCTCATCAGTGATATTGGTACTTTTTACCTCAAGGGCGTCAACAGCCGTACCTGCAACATCAGATATATTAACTACTCTTCCATATCTCAGCATATGGGCTGCCGCTACAACTCCTCCGCATCTATGCGCCTCTTTGAACATATCTTCCTCATTCATATATTCATTGAGATTTATATTTCCAATAGAGAGATCATAAAAAATAAGGTAATGCAGGGAATGCTTACAGTTAAGTTCCATTCCAAATAGAATTAAAACATCAGGGCAATATTTACGGAGTTCCTGCCGCTCTTTGGGATTCCAGATATAATCATGTTCAGTTATGACAATTCCATCAATCGGCAAATGTCTAACCCTTTTGACCAATTGATAAGGATCAATCAGGCTGCACGCTGAATGAAGCTTTGTATGTACATGGGTATCTATCAGCATAATTATAATATTCTACTATTTTTCTTGCATAAAAACACTAATTTTCTCATAATAATTAGTAAAGGTAATTATGATTTGTTTAAATGCTTTTAAATCTTTAATTTCGTTTAAAGTTTATATGAAGATAATTGATATACATACACATGGTTTAAATGGGATAGACTCACGCTCAGATGATGTCTTGCAGATACTGAATATTGCCAAAATGCAGGCAGCTCAAGGCGTATCACAGATAATACTCTCCATCTATCCAGCAGCTATTGAGGTAATGCGAAGCAATCTCTCTGTTATCAAAAAGGCAATGGATATTGCAGCTAAGGATTATGTTAATGAAATTAATAACGATATTAAAATATCCTCAGATGGCAAACTTGTCTTTCCACCGACCGCTGTTATAAGCGGAGTGCATCTTGAGGGTCCATTTTTAAATCCAATGTATTGCGGGGCATTAAATGCCGCATCTTTTCTTGAGCCTTTAGAGCGTCATTTTGAGAGACTAATTGAAGGATATAATGACATTGTCAAGATTATTACTATAGCCCCCGAGCTTAATGGGGCAGTTAAATTTATCAAAAAGATTACAGATATGGGGATTATTGTAAATATGGGTCATAGTGATGCGGATTATGCTCAGGCAGAGGATGGTTTTAATGCTGGGGCTAAGGGTGTCACTCATCTATTTAACGCAATGCGTCCATTTAAACACAGAGAACCAGGACTAGTAGGATTTGCCCTGACCAATAAAGATATCTATGTTGAAGTCATTGCAGACCCATTCCATTTGCATCAGAGTACAATAGAGCTAATATTTAAAACCAAACTCCCAGATAGAATTATTATCGTATCAGACAGCGTTAAGCAAACTACCCATACAACCTTTAATAAATCTCCAATTGAGGTTTCAGGCAGACTGCTCGGAGGCGCTATGGGCGTTACAGAGGCTGTAAAAAGACTGATAAATTTGGGATTTCCTCCTGAAACTACTCTTGAATGTATATCTGCTAATCCGCTGAGATTTTTGAAGGACTGAGATAAGTTTCACTCAATCCCTGCTCTGTAATTTAGAAAGAAGTCTTAATATCTCAATATAGAGCCATATCAATGTAACCATTAAACCAAATGCGCCGTACCATTCCATATACTGCGGCGCGCCTTGGTCTGCTGCTGTTTCTATAAAATCAAAATCAAGCACAAGATTTAATGCTGCTATAACGACTATAAATAAACTGATTGCAATACTCAATCCGCCAGAGCCATTGACAAACGGCATATTTACTCCAAACATCCCTAAAATCATGCTCAGCAGATAAAATATTCCAATCGCTCCAGTTGCTGCTACAACACCTAATTTGAATTTCTCAGATACTGTTATCAAACGAGTCTTGTATGCAATCAATAAACAAAACAGCGTCCCAAATGTCAATGTTACTGCCTGAAATACTATACCGCTGAATTTTGCCTCAAAGATAGCTGAAATGCCTCCGATAAATAAACCCTCAAGTATCGCATATACTGGAGCTGTAAACATTGACCACTCTTTTTTGAACATTGTAATCAATGCTACGATAAAACCGCCTATTGCCCCGCCTAACATCCAAGGCGCAACTATCTGCGGATTAGTGGACTCCATAAACATCTTCCATACAAAAGACGATGATATTACCAATAAAAGTAAAAGTATTATTGACTTTGTCGCTGTGCCTTGAACGGTCATTACAGAGTCATAATCGCCTCTTACCCTTTCAAAGGTTTTTACGTTTAAAACAGGATTTGCTGTTCTCATTTATATTCCCTCCAAGATAACTCGTTAATCGAATTTAATCTAATTAATACTAACTTATTTTTATTAATCAGTCAAGATAAATCAACATAACAAATATTTACTCAATTGAGCCTCTTGCAAAAGTAATAAAAAAGCATATTAAAAAGAAAAGGAATTCAGCGCAGAGGCACTGAGTCGTAGGGGCAGGTCTTGTGCCTGCCCTGTTGTTGTGGTAACCGTGTTGATTGCTCTGTAACGATATTAAAGAAAGGGCAGGCACAAGACCTGCCCCTACGTCTATAGGGACAAGCAAGTCATTTTTGTAAATACTTTTGCAAGAGGCTCTACTATATTGCGCTTGATATTATTTATTCAAACCAAGCGGAGGATATGGTCGTGATACAATGTCTTTGATTAAAATTATCGGCAATTCTATAAAAAATGTACTGCCATGTCCTACTTGACTCTCACACTTTATTGTCCCTTTTAGATTTTGATTTACGATATTAAATACAATGTGTAGTCCTAGTCCAGTTCCTCCTGAGCCTCGTCTTGTTGTAAAAAATGGGTCAAATATCTTGTGTATATTTTCCTCTGGTATCCCTTTTCCATCATCACTATATTTTAGCAATATTATATTGTTTATCTTGACACATGAAATAATAATATTACCTTTATCACTCTTTTCATCATATCCGTGAATCAGAGAATTCATTATTAGGTTTGTTATTATTTGACCTAAAGCGCCTGGATTACTTTCTAACTCAATATCCTCAGAACACTGAATTGTTATAACATGTAATGTCTTTTTTAGTTGAGGTCTTAGGCTTATTAGTATATCCTCAATATATGACTTTAGATTAAATCTCCTTATCTCTTGGGATGTCTGGTCAGCAGATACCATTTTAAAACTATTGATTAAATCCGCTGTTCGTTTGAGATTCCGCATAATTAAGTCATTGCCTTGCACAGAGTCGCTTAGATATTTCTCAAAATCAGATTTTTTTATAGTATTATTTTCAATAGATATTTTTATCTTATTTGTTAAACTAACAAGATGTGATGAGGATGTTAAAGCAATACCTATTGGAGTATTTATCTCATGCGCAACTCCTGCTACCAATTGTCCTAAAGATGCCATTTTTTCAGATTGAACGAGCTTTTCTTGGTTTTGCTTTAATTGTTTATTGGTTAATTTGAGTTCAGCAGTTCTTTCTATAACCTTTTGTTCAAGTTGAATATTGAGCAAAGAAGTCCGCATCTCAGCTTTTTCTTTTTCGCCTCTTAAAATGCTTATCCTGTCAGCAAGGGCAATTGAAAGCAGCGTTACATCACATACAGAACCTATGTGCATGCCGTGAGTCACTATAAAATTCATTGGCAGCAACTTTAAGTTTGCAATAAGTTTTAATGCTCCTCCGCCAAAAAAAAATATTGTAGCCAATAAATAAAACCTTGCTGGTTTGTATCCCCTGTAATAACAGATAGCGGCAGCGTAAAAAGTAGTTGGAATAATTATCAATCCCATTATTGATACAATAGTAAGAACGATATATTGTGGCATAAAAAAGATTAATATTAAATAGATACCGCATAAATATAATAATATCTTAATAATATTATCCATAGTCTTTGCATATACAGAGGTCTGCAAAAAAGTTTTTGAGAATATCATCCCAAATATAAAAGTAAGACCTATAAAAAACTCAAAACCATGTCCATTAAGATGCGTCAACTCTGTCCAGCCGTAACCAAATAAAATACCATCAATATATGATTGCACCATTAGAAAACTACCGAAATATAAGACATAATAAAGATAGCTTAAATCCCTTAATGACACATATATGAAAAGATTATATAGTAACATCACAGTTATAATGCCATAATATATGCCTAATAAATATTGTCTAATGTAATCGTTTTCTGCTAAAGCGCCTTCAGTGATTATAGACATTGGAAGTGTAATCTCATCCTGAGATTCTATTCTTAGATAAAAAGTCTTTGTTTCACCCTTTGACAAAGGTATTTTAAATACAAAGAATCTGTGATGCGCATCCCTAAGATTTGCAGGTTGGAAGCTGCCAGTCTTTTTAACAATATAACCATTTATACCACTAGGAATATACAATTCAATTTTATCTACTGGAGCGATTCTAATCTCTAACAGCCATAAATCTTTGGTTGAATCATTTTTTACGGTAAAACGCGCCCATATAGCAGAAGATGTAAGACCAAAGTTTGGATCAATTTCTTTAGATGATTGAAACCTTAAAGAGTTTTCAGGGTTATCGATATCATTAATAGTCAGGCTTTTCCCCTTATCTTCTATAATTTCAAGCAATAGACCAATTGGATATTCTTGACAATTATCGTTCAGTGATACAATATTTTGGCAAAATGCTGAAGACCTCAGAAAACCATGCAGAGATATGATTATAACGAAAAGAAAAAGCATCGTCTTGATAGTTTTATGTCTAATATTTGATGTTATCATATCTAAATATAACACAAATTTATTTATCAAGCACAATACTTTAGTGAATGTCAAAATCTGAAAAGAGTTTTTTACAACTGGATTTTTGAGATAATTTCTTAGAGTTTGATTCAACCTTTCCTTTATACATATGAACTATCTATTTTATCTGTATTTTCTATATGAGCGTCAGATTCTGGCGCATCTGATACTGCTTTCAACATAATGGTATGTTTTTTCTTGGCTTCTGTAACAGACTGTTCAGCAGTTGTGTCAAAATTGTCTAAGACAAATCCTTCGTCAGGAAGAATTTCATCATTTAATTCTCCTAAATATTGCTCTAATAACATAGATGGCAGAGTAAAATCATTTATAAGGCATGTATAATATTGTTTAACTGCTGAATTTACAAAAATATCTCTAAGTGAAGTTTTTCCAAATTTAAACATATATAAATCGGTACTGCTGGCAGGCGTACAGAAATATCTAAACCCATCTGTTTCATATTTTAGAATGTAACAAAGATATAAAGTGCCTATTTGATCCTCACCTATAAAGACTTGTGGCATGTCATAATACACTAATGTTTCAATGTGTCTTATTCTATGGCTCATTTAAGTAATTTCCTTATAGTTTGTAAATGGTGAAAAATCTGCATATATCCACCATGAATAATGTGATGTTGTTCCTTGCCGAACTTTTCCACTGCTTACATTAAGAATTAACCTAACTATTTTCCTGCCTCTATTAGCAGGTATTTTAATAGGTAATTTACATTCATTAATTTTAGCAAAGACTGATACTGAACGTAATTCACAATCACTAACTTTATATTTATATTTTCTATCAGGGTATATTATTGCATGAGAATAAAAATCTCTTTCAGTCGGAGGAATTGTTTCTACCATACGATAAACTATCAAATTCTCTGGCTCAAATGCGTCCTCTGGCGGACAATTATCTGGTAATTCTTCTCTGAATCTCATAAGAATCCTTTATATTAATCTAATCCACCTTTTATCTTCATTCAACTATCCTCAATCTAAAATACAATCTAAATCAAACACATCACCCATTTAGAATCTTAGCCGCATCCTTAGCAAAATATGTAATTATTACATCCGCTCCAGCCCTTTTTATAGATATTAACATCTCCATCATTATCCTGTCATAATCAATCCATCCCATCTTAGCGGCTGCCTTCACAAGGGAATACTCCCCCGATACATTATACGCCGCAAGAGGTATTGCAAAACGCTCCTTTAAATCCCTGATTATATCAAGATACGCAAGCGCAGGCTTTACCATTATGATGTCAGCCCCCTCTTCCATATCAAGGGCTGCCTCTCTTAACGCCTCTCTTCTATTGGCTGGATCCATCTGGTAGGTCAATCTATCCCCAAACTTTGGCGAGGATTCCGCAGCATCTCTAAATGGCCCATAAAATGCTGAGGCATACTTTACAGCATAACTCATTATCGGCACATCTCCAAATCTGTTAGCGTCAAGGGCAGCCCTGATTGCCCCAATCCTGCCGTCCATCATATCAGACGGAGCTACCATATCCGCCCCAGCTTCTGCATGAGACACTGCCTCTTTTGATAATAAATCAAGGCTTAAATCATTTAGGATATTCTCGCCGCTTACTACTCCGCAATGTCCATAAGTTGTGTATTCGCAAAGACACACATCCGTTATTACATATAACTCTGGCAGTTTGTTTTTTATTGCCCTAACTGCCTGCTGAACAATTCCATTTGCGTCATATGCAGAAGTTGCAAGGTCGTCAATATGCTTTGGAATTCCAAATAAAATAATCCCTCCTATGCCAAGTGAATATACCTCTTGAGCAGTTTTTACCGCCTCACTGACTGATTCCTGATAACATCCCGGCATTGAGGCAATCTCAATCTTAGAGATCAACCCTTCCTTAACAAACAACGGATAGATAAAATTATTTGGAGATAATGTTGTTTCTTGCATCATACTGCGAATTGCGTTGTTTGCCCTTAATCTTCTTGGTCTATGAACTGGAAACATGTCTTATCCTTTAATCTTTTTTATAGGTTATATATCAACATAACCTCTTGTGATTTGTCTCCATCACTACACCACCATTTAGATTTTTTTTGAGTGGGGGTGTATAAAGTAAACCCATAATTAGAATATCACAGTTTTAGTATTATAATCAAGAATTAATACAATAGGAGATTTAGAGATATGATAGATACAGTAAATAAGACACTTTAAAAGAAATTTATTGACAATCCATTTCTTTACATACTACAATTTCTGATAATGGAAGGACTTGTAAAAAGACTTGAGGCAAATAAGCCCTTTTTAAAAATTTTTAAAAGGGTGAGAGACAGCAGCAGCAAAATATGGGAAGTTCCTGTTTTACCAAACTACACTGATCATGGTATTTCACATTCAGAGCATTTAATTGAGATAATGGATAAACTGCTCTCTTTTTGGGACGGGTTTAATCTTAATGACTCAGAGATACTTATCTTGTTATGTTCTGCCTATCTTCATGACATTGGTATGCAGGCAGCAAAAAATGTCATGGGTGAAGCAGATATTTTAAGAGAAAACCACGCCGAGTATTCCTGTGATTTAATATTAAAAGACGGATTTGTAGATGACGAGATATTTTTAAGACATAAAGGTTGTGGATTTAGAGATGAGCATGGAAATATAGATAACTATGATCTCATAACCACTGTAGCAATGGCCTCTAAGGGACATTCTGGAAGATATTTTAATGATGTTATTGAATATTTTAAAGCATCCCCAAGGGATGTTTTACAAAACAGCGTTGACGGAGCATTTCTCACTGCCTTGCTCATGATTGCAGATGAACTGCATCTTGAGGGTCGTTCTAAAATAGAACCAAATATATACTACCCTCCGATTTCAATGCTTCATCATAGAAAACACCAGAGGATAAAAACTCCAAAGTTTTCTTTCAATCCACCAAATCATGAGATCAGAGTTTCACTGCAGTTTGAGTTTCTTAATGATGAATCAGTTGATCTTAAGAATAATCTTGCAACATGGGTGATTGACAAACTTGCAGGACAGTTTGCAAGGGTCAAGATTATCTTTAAACAAAGGATGTCACTATCAATAAGCAGCAAAATTGTAGAGTTGCAGCGTTTAATTGCTCCATCTAATGCGCGATATCCATATCCATTTAATCCTGATGAGATAGAAATGCTTGAGCTTTTGACAACTGAGAAAGCAATATATAATAGGATTGATGAACAGAAGTTGTTAAAAGATATTATAAAAGATAAATCAAAACAGGAGATATACCTTTTCTATAATGCTCATCAACTTGATATTGTTACGCTTTTTAGATGGTTTGAACAGTTGGGGAAGATTACAGATGGTGTTAATTTTTCTTCTATCCATTTTACTGAGGAGGAACGCTCAGTGGAGTTTTCTGATTCTAAGCTGGTGGAGAAAACGATTGAATTTATTAAAGATAATACTGCGTCCATTGTTTTAATAGATGACATAGGTTTTATTTCAATTGATGTAATAAAGGAGTATTTAATATTATTATTAAATGAGATGAAAAAATATAAACATGGCATAAAGATTGTGCTGGTATCTTCATTCAAGGATTATAATTTAAGCGGAATAGATAGTAAGGTCATAAAAAAAGAACTGGGAAATTTCAGCGAAGAGACTATTAAAGAGATAATTAAATTAAAAGATATTCATTTTGAAAAAGGTGATGACTTTTTAGCGGAATTGTTATATACTACTACAAAAGGCAACCCTGAGCTTATTAAGATTAGCATAGAAGGATTTTTAAAATAATGAACACTGAAATATTAGATAAATTACAACAGCCAGACTGTGATGCCGCAAGCATTATTTATGGCAGTGTCATTGAAGGCTTTGATGATGAAATGAGGCTTGCTATTAAAGCATGCGCTGTGCCTGAGAGGTTTGATGCGTCTATTGCTAAAGTCCTGTTTAAAGGTCCAATAGGATTAAATGGAAATACTGGAGAGGCATTTTCTAAGGTTACGAGCCTGCCTTTTACTTATGTCAACTCTGAGGGTGTCTGGGGTTTTTTCCCTGAGGCGCGAATGTTTCTCCTTAAAGAGCTAAAGAAAAAGGATAATGTAACCCTCAATAAAATCAATCAAACCCTTGATGACTATTATGGCAAAGAGATAGAGACTAAAGGCAGAACTGAAAACCCGACCATTACAGTTGAGCAGAAAAGGTCATTGAGGATTTTAAAGGCATATCACAAAACCAATATATCAAAATATGAAGGATTTGACGAGATTGACAAATTACAAGAGGAGTCGCAAAATAAGAATCAATCAAATGTTATATTCTTCAGGCATTTTGACAGTCTTGATACAATATATAACTATGGTAAGGAAAACTATTATTTTTATGAAGGCATGAGGCTTTATAGCATTGGTGAACGTAAAAAGGCTTTTGAATATCTCAAATCAGTGGCTGATTCTAATCAGGAGAATAAAAGAGTTGGTATTGCCGCTCATCTTGTGGGCAAAATGTTATTACAAAAAGACAGTTCTAAATGTGAGACTTATTTTAATAAATCGCTAAAAAGCTGGGAGAATAAAAGACATAAGGCGCAGGTACTCCACTCCTTAGGCGACTATTTTGCTTATAATACTAACAGACATGTTGAAGCTGAAAAACATTTAAACGCAAGCCTTGAAATCGGAAATGAGTTGAATGATAAAAGCCAACAGGCTCAGGTGCTACACTCCTTAGGTAATCTTCTTGCAAATGATAGAAATAGGCATGGTGAAGCCGAAAAACATTTAAAAGAAAGCCTTGAAATCGGAAATGAGTTGAATGATAACAATATTAAGGCGCAGGTGCTACACTCATTAGGTAATCTTCTTGTTGATGATCCTAAAAGACATAAAGAGGCAGAGGGGGTTTTTCATAAAAGTATCAAAGCTAATTCTGATCCTAATCATACAAAAAAAGTTTACAACTCTCTGGCAAGTTTCTATAATCTCAGAGGCGACTACGATAATGCCATAAAGGCTGCAAGTGACTGTCTTAAAATCCTTGAAGATCCGCATTATAAAGACAATAAGCCACGCACAATATCTTATAATGAGATTGGACACGCCTATAAGGGTCTTGCAAGATTTGACGATGCGCTTAAAAGTTATAGAGCAGCATTGGATTTAGAGAAAAAAGCGTATTTTAAAAATGGCATACAACAATGGATAAATGAGACTGAAAAAGAAAAACAAAAAATAGAATCAATCAGATTGCGTTTTAAGTCTGAAGGGTGGAGCGTTTTAGAAGACCTAACCCCAATAGAAACACTAAAGGTAATGCGAGGGATTTATGAAGGAACGACTCTTTTTAAGGACTTAATGGATGAACGTGAAAAAGAAAGAAAACGAGACGATTGATAAATACTGCCTTGAGACCTCTGCCATAATTGCTTTACTTCAAAACGAAAAAGGCTCAAACAAAGTTATGACCCTTCTATCAAGGGCAGAAAAAGGCAATGTTCTAATATTTTATTCTTTTATGACCCGCTTTGAACTCCTATATCAGGCAAAAACTGGGACAAAGAAATGGGGCATCAACGAGCTTCAAATCTGGTTAGAAAAACTTAAAAAGCTAAAGGCAAGTGAAATACAATATTCCGAAGATATTCTTCAAAAGGCAGTTGAATTAAAAGTAGAATCAAAGAGAACAAAAAATATGGACTGCTCAGTATGGGATGCGTGGATAGCAGCATCTGCCGATACCTCTAAAACCATACTGTTCCACAAGGATAGACATTTCTCATTTCTTTCTATCAGAAATGAGTCAATCTTATAATGAGCTATTAAAAACGATAACATAATCAATTATAGTTATTGAAATAAGATTTATACAAACTCCTTGTATCAAGTCTGCCCATTATAAGAGACCTCATCTTAACCAAAATCTCAATTATTGCAGCAATGCAAGCACCCTAGCTGGCGAGCTGTTTGCCTGAGCAAGCACGGATATTCCAGCCTGCTGCATTATCATATATTTTGTTAGTTGCGCCGTTTCTTCAGCAAAGTCAGCATCCACAATCCTTGAATGAGCTGCTGTGATATTTTCACGTACATTATCAAGATTTCTTATCGTTGATTCCATTCTATTCATCTGAGCCCCCAATGTACTTTTGAAACTGTTTATAGTATTAAGCACCTCATCGGTTACCATCAACGTTAATTTTGAGTTATCTATGCTGTCTATTGACATATCTGCGACAGATTTCTTATTTAAGGCAATATGAGCAGTAGTATCCTTATTTCCTTGAATATCTGATTGCTTTCCATCTAAAGTAACTGCGCCGTACCCAAACAATGCGGTTGTTTCAGGACTATCAAGACGGGCGACTCCATTTCCAAAATTTTTGTCGTTAAGCACTATTATTCCATTTTGACCGCTGTCCATCTTGCCTCCTGTAACATTTAACCCAATGTCAATATCCTTAGCAGGGTCACCCTTTGCTGAGACAAATTTAGATATATCAATATCATATTTTATTGTTGCCCCTGTTTTATTAGCAAGCACAATCCTTGCATCAGAAACTATAAACGCCTTTACACCAGTTTCTGTTGACTTCTCATTAATTGCAGTAGCTACATTTCCAGCAGTACGCTTTCCAATCAAAGCGCCTGATTTTTGGTCAATTACTTCATTAAATCGATCATTTCCTCTTTTTTGGGCAAGGGCTGATTCGGTAAATTCCAATTCATCAGGAGCAGGTGGAGGAGCAGTTCCATCTGCTATCTTCTTTGCCTCTTCAGCAACTAATTTGCCTTTCTCAGATGCAACCTCCAAAGTTGCCTGATCTCTCTCCTCTTTTGTTATCTCACCCTTTGTAAAAGACCCTATTGAAACACCATTTATAGAAATAAATCCAGCCTCGCCAGATGCCCCGCTAGATCCTGCGACTATTGGTTTTTCGGCTACTATCGCATTCCCAAATGACATTGCGCTGATATTTGTTATTGATGAATATTTATTGATTTTATCTGTCAATGCCTTAGAATTATTGGATATCTCTTTAGGCTGCATAGCGCCTCCCATGTCAATATCATTTATCTTAAACTTTCTTGGCTTATCAGTCTTTACGCCAGCAGAGTATGTTGACCAAGCAGCCTGCGCAACTTGCTTAACATCCCATTCATTTTTAGCAGATGAAGTTATCCCAAGCTCTTTCGGAGACATGCTTGATGTATTAACGGTTATTGTCTCATCAACCTTTGTGCCTACTTGATAAGTCCAACTTGCCTGATGATTAAGAAACTGCTCGCCATTATATCTTGTCTGAGTTACAACCCTGTCAAGATCTTTTACAAGCTCGCGTACCTCAACATTCAGTGATTTTCTATCCATATCTGTATTATTACTTGACGATTGCAGAGCAAGTTCATATATCCTTTGGACATCTAATACCATTTCACTTAAAGCACCCTCAGCGGTCTGAAGAAAACTCAGCCCTTCATTGGAATTTTTGATTGCAACACTCATTCCCCTTATCTGAGAATCCATTCTTGTAGAGATTGCCATGCCAGCAGCGTCATCTTTTGCAGAGTTTATCCTTAAACCAGAGGAGAGCCTCTGCATTGCAGTATTAAGCGGACCTTCAGTTTTACGAAGATTTCTTTGAACTTCAATGGAAGGAACATTTGTATTGATTGTTAGCGCCATGTTATACCTCTCTTTTTTGCATAAACATCACTATTCAGCGCAGGTTAAATCAAAAAACCTGTTCAGGATATAATTCTAAATAGAAAATACCCCTAGCTAATGCAAATTAATGTTTTTTAAAAAGGTCTTCCATGACATAATCTTTGAGATTCCAATCTTTGAGTCTCTACCCGTTTAATCCTAAAACGGCTGCAACGGCTGCAAAAACTGATGAATTTACACATTACTGCCAAAAACCCCTCAGTTTAAAGCAGTTAATTACTAACAAATTATTAACAAAATGTTAATAACTATTAAGCTACAATATATAATAATATATTATAATTCAGTAATGCAAGATATTTTTTTATTTTTTTATTAAAAAATAAAGATTACCTAAATGTTTAAGATTACCAGCGGCAGCCTCTGCATAATCGCCTGTACCCCAGAAGATATCAACCCTTCCAGCGCCCTTTATCGCCCCTCCAGTGTCTTGATTTAACACAAATTGCGAAAGATTATCCCATCCTGTTATCTCGCCTTTTTCATTACATTGCGGTTTAGTCGTCATAATATAGGCAAGTCCTCCTCTTGGAAAGACTTTACTATCTGATGCAATTGAGCGTATTGGCACAAGCTGTACTCCAAGACTTCCAACTATCATATCTTTTGTTTTTTTAAAGAAAACGTAGCTTGGATTATAAAAAAGGGCATTGTCTATCTCCTCTGGATGCCCATTAAGGTAAGCAATAATAGACTGCATTGAAATATCTTCTAGCTTAACATGGTCTTTATCCGCCAAATATTTGCCTATACTTTTATATATATGTCCATTAGACCCTGCGTATCCGAGATAATAAACAGAACCATCTTGAAGTTTAATCACGCCTGAGCCTTGAATCTGCATGAAAAATAATTTTATCCTGTCATCTACCCATATCAGTTCAAGGCCCAAATCATCCAGAGCGCCCTCAAATATCTCCTGATGAGTATAATATGGCTGTATTTTACCATCCGCAATCCTTGCCAAGATTGTCTTGCCTTTAAACTTGCTTGAAAAGAGCCCAAGGTCAATTGGGATTAAATCTTTTGGCACTGTATAAATAGGATAACGGTAGGTATCATCTTTTTGAAGACTTCCGTTGATTTCTGGCACATAATACCCTGTAAAAAGCGTCTTACCAACGCCGTCACTGCCTGTTGAACGATATACATTGAATCTTTTTTTAATCTCTTTATTAAATTCCTCATTATTATCAGAGAATTGGTCTAGTAAGGTAAGAAATTCTATAAGGGATTCTTTTACAGCCTCAGCCGTATAAACATCCCTGCCATATTTAAATTCTTTTAAATTTGGCTGACGGTTTAGGTATTTCAGGTCTTGATTAATTGCCTCTTTTAGAGTATGAGAATCACCCAGTTCAAATTGAGGGTAATTATCTGGTTCTATCATAACCATTGTATCTGCAGAACGCGGCAGAGGCGCTGGCTTAACAACCACTGGTTTTACTTCAGCGCAGCTTATTAAAATTAACAGCGTAAAAAAGGCTAAAACGTAAGGGCGTATTGCATACGCCCTATCCGTTAACATAAAGGGCGTATGCAATACGCCCCTACAATAAATAGTTATTTTCACTTTTCAGTATTCACTTTCTTCATATCGCCAACAATGACCAAGACATAGTTTTTATCATCAAGGTATCGTGATGCAACATCTTTTACATCAGCGGTTGTGACATTATTGATATAATTTATAAAATCTTTATCGTAAGACATTCCAAGTCCATAAAATTCTGCCATTGTAAAAAATGAAGCCATTTCAGATATGGTATCAAGCCTTAGAGGGAAGCTACCTGTGAGAAATGCCTTCGCATCGCTTAATTCATCTTCCGTAACATTGGAATTCATAATATTTTTGACCTCGTTTAAGACTTCAGCTATAACCTTATCAGAGAGTTCATTTTTGGTTTTCACATTAATGCTGAAATATCCTCCATATTTATTAGTTTTAAAATAACTATGCACATCATAGGCGTAGCCTCTTTTATTCCTAATATTCTGCATCAAACGAGACCTAAATCCTCCGCCCCCAAGTATATAATTCATTACAGATAATTTATAATAATCTGGATTGCTTCTTTTAATGCCAATGCCTCCAATAATAATAGTAGCCTGAGTAAGAGGTTTATCTATAGTAATGATTTTTTTGATTGTCCTGCCTGTACTCTCACCCATCTTAGGTTGAATATGGTCATTATTTTTCCAATTTGAGAGATACTGTTCAGCTAGTTTTAAAGTGTCTTCAAAGGATATATCTCCAACTACTGTAAGTATTGCGCCCTTAGGTATATAAAAGACACTATGGAAATGCTCAAGGTCGCTTTGTTTAATATTAGGAATAGTATTAATATCACCTGTTGCAAATCTGCCATAAGGATGGTCTAAAAAGAGTTCTTTTCGAAATGCTCTCATAGCAAGGAATGATGGGGATTCCTCCTGTTGTTTGAGTGAATCAAGAAGTATTTCTTTATTACGCAGAAATTCCTTCGCAGGAAATATCGGATTTTGAATAATGTCTGAAAATATCTCAAAACCATGTTTAAAGTCTTTTTTCAGTGTAAACAGCGTCACAGTCGTGTAGTCATCAGAGGTTGACGCCCCAATATCAGCAGCCATAAACTCCGTCTCTTGACTAATCTGCTCTGAGGTTCTTGTTTTAGTCCCCTCTGCCAACATTAAACTTGTTAGATTTGCTAAGCCTGCCAAGCTTGAAGGTTCATCCAATGGGGATGCCTCTATAAGCAGCTCTGCCCTGATTAAAGGCAGTTCCTTTATCTCATAGTGAATAATAGTAAGGCCATTTGCTAAGACAACACGCTTGTACTCAAAACCCCACGAATTTGAAGACATTAATATCCTTATAACCAGTACTGTAAGAATCAAAATCCAAGTCTTTTTATACATACCCTCTCCGTTTTTTAATTTTTACTTTCGTTTATTATACGCTAATATTTAATAAATATTCCAGAAATTCTCAAGATAAGTTCAACTTGAAAGAATATTATAATATGTTCTATTATATATAACACATGAAAGAAAAAAAACTTGTATTACAGATAATGCCAATATTATTGATAGTTTTCACTGCGCTTTTTTTGATAGTCATAGTTGTTTTTTGGTTTCATCAAAAGAGAGAACTAAACAATGAGGTGCTTAATAAACTGCATTCCTCTGAAAAGATACTAAATGAGGATATTGAAAAGGATGCAATGTTTATTGAGGCGCTTATAGAGCCTTTTCTCTCAAACGCTAAATTAGAAAAGGCATTGATTAATAGAGATCGTCACGGGCTTAAACTAATTGCCGAACCAATATTCCAGCATCTAAAGACAAAATATGATATTACACATTTCACATTTATCGCCCCTGACCGCACAAATATTATTCGTCTGCATGATCCTGCCCTTTATGGAGAAAAGGTCAATCGTTATACCGCCATCAAGGCTGAAAAAACTGGGAAGACTTCCTTTGGTATTGAGCTTGGGCTGTTAGGGACATTTACTCTAAGAGTGGTTGAACCTTGGTACTATCATCAAAAATTAATCGGCTATATTGAACTTGGGATGGACATAGATCACATCGTCCAAAGGATTAAAAAAACTATTGACGTACTGCCATATGTGTTGATTGATAAACGATTCCTTCAACAAAATTATTGGGAGGCAGGCAGGAAGATGCTTGAATTTGAAGGGAATTGGAATATACTTCCATATTATATTATTAATCATTCCTCAAAAGATATACCGCAATCCCTGATAAGAATATTTTCTAATAATGACTTTAAACAAAGGAATGTTTATATCGTGCAATCCTCAAGTGGGTCAAAACACAATGTTGGATTTTTCCCTCTTATTGACGCAAGCTCTAAAGAGGTTGGGATAATGGTTATAATAGATAATTATACTTATAGAATCATGGATGATATCAAGGAATTTTCTTTGGCAATATTAATCTCATTAATAATTGTATTATTAATATCTTGGTTTTTTTATAAGTTTTTAAACAGGATAGATAAAAGATTTGACACATGCAACAATGAGTTGGTTACAAAGGTCAGGGATTTTGAACTAACTCAAAAGGCGTTGGTCTCATCGCTTTCATCGCTGACAGAGGGCAGAGACCCAGAGACTGGCAGCCATCTTGAGAGAACCAAACAATATGCAATGCTCCTTGCTCAACAGATTAAAAGTGATAAAAGCCATAAAAATAAAGTAACCGATGAATTTATCATTGATATTTATAATGCCTCTTCACTCCATGATATAGGAAAGGTTGGGATTGTTGATTCCATTTTATTAAAGCCTGGCAAATTAACAGAAGAGGAATTTAATGAGATGAAACGTCATGTAACCATAGGCAGCAAGGTTTTAAACAGCGCAATTGAAAACTATGGTCTTACTCAATCACTGTTTATAACTGCGCGAAATATCTGCGCCTATCATCATGAGAAATATAACGGCAAGGGTTATATGCAAGGACTCAAAGCCGAAGAGATTCCCCTTGAGGCAAGGATATTTTCAGTATGTGATGTCTATGACGCATTAAGGAGTAAAAGACCTTATAAAGAAGAGATGTCTCATCAGGAGGCTATGTCCATTATCGTAAAAGACAGCGGACAGAGTTTTGACCCTTCAGTTGTTGATGCCCTTGTCAAGTGTGATAGAGATTTTAATAATATTCATAATTCTTACAAATATCTATATGCGTTATTTTGTCAGATATATGGCTCACATTTTATAGGAAATCTGTCATATGTAAATCTAAAGGCAAAACTGCAAATTGGGGTAACAGATATTGATGCAAGACATAAAAATATCTTTGATATAATTCAGACCATGCTCAAGACAATCAATACTGGAAAATGGAGCGCAGAGATTGTAAGAACTATTAACTTTATGGTGACCTTCGTAAATGATCTCTTTGAGGCAGAACAAGGATTAATGGAAAGAAATAACTATCTGGCAACCGCATTCCATAAACTCGACCACACAAGGCTTAGGACTAATCTTAATGTTATTAAAACTCATCTGGAAGATGGCGGAGAGAGAGAGATTTCAAATGCTAGTGTATTAGTGCTTCAATTTGCGCAGGAATTAATTGCCCATATACTTACGATTGATAAGGCGCTGGGCGAGTTTATTGTAAAAAAAATGTAACAAAGTCTAAGACACGTTAAAAAAAATAAAAATAACATTTATTTTATCAAACATGATATAATTTACATTAATTAATAAATAAACAAACAAAGGAAAATATTTCACCGCAGAGAAACATAGAAAAAGAATTCACCACAGAGGCGCAGAGTACACAGAGAAAGATAAAAAATCAGGTTTGGGAGTTTATTGAAACGGGTCTTAGACCCTGCCCCAAAGGGTTATTAATTAATATTTTCTTAGTGATCTCTGTGCCTCTGTGGTAAATAGTTTTAGTTTTTCTCTGCATCTCTGCGGGGAATAATAATTCAAATAATCGTCAAAAGGAGGTATTTTTATGAAGTTAGGGGTATTTGTAAATCAGTTCACAGAGACCAACAGCACCCTTGATAGAATTAAGACGGATAATCTTGGCATAATCCTTGTACAAAACGGCGTATATCATGCCGCTCTAAAGGAAAATGGCAAGAATTCGGCTCTCCTGTCAAAGTCTGCTAAGGTATATGCCCTCTCAGAGGATGTTATCTCACGCGGGCTGTCACTTGATAAGTTGGACAAAAAGGTAAAAGTTGTTGATTATAACGGCTTAGTAGATGTAATTTTTAATGACTACGAAAAATTTATCTGGTTATAGGAGGAGATATGGGCAAGTTAGCAATAGGATGTTTTTCTTCATTAGTTGGTTCAATGAGCCTTGATTTTGCAATTAAGCTGTCAGAGGCTGCGATTAATAAAGGTCATGAAGTTGACATATGGCTTTCAGGCAATGCAACAATGCTTTCTAAAAAGGGACAGCGCAAGTTTCAGGATTATTCCTCTTTAGAGGCAAAGACAAAGGAATTAATCACTAAGGGTTTAAAGGTTACAGCTTGTGAGGCATGCGCTGAATCAAGGGGCTATCATAAAGAGGATACACTTGAAGGATTCAATAGAAAGAGCATGGATTATTATCTTGCCAGTTGTTTTAATTCTGACAGGGTTATTCATATAGGAGGTGAGTAATGGCTATAAAGAAATTATTATTCTTAGTTGACAAATTACCTTATAAATCAGAGAATTCAAGGCTTGCGTTGACACACGCCATTGCCAGCCAGACAGTTGAAATACACCTTGAGGACGATGACAATGTTGAGCCTGTGCTTGCATTTGTAGGCGATGGAGTTTTAAATTGCCTAAAAGGGCAGAAGTCATTAGAGGCATATGGTATCACAAGCCTTGAGTCTCACGTAAAAAACTCCTTGCTATTGGATTTAAAGGTGATATATTGCAAGGAAGACCTTGATAAATTTGGCTTATCAGGAGATAATGTAATAATGGATGCAGCAGAGATTGGCGGAGATATGGAGGCTAATATTTTGCCTTTTGCGGACATTCTTGGCGAAATGGAAGCAGCGGATCATATTTTACATTTTTAAGCGAAAAAAGATTAAAATTCACCGCAAAGACGCAGAGAGAGCAGAGGTACGCAGAGAAAGATAAATGATAAAAAAGAATTCATCACAGAGCCACAGAGGTACACAGAGGAAGAGAAATGAATTAAATCAAAAATTCATAAAAATATTATTAAATCTTTTCTCAGTGATCTCTGTGCCTTAGTGGTGAATTTTTCTTTTATTTATCATTGCCTTTCCTCTGTGTCTCTGCGCCTCTGCGGTGAATAATTTTATATAATAATATTATTTGATTAAGGAGAGTACAATGGGAGATTTAAAGTCAGAGACACCAACAGAGGTGCTTGATGTTTTAGGAAGGGTATGTCCATATCCTCTTGTATTAACAAAGAAACAATTGTCTAAGATGGGTGATGGAACACTTTTAAAGGTACTTTGCGATGCGCCTGCTTCTGCTGAGGACTCGATACCTAAATTTGCTGAGAAAAATAAATATGGTTTTGATTCTGTAAAGGTCGGCGATCATTGGGAGCTTTTTATTAAGAAATAAAGTAAAAACTAGTGAAAAGTGAAAAGTGAAAAACTAAGAGTGAAAAGCATTTAAATAATAATTTTTTAAACTTTTCTTTAACTGTTTCTAACTTTTCACTTTTAGTTATTCACTTATACTATGGATTCAATTGAGAAAGATGGGTTGATAATTCTATTCACTGGCAATGGCAAGGGCAAGACAACCGCTGCCCTTGGTCAGATGTTTAGAGCCATTGGACATGGGATGAGGGTTTGTGTTATTCAATTTATCAAAGGTAATTGGCAGACAGGGGAAATGTTATCTGCTAAGAGTTTTTCCAATCAATTAATTGCCGAAAGCTCAACCGCAGATTGCGAGCAGATTGTGTTTAAAACTATGGGAGAGGGTTTTACTTGGAACTCTAAGGATATCAACAAAGACATTGAGTCAGCAAAGATAGCTTGGAATGCGGCAATAGAAGCTATAAATTCCAATAAATTTGATATGGTGATATTAGACGAACTAACATATCTAATCAAATATAATATATTAACAAATGAAGAGGTCATTGAATTTCTAAAGGGCAGACCCAAAAATATACATATTATAATAACAGGAAGAGACGCAACAAGAGAATTAATAGAGGCATGTGACTTGGTTACTGAGATGAAAGAGATAAAACATCCATTTAAATCAGGTGTAATGGCAATAAAAGGGATAGAATATTAAAAAGCATTCTTATTTATGATTTTAGATTTATGATTTGAAAAAAGATTTATCTAAATACTTTAAAATCTAAAATCATAAATTTCTTCACTTAATCTTATAAATCTAAAATGCTTTTTAAAGGAGTCAACTTGCAAAATCAAATTGAAACAATCAGAATGCCGTCAATAATGCGTGAGACTATAAAGATTTTTAGACAAAGGGGAAAGACCGTTGGATTAGTTCCAACTATGGGCGCATTACATGATGGTCATTTGGCTTTGGTAAGGAGATCAAGTATTGAAAATGACGCAACTATTGTAAGCATTTTTGTAAATCGCCTTCAATTTGCCCCTGAAGAGGACTTTGAAAAATACCCGCGTAATATATCTGACGATAAGGACAAACTAAACAAGATTTCAAACGTAGTCCTATTTATGCCTGATGATACCCTCATGTACCCAAAGGGATACAGCACATATATAGATATTGGCGAGATTGGCAGCAGGCTTTGTGGTAATTACCGCCAAGGTCATTTTAACGGCGTGGCAACAGTGGTTTGTAAGCTGCTAAATCTAATCAAACCAGATAGGGCTTATTTTGGATTAAAGGATTATCAGCAGACAGTGATAATCAAAAAACTTGTTAATGAATTAAATATGGATATAGATATCTTGACAGCCCAAACGGTTAGAGAGCAAGATGGTCTTGCCATGAGTTCACGTAATGTATATCTAAATACTGAAGAACGACATGATGCATTACTGATCTATAAATCTCTAAAGACAGTTGAAAAACAATTATTAGATGCCAGTATAACTATAAACGATGTCCCATCAAAGATGCAGTCAATCTTGTCCGCAGGGAAACACATAAAAAAGATACAATACGCATCCATATTTGACCATGAAACGCTCTTAGACATCTCAACATTAGAAATCAAAGTCTTAAAAGTGCGAAAGGCATTGCTTGCTGTTGCGGTAATTATTGGTAATACAAGATTAATTGATAATATTGTAATTGAATTATAGGCATAACAATAATATTCAATTATATACTAAGTGACAATCTAAATCAATGAATAAAAGGGATATTGAATTTTAACAAAAAAGTCTCCAAAAACCTTTGCAGCGCATTACCACCTAATAAGCGCTGATGCCCAGGTCAAGCCTCCTCCAAATGCCTCAAGCAAGATGTAATCATCTTTTTCAATCCTGCCAATTGTTACTGCCTCGTCAAGGGCTATTGGGATAGATGCTGCAGATGTATTTCCGCATTTATTGAGATTAACCATAACCTTATTCATATCCATTCCAAGCCTTGATGCCGTTGCTGAGATGATTCTAAGATTTGCTTGATGAGGGATTAATAATTTTATATCAGAGGCTTTTATATTATTTTTTTCTATAGTTTGAAGCACAAGTGATTCAAGCGTCTTTACTGCGACCTTAAATGTCTCATTTCCCTTCATCTGTAAAAAATGGAGGTCATTATTTATTGATTCAAATGATGGAGGATTTTTAGAACCGCCCCCAGGCAGATTAAGTAAGCCTGCCATTGTGCCGTCTGAATAAATATCTACTGAATATAATCCTTGTTCTCCAGTTGAGCCTTCAAGTATAACTGCCCCTGCCCCATCGCCAAACAGCACACAGGTATTTCTATCCTTCCAATTTGTAAATTTTGAAAGCACCTCCGCCCCGACCAATAAAATTCGTTTATAAACGCCTGATTTTATATAGGCATCGGCTATAGACAGTCCATAAATAAACCCCGAACAAGCAGCATTTATATCAAACGCCGCAGCATTCACAGCTCCAAGTTTGTCCTGTAAGATACAAGCGCTTGATGGCACAGGCATATCGCCAGTTATGGTTGCTACGATAATAAGTTCTATATCTCTTTCCGACAGCCCCGCCCTAACAATTGCTATCTTAGATGCTTGAAGGGCAAGATCAGAGACTGCCTGATCAGTTGAAGCAATTCTACGTTCTTTAATGCCTGTTCTCTCTGTTATCCATTGATCAGAAGTATCAACCATCTTTTCAAGTTCAGAGTTAGTTAGAATTCTTTCAGGCAGATATGAACCAGTTGATACAATCTTAGTTCTTAACAAATTGATGCTCCTTTTATTTTAAATACGTTCAATGAGCGCCTCCCTGAGACCTATAGGCAGAGAAATCATCAGATATTATCTTATCCAATCTGATTTTAGTAAGCTGATTTGCCACATTAAGGGCATTTCCGATTGCCTTTGCAGATGACTTTCCGTGACATATTATGCAGGAGCCATTAATGCCAAGCAGTGGAGCGCCTCCAGTAGCATCATAATCGGTTTTTCGTTTTAATCTAGTAACAGCCGGTTTTGTAAAAATATAGTTCATAATCTTAGAGAGCGGGCTTGAGATTTCATTTTTGAGCATCTTGATAAGCGCCAAGGCAAGACCTTCGCTAAGTTTAAGCACGATATTTCCAATAAATCCATCACATACTATGACATCCGCAACTCCAGTAAATACATCCTTGCCGTCAAGATTGCCAATAAAGTTTAGCCTTGTCTCTTTTAATAATTTAAAGGTCTCTTTTGTCAGCTCATTTCCCTTTGTATCTTCCTCGCCAATGCTTAAAAGACCTATCTTTGGAGATTGAGAGCCGTAAATAGCTTTAAAATAGGCGCTTCCCATATAAGCAAATTGTACTAGGTGTTCTGGTTTGCAGTCTATATTTGCCCCAGAATCTATAACAACAAATGGCCCGTTGATTCCTGGCATAGTTGAGGCAATAGCTGGTCTGTCAAAGCCTTGAGCCTTTCCAAGCACAAAAAATGATGTAGCCATAGTGACGCCAGAATGCCCTGCGCTGACAATGCCGTCAGCTTGAGCAGTCTTTACAAGTTCAACTGCAACCCTGATAGATGAATCCTTCTTTTTTCTGATGGCAATTAAGGATTCATCGTGCATAGTCACTACTTGAGAGGCATGTTTTATGGTTATTCTATCCTTTGGATAATGTTTACCTTCAAGCCCTTTTTCAATAATTGCCTTATCTCCTACAAGAATAATATCAATATCATCTATAGAGTTTGTACTTCTGATTGCTCCATCAATATTTGAAGAAGGAGCAAAATCTCCGCCCATCGCATCAAGGGCTATCTTCATATAATATACTCCTTTTCTACAATCTCAAGCATAATTACTGGTTTTATTTACTCTTTGACTATAAGCTCAAGCACAGCCTTGCCATTGTATTTTCCGCAAGCGCTGCATACCCTGTGTGATTGTTTCATTTCACCGCATTCTGGGCATTTTGATGGGTTAGGCATAATACCTTTCCAGTTTGCGCGTCTTTTATCTCTACGCGCCTTTGAATGTCTTGATGTTGGATTCGCCATATTATATCCTTTCTATTTTATAAGTCTTAGACCAATTTGTCTCAAACCCTTAGATTGGGTCTCAAACTCTTTATCGGGTCTCAGATTCTTTGATGGGTCTTTGACCCTTTGATTGGGTCTCAGAGCCTTTGAGTATCCATGAGGACAAAGCCCTCAATATTTAAGATTAATTTATAGCCGCCTTTAGCAGTTCGCCTAAGCTGACAACCTTGCTTGACTTTTTGCAAAGACATGACTGTTGATTTAGATTAGTTCCGCATGAGCTGCAAAGTCCAAGACATTGCTCACTGCATAATATCTTCATTGGCAGACTATTAATAAGAAATTCAGACGCCAAGACATCCATATCAACCACATCATCACAATAAAAACAAACGTCAAGCTCATCATTCATCAATTGCCTGCTGTCAAGAGATGAATCCTCTGATTGAACACATGTAATGTTGACTTTAAGGTTTCTTTCATCCCTAAATTCACTTAGACAGCGGTTACAGTTTAAAAGCAGCGAGGCATTAATATCTCCGCTGATTATAATCGCTCCGCCAAGGTTTCTAATAAAGAGATTGGTCTTTAATAAACCTTCAGAGATAAACTGATCTGCTGGAAGTTTTAAATCAAACTCTATCCTTACCCCATCCTCAGGGATTTCTTTTAGATTGATTATCATATTAATCCTCATATCCACAACTGTATAATGAAGTAGTGATTAATAGAGATAACATCTCTACGTACATAATTATAATTTAATTCAATATACTTGTCAAGTACAGATAAGATTAGTTATAATTAATTCAATTAATTTTTAAAAAATAGGAAATTTAATAGTTTTAGTTTTTTTAGGAGGCATTATGAATAAAGACAATATTAACGAAATATTAAAATTGTTTACAGGCTATATTCCTGATCTTGAAAGATTAAAGAAAGATGTGGAAGAAGCTGAAAATAATAAACGAAATCCTGCTGAATGTATATATAAGAGCTTGAAAGACAACAAAAATCAGATACCTGCCGATATATCAAGCAAGATATATATAGCATTGAATGAAAATAATAAAAAACCTAAGAAAGCTCTTATTCTATCTAATTTAGTAGATTCAATCGAAACACCTTTAAATGTTTTTGATGAAAGGTTAAAAAAAATTGACGAACTTACTGCCTTAGGGATATCCCCATATGCAAGCGGTTTTGAGCCTGACACTTTGGCTTTGGATATTCATAATAAATATGAAAATACCTTAGATGAAGAGCTTGCCGCAATCCCAGATATATTTTCTATGGCTGGACGCATAGTTGGTATGAGAAATTTTGGTAAGGCTACATTTGTACATATTGCAGATTCAAGCGGTAAGATACAGGCATATTTTAGTAAAGATGTATTAACGGATCAATATACATTGCTTAAAAAACTTGATGTTGGCGATATAATAGGTCTAAGCGGAAGACTGTTTAGAACCAAGACGGCAGAATTAACTATTGGCGTCAATAATTTTAGAATTCTAACAAAATCCCTAAGACCCCTTCCTGAAAAATGGCATGGGTTAAAAGATATAGAGATTCGATATAGGCAGCGTTATGTAGATTTAATAATTAATCCAGAGGTAAAAAGATTATTTGAGGTCAGAAGCATTGCTATAAAGGCAGTAAGGAATTTTCTTGAGGAGCGGAGATTTATAGAGGTTGAAACCCCTATGCTTCATTCCATAGCTGGAGGCGCTGCAGCGCGTCCATTCAGCACACATCACAATGCTCTAGATATTGACCTATTTTTGAGGATTGCCCCTGAACTTTATCTAAAAAAGCTCCTTGTAGGCGGATTTGAGCGGGTGTTTGAGTTAAATAAAAATTTCAGAAATGAGGGGATTTCAACAAAACATAATCCTGAATTTACAATGCTTGAGTTTTATATGGCATATAAGGATTATAATTTTCTTATGGGTTTTACTGAAGAGCTTTTTTGTTATGTGGCGCAAAAAATAAACGGCGCGCTAAAGATTACATATGGGGAAACGCTAATTGATCTTACACCGCCTTGGAAGAAGATAACCTTTATTGATGCCTTAAAGGAAAATAATGTCCCTGAGAACATTCTGACTAATAAAGAAAGCGCATTGACATGGGCAAGGGCGAATAAGATAGATGTTAAAACAGGCAGTTCATTTGGCAAGATATTAGATGAGATATTTTCAGAGATGGTTGAGCCCAAACTTATTCAGCCGACATTTATAATTGATTATCCAGTAGAGCTTTCACCATTGGCAAAGAGGAGTGAGACTAATCCTGATTTTGTGGAGAGGTTTGAGCTTTTTATAGCTGCAAGAGAGATTGCGAATGCCTTTTCGGAGTTAAACGATCCAATAGATCAGAGACATAGGTTTGAACATCAGGTAGAGGCAAGGGACAGTGGAGATGATGAGGCGCATAGAATGGATGAAGATTTCCTGCGCGCCCTTGAATATGGGATGCCTCCAGCGGCAGGCGAGGGTATAGGTATTGACAGGATGATAATGCTTCTTACAAATTCTCTATCTATTAGAGATGTAATATTGTTTCCACAGTTAAGACCAGAGCAGTAGAGGAAAGATAATTACAACTAAAAAAGAAAAAGAATTCACCACAGAGACACAGAGAACACAGAGGAAGATAAAAAATTAATTAAATTAAAAAAAATTTAAACAAAACCCTTGCATTTTATAAATGAAAACCTGCATTATATATTAATATCTTGATTTTTCTTAGATTAGAGAGGTTTTTATAAGCCTAAGATGTACTAACTAATACATTAATCCTATTCACTGTGTATTAGGAAAGTAGGGTTAGTGGGCTTAGCATTGTATACTGTTTATTTCAATCTAGAGAAATCAAGTGAATCATAACTATATTAAATATCTTTAAGCGAGGCGGTTAGTGTTATTAAATTTTCTCAAAAGCAGGCTGATTAAAAACACAATACTCTTTACCCTGTTCTTTTTACCCCTTATGTGCCTAACACCATTTTCACCCCTTACACCAATTTCTCTATATGCAGAAGAAATTGGAAGCGTTGACACAAAGTTTAATCTTTTATCTCCAAATCACAAAATCATCATTGAGGCATTTGATGATCCTAAGATAGATGGCGTTGCTTGTCATATAAGCCGAGCCAAAACTGGCGGGATTAAAGGAGCGGTTGGAGTGGCTGAGGATACATCTGATGCCTCTATTGCCTGCAGACAGATTGGACCAATCAAGATTAAAGAGAAGATTGAAAATGGCGAGAAGGTTTTTATGGAAAGAACATCGTTTTTATTTAAAAAACTTCAAGTTGTCAGGTTTTTCGATAAAAAGCGAAACACCTTAATATATCTCATTTATAGTGATAAGATTGTTGAAGGGTCTCCAAAAAATTCTATTTCTACAGTGCCTATTATGCCATGGAAGGATTGATAATGGTCATATAGCTGCATTTTAGGCATTATCATAAACCGTTATTACCAATAAATAACTATTTCTAAGAGCGAAAAACTAAAAAGTATTCACCACAGAGACACAGAGATAACAGAGGGGAAAAAGGGAAGTGTAAATAGAATTTATTAAATAATCTTTTAATAATGCCCTGCAGGGTTTGCCATAGATTAAATGCAGCTTCCGATGTTTTATTTGAAAATTTTTATCTTTCTCTGCGTACCTCTACGCTCTCTGTGTCTCTGTGGTGAACTCTATTTTCTTTTCATTTATATGATAAACATATTAAAAACAATATTTGGATACGTTACATTTCGTCCTAATCAGGAAGAGATTATACAAAATATCTTAAAGGGACGCGATGTCTTTGCTGTTATGCCTACAGGAGGCGGAAAGTCGCTGTGTTATCAACTGCCTGCCAAGATGTTAGACGGCACAATAATCGTTATAAGCCCTCTTATTTCACTAATGAAAGACCAAGTTGACACTGCCATTGAGCTCGGTTTTACCGCCTCGTTTATTAACAGTTCTCTTTCAGCATCAGAGAGCCGTAATGTATATAATACTATTAACGGAGGATCCCTTGAACTATTATATATCGCCCCTGAGCGGTTTATAATGGAGCATTTTATAGATTATCTTAAAACAATAAAGATTGCCCTTTTCGCAATTGACGAGGCGCACTGCATCTCTCAGTGGGGACACGATTTCAGACCAGATTATCTTGAGCTTTCAACTATAAGGGAAAAATTTCCTGCAGTTCCAATTGCCGCATTTACCGCAACTGCCACTCCAAAGGTGTCTCAAGATATTGTTTCCCGTCTTAATCTTAAAGACCCTTTTACAGTCAGGGCATCCTTTGACCGCCCAAACCTATTTTATAGAGTTGAAGAAAAAACTAATGAGAAGGCTCAGATACTTGAGTTTTTGGAGAGTCACTCTGGTGATCAAGGGATTATTTATACCTCAACAAGAGACTCTGTTGACAATATCACTGCATTTTTAAATGCAAATGGCAAGTTTAAAGCCATCCCATATCATGCAGGACTTCCACAAAAAGACAGAAGGAATAATCAGGAGTCCTTTAATAAAGACGAGGTCAATGTTATAGTGGCTACCATTGCTTTTGGCATGGGTATTGATAAATCCAATATTAGGTTTGTCCTGCACGCATCTATTCCTAAAAATATTGAGGGGTATTATCAAGAAACTGGACGCGCAGGACGAGACGGCGAACCTTCAGAGTGTCTGCTCTTGTTTGGCAGAGGGGATATTGTCAAGAACAAATATTTTATAGATATGATACAAGATGAAGGCGAAAAAGAGCAGGCTTATAAAAAACTCTATAAAATGATTGATTATGCGACCCACAATGTGTGCAGACGAAAGGCAATTCTAAAGTATTTTGATGAAGAATATCTCCATGAATCCTGTAATGCCTGTGATATCTGTAAAGGAAACAAGGTTAAGGTAGATATTACCATTGACGCTCAAAAGATAATGTCTGCAATTTCAAGGACAGGACAGCGTTTTGGCATGACACATATTATAGAGATCGTAGTTGGGGCAAAGACAAAACGAATCCTTGAGCTAAAACACGACACAATAAAGACATACGGCGTAGGAAAGGATAAGGGCAAGGATTATTGGAGGAATATCGTAAACGAACTGCTTGCCCAAGGCTTTATTTATATAGAAGACGAAAAATATACTGTGTTGAAATTGAGTGATTCTGGCAAAGAGGTGTTGTTTAAATCTGAAAAGGTCTTTGGATTGGTTGTCTCAGAAAGCAAGGCAGATACCCAAACTCAAGATAAAAAGGGATACTCAAGGGTTTCTAAAACTGTTGATGATGGTACATATGATGTTATACTGTTTCAGAGATTAAGAGAGGTCAGGGCAGAGATTGCCAAGAGTCAGAATGTGCCGCCATTTATAATATTTTCCGATAAGACACTCCATGAGATGTGCATTAAATATCCCTCTACCCTAAATGAATTACAAAATATCAGCGGAGTTGGACAGATAAAGCTGCAAAGATATGGATTTGTATTTTTGATTGAGATCAAGGAGTATCTAACGGATAATCCCGATATCCTTGTAGTGAAAACCTAACATAGAAAAGATTAAAATTCACCACAGAGACACTATTAGCACATTTCTATCATGTTAAAAAGAAAGGTTGAAGTCAAATCTTATATTTTAGCATTAAAACTAGTGAAAAACTAAAAACTATTCACTACAGAAAAGAAAGTGAAAAGTGAAAAAATAATAGCTTTCACCGCAGAGACGCTGAGCCATCTTGAAATAACATCACACTTAGATTGAAATAAAAACAAGATATTTCTATTATCTTTATGCAGCGCTAAAATACAAGACCTCACTATCTTGTTATCTTTTAAATAAATCTTGACAATTATATCAACATAATGTAAATTTAAATATAAATATGTCATTTGAATGGGATGAACAAAAACGTGTTGCAAACCTTGCTAAGCATGGAATTGACTTTGAGGCAGCGAAGCTCGTTTTCGACGGGAAAACTCTTGAGATGCCGGACATTCGCCACGATTACGGTGAGCAGCGCATAGGAGCTTATGGCAAGGTTAATGACGTTTTGCTTTTTGTTGTTTATACACGGCGAGGGAATAACCGCCGTATAATCAGCGCAAGAAAGGCAGGAACTTATGAGCAAAAAACATACTACACACGTATCAAAGGAAGCGCAGTCAATGAATGATAAGACAGATTGGGATAAGGTTTTGGCAATGACCGACATGGAAATTGAACAAGCCGCTGCCAGTGATGTTGACACGTTTATTCCCGACGACAGATGGTTTGATAAGGCTCAAATTGTCATGCCTAAAACCAAAGAAATTGTGATGCTGCCCCTAGATACTGATGTTTTGGAATGGTTCAAACATTATGGCAGTGGCTATCAAATCAGCATTAATGCCGTACTACGGGCGTTTATAGAAGTTAAAAAGGGGATCAGGTCTTGAATTGTCACTGCCTAAATAGAGCCTGTCCCATAACCTATAATCCATAGCAGACAAGGGATCATAATGAAAATAAAATAATATAGATGATAAAAAAGGTATAAATAAGTAAATAAGGCACGTTATAATACTTATACCAAAAAATAAATACTATAAAGGACGTGCCTTATTATGACTTTAACTATACCAACACAGTTGAAATTTAAGCAAGACCTACCTGATGTAATCGGTAATGTGGACTACACAATATTAAAAAATAAGTTGGAGAGGATATCTGAAATACTAATTTCTTGGCAGACCGATGATGAGAAATAAAGGATTTGCTTCAAGAGAGATAGCAGTGGCATGGAGTATATTGCCGCATAATTTATGGGTGATATCAGAATTACCAAAGGCAGTAAAACAAGAACAGCAATATCAAAAAGCAGCATAATAAATTATAATATAGTAAAATGTTATAAAAGAATACAGAGAAGCCTTGCGCATCTTTGGGTCTTAAGAAATAAATACTTGGAAATTAAGAACTTGGATGACAGTAAAGCATCTTTTTTCTTGCTTAAACATATATGAAAATTAATCGTGAGGGAAAAATTCAGTTTTTGGGACAGGCTCTAATTAATTGGACATAACCCTACATCCCAAAAGACAGCCTATTTATTAACATCTCTGGCAGACCAGCAGCCTTCATTTCTGCCTGTGTAGCTTCTATATCATAAGTTACCCTGACAATCTCGATAGTATCGTCTTGTATCACGGCATATGAAGACCTATTATCATTATCTCTTGGCTGTCCGACACTCCCTGTGTTTACTATATATCTGCTTTGTTTATTTTTTATTATAATTGGGTCTTTATGTATATATATCTGCCCAGAAACCTCTAATTCAAATACTATAGCTAAATGACTATGACCAATAAAACATATTGACTGCTTAAATGCTGAAAAGTTTTTTTCTACTTGCTCAACTGTAAAAAGATAGCTCCAAAGCACTGGCTCCATTGGTGTCGCATGCGCAAAAAACGCATCTTCTTTTTCAGAGGATTTAATGAGATTAAAAGACTTTATATCTTCCATATGCTCATTACTAAGCTCTTCAATCGTCCACTCTATCGCTTGTTTTGCATATTTATTAAAATATGTAATATCTGTATAACCTATAGCTGCCCAGTCATGATTGCCAGCAAGGGTTAGGATGCATCTTTGTTTGATTATATCAATACATTGATTTGGTCTTGGCCCATATCCTACTGCATCGCCTATAAAATATATATCCGTTATGCCTTTACCATTTATATCCTGTAATACTGCTTCTAAGGCATGGAGATTTGCGTGGACATCTGAAATCACTGCATATGACATTTAACGCCTCTTATTTTTAGCGGAGGTTATAGCGATATTATCTAAAATACCATTTATCAGCGAATAAGATTCGCTTGTGGAATATTTCTTTGCTATATCTACTGCCTCATTTATTGTTACTGCAACAGGAATATCATTTCTATATAATAGTTCATATGTCCCTGCCCTGAGTATATTTCTATCTACTGCTGCTAATCTGTCAATATCCCAGTTTAAGGCATTTGGATTTATTATAGCGTCAATTTGCTCAATATTTTTAACCGTGCCGTAAAATAAGTCCATTATAAAGTTAAGGGTATCTTCATTTAATCCCTTATCTTGCTGCGAGCTTTTAATCTCAGCCTTTTCTATGAGTTTACCTGTAAACTCATATTGAAAAAGCATTTGTAAAACATATTCTCTTGCCTGCCTTCTTGTCATAATTTCTTAAATCTTCTTCATAAGATTAGCCATCTCTATTGCGCTTATAGCCGCATCCCAGCCCTTATTGCCAGACTTTGCGCCTGCTCGTTCTATCGCCTGCTCAATATTCTCAGTTGTCAAGATTCCAAATGTCACAGGTATCCCTGTCTCAAGCCCCGCAATTGCTACACCTTTGGCTGCCTCAGAGGCTACAAAATCAAAGTGAGGAGTCGATCCCCTAATTATAGCAGCAAGTGTGATTACTGCATCATATGTCTTGCTCGCTGCTGCCTTTTTAGCTATCATAGGCACTTCAAATGACCCCGGCACCTTTATATGCGTAATGCTGCCATCTTCAACTCCATGTCTTTTTAAAGCGTCTAAGGCGCCTTCTACTAAACGATTAACTATAAAATCATTAAATCTCGACGATACAAGACAAAACCTCAACCCCTTAGCATCTAAATTCCCTTCCAATATCTTCATTATTAATTCTCCTGTTTAAGGCATTTACATGAGGGCTTTGCCCTCAAACTCCCATAAGGGGACTTGTCCCCTTAACCCCATAATTTTTATAATGGGTTCAAAGGGTCTTAGACCCTTTGTGGGAGTTTGAGGGTGAAACCCTCAAGAAGATGCCTTTTTATACTTTATTAAGCATATGTCCTAATTTTTCCTTTTTTGTTTGTAGATAGACAATATTACGTTCATGAGGTTTTATCTCAAGAGGCACTCTTTCAACTACTGTAATACCATAACCCTCAAGCCCTACAATCTTTTTAGGATTATTAGTTAACAGCCTTAGATTTGTTACGCCAAGCGAGACAAGTATCTGAGCGCCTATGCCATAATCCCTAAGGTCTGCCTTAAATCCAAGTTTGAGATTTGCCTCAACTGTATCAAGTCCATTGTCTTGAAGCTCATAGGATTTAAATTTGTTTGCCAGCCCTATGCCTCTGCCTTCCTGTCTCATATATAATAAAACACCCCTGCCTTCTTTTTCAATCACTTCCATTGCCTTATCAAGCTGCGCCCCGCAATCACACCTTGCCGAACCAAGCACATCTCCAGTAAGACATTCAGAATGCACCCTTACTAGAACAGGCTCATCTGTTGAAATATCGCCTTTAACAAGGGCTATGTGAATATTGTCATCTACCTTATTTTCGAATGCATAGGCAGTAAAATCGCCATTTTTTACTGTAGGCATCTTGACAGCAGCCACACTATGCACTAATAACTCATGTTTTAGACGATGTTGAATCAGGTCTTTGACTGTGACTATTTTAAGCCCGTGTTTTTTTGAAAATTCCATTAATTCTGGCACCCTTGCCATTGTGCCATCATCATTCATTATCTCGCATATTACGCCAGATGGATTTAATCCCGCAAGTTTTGATATATCTACAGAACCCTCAGTCTGTCCTGCGCGCTGCAGCACCCCGCCTGGCTTTGCCCTTAATGGAAAGATATGTCCAGGACATGCAATATGTGACGGCCCCTTTTGCGGATCAATTGCAGTTAAGATGGTTACAGCCCTGTCTTTTGCGGAGATACCTGTTGTTACGCCTTCTATTGCCTCAATGGAAACTGTAAAATTTGTGCCGAATTTAGATGTATTTGAGTCAGTCATCATTTGTAGATGAAGTTGATTAACACGCTCTGGCGTCAGGCTTAGACAGATTAATCCCCTTCCATGTTTAGCCATAAAATTAATTGCCTCAGATGTAACCTTTTCTGCGGCAATATATAGATCGCCTTCGTTTTCCCTGTCTTCATCGTCAACAAGTATTATCATTTTGCCGTCTTTTATGTCTCTTATTGCCTCATTAATGCTATTAAATTTGAACTTTGTATTCATTTAATAAAACCTCTTTCGGTTAATTTAATTAATAGAGTGTCATCCTTAGCTCCACTTGAACTGCTATTATTTACAAATTTTTCAATATATTTACCTATTATATCCGCCTCAATATTTACAGTATCGCCAGCTTTTTTGAGATTCAGGGTAGTTATCATAGATGTATGAGGTATTATTACGATGGTAAAACCATCCCTTAAAACCTCTACAACTGTTAGTCCAACTCCGTCAACCGTAATTGAGCCCTTTTTTATTATATATCTTAGTATATCATTAGGCGCAGATATTTTCATCATAATACCTTTGCCCATATTTTTTGTTGAGAAAATGGTTCCAGTTCCATCTACATGTCCAGAGACGATATGTCCGCCAAATCTGCCATTAGCGCTCATAGCTGGTTCAAGATTTACAACTGACCCAGTATTAAGCCCGCCAATATTTGCGCTTTTTAATGTCTCATGCGATATATCAAAAATCAAATTAGGTCTCTGTATCTTTACTACTGTAAGGCATATACCATTTATAGAGATACTGTCGCCTATGTCAATCAATATACCCTTTGAATATAATCCGCTGCAATCGACACAAACTTCAGACATTCCATCTTTCATTTTAATGGAGACTATTTCGCCTCTTGATAGGACTATTCCAGTGAACATGGTTTTACAATATTTTAGATTTATAATTTTAGATTTATGATTTAAAAACATTCAAATAAAGTTTTTATGTTTGCTTTTAAATCTAAAATCATAAATCATAAATTTCTCACTTAGTTAGATTTATACCATGAGCAATTTTAATAACTGGATGCCCAAATAAAACAATTATATCCGTCCATTTCATATCTACTGTTACTCTGCCAGTTTCAGGGTCTTTCGTTATGATTAGGTTATTTATATCAAGAGGAATATCATTATCTAAGGCAGTTTTATAAATCCTTTTTTGCATATCTTCTTGAGATATGTCAAGATTAACAATACTTGCTGTATCAATCTTCAGAGAGTACATCCTGTAATAAGGCTCTCCCAGCTTAATCCCTAAATAAAATATAATAACAATAATTAATATTGTTATTAATGGACCAACAGAACCTCTTTGATTATTAATCTTCCTCATTCTATTAACCTTCCTATTCTATCAAATCGTACCCAAGTTTTATCGCTGTCCCATGACCAATACTTTATAATAGCCTCGCCTCTAACCAGATTAAGGTCAACAAATCCCCAGAAACGACTGTCAAGGCTGTGGTCTCGATTGTCTCCCATGACAAAAAGTTTACCTTTTGGCACGGTTATAGGCCCAAATTCATCCCTTGGCCCAAGTAACTTATCCATTAATTCCCTTTCAGTATATTGCGCATATTTTTCACTTTGCATCATGCCGTTTACATAAAGTACCTTATCTCTTACCTCAATAGTATCGCCTTCTTTGCCGATTACCCTTTTGATAAAGTCCCTTGATTCATCCTCAGGATATTTAAAGACAATGACATCGCCTCTATTTGGATTTCTAAAGATAAGAAATTTTTTATCTGTAAAAGGAATACTTATACCATATATAAATTTATTTACCAAGATATGGTCGCCAATTAATAGAGTAGGTATCATTGAACCCGAAGGTATTTTATATGCCTGAATAACAAATGTCCTCAGGATTAATGCAAGTATAAGCGCATAAACAATTGCCTCAACATACTCGCGCAGCTTACTTTTTTGTTTAAGGGTATTACCCATTAAAGGTTTAATCATTTTATTCAGTCCTCACAACTGCCATAAACGCCTCCTGAGGTATCTCTACCTTGCCTATTTGCTTCATTTTTTTCTTGCCCTCCTTTTGTTTTTCCAAGAGTTTTCGTTTTCTTGTGATATCGCCACCGTAGAGTTTTGCTGTTACGTCTTTTCTGTAAGGTTTAACGGATTCTCTAGCTATAATCTTGTTGCCGATTGCTGCCTGTATGGCTACCTCAAACATCTGCCTGTGTATTGCCTTTCTAAGGTTTTCAGTTATTTGACGACCCTTATAATACGATTTCTCTTTATGAACAATCAATGATAGGGCATCAATAGGCTCTCCATTGATTAATATATCTAACTTTACAAGGTCAGAGACCTGATAGCCTGCGAATTCATAATCAAGCGAGGCATATCCCTTTGAATTGGATTTTAATTTATCATAAAAATCCCATAATATCTCATTCATTGGAAGCATATAAACAACCTTCACCCTATCACGACCGAAATATGAAAATTCCTTTTGAGTCCCTCGTTTTTCTTGACACAATTGAAGTATGTTTCCGATAAATTGCTCAGGCACAAAGATAGTAGCCATGATAAACGGCTCTTCAATCATTTCATAATTCGCAGGCAGAAGTGTTGGATTATCAATACTAATGACATCGCCATTCGTACATGTCACTCTATATACAACGGTTGGGGCAGTGCTTATAAGAGAGAGATCAAACTCGCGTTCAAGACGTTCTTTGATTATCTCCATATGCAGAAGCCCTAGAAATCCGCATCTAAACCCAAGCGCAAGGGCAGTAGATGTCTCTGGTTCAAATTTAAAAGAAGAATCGTTTAGACTTAATTTATCAAGAGCCTCTCTAAGTTCATTATATCTATGTCCTTCTGTAGGATAAAGCCCGCAAAATACCATTGGCTTCATATGTTTATAGCCTGCAAGGGCTACAACTGCCCTGTTATTTTTATCTATTATGGTGTCGCCAACCTTTGTATCCGTTACAGTTCGTATATTTGCAACCACCATTCCAACATCGCCGCTTCTAAGCTCATCAACATTAAGGATTTTAGGAGTCAATACACAAACCTCAACTACCTCAAATTCCTTTTGATTAGACACTATAACAATCTGCATACCTGGTTTTATCACCCCGTCAAATACCCTGACCATAACTACAACGCCCTTATAATTATCAAACCATGAATCAAATATAAGCGCCCTCAATGCTTTATGATCATTATTTTGAGGAGGCGGGATTTTTTTTACTATTGCATCAAGGGTCTCTTTAATACCAATGCCAGTTTTGGCTGAAACCAATAATACATCTGAACAGTCTATCCCTAATATATCTTCAATCTGTTGTTTTACCAATTCAACTTGAGCCTGAGGGAGATCAATTTTATTGATAACAGGAATAAGTTCGAGATTATTTTCTATGGCAAGATATGTGTTGGCTACTGTCTGCGCCTCAACGCCTTGAGTTGCGTCAACAACAAGCAGCGCGCCTTCGCAAGAAGCCAGCGACCTTGATACCTCATATGAAAAATCTACATGACCTGGAGTATCAATGAGATTTAGCATATATTGTTTGCCATCGTCTGTAGTATGTATTATTCTAACTGCATGAGCCTTTATGGTTATGCCTCGTTCCTGCTCTAAATCCATAGAATCAAGAACCTGCTTAGTAATCTCTTTTTTTTCTAAGGCGCCTGTGGCTTCAAGGAACCTGTCGGCAAGTGTAGATTTGCCATGGTCAATATGCGCAATTATTGAAAAATTTCTCTTTTCCATTATTAATAATTCTTTCCTTGATGCTCTTTATATCACTACTATAGATTAGTAATCACAATACTATATATCATATATGATTATTGCTTTAAAATACAAATTAATTGGATATAAAAGAAAAAGCTCCACCGCAGAGACGCAGAGTATCGTATGGGCAGACCTATGCGCCTGTTGGATGTCGGTGTAATTACTTTATTCTGGACAGACACATAGGTCTGTCATACGTTTGTGGTGAATAGTTTTTTTTCCTCTTATATTGTAAACCCTAATTGCTTAATATACCTTATATCATGTTGAGGCGCTCTGCCGATAGTTGTTAGATAATTGCCGATTAATAACCCGTCTGCGCCTGCCATAAAGATAAAAGCGTTAAAATCATTTAGAGTCGCCATCCTTCCTCCGCATACACGTATCTCGATCTTTGGCAGTATAAATCTAAATAATGCAATCACCTTTAAAGCCTCAACAGGATAGAGCGTTTCTCTGATACCTAAAGGCGTCCCTGAAATAGGAGTGAGAAAATTTATTGGTATTGAATCCACTCCAATATCCCTTAACGCAAATGCCATATCTATCCTATCCTGCCAGCTCTCGCCTATCCCAAATATACCTCCGCAGCAGATTGACAGACCTACCTCTTTTGCTGCAATTATGGTTTTTATTTTATCTTGATAGCTGTGCGTTGTGCAGACATTAGGAAAAAAACGCTCCGAACTCTCGATATTATGATGAAATCTATGCAGGCCAGCGTCTTTGAGCCTTTTAAGCTCAGCCTTATTTAATAGTCCAAGAGTTGCGCAAGGTTTTAACCCGAGTGTTATTATTTGTGGAAGAATCTCAGCAATCCTTTCAATATCCCTCTCGCTTGGCTTGCGGCCCCCAGTAACAATACAAAATCTCCTTGCTCCATTTTGCGCTGCATCCTTAGCTGCCTTTAAAATGGTTTCACTATCTTTTAACGGATAATGCTCAATATCTGCCAAACTAATGCTTGACTGGGCGCAATATGCGCAGTCCTCAGAACATCCGCCTGATTTAGCGTTAACTATGGAGCATAGATCAATATATCTGCCTTTAAAATGCTCCCTAATAATATTTGCGCCATTAAACAAGTCGAGAAGCCGAGTATCTACACCCATAGAAGAATCAAATATATTCAGACAAGCGACATCTCTTGGCTCAATAAATCCGCCTTGTATTATTATGTCTACTAGTTCAGAAATCATTAAGGAGTCGGCTTTTTGAGATTCATGGTTGGTTCTCTAAAAAGGGCATATAGCAGCCACTTTAAGGCAAGTTTAAGGGCTGTAACATCATCGGACTTTAATCTCTCTATAAGATCGCTTTCAACATTAAATAATGTAAGAAACTTGCTCTCAAAGACAAAATTCTTAAAGGAATCTATGTCATAACAGCCAATAAAGAACATCCGAATGCTTTTTTCATCAGGGATAACCTCAGAGCCAGCCATTTTTCTATTTAAGATAAGCTTGACCCAATCCTTATTTATCTCATCATAATCGCTTATTTCTTGATCTATTCTCCACTGCTGTATATTTTGGTTTTTATCCTCATTAAAACCCATACAATGGTCTTCGTTTATCATAAAATAGAAATTTCCGCGTTCAACATCTTTGCTTGTAGTATCTTTGCTATCAATGGTACCAATGCCAATTGGATAATATCTGCAAGATATTGGACGGTCATTATATATTGCGCAGCCATCAGGGGAACTGACATATCTGCAGATATTATCTTCATTCATTTTGAGTTTTATCATCGGAAGAAGGGTTTTTTCAGTGATAACTTGTTCGGTATGCTCAAGCAGGAATTGTCCAGAAGTTTGTTTAAATCTATTTTTCATTCTTATAATATCATAAGGCGTGAGAAAGATATCCAGCCCGCCGCAGCATTTATTAAAACAAGCAATACCCTTATGACAATTGAATTTGAATCGCGCAGTTTCATTCATTCTTATTGGATCAATGGGATTTTTACGAATTTTGCTAAAAATTTCATCCATATTTTAACCTCGCTATTTTTTTATATTTTAACATAAATGATAACTTTATTTATGTAACAATGTTATTATAAAAACTAGCGCATAACTAATTAGTGGAAAACTAAAAGTGAAAAACTAAAAGTGGAAAGCATTTAAATAAAAAAAATTATTAACTACTTTTAACTTTTAGTTATGCAAAGGAGATTTATCATGGAAAAATTTTTATTTGTATTAACCAGAGGACTTGAAGATCCAATCAGGGTTACACGCGCCCTGCAGTTAGCGAAGATTGCCAAAGAAAAAGGTCATGACGTTACAGTATTTTTTACAGATGATGCTGTAATGCTTTGCCAAGAGGGATTGATTGAACATGTGATGGCGCCGTCAGGCGATGAGGCAGTAGCTCAGTTTATATATCTCTTAGCGCATAAGACACCATTTTATGTCTGTAAGCCTTGCGCTGAATTCCGCAAGATTACAAACCTTGTTGAGAATGCGACTTTGGCAACCGGCCATAAGTTAATTGACCTTGCAGTTGAATCAAAGGTCTTCACATTTTAAGTCGAGGCTCAATATGCCTTTAATTGACTTGCCAGAGGACATGTCTGAACTAATATCCTTTCAAAAGCAATCGGATATTTATAATATTTCATTCATGCCCTCTATTGACTCTACAAATGACGCTGCAAAAGAAATTGCCCAAAGTCGAAGGTCGACACCCATAAGTCGAATGTCGACACCCATAAGTCGAGGCTCTGGCGCTGCAGATGGAGTGGTCATAATTGCAGATTCTCAAACTATGGGCAGGGGACGCAGTGACCATCGTTGGTTTTCACCAAAGGGCGTAAATATTTATATGAGCGCTATTTTTAATCTTAATATAGATATAAGCGAGCCGCTTATAAACGCCTTGAACATTTCAGTGACAGATGCTATTTGTTCTTCTATATCTAAGACTTCTGGTTTGCAGGCGTATACTATGAGACCTAATGATATATATTTTGGTAATAGAAAACTTGGAGGAGCGCTTATTGAGTCTGTGGTCTGCGGAGGGGCTATTCGTTATATTGTTGTTGGGATTGGAATAAATGTCAATATCGAAAAAAACGGATTTCCTCCTGATATTGCAGGCAGGGCAACAAGTATCCTTATTGAAACAGGAAGGATTTTAAGACGAGGGAGTCTTATGAGAGCATTATTAATTGAGCTTAAACATTGTATTTCTAATATTGGACTTTGAGGAGAGACAGTATGCCAAATGAAAGAATAATAATTGAAGTTGATGAAGAACTCTCCGCGCTATACCGCAATATCTATCTAACAAACAGTTAGAGATAAAGTCTGTCTTAGAATCCAAAAATGATTGGCATTGCAGATATTTCTTCAATCTAAAGTATATCGGTCTTTTTTTGCTTTAATCACCTTAACCACTTTATCATGCTTTTGACCTTCAATTATATCAATTAAATATATATTTGAATTTTCTAGTAAAAGATGGATTCTCCAACCAGAAATTTTATCAATATAAGCCCTATATACAGTTTGCTTTATCCCCTTGACAGGATGCAGTTGTGATTTAGGAAATTGTTTGATTATGTGATTATTATTATCTTCTAATTCAGATAATACTTCTATAAGTTTAATTTTATGCTCATTATCTGGAAGATTTTTATTAGCTTTGAAGATAACGCCGTACTTATCAATAAGCGGTTTAACTTGAGACATTTAACAGCCTTTCAACTTGATAAAGTGATTTAGATGTTGAGTTAAAAGCCTTTAACAAATTGGTATTATTAACAACTCTTAGCAATGTTATTATCTTTTGGTCAAAGATTGTATCAACATCTATCGTCATTAGCACACGAATGTTTTGTTTAACTTTAAGAGCATATAACGAAGATACATATCCATTTATGAGCTTTATTTCACATGGCTGAAAAACGCCTCTTCCCATGCCAGTTTTCTTATTTTTAAGAGTCTGACCATATGTATCAATATGCTCAGCTATCATTTTTTGCTCAACATCATTAAACTTATGTAAGTCTTTATCAAATTTTTCTGTGGTTTCAAATATTATATTCATAACTCATTTTCCCCCACTTACTTCAATTAGTTCTGATTGTAGTATATATCTTATATTAACATTTGTCAATATCCCGAAATCCGATTGTAACACCAAAATGAAAATGTCCTATTTCTACCAAAATGAAAATGTCCTGTTTTCATTTTAATGTATCAACTATTTTTTTTTCAATATAGGTTGAAACATTTGTAACACCAAAATGAAAATGTTCTATTTCTACCAAAATGAAAATGTCCTGTTTTCATTTTAATGTATCAACTATTTTTTTTGATTCATAGTTTTTGTTGGAAGATTATAATACTGCTAAATAAGCCTCATCTCCATCAGTTCACTCTTTATATAGGCATAATAGATTGAAGCCGCCGCCAAACCAGGAAGGCCAAAGAGCGTCTCCATCAAAAGCATCGCAAGGAGTAACTCCCATGCCTTTGATTTAGTGTGGATACCAACAATCTTTGCATTTAAAAAGTATTCTAATTTATGTATTACCACAAGAAATATAAGAGATAAAAGCGCAGTGTTAAATGATTTACTCAGACTGACGATTATTATTGCAGAGTTTGATATTAGATTCCCTATAACCGGAAGCAGACCTGTAATGAATGATAATGCTACCAATGTCTTTACTAATTGGATATGTATCCCAAACAACGGAAGGACAACTGCAAGGTATATAGCTGTAAAGAATGTGTTTATAGCAGATATACGCATCTGAGCAAATACAACGAAACGAAACGATGTCTCAAGTTTAATAATACTCTGTTTTAAAGCAGAGGCTAAAGGCCCTAAGCCATTAGAAGGTTTTCCACTATCAAGCGCCACAAGTATTCCTAAGACTATCCCTATTAAGATATGCGCAGCAGTCTTTAACGTCTCCTTGCCCGCAGCCTGAAGTTCCACCGCATGTAATCTTAACCAATTTACTGTAATCGTCTTAAACTGCAGCGTATCAGAAGGGAAATGTTGTGTTATCCATGGCGGCATAATACTTAGAGCAGCCTCAATAGTATCTGCCATCTTATGCAATAAATTTGGCAGATTATCTACGCTTCCTTTAAAAAATGTTATAACAATAAAAGTAATAAGCGTTACTATGATAACAATTATTGAGACAAATATCCCTACAACAATCAACCTTGAGACATCACTGCTCATCCCCTTTATCTTTATCTTACCTGATAGGGAGTTGATTATTTCATAAACCAAAAGCCCTGTCAAGAGCGCATCCAGCAGATGAAGTTTCAAAATTAACAATAAGACAAAAAAGACGATCAAAAGCGATAATACACTAAAAATAGAAATATTAATATTATAAATAGCTTTCCTCATATTATCCACCACCGGCAAAAATTAATAATTTCAACAGATTTACTTATTATTTTAAATTTGTGTATAATTACATATTGGTATACTAACATAACCACGCAAAAAGGTAAAATAAGATGTTATTAATCTCTACAGAGTTTATGCAGGTGATAATATGCGCATCAATCTTATAAAAGCAATACCGCAGACATATTTCAACCCAGTTGTCATTCTCTGCATATCTATTATTATCATATTGCCTGTAATTATCTCAATCATTCCAATATCTGCATCTGCCATTGAACCATTGTCAATATCTGATGAAAATGTTGTATATCCGATTGGACACTCACTTGAATACATTGAAGATAATGATAAGAATTTAACAATTAATGATCTATTCACGCATAAAATCTCCCAGCAATTTAAGCCGTCTACTGCAAATATCTTAGACTTAGGACTCACAGAGGCAAATATTTGGGTAAGATTCAGTATTAAAAATACCTCTAAAGAGACAAAAAAATGGCTCTTGGAAATCAGTCTTGCGCCAATTGGAGATATTGAGTTCTATATCCCAAATAATAAAGGCGGTTTTGACGTTAAAAAAACTGGATATTTGCAGCCAATTAATAAAAGAGAGAAATACCACAGATTCTTTGTCCTTGACATGCCAGAATTAACAAATCAGACTAAGACATTTTATTTACGCTTTAATTCTCAAGATGCAATTGAACTTCCAATGTCTATAATGACGCAAGATACATTTTATAAAAATGATTATCTAAGACAATATGCAATCGGGGTCTATTATGGCATATTGCTTGTTATGATTTTATATAACTTATTTATTTATGTCTCATTAAGAGACATGAGCTATCTATATTATGTCATATATTTTGTATGTTTGTTAATGGTACTGTCATATAATGACGGTATATTTTATGGATTTGATCTAACTGAAAAAGGGTTTACCGTAAAGACAGAATGCTTTTTCATGGCAGCTGCGCCTTTTTGGTGGATAATATTTTCAATATCATTTTTACGCACTGCTCACTATACGCCTACTCTCAACAGGATTTTACAGCTTATAGCGATATTTTTTGCATTAACTGCAATCTTGACATTTTTTATCTCTCCTTATAACGTGCAGTTTTTCATATTTATATCTATATTGATTACTATCCCAATGGCGTTAATATCTGGAATAACTTGTCTAATGAGGGGATTCAGACCAGCGAGATTTTTTTTATTAGCGAGTTTTATTTTTTTAGCTGGTGTTGTGCTGCGGATTTTGGCAGATTTATCTATAATTCGCATGAGTTTTATTGCAATGCACAGCATGATGATCGGTTCCGCCATTGATGTTACCCTGCTTTCTATAGCCCTGGCAGACAGGATTAATATTATGAAGTCTGAGTTGATAGAAAATGCAAACTATATTTTAAAGACAGAGGCTGAAATAGCCAAGACACATAAATTAGAATCCTTAGCCATTTTAGCTGGAGGCATGGCTCATGACCTTAATAATATCTTGACTGGTCTATTTATGAAAGTTCAATTATCTGCAAGTATTATCAAAATAGACCCTGATAAAGCTTCAGGTTATTTATCAGACGTTAAAAACATCTTTGAGATGGTTACAAATATTCTTTCACGTCTTCAGACATTTTCAAAAGGCGACACCTTATTAATAAAATATGAATCTCTCTCAATACTTCTCACTGAAGCAGGAAACCTTGTTCTGTCAGGGTCAAACTCTCAATGTGAAGTAACAATTCTAAAAGAACTATTGCCAGTAGAATTTGATAAGACACAGCTTAATCAAGTAATTACCAATATGTTAATAAATGCAGACCAAGCAATGCCTAACGGCGGAAAGATTAATATTACCGCTGAAAACATTGAAATAACAGATAACATTCTCCCGCCTCTAACGAAAGGCAGATACATCAAAATCACTATATCAGATAATGGAACTGGCATACCAAAGGAAAATATTAGCAAGATATTTGACCCATTCTTTACAACGAAGACAAAAGGTCAAGGTCTTGGTCTTGCTGCATCATATTCAATTATAAAAAAACATAAAGGTCATATTGAGGTTAAAAGCGAATTTGGTCATGGGGCTAGCTTTTATATATATCTGCCAGTAAGTCAGTCAGAGCAGAAAGAAATAGAGGATAAATTGATATTGGATGAAAGTCTGTTATTGGGAAAAAGTATTATGATAATGGATGATAACGAAACACTGCTTGAAGGTATTACTGCCTTTCTTTCAAAAAAGGGATGTATTGTGGATGCTGCAAGAAACGGAGACGAGGCAATAGCTCTATATAAAAAGCGGCATAAAAGTGAAGAGCCATATGATTTATTGATAATAGATGTAACTATATCAGGTGGAATGGGAGGGATAGCTGCAATCAAACAATTAAAAGAGATAGACCCAAAGGTAATGGCTATAGTCTCAAGCGGATATTCAGAGATACCTGTAATGAGTAATTTCAGACAATATGGATTTGTCGCAGCCCTTCCAAAACCGTATACATTGGAAGAACTTATTTATGTATTAAATAAATCTTTAGAATCTAGGTAAATCACCTGATGTAATAATATTAATTTGTATTTTATAATAAATTGAGGACGGAACGAGGAGCTTATTAATTATTTATACTTTGAGCATCTTGCAAATGTAATAAAAAAGCATATTAATAAGAAAAGGAATTCACCACAGAGACACTGAGTCGTAGGGGCAGGTCTAGTGCGTGCCCTGTTGTTGTAGTAACCGTGTTGATTGCTCTGTACTTAACTTTAATAAAGGGCAGGCACAAGACC
>Ga0315281_10000675_pt1 | contig 48045 bp, 45 predicted proteins | sample YL17G07_0_MG_FD_204540 | JGI IMG/M metagenome (GOLD analysis project Ga0315281, IMG submission 204540) | Sediment microbial communities from Yellowstone Lake, YNP, Wyoming, USA - YL17G07_0 | ecosystem: Environmental > Aquatic > Freshwater > Lake > Sediment | place: USA: Wyoming | collected...
GGGTCGCCACCGGCCTGGCATGGACCGAGGTGGGAGGCGACGTGCTGTTCGTCGAGGCCGAGTCGTTCCCCGGCAAGGGCGGGCTGAGCCTCACCGGCAAGCTCGGGGAGGTCATGCAGGAGTCGGCTAGGGCCGCGGTCACCTATGCGCGGGCCAACTCCGATAAGCTGGGTATCCCCGTTGGTTTCTTCGAGAGCCACGACATCCACATACACGTGCCCGCCGGGGCGATACCGAAGGACGGGCCGTCGGCCGGTGTGACTATGGCCGTCGCGCTGGTATCCGCCGTTACGGAAAAGCTTGTTATCAAGGACAACGCGATGACCGGAGAGATAACTCTGCGCGGCAAGGTGCTGCCCGTGGGCGGGATAAAGGAGAAGGTCATTGCCGCGCACAGGGCCGGTGTGAAGAAAGTCATCCTCCCCGAGGAGAACGAGAAGGACCTCGAGGAAGTGCCCGACTTCGTCAGGAAGGACCTGCAGTTCTCATTCGTCAAGGACATCAACGAGATAATGGACCAGGTCCTGGAGAACGGAAAGAAAAAGAAGCCGAAGAGCGCAACCAAGGCCAAAAAGGCCGGTTCCCCGAAGAAGTCCGGATAGACCTGTTCTTAAAGCTCGTCCTCGGGCTCGACCTCTGCAAGGCCCTTCTTAGCGGGACCCTGTATCACATGGCCGTACGGGTCGTAGCGGGAGCCGTGACAGGGGCAGTCCCAGGTCTTCTCCGAGTCGTTCCACTCCACTATGCATTGCAAGTGCGTGCAAATGGGCGAGCGCGTGTGTATCTTCCCGTCATCGTCTTTGTAGACCGCGACCTTCTTATGCCCTACCTGGACGAGCGCACCTTTTCCCGCCGGCACCTCATTTGGGTCGGTGATGCTCGATTTTGACATCCGGCCCTGGATGAAGGTTTTGAAGGCGCTCATGCTCAGGACCGTCCGCTTGGCGTCTTCGCTCATTCCCGTGCCCCCTTCCGCCCGCGACAATACGCGTTCCTGGACTGCTTTTATTCTATCAGGACTCCGGCCATCAGCCACAGGGACGTTGAACGGGCGGCGGTTCTGTGAGATAATCAAGACGTTCGACGTCTGACATCCTATATCTAACAATGGAGGCAAAGAGCCATGGGTGATGAGAAAGAGATAGAAGTGGTAGTACGCCCGAAGCGGCAGGTCACGCTCCCGAGGGAGGTCTGTGACCGGTTGGGTATTGAGCCCGGTGACATGCTTGAAATATCAGTGGAGGGCTCGGTCCTTCTGGCAAAGCCGAAGAAGGCGATCGCGCTCGAGGCGCTCGGGGAAATACGGGAGACATTCAGGAGATCCGGGATTACGGAAGCGGAGCTTCAAAAGGCCGGCCGGCGCGCAAGAAGAGAAGCTGTAAGGGAGCGCCATGCGGCCGAGGCCTAGTATGCGGGTGTTCCTTGACAGCAACGTCATTTTCTCCGGGCTGCATTCACCCGATGGAGCACCGGGCAGGATCCTGGAGCGCTTCATCGAGGGTGATTTCGTGGCAGTTATCTCTCAGCAGGTCCTGGGGGAACTGGTGCGAACGATCAAGGAGAAACTGCCCGCTGCTCTCCCGGCCTTGAGGTCTCTACTGTTGAGCGTGCCACCGGAAGTCTGCAAGGATGCGGTGCCTGATGATATAGCTCGGTGGGCCAGGGCGATAAACGAGGAGGATGCACCTATCCTGGCCGCCGCCGTCGCGGCCGAACCTGACTACCTCGTCACCGGTGACGCGCATTTCCTTTCCAGTCCGGGCATCGCAAAGAAGTCAGGTTTACGCATTCTTACGCCCGCGCAGTTCTTACAGCTCCTGGAGAAAGAGGACTGATCCCTGGCGGATCACATGCACTATATGACCAGGGGGTGAACTGAACCCACTGCTGACCTAAGCACGTCTAAAAGAAAAAGGAGACCTCATGTGTCGTTGATATAATGCCAGAAGCGGATTAGGGGTTTGGAATGAAAAAGCTGTTGACGGCATTGCTTGTAGGACTTATCGCGGCCGGAGTGCTTGCTGTTGGTGGATGCGGGCAGAAGCAGGTGCCGTCGGTGAATTCGCCATGTGGCCGCCGAGGTATACTACCTGCAGTGTGAATCCGGCGAAAAGACGAAGGGCACAGACGATTTCGATTTGGTGCTAAAGGACGGGAAATGGATGATAACCTCGGCAGAGTGCGCTGGTTTTCGATGATCCAGGAGGTGCTTTCACGTGAAAAGGACTCTGGTCCTAACGATTGCAACACTTATGGCCCTGCTTGTCGCCGCGGCCGTGGTCGCTTCCGGGTGTGAGAAAAAGAAACCCGCGTCGCTTGATTACGATAAGTCCCCGGACTACGTCGTCGTCGAATACTGGGCCGGGGGTGGACTCCCGGCGCCCTGGGACGACATTGTCTCCGAGTTCAGGCTCTTCGGTGACGGGACGATGATAAGGTCCGACCCATCGAGCAAACACCTTGTTTTGCTCAAGGGAAAGGTAAGCGAAGAAAACGTGAAAGAGCTGCTTGAGAAAATAGCGGAGGCCGGGTTTTTCGGGCTCAAGGACGAGTACGTGAACAAGAATATCTTTGACGGAACAAGCCAGGATATAACGGTCAACCTGAAGGAAGACAAGAAAAAAGTGCACGTCTACATGACGGACGTCAAGGAAATCAATGCTGCTCGAAAGCTGTTGATGGATTATCCCACGAACTCGACGTTTGCGGATTATGTGCCCGAGAAGGGCTACGTGGTGGTCCAGAAGTCGACGGGTGGCCAGAAGGCCGTTGTCGATCCCTCGAGTGAGATATTCGCGCTGCTACCGGACGCTACCGCTTTGAAACAGGCCGCCGAGAGCAGAAAGCCGATAGAGATTGACGGTGCGAGCCTTGCGAAGCTCAAGCGATTCGAGTCACAACAGCAGTACGTGGGGTTTGCCGTTCAAGCGGATGGCGTTGTCTACGATGTCTTCCCGGTCTACGAACCTCGTTACATGAATGGATAGTTCGTGCAAAAATGCAAAAAAGGGGTCAGACCCCTTTTGTTGCATGTAATCATAAATGCATCCCTGATAACACTCCTGGTACTCGTATTCTCTTCCCCGGCGTTCGGAAGCTGGGACGGCTGTTCCGGTATCGTTGGGTGCCGGGGCGCGAGCAGAGTCTGGTTCTTCGCTGAGGGAAGCACGCGACCCGGGTTCGAGGAGTGGGTTTGTCTGCTGAACCCGAACGACGTCGAGACTAACGCGGTTATCTTCTTCATGCTGGACGCCGGCGGGAACTTCGAGAAGAGTTATGTCCTGCCACCGCGGAGCCGCGTTACGGTGGATGTCTTTTCCGTTGTCCCGGGCGATCGGGACGTCTCGTTGAGGATCACATCGTCAGAGCCGGTCGTCGCGGAGCGCTCTATGTATTTCATGTACAGGAATCGCATCACCGGCGGCCATGACGTCCTTGGCGCGACGGCTCCCGATACGGAGTGGTATTTCGCGGAAGGGTGCACCCGTAACGGCTTCGACACCTGGCTATGCATTTCAAACCCCGGAGAAAGCGACGCACTGATCGATGTTGACTACTTCTGTGCAGACGGACAGACCATCAGCAAGCAGGAAATAAGCGTTCCGGCTGGAAACCGCGTCACGGTACCGGTGCACGATGAGGCCCTGGGGGTCGGAAGGCACGACGATCCGCATGGCAACTTCGGCATAAGGGTTACCTCAAAGAACGGGGTGCCGATCGTAGCGGAGCGGTCGATGTATTTCGCTTATAAAAACAAGCGGCCGAACTGGCGCGCTTATGACAGGAATGTGCTTGCCGCGTCGCTCGGGTGGGGCGACATATCCGTGGGCAACACATCCAGGAGGCGCATCGCGCTGACGTTCGACACTGCCTCGGAGGGCGCATACACGCCGGCCATCCTGGATATCCTCAAGGGGGCCGGTATCCACTGCACCTTTTTCATATCCGGACGGTTCGCGGAACAGTACCCCGACCTCGTAAGGCGCATCGCGGCCGAGGGACACGAGATCGCCAATCACTCGTACAGCCATCCTCACTTCGCCCGGCAGTCCGCGGACGCGGTCACGGGCGAGCTCGCGCGGACGGAGGCCATAATCGCGGGCCTCACAGGACTTACAACCCGACCCTATTTCAGGTTCCCGTACGGGGAGCGAAATGCGGCGCTCATAAGGCAGGTGAACGCGGAGGGTTATATGAGCGGGTTCTGGACTGTGGCCGCCGAAGGCGAGAACCCGAGGGAGACCTCGGATGCCGTCTACAGGCGGGTCGTGTCGAAGAGCAGACCGGGGGCGATAGTGTTAATGCACAGCGGAGATCCGGAGGAGCCGGGCGCGCTGCCCCTCGTGATCAGGGACCTCGAGGCCGCCGGCTACGAGTTGGTCACCCTTACCGAGCTGCTGCTGCCGGACGACTGGGCCATCTAGCGGATAAGAGGCGTTTTTCTGATTTTCCCCGCGCGAACTTGAAAAAACTCCTTGACAAAGGGCGGGCCGCCCTCTATATTGTTTAGCCATGCTAATTAGCAATGCTAATATTTATTAGAAGGGTTTTCTGGAGGAAGCTTGAAAAACGATAAACGGGCAGAGCTTGCCGGAGAGTTCATGCTCAGCATCGAGAAGCTTATGAAGGGCACGGGTGTTATATTCCGCTCGGTGCTCGAGGATTACGGCGTGACGCATGCCCAGTTTCACCTGTTGATGGTAACTAAGGGAAGGGGTAAAACAACCGTCACCGAGATTTCCCGGCTCCTCATGATAGCGCCCCCCACCGCAAGCAGGATGATCGAAGGCCTGTGTGCGAAGGGGCTTTTGAAAAAGGAGAAGGACGCCTCCGACCATCGCATTACCCGGGTAAGCCTGACCGGCAAGAGCAAGAGACTGGTGACCGATTTGACCGAACGCCGCGCCAGGGTGCTGACGGAGGTTTTCAAGGGTGAGGATGAAAAGGAGCTCGAGCTTACCGTCAGCCACCTCGGACGGATAACAGACTCGTGTGTGAGCACAGTGGAGACAAGAGCGAGAAAGGGTCAGCTTGAATAACGCGAGCAACGCCGAAGACATAATAGAAGTAAAAAGCCTTGCGAAGAACTTCAACAGCCTCGTCGCCGTCGATAGTGTTTCTTTCGACGTGAAGGCGGGAGAGATATTCGGTTTCCTCGGGCCCAACGGTGCGGGGAAGACCACCACCATAAACATGCTGTGCACCCTCCTCAAACCTACATCGGGTGGCGCAACGGTGCACGGGTTCGACATCCTGGCCCAGAAGAACGAGGTGCGCGAGTCGATAGGCCTCGTCTTCCAGGACCCGAGCCTCGACGACAAGCTGACCGGGCGCGAGAACCTGGAGTTCCACATGGTCGTTTACCGCGTCCCCCGCGAGGTGCGGGAGAAAAGGGCGAGCGAAGTGCTCGAAATGGTGGGCCTCACCGACAGGGCTGACCACTACGTTGAGACCTACTCCGGCGGCATGAAGAGAAGGCTCGAGATAGCGAGGGGACTGCTCCACTACCCGGCGGTCCTCTTCCTCGACGAGCCGACCATAGGTCTCGACCCCCAGACCAGGAACTACATCTGGGATTACATCGAGGATCTGAAGAAGAGAGAAGGAATCACCATATTCCTGACCACCCACTACATGGAGGAAGCGGAGCACTGCGACCGCATCGCCATCATCGACCTCGGAAAGATAATCGCGCTCGACACTCCCGAGGAGCTCAAGAGCATGGTGGGCGGCGACATCATCAAGCTTGTGACCGTTGACGACGAGAAGGCGGAAGAGGAGCTCAAGCGGAAATACCCCGACATAGAGATGATCCCCGATCCCGACTGCTTCTGCTTCGAGGTTGAGAAGGGGGAGGAGTTCGTCCCCGGTCTCCTAAGGGATTTCGCCGTGGAGATCCTTTCCATTAACGTACACAGGCCCACGCTCGACGACGTGTTCCTTAAACTAACCGGCAAGGAGATACGCGACGAGGGAGCGGACGCGCTCGCGGACATGCGCACCGGTCTGAAGATGGGTTCCCGAATGGGCAGGAGATAACGAGCGATGAAGTCAGAGTCAGTAGCAATTGAAACGCCCGGAGGAATCATCAAGACCTCCCGCATGCAGAGGTTCTGGACGGGTGTCTACATAATCTGGCTGAGGGACTTCAAGAGGTTCTGGAGGGACCGGGTCAGGCGGGTCGCCGCCTTTGTCCAGCCCCTTGTCTTCTTGTTCATACTGGGGACCGGGCTGCAGGCGGCCTTCAAGGTCTTTGGCGCGGGTGGTAAGACCAAGTACGTCGTCTTCATGTACCCCGGGATACTCGGGATGACGGTCCTTTTCACCTCGGTGTTCTCCGCCATGTCGATTCTCTGGGACCGCGAGTTCGGGTTCCTCAAGGAGGTGCTCGTCTCTCCGGTACCCCGCTCGAGCGTCGCCGTGGGCAAGGTATTCGGCGGGGCGACGACGGCCTGCCTGCAGGGCGCCATCCTGATGGTGCTCGCTTTCTTCCCGTGGTTCTTCGGGTTCTCTTTCGAGACTCTAGGCAAGGTTCTGCTCTTGATCCCTATCATGATCCTTCTGTCGTTTGGGATGACGGCCGTCGGCGTGGCTATCGCGGCGCGCCTCAAATCATTTGAAGCGTTCCCCCTGCTCATGAACTTCTTCCTGATGCCCCTGTTCTTCCTCTCGGGTGCGATGTTCCCGCTTCAGGGGCTGCCCGGCTGGATGACCGTCCTTACAAAGGTCAACCCATTAGCTTACGGGGTCGACATGCTGAGGGGGATCCTTCTGCACGGAGTACAGGTCACAAGCGCCACCATCAGCATAAACCCAAAGCTCATGGCTTATATTGCCAAGGCCCCACCGGAGATTCAGGCGGCGGCCCGGAACATGATACCCAAGATGCCTCAGCTCCAGGTCCAGCGGTACCCGATGTGGCTGAGCCTGGTTGTCGTGTCAGGGTTCGGTATAGCTATGCTCTTCATCGCTATCTGGCAGTTCGGCCGGACCGAGTAAAAAGAGGCGGACTTCCCGGCTAGTCCTCGAACTGTGCCTTCTCGGACAGTATCTCCTCTTTCCCCGGCACCTCTGCGGTCCCTTCGTAATGGTCCATGGCCGCCTGGTATCCATAGCGGTGCAGCGGGCACGAGTTAATGCATACGGCACAGCCCCTAAAGTTTGAGAAGAATGCCCAGCACTTGAGGTCGTTTATCTTGCGCTTGTACACGCCGCGCCACCACAGGGGCTTTTCCGGTATGGCTTTCGCGGGGCATTTCGCGACGCATATCAGGCACTCCTCGCAAAACCGGGCGATTCCCAGGTCTACCGGTTCGTCCGGCGGGAGGTCCGCGTCCACGGTGATGAGGCACCAGCGCTGGCGCGGCCCGTACTGCGGCGTTATCACTCCGCCAAAGGCGCCTAGCTCGCCGAGGCCCGCCAGGATTGCGTGCACGGGGTAGATGACGGCGCCGTCGAACGGTATGCGCGCCGAGCACGAGACACCCTGCCGTCTGATGAAGTTGGCGACCCGGTGGACCCTGTACCCCGCTCTCCTGTACACGTCGTAGTCGGGGTAGCGGCGCAGCCTGAAGTTCGGCGCTTCGAGCAGGTACTCCTTTCGCATCTCCATGCCGAGAACGACCGCGGTATCGTAGGGGAAGTCGTCGTCGTGCCCGGATGTTATGAAGCGGCGGTCGAGCAGTGTGACGCCGCTTATGAAGCCGAGGGATTCGGCGTAGTCCCGTATTTCCCGTTTCAGCGTTTTCGGGTCGGTCCGTCGCCCCGCGTGTTTTCCGACCAGGCGCCGGTCCACCCTGTCCTGGAGCGCCTCCATGAAGACAAGAGGAGGGAAGGTAGGGGAGATCTCCGGCAGCATCTCAACCTTTCGATGCGTGGCTAAATACACGAGTTTACTTCGCCCGCGCAGGGGAGGGATGTTCTCCTTGAGGGGTTCAACCTCGGTATACAGGTTTAGCTCGTCGGGTCTGACCGCGAGGTTTGGTATCCGGGTCACGCGGTCTTCGCCCGCCATGCTCGACCGCTGCTTCACGTGCTGCCCGCGGTATGCGTGTATTATGAGCTTCCTGTCCGGTTCGTCCATAAGTGCCTCCTAAGCGCTGTGACCATCCACCGGGTAGACCCTGCAGAGGGAACTGCGCAGGGATTCCGAACCGGTGTCCGGATCATAGGCCGCGTCGCCGAAGAGCAGGTTGACGCTGGACTCGCGCCAGCCGTGCGAGGGCGGCTCCTTCTCCGGGTACCACCAGGCGTGCTGGGCGCTTACGACGTCCTGCGCAATACCGTCAAACAGCTTTGCCCGCATAATTACGCGGGCCTCCGGTGTCTCGATCCATACCCGGTCTCCGTCACTTATTCCCAACGACTTTGCTGTGACCGGGTTAATCTCCACCAGCGGATCGGGGCTTGCCCTCCGCAGAGATCGCATCTGTCGCCCCTCGCTGTGGAAGAACCACTTTATCTTCGCCCCGGTGGTCAGGATTAGTGGATACTCAAGCGCTGCATCGGGAGCGGAAACGGGAGAAAGAGGCGGCTCGCGATAGACGGGCAAAGGGGAGACTCCCATGTCCTCCAGCGCGCTCGAGTGGATTTCCAGCTTCCCGGAAGCCGTGTTGAAACCCTGGGTCCGGTACTTCTCGTAGCGCATCTCGCCGGTGATTATTCCCTTCTCGCAGAAATCATCAAAGCTGACGCCCGCGCCCTCCAGCACCCAGTCGAGGTATTCGCGGAAGCTCTTCCACGGGAACGCCTCGCGCAGTCCGAGGCGCCCGGCCATCTCGATGATGACCTCCCTGTCGTCGCGCGCCTCTCCTACCTGGGCCACTTTCTTGCGCGCGAGCACGCACCAGATCTTGTGGAGGTTGACCACGTCGTCCTGCTCGAGCCAGGTCGCAGCCGGAAGGACGAGGTCGGCAAGCTGCGCGGTCGGCGTGAGAAAGAAGTCCGACACAACCGTGAACTCGAGCAGCCTTAACGCTTTCTCGACCTCCAGGGAATGGGTCATGGTGAGCAAGGGGTTTGAGCCCACGATCCACATTGCCCGCAGGCGATACGGCTCGCCGCTGACTATCGAACGCCAGAAAGCGGGCGGGTGGACGATAGGGCAAAGTGGATATTTCCCGCCGTCGAGAGCCCTGCCGCGTTTTTCGTCTGAGAGGAACTGCAGCCCCGGGACCTCGAGGTTCATGTAGAGGGATCTCTGCCTGACCCCGTCGGGCGGCACCCAGAAGACGTCGCTTCCCGGCCTGTCTATGTTGCCGGTGATGGCGCGCAGTATCAGGAGCGAGCGGGCGGTCTGGAAGTTACAGGCGCTCATGTCCAGCGCGTTGCCCCACTGGATGCAGGCCGGTTTCGTCGTGGCGTAAGTCCGCGCGGCGGCGCGGATATCGTCGGCGCCGACCCGGGTGACGGTCTCGGCCCACTCGGGGGTGAAGGGCCGCACGTGTTCGGCAAGACTATCGTAGCCTGCAGTGTATTCCTCCACGAAATCATGGTCCACGAGGTCTTCGCCGATGATAGTGTTGATCATCGCCAACGCAAGGGCTCCGTCTGTTCCGGGGCGGAGTTGCAGCCAGTGGTCGGCCGTCTCGGCTGGCCCGATCCGTCGCGGGTCGACGACGATGACCCTATCGGCTTTCCGAAGCGCCCGGTCCACCGTGCCCCCGCACATGCCGTCCGAGGCGCAGGTATGGGTGATGTTGCATCCCCAGATGACAACGCAGGCCGGGTACTGTCCGCCGAAACCGTAGAGGTCGCACACGGGGAGCTGGCCCGTCGTGTAGAGGCTTGCCAACCAGCGGGGGAAATAGCAGAGATGGGCGACACCCGTGAAGTTCGGGGTCCCGAATGCGTACGCGAAACGCGTTGTGAAGCAGGTGTAGGGGCGTCCGGTGCCCTGCATCATGGCGAAGTACTCGGGCCCGCTCTCGCGTTTTATGGAGCCGAGCCTCTCCGCCATCTCGTCGAGGGCCTCTTCCCAGGAGACGCGCTCCCAGGAGTTCTCGCCCCGCTTTCCCGTGCGGCGCAGCGGGTGGGTGACCCTGTCCGGGTGGTAAAGGAGCTCCGGCGAAGCGGCGCCCTTTGGGCAGAGGTAGCCGCGGCTCGTGGGGCTGTCCGGGTCGCCGGTGACCTTGACCACGCGGTCGCCGTCGAGGTGTACCAGGACCTGGCATACGCCGTGGCACATCCTGCAGGATGACCTTACGACACGCTTGTTTACCATCGGTTCCTGCTTACTGTTCGTCGGATTCAGACAGCATCTCCCGAACCTGGCGGCGCAGTATCTTGCCGATCGGCGTCTTGGGGATGCTTTCCATGAACACGATTCTCTTGGGAGTCTTGTAACCGGCCAGCCGCTCCCTGACGAAACCGACGAGCTCTTCCTCGGTGACCTCGGCTCCCTGCTTCAAGGCCACAACAGCGGTCACCGCCTCGCCCCACGTCTTGTCCCGGAGCCCCACCACGGCCGCCTCCAGCACCGCGGGGTGCTCGTATAGGACCTTCTCGACCTCGAACGGGTAAACGTTCTCTCCCCCGGTGATGATCATGTCGTGCTTGCGGTCGACGATGTATAAGAACCCGTACTCGTCGGCCGTGGCCAGGTCCCCGGTGTGAAGCCAACCTCCCCTGAGCGCCTGCTTCGTGAGCGCGGGGTCCTTCCAGTAGCCCCTCATCACGTTCTTTCCCCGCACGATGATCTCCCCGACCTCCCCCACGGGCACGTCGTGGTCCTCATCGTCGACCAGCCTCACCTCGGTGACCAGCGACTCGCGGCCGGCGGAGGAGAGCCTGCGGGTTAGCTCCGGCGGTCCCTCCAGCCTGCACTGGTCTTCCTCCTTCAATATCGTGACGAGGGGAGCGGCCTCGGTCAGCCCGTAGCCCTGCTGGAATATCGGGCCGAACTTCTCGATGCAGCGCTTCATGAGGTCGGCGGGCATCGGCGCCCCGGCGTAGGACAGGTACTTGATGCTTGACAGGTCGTATTTGTCGAGGTCTGGGAAATCCAGCAGCCACGAGAAAAGTATGGGGACCATGTTGATGTGGGTCACCCGCTCCTTCTCCGCTATCGATAGGATCTCGTTGAAGTCGAAATGGCGGGCGATGACCGCCCTGCCTCCCGCGTAGTGGTGGATGAGCGCGGGCCACCAGGCCGTATGGAAGATGGGCAGGACCTGCAGAGTGGCGTCGTTCCGGTCGAAGTAGTTGGCCATCAGCATTCCCACCGCTGCCGTCATGTAGTTACGGTGGGTTAGCATAACGCCCTTGGGCAGGCCCGTGGTCCCCCCAGTGTACTGGAGCTGACAGAGGTCCTCCTCATCCACCTCGACGTCCGGTTCCGCGTCCGAGGAGTCCGCGAGCATCTCCTCGTAGTCGATCCACCCCTCTTCCGGCGTGTCGAGGGACACGAGCCGCTTCACGTTCTCCAGCTTCGGCAGCAGGCCCTTTGCCACCTCGAGGAAATCCGCCCCCACCATGAGCACCCCGGCATCCGAGTGGTTTATGACGTAGTCGAGCTCGTCGGGAGAGAGGCGGAAGTTCAATGGAACTGTGGCCGCGCCGAGCTTCGCCACCGCGTAGTATATCTCCAGGTACTTGTGGCAGTTTAGAAGCAGCGCCGCTACCTTTGTCTCTTTTCCCACGCCTATCCCGGCCAGTCCGTTGGCCAGCCTGTTGACGCGCTCGTTGTGCTGCTTCCAGGTGAAGCGGTTCTCACCGCAGACCAGGCATTCGCGCTCCGGGTCAAGGTGCGCGTGTTTTCTCGGGATATCACCAAGGACGTCAGCCATGGTAATCCCTCCTTTCAGATCAGGGGCAGCCCCTCTGCCCTGTCCATGAACTTCTTCACCTTGTCCTTAACCGCCGGCGCGCTGAGCCTCCAGAGCTCCGGCATATACCTCTCGAGGCCGGCCGTCGGGTTGACCTCGCACCGCAGCCACTTGTGCTCGAAAAGGTTCATGAAACAGAGATTACACCTTATGCATTTCACTATGTCCTTTTCCCGCCCGGACTTGACCTTGGCGGGCCAGAAAGGGTCGGCGGTCGCCTGGCGACCGAGCGCGACCACGTCGGTCTTCCCCTCGCTGATCGCAGCAGCAGCTGACTTCGGGGTCCTGAAGGTCGGCGTGACGACCGGAAGACCGGAGGCCTCCTTGAAACCGGGTGCGTACTTGAGCATCTCCCCCTCCCCGTCGGGCGCGAAGGCGCCCGGGTTCTCGTAACAGCCCTGGGAAATGTCCACGTAGCTCAGACCCTCCTTTGAAGCCATAGCCACGACCTCACGCATCTCATCGTTCGTTATGCCGTCAGGCATCAGCTCGTCGCCGGAGAAGCGGGCCCCCAGCACCCGGTCGGGACCGATTCGCTCCCGTATCTTCCTTATCATATTCAGCAGGAAGCGGGCTCGGTTCTCGAGCGGGCCACCGTACTCGTCGGTCCGCTTGTTGGACCTCTTCGACAGGAACTGGTGGATGAGGTACCCGTGCGGGCTGTGTATCTCGACGCCGTCGAACCCGTAGCGAAGCGCCTCCGCCGACATCTCGGCCATCTTCTCCTCTAAAAAGAATATCTCTGGAACGGTGATCTCCCTGGGCACCTCGCCGAAGACGACCTTGATCAACTGGGGGTCCGTCTTGCTGACTGCTTCTATGAGCACCTCTTCCAGCCGGGCGTACTGCTCGTCGCTCATCGCCTGCTGGTCGGCCAGCGCTCCGATCGCCGGCGCGAGCTGGGGGGAGAGGCGCTTCACCTGCTTCACCCACCCCTTGTTGAGGTTCCGCAGGTCGATGCGGATAGGGATCGCCGACGGCGCCGCCGGAGCCTCGTGCGGCGAGGCGCTTGACGCGTGGCCCTGTCTTCCGAAACCCGGGCTCAACTGGATGAAGACCTTGGCCCCGAAGGCATGGATGTGGTCGGCGAGAACGCCGAGTCCCCTTCCGTACCTCTCGTCTGTGAAAAGGTGGGGGTTGACATGGTCCGAGCCCCTCCAGTAGTAGGGGTTGACCACGACGCAGTCCGTGATGATGAGCCCGAACCCGCCCTTCGCGCGCGCGGCGTACCAGGCCAGCCACTGCTCGGAGTTGTAGCCTTCCGGGTCGGAGTAGACCATGTTCATGGGAGCCATGGCGATGCGGTTCTTGATCTCGACGTCCCCTATTGTGATCGGCTCGAACAGTGCTTCATAGGTCATGATGCCCTCCTGGTTCTTCCTCGGGCCGGGGCTCAAGCCCCAGCGCGAGTAACGCGTGCTAGGACGATTCCGGCAGGCCGAACAACTCCTTGGCGTTCAGACCTAGGATCTTCTCCTGCTCACCGGGTGAGAGCCCCAGGTCGTTGCGAATGATCCGTATGTGTTCCTCCGGGCTTATGGGGATTGGGCCGTAGTCGGTGCCCAGGAGCACGTGATCGATGCCGTACACTTCTATCGCGTGCTTGATGCCCGGTGGACTAAAACCCATGGTGTCCACCCAGATATTGTCCCTGGCGTATTCCATCGGCTCCCTGACGTTCAGGGCTTTCTGGTACTCCAGGAACCCCTCGTAGCCCAGCCTGTGGCCGAACTGCAGGCGGGGTAGACACATGGTGAAGGAGCCGCCCATGTGCGCGAGGATTATCCTGAGCTTCGGGAAGCGATCGAACAACCCAGAGGTTATCATCAAGGCAACACTCAGGGCGGTCTCGTTGGGCCGCGCCACGGTTTCCTCCAGCTTGTAACGGTCCATGAACTCCCAGCCGTAAGCGAACATCGCGGGATGGACATAGACGGGGATCTCCTTCTCGTTTACGTATTCCCAGAACTCGTAGGTCTCGACGGTGTGCAGGAACACGCGGTCAGTCGTCCCATAGCTAGTGTCCACGGCGAGGGCTTTGCATCCATATCCCTCGATGCATCTCTCCGCTTCCTCGACCGCTTTCGCGCCGTCGTGGGGCTTCAGGTAACCGTACGGGAAGACCAGGTCCCTGTGCGGCTCACACAGGCCGGCCATGGCCACGTTGTGCCTGCGGGCGGCCTCGACAGTTGACAGGCCGAGGACCTCGTTGGCCACCGTCAGCAGCATGCCCTGGTGAAGCATGATGTGCGTGAGGCCGGCGTCCCTGCATACCCTCAGATGCAGATCGAAGTCGGTGAAGTCCTCGTAAGCGGTCATGGAAACCCCGCGCCACCTGACCATCGGCGGCGAGGATCCCATGTCGATGATCCCCGTCTTGACCGCGTCGGCGACGAGGTCCAGTGGAAGCGCGTGGTTCTGTACGTCGACTATCATCTGTTGCGCGCCTCAGAACGATTTCGGCAGGTCGTAGCACTGTGCGATGAAGTTCTTGCTCATCTCGTTGGAGATGGGGCTGAAGACCATCTGCTGCGAGTCTCGCCAGTAGCGTTGTATGTCGGCCTCCATGGTGACGCCGTATCCACCGAAGATCTCCATACCGATTGTCGCCGCGTCCAGCGCCATTTGCGAGGAGAAGAGCCCCGCCATGGTCGCCTCGACGTGATAGGGTTTTCCGTTGTCGCAGAGCCAGGCGCACTTGTAGATGAGGTTGCGGGCGAGCTCGATGTTCACGGCCATGTCGGCGAGGTAATGCTGGATTATCATGAACTGGCCGATCGGCTTGCCGAACGCCTCGCGCTGCTTTGCGTAGGCGAGCGAGTCCTCGAACACCGCCTCTGCGACCCCCACGGATATCATGGCGACCCCGATGCGCTCGGGGTTCAGTGTGGAGAGGACGTCGTACCAGCCGTTGTTGAGCGCCCCCAGAAGGTTCTCCTTCGGCACCCGCACGTTGTCGTAGAACACCTCGCACGACCCGCATGAGTGGCTGCTGACCTTCGGTATGAGCCGTATGTCGATGCCGGGCGAGTCGGCCGGCACCAGAAGGATGGAGAGAGCGCGCGACCGCTTGGGGTTATCCCGGTCGGTTATGGCCAGGGTGGTCAGGTAATCGGCCACGTGCGCTCCCGTGATGTATATCTTCTGGCCGTTGATGACGTAATCATCCCCGTCCGGGTCGGCGTACGTCGATATCGCTCCCAGGATGTCGGTCCCTCCCGCCGGCTCGGTCAGCGCGAGCGAGAACTTGAGTTTGCCCTCTGCTATCCTGGGCAGGTATTCCATCTTCTGCTCCTCGGTGCCGAGCTCGACTATGGGGCGCGTGCCGAAGCCGATGGTCGCCCCCGCGCCGAGCGCGACCGAGGTCGAGGCCCGGGAGATCTCCTCGAAACCGACCATTGCGGTGACCATGTCGCCGTCCTCGCCCCCGTACTCCCGCGGGACCGACATGGCGAAGACCCCCAGGTCCGCCATCTTGCTCCACAGCTCCGGCGGCATGAAGTCCAGGGTCTCTTCCCACCCGCGCACCTTTTCCTTGGTTATCTCTTTTTCGCAGAACTCCCTCATGGTCGCACGTAGGAGCTCCTGCTCCTCGGTAAAGGAAAAGTCCATCAGGCCTTTCCCCCTTTCTCCTTCTCCTCGGCCTCCATCATCATGCGGATGACGGGCTCCAGGTACCGGCGGGTCTCTTCCGCGGTCACGAGGGTCATGAGCGTCCCCCGCTCGATTGCCAGCGCGGCGTCGATGGAGTCACAGGTCAGAGAGTTATTGATGATGTTCATCCCGGCCCGTACGGCCGACCGTGACTTGGACGCTATCGTCTTTGCAAGCTCCATTGCGGCATCCTCCACCTGGTCCACTGGCACCACCTTGTTCACGAGGCCCAGTGTCAAAGCCTCCTGCGCGTTCATCGTCCCGCCGGTGAACAGTAGCTCCTTGGCCTTTCGCACCGGGATGGCGCGCGGGAGCCGGACGGTCCCGCCCCAGCCGGGAAGGAGCCCGATGTTTATCTCGAGAACCCCGAACATCGAGTTCTCGCCCGCCACTATCATGTCGCAGCAGAGTGCTATCTCCATGCCGCCGGCCACGCAGAATCCCTTGACGGCGGCTATCCATGGGAACTCCGCCGTCTCTATTGTCCTGGTGATGCGCCCCCCGTCGTTTCGCAGGTACGAGTAGGCGTCGGCCGGGTTCTGCAGGGTCTCGAAGAGCGGCAGGTCCGCCCCCGAGCAGAACGCGGCATCGCCCGCGCCGGTGATGATTGCGCAGCGGACGTCCGGCTCGCCGTTCATGCGAACGCACGCGTCCCCGAGCTCCGCTATCAGCTCGAGGTTGAGCGCGTTCCTCTTCTCGGGCCGGTTAAGAGTTATCTTTCCTATGTTGTCTTCTATCTCGTAAAGCAGGTACTCGTAGTCGGACATCAGGCCCTCCTTTCGTAACCGCGCTGCAGTCTGATCAAGAATGGCGCAGATGGTCGGGAAGCCTGGTCGGCACCTTCATCTTATGGACCGACATGGCTTTAACCGGCGGGCGCCAGTAGGCGGGCATGTACTTCTCGCGACCGAGATCTTTGTTGACGATGCAGCGGACGGGTAAGCCTACCTCCGCCCGCATGAGGCATTCGTTGCAGCGCTTGCAACGTACTATATCCTGCGGGCGGCCCTCGGCAACCTTGTTGCCGTACTCGGGGTCGATCAACATCTGCCGGCCGTACGACACGATGTCACACTTGCCACCTGCGATTGCCTTCTCCGCGTTCTTCGGGTCGTGTATGGATGGGCACATCACCGGTACTTCGAGGGCCTTCTTGAAATTTGCCGCCTCGGCCAGCATTGTCCCGTCCTTGTCGGGGAAGAAGTATTTGAGAGCTTCGTAAGAGCCGTCCGAGAGATGGACGTAGTCAACGCCAAGCTGAGTCATCACCCGGGCGACCTCCACCGCTTCCTTGTGGGTGAAGCCGTCGGGCATGTGCTCGTCGGCGGACAGCCGCATACCGAGGAGGTAGTCATGACCGACCGCCTCGCGGGCCTTCATGTAGACCTCGACCAGGAAGCGCATGCGGTTCTCCAGGCTGCCCCCGTAGAGGTCGGTCCGCTTGTTGGAGCGAGGAGAAAGGAACTGGTGCTCGAGGTAACCGTGGGGGGCGTGCAGCTCGATCCCGTCGAACTGGGCCATCAAGGCGAAGATGCACGAGTTGGCGAACTCGTCCTGCTCGGCCTTTATCTCGTCGATGGTCATCTCGTACGGGAGACTCCCCAAGGCCAACTCCGCGAGCACAGGTTTTTTCATAAGAACCTCCGGGAACCCCTTCGCCAGCAGCTCGAACGGGACCTGGAAGGGGACGACCGAAGGTGCCGGCGGGTGCGAGCCGTCGTGCGCGTGTCCCTGGCGCCCGAACCCGATGGACATCTGCACGAAGACGCGTGAACCGAACGCGTGAATGGTCTCGGCCAGCTCCGCGAGCCCGGGTGCGAACGACGCGTCATAGCAGTGGAGGTTCGACGTGAACGGGAACTTCGCCGCGAGCTTTGTGCCGAGCACGCACTCCGTGATGATGAGGCCGCAGCCACCCTTGGCGCGCGCGGCGTAGTAGGCGAGGATCTGCTCGTTGACGTAGCCGCGGTTGTCCATGGACATGACGGTGTTCATCGGCGCCATGGCGATGCGGTTTTTTATCTCGACGTCCTTAATCTGGATGGGGGAGAGCAGATTCTTGAAATCGCTCCCTGCCGAACGCTTAACGGTCGGCTTCTTTGTTGCTTTTACGGGCATCTGTTCACACCTCCACTTTCCGCTCCGGCTTGATGCCGAGGAGCTTGGCCATGTTGAGGCCGAAAATGTTTGCACGGTCGTCATCGGTGAGCTGCGGGTACCCGTAGCCTTCGCACATGTCCTCGGGTATCTGAAACTCGCGCAGGCCCTGAACTGCCCCCCGCACCTGGGCGCCGAACCCGGCGCAGTCGGTCCCCCACACGATCCTCTCGGAGCCGACCCACCTCAACGCCTCGCCGATTATCTCGCCGAAGCGCCTCGGCGCGTTCGCCGCCCACGTAACCAGCAGGTTCAGGCCTAAGTAGATATTGGGATGCACGGCTGCAGACAGTGCAAGGTCGAGGAAGTACGGATAGCCTGCGTGGAACGCGACGAAATTCACCTCGGGGAAGTCGCTTGCGACCTGGTCGAGCAGAACCGGCAGACAGTTGTAGCTCACTCCCGGCGGCACCCAGCACCAGCCGAGGTGAACCGCCACAGGGATGTCGAGTTCGCCCGCCTTCTCGTAGAGCGGGTACATCTCCGGGTCGTTGAGCGGCAGGTCCTCCGGCGGATAGACCTTGACCATCCTTGCGTTACGCTCTTTCACCAGGTACTCGAGCTCCCACAGCACGTTTTTCATCCCTCGCAGACGCACCGGGCCGACGTTCGGCGTAAGCACCAGGCGCTCCGGCCAGCGCTCGCAGACGGCGGCGGCCTGGCCGTTTGTGACCCATCTCGTCGCATTGCCGGTGGTGTCCATCATCGACTCGGGGATGATGCAGGCGACGTCCACCCCGTACATGTCCATCCACTCGATGACCGCCTCAGGCTCCGCGCGCTTGGTTATCTCCTCCGCCGTGGGCATGTCCTCGGGTTTGAGTCCAAGCAGGAACTGGCGGGTGACACCCGCTATCCCCCTCCACCACGCCTGCACCCCGGGGAAGTACTCGATCGGCGTCATATCGCCGACGATGTGCATCTCGATGTCAACCTTGAAGAAATCGTCCTTCTCGAAAGCCATCTTGCCTACCCCCTCTTCGACTCGTCGACCGGGCGCCACTTGGGGAGTGATATCTCCCCGGACACGTCATCAAAGAGCACCTCGAGCTCCATGCCGTTCTCCAGTTTGTCGTGGTCGCACTCCACGATGTTCGATATCATGCGCGGCCCCTCCTGGAGGTCGATGAGCGCCACCACGAAAGGCAGGTCGTCCCAGAACGGGAACGGGACCCCGAAGACGTTTATCGCGTACGCCGCCAGGGTCGCTTTGCCCGACGCCTCGATCCACTCGTGCTCGTCGGCGTGGCAGTTGGTGCAGTACAGGTACGGCGGGTGGTCGATGAAGCCGCACTTGCCGCACTTCTTGAGCACCAGTCTATGCTGCTTCGCCGCGTCCCAGAAAGGCTGCGACCACTTGGTGGGTATGGGCAAGGGCTTTTTCATGTCCTCGTCCGAAAGACCCAGAAGATCCTTGATGCTCACACTTTCCTCGTTCATCGCGTCATCCTCCTCACGTGCTCGCCTCGTGTTCTGTGGCGTTTCGCCGTGTTTATCCGGGTATCTCGCTGCCCATGACCGTGAAGTGGCAGTCCATGAAGGCCCCACCGCCGCAGTTCTCGATCAAGAACCTGGCACCCGGGACCTGCGCGTTGCCGGCTCTGCCCTGGAGCTGTCGGACTGACTCCACGAAAGTGCTGAAGCCGACCCCGGTCCCCGTGTGGCCGAAGCTGAGCGCCTCGCCGTTGGTTGAAACCGGATACTTCCCGCCGGGGCTCGTCTCACCGGCCTCGACCAGTTCGCCTGACTTGCCGGGCTCGCATATTCCAAGCGCGTCCATCACGATGAGAGAGATTACCGGGTAGGACCCGTATATCTCGTAGATGTCCATGTCCTCGGGCCCCAGGCCGGAGCGCTCGTAAGCGAGGTTGGCTGTGACGGCCAGATCGTTGCCCATCTGACCCAGGTCCTTTTGCTTCGCCCTGGTGATGGTCCTGTGCGAGTACTGCGAGGCCTCGCCTAGGATGTGCACGGGTTTGTCGCAGATCTTCCTGGCCTTTTCTGCGGTGGTCATGACGTAGGCGCTCCCGCCGTCCGCGAGCACGTTACACATGAAGGATGTCAACGGGTACGCGATCATGCGGCTGTTCAAGACCTTCTCCACATCGATCTCCTTCTTGTTGAACATCGCGTTCGGCTGGAGGCAGGCCCACTTGCGGCAGGCGACGCAGACCGCGGCGACCTGCTCTATGGTGGTGCCGGTGTAGGTCATGTAACCTTGAGTCACTATCGCCGCCAGCGCGTTATAGGTCATGCCGTAGGGGACCTCCCACTCCACGTCCGAGCCAGCGATCGCAAAGTACTTGCCCTGCTCGTTGACCGGGAACTGCGAGAACCTCTGCGCGTGGACGACCAGCACCGTGTCGGTCTCGCCGGATTCAAGGATGCCCTCCGCCGTTTTCCTGATGGAGAAGCTCGACGCCCCGCCCGATATCGTCGTCGCGACGACCCTGCAACCGTTCGCGCCGATCGCCTCCGGGAGGCGCCCGAAGAACATCTCGGTGTTGTAGTCGTTTTCGGGGTTGCTCATGATGTGCCCGGCGGTCAACACCGCGCCGATCTCGTCCTTGTCTATCCCCGCGTCCCGTATCGCGAGCCTGCTGACATCATATGCGATCTCGAACTCGGAGCGCTCGGGGTAGTTGCCGCTCGGCACCTCGCCGGTCCCGATAACAGCGAATTCACCTGTGCCCATCATCAACTCCTTTCTCTTGCCTATCTTTCAGGTGCCATTTTTTGAGGTTAGGAATGACTTGTCATTCCTGAAGGCTACATGATCTTGAGTACCCGGGTAAAATGTATCCGTATTATATTGAGATATCTCGTATATTTGCAAGGGCCAGATCATCTTGACGCGGCGGGAGCGCAACTTTATTATTACTAAACAGTAACTTAACAGTGAGGATTACATGAAGGACGAAAAAGATAAGCCGATGAGGATCTCAGACCTCGAGAAAAAGACGGGCATGAGCCGCGGCACCATCCATTATTACATCCGCGAAGGGCTTGTATCGCAGCCAAATCGGACGGGAAAGACAATGGCGTATTACACCGAAGGACACATCGGCGAGCTGATGGAGATAAAGCGACTCCGGGATGGGGGCTTTCCGGTTTCTCACATTCGGGAGATGAAGGCCGTCACAAAGCACCGAAGACCCGCGGCGGAACGTGGTGAAGCATCTCAGGAGCGCAAGCGGCGGATCACGCAGAAGGCCGTCGAGGTCTTTGCCCGCAAGGGCTATCACCAGACCAAGATCGGTGATATCACCGGTGCCGTCGGTGTGGGGCACAGCACTTTCTATCTTTACTTCCCGAGCAAGCTGGCCCTTTTCATGGAGTGCGTAGACGAGGTCTTCCAGGCGATGTTCAGCGGGGTCTGGGAGGAGATCAAGAACGAAAAGAACCCGCTAGGCCGCCTGCGGAAGAGGGGAGAGGTGGTCCTCAAGTCCTACCCGCAGTTCATAGACATCCTGCAGGTACTGGACAGCACGGTCGAGGACGACTCCCGCCTCGAGGCCATGCGGAAGGACATCTACAAATCGATAGCGATGACGGTCAAGCGAGACCTGTCAAAGGCCATGGAGGAAGGCCTCATCCCTCAAATAGATGCCGAGATCGTGAGTTACATGCTGGTGGGGTTCCTGGAGACAGCCTACCTGTTGATGAGCCTTGACAGCCGCTATGGCGCCGACGACCTCCTGGACGCCATGGTCGCGCTGTTCTCTCTTCCGGCCGCCGACCCGCTCAGTCCATCGCGGTAACCATCCTCGATATAGCGGACGAGGCCCGCCTTATAAAGGTCGAGGTTTAAGGCGAGAGCAGGCACTACCAAACGTGCTTCAAAAGAATATAGACTATTGGGAAGCAGCTCCAAGTAAGCAGGAACGCGGGCGTCTAATACGTTCGGCGTCCGACAAAGGGGGTTCGGTCATGAGCGTTCTATACATCCCGCAGCCAGACGGTACCATCGACAAAGTCCCCGTGACTCCCGAGAACACGAGGCGGTACATCGAGAGTATCCCCCTGTACCGCGACGACGACGACGACGATCCCCTCTTCTGGCCGCAGGAGAAGATAAGCGAGATGCAGAACGAGATGTTCAAGCGCCAGATGGAATGGGTCTGGGACGGGCACGACTATTACAAGAAGGTATTCAGAGAGAACGGCATCAAGCCGGAGGACATCCAGAGCCTCGACGACCTCGAGAAGCTCCCGCTCACCCACAAGAAGGAATACATGGCGGACCCGGACGCCTTCAAGCTGAAGCCTTCCAACCCGACCCTCTACGACTGGATTTTCGAGGTCACTTACACGACCGGCTCGACAACCGGCGTGCCTACCCCGTTCTGGAACACCATCCACGACGCGCACGGCATATGGCAGATGATATTCCGAGGCATGAAGCTCGGGGGCTTCCCACCGTACTCCGTCGGCATCAACCTGTTCCCGCTCGGCCCCGTGCCGCACATCGGGTTCTTCCGCTCCAGGGACATCGGGATGATGGGCCTGGGCGCGCTCAACATGTATGGATGCACTGGCATGATGTACCCCGAGTTCCCGGTGCACCGCACCATGGACTATGCGATCGACCTCATCGAGAAGGGAAAGGCGGAGGTCTGGCTCGGCATCGCGAGCTTCATGCGCCGCCTCATCATGAAGGCGGAGAGTGAAGGGCGCGACTTCTCGGCGACAAAGCACATCCAGGCGCTCGGGGAGGCCTGCCCGCAGGCGATGCGCGAGGACATGAAGAAGCGCCTGCAGAACATGGGCGCGGAGGACCCCTTCATCAGCAACTCATACGGCTTCACCGAGATGCAGGGGGCGATGCCGGAGTGCACGGACTTCAGCGGGTGCCACAACCCGTCCCCCAACCTCTACTTCTTCGAGGTCATCGACGAGGAGACCGGCAAGAGTGTCCCCGACGGCGACCGCGGCCTCTTCTGCATCACGCACCTCAACCGCAGGGGCACGGTCCTTCTGCGCTACGTCATCGGCGACCTCGGTGCCATCACTCGCGAGACCTGCCCGCACTGCGGCCGCAACGGTGAGCGCACCGTCATAGTGGTCGGAAGCACCTATGCGACCCGCACCTCGGAGCTCGTCAACCTGAAGGGCACGCTTATAAACCCGGAGATACTGCGCGACGAGGTAGCCAACACGCCCGGGGTCAAGGAGTACCAGATCGTCTTCACCAAGAAGGACCCCGAGGACCCCTTCTCGCTCGACGAGCTGATCGTGAAGGTGGCTCCCGATGAGAGCTTCGACAGGGCGAAGATCGAGAACGAGATCCAGACGAAGCTGGTGACCGCGGTCGAGATGCGCGCCAAGGTCGAGTTCGTCGAGATGGAGGAGATCTTTGACCCGACGGTAGCGCTCAAGGCCTACCGCGTCATCGACATGCGCCCGACCGAGGGCTAGCGGTGTAGACAGGGCTCAATCGGATTTGTCTTCCGGGGGGACTATCGGTTCCAACTCGGAGACAAGCAGAGGAATGTCTTCCTTGACCGTATCCCATACTTTCTCGACGTCAACCCTGAAATATTCGTGTATGAGCCTGTTCCGCATGCCTGCAAGCTCCCGCCATGGTATCCGCGGGATTTTATCCTTGGTGGTATCCGATATTCTCTGCGCGGCCTCTCCTATCACTTCGAGTGTTCTCACTACTGCGTCTTGGTGAAGTCTGCTAGCCTTGAACCTCTCCCAATCAAGCCCTTCAACAAAAGAAACGGCGTCACGGGCGGCAAGCAGGATATCGAGCAGGTATGCTTCATCTCTGGACATAGATAGTCTCCAGGGTTTCAAGTACCTCATGCCTGCGGATGTAGTTCCTGCTTTCTTCGACAGATTTGCGATCTATGAGGTCAACATCGCGGCCGAGGATCTCCTTCAGTTCGTCTTCTATGCGCACGATATCGAAAAGGCCGTACTGAGCCTCCGGTTCGAACGTGACCAGAACGTCAATATCGCTTCCTGGCCCGAAGTCCGGCCTGAGCGCCGAGCCGAACAGGCAAACCTCCCGAATTTTCCATCTTTGCGAGAATTCGGCTATCTTGTCATATGGTATGTACACTTGGGCCTTGTTCTTCATATCGCCATGCTCTGTGGTTATTCGTTGTTCAAACGTCCCGACTGGGTTTATACGACGATATTACCATATACAACCAACAGGGCAACTTTCCGATTTTCCGATTTCTTCATAGAGAATCGCAGATCATAGCCGGACCACCCGCTATCATTTTCCCGTGGCTTCATCTTGACGCCGCGACTTCATGAGGGCTTCAACGAGGGAGCTCTCGCCCTTCAGCATGCCCGCTGATTCAGCTATGGGATCTTTGCTTACGAGCACGACTGCGATAACGTTTCCGTACTCAACGAACTGGACTTTGTCACCCTTTTTGAGCCCGAGGCGCTCCCGCAGTTCCTTCGGTATGACAACAGAGCCCTTGGCTGATACGGTTGATGCCTTCATGTATCACTCCCTTTCCATGGCTTTCGAAATTCTTTAAGGCGTTGCGATGCGTTTCGTGAGAAATCCGGGAAGGCGAGCAGGAACTGGGCCAGCGCCTCCCAGTTGCGCTTGTAGATGTCGCCTGGAACCACGGAAGTGTATTCGGAGATGTCGATGAGGCTGTCCAGAATGGATTCTTGAGTGCCGGGCGTCGGGGTGGCCCCGGGGTTCTCGTTATGAAGTTGCGCGATGCTTACCGCGTATATAAACAAGAACAGCTTGTACCAGTACATGCCGTCGTCGTACATGCGAGAAGGCGTATCCTGCCGGATGAAGTAATCTCTGTGGGCGTTCACCAGCGACAGGCCCTGGCCGGCCAACCCGTCTATCTCATCCCAGAGGCCCGGCCATATTTCCGCGTCTTTCGGGGTCCCGAAATGGAGGTTCAATCCCTTTGGATTGAAGCGCTTTTCGAGGTCATCGAGTTTGTCATTGAGGCCCGCGAACTCTTTTTATAACTCGCCTCTGTCCGGATCCACGGTCGGCTTCTTTCACTTTTCGGGCGTTTATTACGGCTTCCGCATTCTTTTGGATACTATCAGCAGGTCGCGACACGTTTTATGGCAGGAGGAAGCGCTTGGTTATAGACTTGAAACGGCAGCACCGACGAGGAGGGGAAACATGAACGACAAGTACGTGATCGGGCACGACGCGGGTACAGGCGGCGATAAGGCTGTTCTCGCCAGGACGACGGGTGAGGTCGTCGCCACCGAGTTCGAGCCTTACGGGATAAGCCACCCGGCCCAGGGATGCGCTGAGCAGGACCCTATCGAATGGTGGGACGGGGTCGCCGCTACGACGCGCCGGTTGGTTTCAAAGACCGGGATAGACCCGAAGAGTGTCGCCGGCATCGCCTTCTCCTCTCAGATGCTCGGCGTCCTTCCTATGACAGAGGAGGGCGAGCCGCTTTGCCCCGGCATCATCTGGATGGACTGCAGGGCTGAGGACCAGGCAAGACGCATTGTCCGGAAGCTCGGGGGAGAGTGGGTATTGATACGTGTTGCCGGCGCCGTCCCTTCGGGCAAGGATGTCATATGCAAGATAAAGTGGCTCGAAGAGGAACAGCCCGAGGTCTATAACCGCACACACGTGTTCCTCGACGTCAAAGGCTACCTCGTCTACCGGGCCACGGGCAGGTTTGTGACCGACCCGTCGGCTGCCTCCGTCACCGGCGTCATGGACAAGAAGACCAGGGGCTGGTCGGGGCTCATGACAAAACTGCTCGGGATGCCGCTCGACAAGATGCCGGAGATAGCGGGCAGCCTCGAGGTAGTGGGAGAGCTCAAGCGGGACGCGGCAGAGCAGATGGGCCTCCCCGAGGGGACACCGGTCGTAGGCGGCATGGGCGACGCTCCCGCCGGACCCATAGGCGCGGGCGCTCTCGACCATGGTGACAGCGTCGTCAGCATCGGGACATCCGGCCTTCTTCTGATCATGGTCTCGAAGCCCGTAAACCTCGGGAGGTACGGCATGGCGTCGACCGCCGCCGCCGACCCGAACATGTGGCTCCTCATCGGAGAGATGAACACCGCCGGCGGCAGCCTCACGTGGTTCGCAGACCAGCTCGCGGGCAGGGAAGAGCGCGAGCGGGCCGGCGAAGGCAGCCTCTTGGAGGTCCTGAACGAGGTCGTCGCGGGCGTGCCGCCGGGAGCGAGGGGTATCATGTTCGCTCCATGGATGTACGGAGAGCGAGCTCCCGTTACCGACACAGCCCTTCGCGGTGCCTTCATCAACGTAAGCATCAACAGCACCAGGGAGGACATGCTCAGGAGCGTCTACGAGGGGGTCGCACTCAACTTCCGCTGGATGTTCGAAGCAGCGGAGACGAAGAAACTCCCGTGCGAGACGGTGAGGGCCATCGCCGGCGGTGCGCTCTCCGATCCCTGGATGCAGATATTCGCCGACGTGACCGGCCGCAGGTTCGAGGCCGTCGAAAACCCGCAGGAGGCCGGTGCCATCGGCGCCGCGCTCGCCGTGCCTGTGGCGCTGGGCATCTACGACGACTACAAAGACATCAAGCAGGTCGTCAAGGTCAGAAAGACCTTCGAGCCCGACACGAACAACAAGAAGACCTACGACGAACTCTTCGCGCACTTCAAGGACATGTACGAGAGGCTCTCGCCGTTCTACAAGTCGCTCAACCGCGGCGACTGAAATGCTACATCGGTGCCAGGCACCGATGTAGCATTGTTGCACGGCGACTGATTCACGTATGAAACAAGAAATAGAAAGAGTCACGCGCTCGAAGGAGCAGGCCCGCGCCTCTTACGACAGGCTCAGCAGGTTCTACGACCTTTTGAGTGTGGCCGGCGAGAAGAAGTGCATCGATACCGGCCTTGAGACGCTCGGCGTGCGCGAGGGCGAACGGATCCTGGAGGTCGGGTTCGGGACCGGCCGTGCACTCCTGGCTCTTGCTGAAGCAGCAGGCGCATCGGGCGAGGTCTTCGGGATAGACATGTCCGAGGGAATGGCCGGTGTCGCGCGGCGAAAGCTTCACAAAAAGGGCCTTGCCGGCATGGTCGAGGTTTACGTCGGTGACGCCGCGAAGCTTCCGTACGAAGACAGGTTCTTTGATGCCATCTTCACAAGCTTCACCCTCGATTTGATCGACACGCCCGAGATCCCGACGGTGCTGGCGGAGTGCAGGCGCGTCCTCAAAGACGGCGGACGAATCTGCGTCGTCTCTATGTCCAACCGCGGCAGGGTCGGCATCCCCATGAAGGCATACCTCCGGGCGCACCGAAAACTCCCGGCCCTCATCGACTGCCGCCCAATAGACGCGCGCGCCTGGCTTACCGAAAGCGGCTTCGAGATTCTGGACGAGAAGTTCATGTCCATGTGGGGCCTGCCGGTTGAAGTTATCAATGGGGTTAAGCGCGGCCTCTCAGACCGGGATCGGTGAACCGGGCTAAGAGCGCGGTCTCAAATACGGCCTTGATTTTCTTACGTCGACTCTCGGGAGATTTGTCATTGGGTGTGCGGGTCGGCAACGCCACTGCGGCGAGACGCCAGCAAGAAGAATTCCATCGAATCCATCAACCTGTCTACGGAGAAGCTTTCGTCCGTACCCATAAATAAGGCGGCCGTCTCCAACAGGCCTATCACCAGGTAGTACGCCGCCATCTCGGTGTCAATAGGGGCTATGATGCCTTGCTTTACAGCCTCATCAAGGTCACCCTTTACATGCAGGGCGATGTATCTATATATCTCTTTCCTTTTGTCCTCCAAACGTGGGTCGTCATCCATGGTGCTCCTCAGGACCGAAAGGACGTCAATGAACTCGGGGTGGCGTTCGATTGCAACTTCTCCCCTCTTGCGCAATCGCGATATGGGATTGGTTTCGTGCTTGATCTCCTCTATCACGTCGCTGAACATCGATTCAAGTGTCTCGTCCACACACTCAACGAGGAGCTGCTTCTTGCTCGGGAAATAAAGATAGAACGTGCTGTGACTGATTCCGAGCGCGCCGGTGATATCGCTGATTCTGGCCCTGTGATATCCCTTCTGTGCGAAGACCTTGACGGCCGTGTCCATGACCTGCTGTCTTCTGCCGCCTCTGGCAGCGGCTTTGACATCAATCGGTTCACTTCTCTGTTTGCCGGAACCCCCCGTCTTTTTACTTATGATAGATAAAGGGTAACCCTGCTCTCTCAGACGGCGAATCTTCCTCAACTCCCTTACGTGCTCGTCGCGGTAATAGGCCATGGTCTTACCCGTGCGCAACGGCGGTGAAAGCAGTCCCTTGCGAATGTAGTAATGGATGGTGCTTCGCCCGATTCCGGTCATATGCTCAAGGTCTGACATCAACAGGCGTTCACCATGAATCCCGTCCATTCGGCGCTCCTCTTAATCCGCTTCTTATAACTATGCAGTTTTATTATGGAGTTGTTTAGCATAATTTACAATCAGAGTTCGCGTTTGACAAATACAAATATTGCTGATTATTATCGGAACACAGCCGAGAGAAATCGGTTAACCAACATCTAACAAGGTCCTGGTAATGACATATCATTACTCTTATTTTGACTTCTTTCGAGAGGTCATCTACAGCAGGCAGAGTAGCATCCGATACTACCGGTGTTTCACACCAACGTTTACTCGGGCATAAGGAGGTTGAGAATGGAGTACGAGAAGATACTGTTCGAAAAAGACGTCATCTCCAGGGTTACACTTAACGATCCGGACAAAAGAAACGCGCTCAGCAAACAGTTGTGCGCCGAGGTCTGGGACGCGCTGGCCGCAGTGGAAAAGGACCGCGATTGCCGTGTGGTTATCCTGGACGCGGAGGGCCCGGTCTTCAGTGCCGGCCATGATATCTCAGAGGAGATACCGGTAGGATCGCCGCCGACCACCCAGGAGTCCTGGAGAGAGTTCCTCGAATTCCTGCGTTACGATTGGTACATGAAATGGTGGGATTACACGAAGCCGGTCATCTGTAAAATAGACGGTACCGCCATCGCCGGAGGTATCGAGCTCTGTTGTTTCGCCGACGCCGCATACTGTTCCGAGGAGTCCGTCTTCACGTACTGGCCCATCTCGACGGTCAGTGTCGCCTTCTCACCTTCCCTGATTCTTCCGTGGATAATCGGCATGCGCAAGGCCAAAGAGCTCATGATAACCAAAGGCTTCACCGGAAGAGAGGCCGAGGCTTGCAACCTCGTGAACAAATGCCTGCCGCAGGAACAGCTGGAGGATTACGTTGCGGAGCAGGCCGCCATAGTTTCCAAGATCTTGCCGGAGACGATTCGCCTGGGTAAGTTCTGTTTACGGTTTATGTTCGACCGCCTCGGCGTACGGGACGCCATAGTGCTGGGGTCGGAGATGGACATGCTTGCCCACTGCCACGCCGCCGATAAGGAGTTCCAGGACATCATGCGCGGGACGGGCGTGAAGGGCATCGTAGAGCTGGCCAAGGAAAGAATGCAGTATTGATCATATCCGCGTCGGAGTGCGACCCGGGAGGTGGAACGGATGACTTACGAGAAGCTGTTCGAGCCCGTAACCATCGGCAACCTTAAACTGAAGAACCGCCTGGCATTGTCTCCCATGAACGTGATCATATCGGACCCGGAGGGATACGCGGAGGAACAGACAATGGCCTGGTACGCGGCAAGGGCCAGGGGCGGTTTTAGCCTGATCGTTACCGAGGCTACACTGCCTATCGCGGATGACTACCATGGAGCCTCATTCACGGTCAACGCGAAGTTGAGCGACCCCCGATACGGCAGAATCTTCAACGAGATGGCCCGCCTCATCCATGGATACGACTGCAAGGTGGTTGTGCAACTCCTCACCGGTTTCGGCTACCAGGGAAAACACGACTGTGCTACCGGAGCGTTGTCGGGGTCACCGTCCGCGATTCCCCACAGGATAGACATCCGTTACGGGGTCAGGTCGTTCCACAAGGCATTCACCAAGCGTTTCCCCGAAGAGATGAAAATGGTCGATACCGATGTGGTGGAAAAAATGACCGACGAGGAGTACACGGTATTCGAGAACATGTTGTTTGAGATTGTGGCCAAGAAGAACAAAAACATTGGCAGTCTGATCATGGGTGAAACGCCCAGAGCCCTGACCCTCGATGAGATCGTATACGTGGAGGACAAGTTCGCGGAAGCGGCGTTGCTGGTCCGGGAAATGGAGGGTGATGGGATCGAGGTGCACAGCGCTCACGGGTACCTTACGGGTTCATTCCTCTCTCCCAGGTCCAACCAGAGGACCGATGAGTACGGGGGAAGTCTCGAGAACAGGGCGCGGTTTACTCTCAACCAGTGCAGGAAGGCTCGAGAGGCGTGCGGAGATGATTTTGTTATCGGGCTTCGCGTGTCGGGCGACGAGCTGATCCCCGACGGCACACATCACGACGAGATGGTCGAGGTGGTGAAGATGTGCTCCCCTTATCTCAATTACATCAATGTTTCCGGCGGCTGCTACGACGCTGTAAACGGGATGTTCCCGTATGAAGAAAACTTCTTCACCAAGTGGGCGACGAGCTTCCGGGAAGCCACCGGCCTCCCCGTCATGTGTCCCGGAATACACAGACCGGACAACGTGAAGAAGGCTCTGGAAGAAGAAAAGGTGGATATAGTCTCGTTCGGCCGTCAGGCCATCGCCGATCCCGACTGGCCGAACAAGGTCAAAGCCGGAAGGACAAAGGATATCGTCAAGTGCATCCGCTGCAACGAGTGCGTCATCAGCATCTTCGACGGCAAGAAGGTGTATTGCTCGGTGAACCCCACCGCCGGGTATGAAAAGTACATGCCGGAACTGTGGCGCATAAACTCGCCGGCCATGCGAAAGAAGGTTGACAAGTTTTCGAGCAAGAGGGCGGGCCTTTACGAGTAGAGGAGCGTGCCATGAGAACACTCGGAGATATCACGACAAGGTACGCGAAGTTGACCCCCGATAAGGAAGCCCTGGTCTTCGAGGACACCAGATTGACCTGGAAGATGTTTCACGAGAGGGCAAACCGGCTGGCAAACTGGCTGGTGTCTAAGGGGGGCAAGAAGGGGGAAACGGTATCAGCCCTCGCCCAGAACTGCAACCAGTACTACGAACTGTACTTCGCCGCGTTCAAGACGGGGATGATAATGGCCCCGGTTAATTACCGGCTGAGTCCGGGGGAGATGATCTACCTGCTCAACCACTCCGATGCGAAAATCCTCTTCGTGGGAGGGGAGTACTTCGATTTCGTGGCGGAGCACATCGACGAGATGGAGCACGTCGAGACTCTTGTCTCCTTCGACGGACCCACGCCCGGAATGGAGGACTACGAAATCATTCTGGCGGTGTCATCACCTCGAGACCCCGACGTAGACATCGATGAGAGCGACGTGGCGCTTATATCCTACACCGGGGGCACGACCGGACTGCCCAAGGGAGCAATGCTCACCCACCGAAACCTCATAACCACCCTGCGGACTATTGCCTTGATGGGGAGTCTGACCTCTGATTACATCACCCTCCAGGTGCTGCCGCCCTTCCATCTCACGATCTGGCAGACACTAATGGTTCTCTACGTGGGAGGCACATCCGTCCTCAACAAGAAGGTCGACCTGCCGCATATCCTCGGCCTTTTCGGAAAGGAGAAAATCACCCATATCAACCTGGTCCCGGTCCTCCTGAACTGGATGATGAAGGTCCCGGATCTGGACAAGTATGACTTCTCTACCCTCGAGTATATCACCTACGGCGGGGCGCCCATCCCCGAGGCGGTCCTTGAGGAATGCATAAGGAGGTTGACCCCTAATTTTGCTCAGGGCTACGGTCTTACGGAATCGACAATGCTCGCCACCGCTCTGACGTCCGAATACCATGTCATCTCGGACGACCCAGTCGCTAAGAAGCGGTTGCAGTCCGCGGGGCGAGAGATCCTTCATGCCGACGTGAGAGTCGTTGATGAGGATGGCGTCGAGCTGCCTCCAGGACAGATCGGGGAGATTATTATCCGGGGGCCGAACGTTATGAAGGGCTACTGGAAAGACCCCGAGCTCACCTCCGAGCGTATAAGGGGAGAATGGCTCTATTCGAACGACATGGGGTACTTCGACCAGGACTGGTTCCTCTACATCGTTGACCGCAAGGCGGACATGATCATCACGGGTGGAGAGAACGTCTATCCGGCCGAGGTGGAGAACGTGATCTACCAGCTCCCGGCCGTGCTCGAGGCGGCGGTGGTCAGTGCTCCCGACGAGAGGTGGGGGGAAACGGTGGCCGCGAGCATCGTGTTGAGGAAAGGCTCCGAGCTCTCGGAGGAGGAGTTGATCCGCTTCTGCAAGGACAGGTTGGCCGGATATAAATGCCCCCGCATTGTCAGGTTCGTTCCAACACTACCGAAATCGCCCATCGACAAGATCGTGCGCAAGGAGGTCAGGGAGGAGTACTGGAAGGGTCACGAGAGGAGGGTCCAATAGATGGAAGTCCCATTTGAGAAAGATGACTATTTCAAGATCGACGTGGAGGCCCACATCATCGGCGACATGAAACACATCGAGTACTTTCCAGGGGTACAGGCCTGGTGGAAGGGCGTGGCGGGAGCCTCGCGCATGCTTCTCATGAACGTGCCGGAAGATTACAAACTTGAGCCCGAGGACTTGGTCAAACGTGGCACTCCCGAAGATCTTATCGAGCTGATGAATATTTGCGGCGTGGATATGGCATGCCTGCTGCCCGAGCCCATGATGGACACGACCGGCTATGCCACCCGCTGGACAACTAACGGGGCCCTGATCGAGGCAAGGGACAAGTTCCCGGACAGGTTCATCCTCGTTCCTAATGTTGGTCCGATAATCAGGCGAGGTCTCAAGAACGCCATCTGGGAGCTCGAGTATCTGGTGAAGGAGCACGCCGCACAGATGGTCAAGTTCTACCCCCCGGAGGACGCGCCGATAAACGATCCCAGGCTCTGGCCCTTCTACGAGAAAGTAAGCGAGCTGGGGATCCCGATTTCCATCCACACCGGGTGGTCGTGGTGCCCGCCGGGAAAGAGCGCGTACTGCCTGCCGGTGCTGCTTGACGAGGTGGCTTCCGAGTTTCCCGACATGAACATAGTCGCCTTCCACATGGGATGGCCGTACCCGCACGACCTGAACATGGTCGGTATGACCCACCCGAACGTTTATCTCAGTCTGAGCGTGCTCGTCCCCTGGGCGATTACGGCTCCGGCGAGGTTCGCGGAGCTCATCGGGGAGGCCATGCGTTTTGTTGGGTCGGAACGGATTATCTGGGGAGTCGACTTCGCCGGGTTCCCGCTTCAGATCAAAGCCGCAGTGCAGGGACTTCGTGAGTTCGAGATCCCGGAGGAGACCTGCCGCCTCTACGGTTACCCACCGTTGACGAACGAGGACAAAGCGAAAATCTTCGGCCTCAACCTTGCGGGCTTGCTGGGCATTGAGCCGAGGAGAAGGGTCTGACAGACAATCACCGCCGGGTCGCGTGCCCGCACTACCGTCGCGGTGAAGGACTTCCTGGGAGAAGGCGACGACGCTGCTCACGATTTCTCGGCGATGGTCCAATCGACTAACGGGATAAACCTCGTCTGCGAGCGCCCGATGTACTTCAACTACAATGGAGTATGGCCGGGCGGAACCGACGTGGTCGGCTATTCCTACTAAGCGCCCTGTTGTGTTCTAAAGTGCCGGCGGCGCTGCCGGAGGCGGAGCCTGCTGTGCCTGCTGCACCTGCGGGGCCATCGTGGCGACCAGCAAGGTGCGGTACACGTACGCGACCGCGACAATTATCACGGGAATGGCGAATAATATCCCAACGCAGCACGCGAGGAAACCGAGTATATAGATACCGAACAACGCAAGCCAGAATACGAGAAGGTTCCACTTTACGCCGTCCGTCAGCTCGCCGCTCTTCTTGATGGCGTCCACCGGCCCCATGCCCTGGTCGATGATGAGATATCCGTAGAAGTGGTACTTGATGGCCCAGTAAATCCCGGGGATTATGAGCAGGATCAGCCCGCCGAGGACGATCAACCCGTAGAGGATGCTGCCCAGCAGGAAATCCCAGAAGCGCGGGTACTCGTTGAAGAGGTCCTGAAAATCGGCGGTTTCCCCCTTGGAAAAGCGAACGCCGACCTTTATCTGCGCCATGTTCACGAACATCCCCACGACAAAGGATATTATGCCGAAGATGAGTCCGAAGATTGCCGCCGCACTCAACGACATACGATAGGAAAAAGAGCCCAGCCCCGATGGGATTGCCGCCACCAACCAAAGGATGATGATCATTAAGATGAAGAAGCCGATGTTGTTCTTCATCGTATCCCAGCCGAACCGCACCGCGTCGCCGATCGAGAAATCTTTCTTGCCCATATGCGCTCCCCCTTTCTCACGTCACCTGCAGTCAAAATACTATCATTTGAATACTCATCAAGCATCTCGATACAATTAGTGGGCGATTATCGTGATTATTGATGGGGGTGGCGCAGATGCAGTGTCCGAACTGCGGTAAAGTAATCGTGCCGGGTGTGACAACGTGTCCGGAGTGTGGAAGTCCTATCGGTAGCGAAGCACCCGCGCCACCGCCCGCGTATGCGCCCGGAACGCCGCCCGTGCAGCCTCCTGTTCCCGGAGCGAAGCAGGCCACCAGCGGTTGGGCGATAGCTTCCCTCATCCTGGGAATCTGCGGCTTCACCTGCATTCCCCTCATCGGCTCCGTTCTTGCCATAGTGTTCGGGTTCCTCGGGAAAAGCGAGATAAAGAAGAGCAGCGGCAGATTGAAGGGCTCGGGGCTCGCGACTGCCGGGATCGTCCTCGGCATAATCTTAATAGCCCTTATGGTGATTGCGGCCGCCGTCACGCTTCCACTGTATTTCGTCTACATCGGGCCGGAGAAAATAGTCACGAGGACTGTTGACCTCGGCGGTGCGACCGCGGTAAACGCGGAGATAAACATGAAAAGCGGCACCCTGAATGTGACCGGAGATGCCAGCGAGCTGATGAGCGGGGGGTTCACCTACAACATCAAGAAGTGGAAACCGGAGATCAGCTACAACGTCGCCGGTGGTATTGGAACCCTGGTTGTCAGCCAGGAGGAAGGATGGTTCTGGCCGTGGTGGCCCGTTGAGAGCGAATGGAACATCCGTTTCAACAACAGCGTACCGCTCAATCTCAAGGCGAAGTTGAGCGCGGGCAAGACACAATTGAACCTGGGGAACCTCAACCTTACTGGCCTTGATGTCAACTCCAGCGCGGGTGACGTTGAGGCCAACCTGTCCGGCAGGATGGATTCTCTGAACCGGGTAAATGCAAGGGTGAGTATCGGTCACCTGCAGATCAACATGAACGGAGAATACGGCGCTCCCATCGCCTTCGATGCAAGCAACAGCGCGGGAAACATAGAGCTGAACCTGACTGGAAAGTGGAAGGCGAACCTCGATGGGAATATCAGGACGAGCGCCGGAGAGATCAGCATCAGGGTCCCGGAGGACGTCGGCGTTTACATCACTGCCGACACGAGCGCGGGTCACGTCTACCCCGACGGTTTGAAGAGCGCCCCGGGCGGGGGCTATGTCAACGACGCCTACGGTTCCTCGCCGGTGACGTTGCGGCTGGACGTTTCGACATCAGCGGGTGACATCAACCTGAGACTGGGCTATTGAACAGATCCAGGGCCCGTCCTGGTGATATATAATTTGAGACTGCCGCATACGGCTTTAAACGCACTAGTGGAGGGAGTGTTCCATGAGGACGCGCATCACTGAACTTTTCGGGATAAAGCATCCCATCCTGCTCTCGGGCATGAGCTGGATCAGCCTGCCCGACATGGTGGCCGCGGTCTCCAACGCGGGAGGCCTCGGCCTGCTGGCGACCGGTGTCCTGGACGCCGACCAGACCCGGGAGGCGGTCCGCGAGATAAAGGCGAAGACAGACAAACCGTTCGGCGCCAACGTATCGCTGCTCTTCCCCGGCGCGCCCCAGAACGCGGCCGTGCTGCTGGAGGAGAAGGTCCCGGTGGTCAACTTCTCGCTGGGCAAGGGCGACTGGATCGTGCAGGCCGCGAACGAATACGGAGGGAAGGTCGTCGCCACCGTCACGAACTACCGCCACGCGAAGCGTGCCCAGGAGTACGGCTGTCACGCTGTCATCGCGACCGGGAACGAGGCGGCCGCCCACGGCGAGCCTCCCACCACCTTTTGTCTCGTGCCGAGCCTCGCGGGTGGGCTCGACATCCCGGTTATAGCGGCCGGCGGCGTCGGTGACGGGAGGGGCCTCGCCGCGGCCCTGGCGCTCGGCGCGGAAGGGGTCGCCATGGGGACCCGCTTCATGACGACCAAGGAAAGCCCCCTGCACGAGAGCTACAAGAAGCTCTCCCTCGAGAAGGACATCTACGACACACTTTACTCGAAGAACTTCGACGGCCTATGGTGCAGGGTGCTCGACACCCCCGGAGCCCGCAAGGCCGTCAAGCACAAGATGGGCCCCATGGGGATGCTCAAGGCGATTCCCAACTCCCGCGCAATCGCCCAGATGATCGGGCTTCCCTACATGAAGCTCTTCTTCGGCGTGCTCGCCTCCGGCTGGGGCAACGCGAAGGGGCTCGCCTACATGGCGAACGCCTTCAAGCAGATCCGCATTGCCACCGAGAAGGGCGACACGAAGGCGGGAGTGCTCCCCGCCGGCCAGGTGACCGGCCTGCTGCACGACATCCCCACCGTGGCTGAAGTCATTGAGCGGACCGTTAGAGAAGCCGAGGCCGTGATCGGGAACCTGGGCATGAAGGTGGACGGCAGCCGCTCGAACTAAAATGCAAAAATGGGGTCAGACCCCTTTTTTGCATGAACTGATCGCCCGCACGAAAAACGGTGTCTTGATGCGGACCGCGCCGTTCTCGCAGAGCTCCTCGCAGCAGAAGCACCGGATACAACTCTTGAGGTCCACCCGCGCAACCCCCTTTTTCACGGTGATCGCCTCCCTGGGGCAAAAATCCGCGCACCTGCCGCAGCCGGTACAGACGTCAGGTTGCGGATCGGGCCTGGCCGAGAAGCGGCGGCTGAGTCGCCCGGTCAGGCGGGCCGGTATTCGCTCGCTGAAGAAGTTCCTGCTCGGCAGTTGAAAGTCATCGATCGACAGCTTCAGCCTGTCGTCGCCGAGTACGTCGAACCAGCCCGGCTCTCCGGGGCACACGCCTCTATCGACCGCGGCTTTCAGCGGCCTGCTGTCCTCAAGCTGCAGACCCGCCAGCTCCAGCACCAGGGTCTCGAGCGCGAACGCGTTCCGTCCCGCGGCGACAAACCCCAGTTTCCTCCTGCTGCCGCTGCGAGCGCCCTCACCCTGCATCACCTCCACCGCGTCGACAATGTGAAAGGCCGGCCGGCACGCCAGGTGGATGTCAACGACCAGATCGGCGAAGTCTTTCTCGTCTTCGAACCTCGAGTGGTAGCTGAACTTGGTCATTCCCGGGACCGTGCCGAAGAGGTTCTTCACAGGACCGGTCACGTTCATATACCGGTGCGTCTTGAACTTCGAGACAGATACCAGGTGGTCGGCCTCCATCATTGATCTGCACAGCGTGAATCGCTTCATCATCTTTCCGTCGGGAAGGGAGACTTCGGCCACTCCGGTGTCCATCGCGAGTTCGGCTCCCGTCTCCTCTGCCACACCCGCGAGCCCGGTCTTGCCGAAGACCCTCCTGAGCATCGCCCTGGTAAACGGGCCTCCGGGGCAGTCACCGACTGTGACCCTGTCCGTTACCTGCTGGAACTCTCTCACCAGTGCCCGCATCACCTCGGGGTGGGTGACTACGGCGGTGTCCGGCGCCGCGGCGATGACGTTGTTTGCCTTCAGGAACACCGACTCACCCGGGGCCGCGATGCTGCCCGCCCCGCCCAGCAGCTCCAACGCTCTCCCGACTGCTTCCCTTACAGAGTCACGGCTGTAGTCCCGACACCCCGCGAGAGAAACCTGCTGCCTTTCCAATTTATCTCCGATCGATTTGACAGTTCTTATTCTCGCCTCTAGCCCCCACAATTGTACTTGACATTCATCATCTCCAGCCTTGACCCTATGCAAATAGGGGCCAGGCCCCTTGTTGCATCACGTATAATGTGTGCAGTTGTTGACGCACCGTTCCGAAGGAGACGAAATGTCCGGCCAAGACTTCAAGGAAGGGATCAACTTCGAGCTTACCCCCGAGCAGGAACTGGTCCGGACCACGGCGCGGGAATTCGTAGATAAAGAGATACTCCCGAAGATTTCCGAACTCGACCGGGAGCACGTCCTCAGCTTCGACATCATCCACGGCATGGCCGACCTGGGGATGCTCGGCGCTCCGATCCCGGAGGAATACGGCGGTCAGGGTCTCGACTTCATCGCCACCGCGCTCTTGTGCGAAGAGATAGAGCGAGGGGACGGGGGTTTCAGGACACTGCTCTCGGTGCACATGGGTCTCAACTCCCTCACCCTGCTCGAGTTCGGGACCGAGGAGCAGAAGCATAAGTACCTGGTCCCACAGGCCCGCGGAGAAAAGATCGCATGCTTCGGCCTCACCGAACCGGGCGCGGGCTCCGACGTGGCGTCCATCGAGTCGACCGCCCGCCTTGAGGGCGACCGCTACATCCTGAACGGCCAGAAGACCTGGATCTCCTACGCCAACGTGGCCGACAACTTCCTCGTCTTCGCGAAGACGGACAGGGAAGCAGGGCACCGGGGGATATCGGCGTTCCTGCTGGACCGCTCCATACAGGGAATAGAGACGAGGGACCTGGAGCACAAGCTCGGAGTATGGGCCGGTTCCACCGGTGAGATATTCATGACCGACGTGGAGGTCCCCGAGGCGAACCGCCTTGGAACGGACGGCGAGGGCTTCAAGATAGCGATGTACGCGCTGGACATGGGCCGGTTCACTGTTGCCGCCGGAGCCCTCGGGACCATCCGCGCCGCCCTCGAAGCCTCGGTCAAATACGCGAACCAGAGGATAGCCTTCGGGCAGCCCATCGGCCGCTACCAGTTCGTACAGGAGAAGATCGCCGAAATGGTCAGGGGACTTGAGACTTCCCGTCTTCTCGTCTACAAGGCGGCATGGCTCAAGAACAAGGGTGAGAGGAACACCCTGGAGACCTCCCTCGCCAAGTGGCACGCAACGGAATGCGCTTTCGACGCGGCGAATGCCGCTGTTCAGATACACGGGGCTTACGGGTACTCGGCGGAGTATCCGGTCGAGAGACTTTTCCGCAACGCGAGGGCCCCTCTCCTGTACGAGGGCACCACGGAGATACACAAGATGATCCAGGCGGAGAATGCCCTGGGATACAGGAAGGCAAACGGTTAAATCGGCGGGCGGCGGGACTAACCCGGGCAGAAGGTGACCCGGAAAGCTGAGGTCCATTCACCATGAGCGAAAAAGATAGTCCCTCGAGCGCCGGGACGGATGAGCAGGAGGAGAGGTTCAAGAAAATCATTGAGGACAGGGTAAGCGGCGCGCCCTTCTACGAACTGTTGGGCCTTTCGGTGGAGACACTGGCGCAGGGCGAAGCGCGGGTAAAGATGAAAGCGAGCGCGCGCCTGCATAACACCGCGGGCATCGTCCACGGCGGCGCGATCGCGGCCCTCGCAGATGCTGCCTCCGGGGTTGCCATGGCCACGCTGATCCCCGGCGGGTCGAGGCGCATCATCACCGTGGAACAAAAAGTGAACTTCATAGCCCCCGTGAGGGAGGGCGACCTCATCGGGACCGGAAAGGTGTTCTGGTCGGAGGGTGACATCGCGGTATCGGAGGCGGAGATTCGGGACGACGAGGGCAACCTGGTGGCGAAGAGTATCGCGACTCACATGCTGAGCGCTCGCTGAGTCTTGCACCAAAAGAAGGAGGCGGACCTTGTCTGACAACGAAGAGCTGACCCTCGAGGTCGAGGACCAAATCGTGCTGATCACGCTCAACAGGCCTGACGTCGGAAATGCCCTCTCCTCCGACCTGCTCGGCAGGCTCACCGACACCCTCGACAGGCTTAAGAAGGAGAAAGCCGCCAGGTGCGCAGTCCTCAAAGGGGCGGGAACAAAGGCGTTCTGCGTCGGTATGGACTTAAAGGAGATGATGGCGGCCACGCCCGCGGAGAACTACGCGTTTCTTAGCAGGGGAGGCCGCCTCGGGGAAACACTCCAGGCCATCGACGAGTTCCCGTATCCGATCGTGGCGATGGTGAAGGGGTACGCCATGGGCGCGGGCCTGGAGATGGCGCTCGCGTGCGACATCAGGGTGGCCGCGGAGAGCAGCAGGGTCGGGATGCCGCCGGCCAGGCTCGGCATAGTCTATCCCCCCGACGGCATCATGCGGTTCCTGCGCGAGGTGGGTCCCCTGACCACCAGGAAGCTGTTCCTGACGGCGCGGCACTTCGAAGCGCGCGAGGGCAAGGAGATGGGGCTTCTCGACTGGGTCGTCCCCGACGAGGTCGTGGAGGATTTCACCATGGACCTCGCCCGCGACATCATTCAGAGGGCTCCGCTTTCTCTCATCGGGCTCAAGAGGTCCATATCACTTCTCACCAGGAGAGGACCCCGCGCCGCCACCGACCCGGAGATCACCAGGATGGTGCGGGAGTCAATCAGCAGCGAGGACGCGCACGAGGGACTCGCCGCCTTCGCCGAGAAACGCAAGCCCATCTTCAAGGGTAAGTGAGTAAGAAAGCCAGCGCCTGAGTTCCTCGCTTGAGCCCGTGATTCTTTACCTCTGGTCGAAGAGTTCATTGATAGCCCCGTCAACATAACTTATGAACGAGTCGCCGTAGTCCTCGCCAGGGTGTTTCCGCGGGTCCGGGGCGGGGGACATTACACCCCCTTCCGCAAGACCTTTCACAACCCGGGGCGATATTTCCCTGAACCGAGAAGACGCAAGGTACGGGCTGCTATACGCCTTTTCATTCTCAAGTCGGTCAATAAGTATCTCCTGTAAGGCTGAGAAGATGATGGCCCACTGGATGAACCTCGTCTCCTCTCTTAACTCCAAGAAGCGGTTCCAGCGATCGGCATCGATTGAAAACACTATCTCCCTTCCGGCTTCTCTCTTGTGGGCAAATCCTCCCCTCGCGAAGTCGTCTAAGACCGCGTAAGCAGCGCGCTGGTTTTGGGTCACCGCTCTTGCAACCTGCGATGAGTTGCCTCTCCCGATTAGGATCAGATAAGTCGCAACCTCCGCCCGTACGCCCAGCCCAAACAGGTCCCTTAGGACAAAACGTAGATTGGCGGCACTTCCAAGGTCTGGTGCTGAGGACATGCCCCGCAACTTGAAACTTCCGCGTGCGAGTCCCCACCACATAAAGACCTCGTCACCTTTGCCGCGTGTTGGCTCCCCTTTTGCGGGCCATGATCGAAACAGTGGTTCTTTCCTTTCTGGCCGTTCCTTTTCCCACCGCGAGGACTTGCCCCTGAACTTTGCCTTACCTTCTGCTTTCCAAAGGTAGTCAAGTACAGCGCCGAGAGTCACTCTGGTATCGCTGGAAAATAACCCTGCTATTGATTTGAGACGATCAAGACTGACGAGCGCATCGTTGACACTCAGCCAATCCATCGCCTCGTCGAAGAGCCTCGGAGAATAACGACCGAACCACATTGTCGCGCAGATAAGTGCCTCAGGATCAATAACAGCTGTTCTATATGGAGGCACATTTGTGTACGTTCCTAATGCCGACCACTGACTCCACAAGATGTCCAACACCCGTTCCAACAGGCGGCTATGGAAGCCCTTTACCGATGTCGCCATAACCCAATTCCTCCAGGATCGATTCGAGTAATTCCCGGAATGGTTCTGATACGTCCTGTAATAGACACCACCTGGCTGCTTCCTCAATCTCACCGGGTTCTGGATTCATTCCCTTGAGGTCATCCAGGTGACGCCCCCTGACGTCCACTGCGGCATACAGCTTAAGATGGATTAAATCCGTTCTTGAACAGTAATGGACCACCAGGTTCTCTCCATATCTAGCTGAAATCAAGCGGTCTTGGAAACCATCAGGAAGACCCGTGTCAAACTGGTCGGCAGGTCCGCAGTTTATCCAATCTTCTGGAAGTCCGTAGTCTCTTGCGACCGCTGCAGCCGCCCTCTCAAACTTGTCGTCAAATTCGGCTTTCACAAGGCTTTGGCGATTTGCCTGAGAGGCCACCATGAAAGCAATAGTGTCGATGTCCCTGGTCGTGCGTTGTGACAAACCAAGAACGCTCAATGCGGCACCTCCACAGACAACGAGTGCAACATCGCGCTTTCCCTGCAGTTCAAGCTGCTCAGAAAGTGCAGTTAGATATGTATTAATGTCTCCAGCATCCAACTCAAGTCCCTCCGTTGGGTATTTTATAAGTGTTTTATACACTTAATATAAGTGTATTATGCACTTATTTTCTGGAGGTGTCAAATTCCTGGCAGTGGAATGTCTGGATGTTGGATGAACATCGACGCGCGGTTCCTAGGGGACTTGCAGAGACTCGAGGGGTGCTTGCGGGGATCCAGGTGACTGTTCCGCTTAGCAATCTTTCTCTGGACTCTTTGCGCGACTTCCGGGCAGTCGCTTGCCGGTTCGTACGGGAGTCGTCCGTCTCAGGTGGTCGGGCTGTATAATGTTGCAGACCACACTATCTCAATTGAGTCAAACGGTACCGTGAACTGCAGATTCTGTTAGCGAAAGATGGACCATGGGCACACTGGTTCTCGGCAGAGAGCATTTCCGTTTTGTTGACGTGGAGGCCTACGCCTCCTCTCCTTCGGGAGGAAAGCGTTGAGCCAGAAGGGGGAACAGTTGACCGAGGGTAGGACAATCCGAGGGGCGAGGGGGTATGACCTCGGTGTCGAGGCCATGTACTTCGGGCGAGGCGACAGGTACAGGAGCAGGCTGCTCGACCTTGCCGAGGTGAAGGCCGGCGACAAGGTGCTCGATGTGGGCTGCGGACCGGGAAGGCTTGTGCTGGCGGCGTGCGAGCGGGTGGGGCAGTCAGGTGAGGCGCACGGCATCGACCCATCCGCGCAGATGGTCGCGCTGGCGACGCGCAAGGCCTTGAAGGCGGGGCTGTCCGCCCGGTTCGTCCAGGCGGCAGCGGAGGCGATGCCCTTCGATGACGGGTATTTCGACGCGGTCACCTCGTCACTCTTGATACACCACATCCTTGGGGAAGACCTCAAGCGCAAGGCGTTCAGCGAGATGCGGCGGGTTCTCAAGGACGGCGGGCGGCTGTTAGTCGTGGATTTAATGGTGCCGGAGTCCGGGCCGCTGCGCCCGTTCGCGAAACTGCTTGGTGCACATATGCATGCCACTACGATCGACGACTACCCGGAATTGATAAAGAGCGCAGGGTTAGCGCCGGTCGCTACGGGCGAAGCCGGGTTCAAGGTATTTCGCTACGTGCTGGGCAGTGCGGGGGAGCGGTAACCGCCGTAGCCCGCACAAAATGACACATCGGTGCCAGGCACCTATGTGTCATTTGAGGTTATACTGAATACTTGTATCCTCCGGCAGGAATTCCAGGGAGGCCCGCAGATGAATCTGGCAGATTTCCTGACCGATGCCGCCAACCGTATTCCGGATCATGACGCGGTACGCTTCGGCCAAGAGGTCCTGACGTTCTCCGAGATGGACCGGAGGGTCGACGCCCTCGTTCGCGGGCTCGTTCGCCTGGGACTCGAGCCGCGCGAAAAATGCGTCTTGATGATGCCGAACTCGCTGAACTGGGTCCTCACCTATTACGCCCTTGCCAGGCTCGGCGCCGTGGTCGTGCCGGTGAACCCCACCTATCGCAGCGGAGAGCTCAAGCATATATTCAGCGATTCCGCCGCGCGCGCTTTCGTGGGTCACAGTGATTACCTGGATGAACCGACCCCGATCATGGAATCCCTGCCCCGGATGAACATCCGTATCGTCGAGGGTGACAGCGCGCCTCAGGGGTTCACCCGGCTGGAGGGACTCTTTGACGAGACAGGGGAGTCCATACCCGGTGTTACCGCCGCCGCCGACCCGTTTGCCATCATCTATACCAGCGGGACCACGGGGCTGCCGAAGGGCGCGGTCCTTACCCACGGCAACCTCACGGGCGATGTCCTGGCCGTATCCGGCCAGCGCCAGTCTGAACCGGATGATATCGTGTTATGCGTTTTACCTCTTTTCCACATCTACGGGCAGACCCACGTGCTCAACCTTTCCATCTACAGTGGGCTGACAATACGAATGTGGGATCGCTTCGACCCCGCCGAGGTACTGACCGCCATCGAGGAGGAGGAAAACACCATACTGTACGCCGTTCCCACGATGATAAACAGGATGGTCGAGCTGGCGGCAGCCTCCCCCCCGAAACGTTCCAGCCTGCGTTTCTGCGTATCCGGAGGTGCCTCGCTCCCCGTCGAGGTCATGAAACGCTTCGAGAAGATATTCGATACGTGGATCATGGAAGGTTACGGCCTTACGGAGTGTTCACCCACGTGCCTGGAAAACCCGCCCGGCAGGACGCGGCCCGGCTCCATCGGTTTTCCCGTCCCAGGTTTCGAGGCGCGTATCGTCGATGATAACGACGTGGATGTTCCACCGGGGGAGGTGGGCGAGCTCATAATCAGGGGCCCCGGAGTCATGAAGGAATACCTCAACCAGCCCGAGGCCACGAGCGCAACCTTGAGAGGAGGATGGCTTCATACGGGAGACCTCGCACGCCAGGATGAAGACGGCTACACGTACATCGTCGACCGCAAGAAGGAAATGATCAACCGGGGTGGCTACAGCGTCTATCCGAGGGAGATCGAAGAGGTGTTCTACACACACCCGGGCGTAGTGGAGGTGGCGGTGTTCGGCATTTTTCACGCCGATCTCGGAGAAGAAGTCGCCGCCGCCGTGGTGCTCCGTCCGGGAGACCGGACCACTCCCGAGGAACTGCGTGAATATATCAAGGAGAGGGTGGCGCCGTACAAGTATCCCCGGGTGATCAAGTTGGTCGACGACCTGCCAAAAAGCCCATCGGGGAAGATCTTGAAACGGGAGATCTTGCTCGAGGACTAGCCGCCGGCTCCCGGCCTGTTTCTGCCCAGGTCCTCGTGGGCGCCCGCCCATTCTTCAGAGGCGATCGCCCCCATGAGAGATATCTCTCCCGCCAGCACCACCGCGGCCGTGATCTCCGCGAACTTCAGGGCTTTCCCCGCGCCCTTGCAGCCGAGGATATTGAGGCATTCGTTCTGCGTCGGCAGATTCGTGCCGCCCCCGACCGTGCCGACGATCAGCGAAGGAAGCGTGACCGCGAAATAGAGGCCGCCTTCAATGAGTCTCAGGTCCAACAGGTCCACGTGGGATTCGGCGACGTTGGCCGGGTCGTTGCCGCAGGCGATGAACAACGCGGCTATTCCGTTGGCCGCGTGAAACCCGTTGCTGATGCAGCCGGCGTACATGGCGCTCAAGTTCCCGTTCAAGTAATGTTCGTTTACATTTGCGGCAGTCGTCCTGAGCCGCTCCTCGAGGATATCTTCAGGTATCTCGACCTCGGCCGTGACTTTTTTCCCTCTGCTCTTGAGGACGTTTATTTGAGAGGCTTTCTTGTCGGTGCAGAACTTCGACGACAGGTTGAATGACTCCACCGCGTCCCAGCCAGGGTATGACTCCCGGATGTCCCTGCATATCTGATAAGCGGCCAGGTTCACCATGTTCTGGCCCGCGGCATCCCCGGTGTAAAACCCGAAGCGCACGTAGACGTTTCTCCCGAGGTTGAAGATATCCACGTCGGTCAGCCTGCCGTGAGACGTCGTCTTGGCGGTGCTTTCAGCCATCATCGCCCGGTTATCCTCCAGCCACCGGCTGAATTTCTCTGCGCCTGCGAGGGAGTTGAACCGGAACATGGGGGCCCGCTGCATATGGTCCTCGAAGACCTTTGCCCCGCACCCTCCCGATTCCCTTATCACCCGCATGCCCCTGCTGTATGAGGCAACCAGGGACCCTTCGGTCGTCGCGAGCGGCACGTAGAAATGACCCTGCGCGTGGTCCCCGTGTATCAAGACAGGCCCGGCCAGCCCGACCGGGACTTTCGCGGTGCCTAAGTAGTTTTCTATGTTGCCCCTCACGATGTCGCCCGGGTAGAGCTCCCGCTTCAACCAATCGGTACTCGCGCCAAGCTCCTCCTCGACGAAGCGCTGCCTCTCCCGGATGTCCTCGGGGTCATTGCCGCGGGAGAACGACTTCACTCCCGCCCCGGGGGCCTTGTTCTCTTCGGAAGTCATCGGACACATTCCTTTCTTTACTCTGCTATTCCTCGGTTCGTGCCTCCTCGTACGACTCGATTACCCTGAGGATTCTCCGCTTTTCTCTGCGCGACCTGACCGCCCTCTTCAACAGCCTGTATGCTAGATAAGACCCGATGGCAACCGGCCCGGCAACCGGCGCCGCCTTCTTCGCCGACGCGGCCAACTCCGCCATCTGTTTCTTCAGTCCCTCGACCTCGGTCTTCATCTCTTCGCCGGTCTGTTTTATCTGTTTCTGCAAGTCCTTTGTTGTGCTGGACAGTCCCTTTACGGAGGCTCTCGCCATTCCGACCCCGACCGCGACGAGCACACCTCCGATAATGAGGAAGCCTCCGACAACGATGAGGGCGGACAGCCACAGCCTGTCCAGTGCGATGTTCACGAGCAGGATGATCACCGCCAGGCTGTAGATGAGAGCCACGGCCGCGAAAATCAGGCCGAAGAAGGAAATCCCCGCGCCTATCCCCAGACGGATGCCTTCTTCCTTGGCCTTCTTCTTCATCGCCTCGCCCTCTGGACCTTTCAGCCCCAGTACCCGCTCCGGCATGCTCTTGCCCAGTTGAGTGAGGCGGTCCACGTGCTGCTTGATCTCTTGTAAGTTGCTCACTCGAATATCCCCCTTTCGCATCAAGGTCGCTACATTACTCAATCAGTTTGAAACTTGAAAGAATCCGCATCCCGACCAGCAGTATCTTATCACCATTTGAGCCGCTTTCATCCTCTGTAAAGCGAGTCGGAAAGCCAACATTAAACGTTGTAAGGTCGATAATATCGATTATCGAACACATGGAGAGGTCAGTCGGCGAGCATTCCGCAGAATCCGGTCAAACATGCCGGAGAGGTGTGACTGGTAGTACAATATCGGTGTTGGAGGGGGCATCCTCTGAATACCGGAAAAAATAAAAAAGGCGGGAATTATGTCTAATAAAAACCAAGTTATTGTGGCTGTTATTGTGGCTGTTTTAGTTATTGCCCTGGGGCTTGTTTTATATGAGGCACGCCCGAAGCTGACGCATTATGAAATTGACCGTGATTCGCAAGGCGTCATAGAAAAGGTGAATAACATCTACAGCACGAGCATCGTGTCGAACGACCCGAACGTGTACAAAGCTGAGTACGAAGCGGGTTTTATTCAGGGCAAGTTGCAGAAGGAGCAGATTGTCGCCATGCGCGACAATTCGTGGGACAGCGCGTATTTGACTAACCCTTCGCACGCTTACCCCAAACAAATCCCGCCGTCGAAGGATGAACTGGCGCTCGCGCAAAAGACGCTTAAGTTCAACTGGGAGTACACGCTTGATTACATCCGCAAGCAAGGCAACTCGGACGTCGGCAAGAACCTGCGCCGACTGATGTACGGGCTCGTGGGCATCTATCACGGCACGGTCAAGGACAAGCCCGAGGCGTTGCCATTCGACGACAAGTGGTTCCCTGCATTCTCAGACACGGAGGCGGGCGTTGGTTATGAAACGCAATCGCTCACGTTCATGGACGTGTACTTCGTCAACACCTATCAAGATATTCTCTACGTCCTGCCCGATCACGCACCGACAGTGGCGATGCTGGTACCGCCCGCTTCAGGGAGTGCCGGTGCGGACCGGCCAAGCAAGTGTTCCGCATTCGTCAAACGGACGCCCGATGACATCTACCTCGCGCACAACAATTGGAACACGTTCCTGGATCAGAGCCAGGCGCTCACGCGGTGGATCAACGGCGACTTCGTGACCGCGAACATCGGCGGGCCGGGATACCTCAGCTCGGGCGTTGATTTCGGCTACACCAACAAGGGTATCATCTTCAACGAGACCACCCATCGCTACTCATACAACGAGCCGAAAGCAAACGCACTCTGGATGTTCTGGCGCGCCGCGCTGGCGGAGCAGTTCGCCAACTCGCTCGACGAGTTCTTTCGCTACGTGTCGCTCGAAGCGTCCGGCACGTACATGAACGGCTACATGGTCGTGGACGCAAAAACGAAAAAGATCGGCCTGGTCGAAATGTCGTACAGGAATTTTGTCTTTTTCAAGCCCGACGGCAAGGGTGGGATCGCCGTCACGACCAAGCCCGATGGATTGAACAAGACGTATGATGAAGAAATGGTGCAACCTGATTATCTCCTTGGCATCAACTACCCCGCGTCGCAGCAGATTCGCGATGACCTCAAGTCGCAGGACAATCGCCCCGCACGCAAGCGGCAGTTCCTCGCGC
>Ga0315281_10000676_pt1 | contig 48027 bp, 66 predicted proteins | sample YL17G07_0_MG_FD_204540 | JGI IMG/M metagenome (GOLD analysis project Ga0315281, IMG submission 204540) | Sediment microbial communities from Yellowstone Lake, YNP, Wyoming, USA - YL17G07_0 | ecosystem: Environmental > Aquatic > Freshwater > Lake > Sediment | place: USA: Wyoming | collected...
ACCTGAAATCTCTGACCCAGATTGGAATGCAGTACAGGTAGTAGTCCCACCTATCGCAGTCATCGCCTGTCCAGCACCACAAGTATTCTGTGTCAAGTTACCTAGACCTAATGTCCCACTCCAACTTTTATTGAGTGACCAAGTTCCAGTAATATTATCAAGCGTTTCATAATTAGCCAATTCAGTTCCAGTCTGGAATGCAGTACAGGTAGTAGTCCCACCTATCGCAGTCATCGCCTGTCCAGCACCACAAGTATTCTGTGTCAAGTTACCTAGACCCAAACTTCCACCCCATGCAGTATTCAAATTGTATCCTGTGAGGTTACCCCATGCAAGAGAGTCTGTCCAACTCCTGTTCAAAGTCCAAGTTCCGCTTATATTCTGCAGCGTTACATAATTAGCCAATTCAGTTCCAGTCTGGAAAGAACTCCCGCAAACTCCAGCTATGCAAATCTGTGATGTTGCATTAATCGTCCCGACAACATCCAATGTTTTGATTGGTGTATTAGTCCCTATCCCTATATTTCCAGTAGCATTTTGAACGTACAAGTAAGTTGTAAAATTGCCTGCTGCATTCAATCCTTGAACCTGCAGGGGAATTGTCGTGTTGTCTGTTGCATTAATCTGAAGCTTTGCATTCGGATTGGTCGTCCCAATCCCGACATTTGTCCCGCTCTGATAAATAACTGAATTGTTCAATGTACTAGACCCATTCCACATCGGTATGTATCCTAAAGATCCTGTACCATTAACCACATTAGGCGTACCAGCAATCGGAACGCAAGTCAATGTATCTCCTATCTGCGAAACAGCATATCCAGCAGAACAAGCAGAAGGATAGGATGTAAGATTCTGCCATCCAAGCTTTCCATTCCATGCTGTATTCAAATTGTATCCTGTTAGGTTACCCCAACCCAAACTTCCACCCCATGCAGTATTCAAATTGTATCCTGTGAGGTTACCCCATGCAAGAGAGTCTGTCCAACTCCTGTTCAAAGTCCAAGTTCCGCTTATATTCTGCAGCGTTACATAACCTGAAATCTCTGACCCAGATTGGAATGCAGTACAGGTAGTAGTCCCACCTATCGCAGTCATCGCCTGTCCAGCACCACAAGTATTCTGTGTCAAGTTACCTAGACCTAATGTCCCACTCCAGCCAGTATTCAAATCATATCCAGTCAATTTAGTCCAAGCCAAAGAAGTAATATTGTTTCCACCAAGAGTTCCAGACCAAGCATTGTTCAAACTGTATCCAGTAAGATTACCCCAGCCCAACGTTCCAGTCAGTGTCCCAGTGGCATTGATATTCCCAACAACATCCAGTTTCTGAACAGGTGAAGTTGTTCCAATTCCAACATTTCCACTGCTCTGGGTAATGACAGAACTGTTCAGGACAGTCGACCCATTCCACAACGGGACATAGTTAGCAACCCCAGAGCCAGACACCCCTCCTCCTGGGAAAGTTGTTATGCAGTTGTTGTTCAGACACATTACAGTAGAATTGACATTTGTAGAATTCAGCCAATTAGCATTAGTTATGCTATAACCGCCCATGTTCAAACTTCCTGACATCGGGCTAGTCAATATTGTCGTGTCCAAGGCAGCAGATCTCAGATATCCAGTCGCATTTGTTATTTGGATTCCAGAAGAGCCAGCATAATATATTCCTGTTATGTTTATGTTTCCAGCAAGAGGATTAGCTAGCTTCGCCGCAGTCACTGAATTGTTAGCAATCTTGCTTGTGGTCACAGCCAAGTCTTGTATGTCAGTAGTCGGTATCCCCCTGTTCCCAGCAAAGACGATTCCTCCAGAATAATAAATCCAGCCCAAACTCGTGACGTTGAAAACAACTCCTGTCTCGTTTGTCATGTTCAAGTTCGTGTTGATTGGCGTTATTTCTGAAAGAGGATGAGACTGAGTCTGGGCAAGAACAGATGGCAAAGCAAAAAGCAGCATCAATGATATCAATAGGCTTAATTCTACATTTTTTACAGCCTTGTATCCGTTTTCATTCAGCCAGTTTTCTAAATTTATATGGTCGATTCCCATTTCTTTTCTCCCTTCTTGTTCAGAAAGCAAAGTTTTGCAGTCCCAATTTTTCTATGCTCAATTACACCAGCACCAGAAAGTTCGTATATGTATTTGGTAACAGTGTTCCTGTTCACCTCAAGAACCTTACTTATATCAAGAATCGTCAATCCCTGAGGATTCTTCCTAAGAGCTTCAATTATGCCTTCTCTTATTTTGTTCTCTGCCATAGACGCGCTCTGCCAGATTTGGCATATCAGACTATCCTAGCGGTATACCAGGTATGCTAATCCTTAAGGCTAATCTGCTCTGCATAACACAGTAGATATCTGCCTCTGCTATGCAGCTATGCTAATTATACTATGTCGAACTTTATACTGTTTCACCCCTTTAGCAAACTTACAGAGAGTTTAAAACTTCCCTACAGCTTCTGAGTTAATTTGAGCGCGTCTCGACAGGAAAGAAGGCATGTTCCAGCTCCATCCACAGAAAAGTGTACTATATTTTTCTAAAAAAGCAAGGTTTCAAGCAACCTTCGACTTTAAGCAAAAGATTCCCATCCAACTTCTATTAAACCACTAAAATCTTTAAAGAAAATCTTGGCATGTGAGTATACAAAACCTAAAAAAGCGACTAAACCGTCAATTTCACCTTTAGAACTCCTGCAAAACTCAAGTCGATAAGTTCGACTGGCCTTCGACTGCAAAAAATGTTTTTTAAGTAAGAAACCAGTAATCTACTTATGGAAGACTTTCTTCACAGGCTCAAGCCAGTTGCAAAAGCAGACGAGCCAAACCCAGAAAGTCACCTTCTTCCTGAAAAACAGATGATTCTGACCGGTGCGACACTTGAAATCTTCAGGGACATCAGGCAGAGGCTCGAAAATCTCGACTACAGGCTTGCCGCGATTGAGAAGAAGCTTGAGGACAGGATGCCAGGCAAGGTTCTTACAGAGCAAAAGTTCGTCCAAGAGACAGAGATGAGCGACGACATGGTCAACAAGATAATCTCAGAGGTCAGGTCGGCAACAAAACCCCTTATCGCCTCAAGGCAGCAGCTTACGATCGTCGAACAGAAAAAAATCGAGAAAATAATCTCAATCCTCCAGCAGCACGAGAAACTTTCTTCCATCCAGCTGTCGCAAATCTTGAATCTCTCAAGGACAAGATGCAACGAATACTTCAAGCAGATGGAAGAGATGGGGCTGGTCGAAGGAATAGACATAGGAAAAGAGAGATATTACCAATTGAAGGATTAATCTGAGGGGAAAAACATGAAAATTATTGCATTTCTTTTTTCTTTTTTACTCTTTTTCGGCTTTGCCGTGCAAGCTGTCCCTATTTTATTTGATATAACTCCTGCAAACAACAGCTACACATACGGCAAGGATACAGACATCTTTTCAACAAAAATTAGTGAATCAAATCTCAACGTCTCCTCTGCCTACCTCCATATAAGAGTGCAAGATCCTACATCAATCTGGTCGAACATCTCCATGTCCTCAAACTGTGCCAACACTTCTACATCTGACTGGGGATGCAACACAACTGTTACTGGATTGAGCGCTCTAGCAGGCGACGGAAACACCTTGCTTTACTATTTTGATGCCTATGACAACAGCGGCATCTACGGCAGCAACGGAACAACAGACGGTTCGAACAGAGTAAAGATCGACAGGAGAGGGCCAACAATAAATTTCACCAATCCAATAAATCAAAGTTACATTGGTGGCAATAATGTTTCAATAAAAATATCTGTCATAGATGAGTTCTCTGGTGTTAATGCTTCTGCAGTGAACTATTCGTTTGACAACTCCACTTGGCTTTCCACTTCTCAGAATGTAAATATTTTTTCTTCCTTACAGACATGGGACACTACTACTTACAGTAACAATCAAACTGTTACAATTTATGTGAAAGCTGCAGATATTATCGGCAATGTTAATTACAAATACATCAATGTGGTCATAGACAACGAGATTCCAAGGTTAATAATATTAACACCGGCATCAAACCAAATTCTAAATGGCACTGTGACATTGTCTTTTATTGCTGAAGATACTTATTCAGGGCTGGATAACTCAACAGCTGCGTTTACCCTTACAGGACCTAACACCAGTTTGTCATGTACTGGTACCAGCTATAGCATAAACTGCTCGACAAATTTCGTGACAACCAGCGTTGCTGACAGCCCATACAACCTGACCTATTCTATAAAAGACAAGGCTGGGAACTTGGCTCAAAACAATACTTCAATAATAATTGACAATCAGCCGCCAGTAATTTCAATCACTAGCCCAACTAATAACGCAGAAGTTAACGGGATAGTTTCTGTGAGTGCAACAGTAACAGACAGTGGAATTGGTGTGCACAACGTAAGTTTTAGATGGGAAAACACCAGCTCAGGCAATTGGACTCTGCTCAACTGCAGCGGGAGTCTAAGAAGTTTTTCCTGCTCAGCATCATGGGACACTACCAATATTTCAATCGGCATTTATACCATAAGATTTAGAGCATTCGATGGTACATTAAAACAAACTATCAGTGGCGTAACTGTCAAAGTCAAAAGTCCAGCAAACTCAACAACCACAACCATCATAACAGGTTCAACCACCACTCTAGCAACAACAACCACTCAATCAACCACAACATCCACAACATCCACAGCCATATCGCAATATACAAAAATAGAGAAATTCATGAAAAGCAGATGGATGATAGCGGTAATTCTCACTCTAATCGCAGCTATCTTATTCGTTTATTTCTTCTGGCCTAAAAAAGAATCTGCATATCCCGGATACAAACCAAAATAAATCAAGCTGACCTTTAAAAAATAATTAAAAATCTACAGCTTGCAGCCAGTTTTGGTCTGGAACCAGTCGACTGTCTTGATTCCAGGATCAATGTTCCCTCCGACAACAACAGAAGGAACCTGAGAAATCCCAGCGTTTATACATTGCTGCGCGAACTGCCCATCGCAGCTTACAAATAACTTTGGAGAATAGATTTTGCCCAGAATGTTCAACTGATAAACAGTTGCCAACCCACCTTGAGTTGTCTGATTAGATATGCCAAATATCCTCACGCCACTGTCGTACAGGCAATTGACAAAATCTTTCTGCTTCTCCACCTGATTGATAGAGCTCTCAACTAAAATCGTGGAATCAGACATCGACAGCAGCTTTCCATCCTTTGTCACATATCCTTCTTGATAGGAAATAGTTCCCGCAGAATTTATTTTGACCAGGATCTTGTAAACCCCATTCTGCTCATTCAAACTCATGACTTCAGCAGTGCTCCCTGGGAGAAGCAACTCATAAAAAGTTTTTATTTTTTGTTCAACAGATGATTTGAAAAAGTAATATTGGATGCTTGTTGCAAAATAGCCAAGCAACAGCCCTAAAACAAAAACAAGTGTTAGAATTGCAATCTTTTTTTTCATTTATTTGCCTTTAATTACTCTTATGTTGTGAGATATATAAATAAAATATATGGAAATAAAGTTCAGAAGGCCTTTGATCTACACCGCTACAGGATTGCTGACATTGCTCTTAGCCTATTCTCTCCTTCTGGTATTCTTCCCTCACGCAAAAAATTCTAATCCTCCATCTGGCTCAGCAGTTTTGAACAAGTCCCATCTTTCCTGTCCGCAGGACTCTTGCGGAGAATGGGTCTTGGGAAGCTGCGTCGGAAAAAACCAGAGATACAGGGAGAGGGAATGCTACCAGTATCCTGACGGGATTATAAATGAAAATGAATGCGAGGCGAACAAAAAAGTCTACACAGACAAAGGGTCCCAGCCCGACTCGGCCTGCTGACAGCCTAAGCGATAGAGATAACTTAAAAAAAGAACAAATAAGTTTAGAGACAAATGAGAGAGCTTCAACTTTTATCCGCCGCATCTTTGGCATTTCTTTCATTCATTATTTTCAGCTCAGGAGTTTCAGCCTTTGGCTGCACGGTCAGAAGCGGCTCTTGCGGCGGCGGAGAAGTCTGCCTCTTCTCCCTTTACAAATCAGTGAACTCCCATGTCGGCGACTGCAGCGCCTACAACTACAAGGTGTGCTGCGATTTCCTTTCTGCGACAGTGAGGCCTTCCTGCCTCGCAGGCGAGACCGGATTTGTTTCTATGAACATGATCTCAAACTCCCATCTGGAACTCTACGGATACTTCAACTACGGGAATCAGGTGTGTGTGAATGAGAACCTGACTTGCGCCCTGAAGGCCGCCTGCGAAAGCGAGGAAGCCTGCGTGGCCTCTTTCTTCAGGGACTTGAACTCGCATGCGGCGGATTGCTCCTTTTTCAGCAACAAATTGTGCTGCAGAACATCAAAGCCATATTCAATTAAGGGCGTGGCCTTGTATTACGACACCGGCCTGCCGATAAACAGCGGAGTCGTAACAGGGATAGTCAAAGAAACTGGAGAAGTGGGCTACGCCTCCATCTCGCCTGACGGATCGTTTTTGCTGAAGTTCAATTCCACTGCTAATGCCACACAGAACAAGTTCACCTTGAGCCTGATAACAAACAGCTCAGACAACAAGATGGGTTATGTGCAGATTATCGCGGGCGGTGGACAGTACATGGGCAGCGTTCAAAACTGTTCAGTGAAACAATGGCGATTTACAGGAGTTGCAATCGACACTTCAGGCGCTCCGATAAATTCTGGAAATCTGACCGTGAGCGTCCAGGGAGAGTTGCAAACCTACACCAGTTCAACCACGTTCAACAACGGTGTTTTAGACATAACCTTTTCACCCTGCCTGATACCCGGAAACCTCTACACATTCGTCTTCAGAATCGTCAGCGGGGACAAATCTTCCATCATATCTTTGAATCAAATTGCAAAATAAGCCCGAATACCAAACTTAAATTCAAGTTATAATAAATAAATTAAAGTTCTATTGAATTATGGTGAACATATGAATGAACTGGCTATATGGAGCGAAAAGTACCGTCCGCTAAAATTGAGCGAAGTGATCAACCAGAAGCATGTCGTGGAGAGGGTGAAAGCTTTCATCAAGGACAAAAACATCCCTAACATGCTCTTCACAGGCCCTGCCGGGACAGGCAAGACGACTGTTTCTCTGGCAATCGCCCACGAACTGTATGGAAAGGAATGGAGGTTTAATGTTCTGGAGAAGAATGCAAGCGACGAACGTGGTATTGATGTGATCAGAGGGGCGGTAAAAGATTTTGCCAGGACCAAGTCGATCGGAGAAATCCCATACAAGATAATAATACTAGACGAGTCTGATGCTTTGACCCAGGAAGCCCAGCAGGCCTTGAGAAGGACCATGGAAAATTTCACCTCGGTCTCCCGTTTCATACTTATCTGCAACTACAGCAGCAAGATAATCGAACCGATCCAGAGCAGGTGCGCAGTCTTCAGATTCAAGTCCTTGACCGAAGATGACATTAAAAAATTCATAAAAAGGATAGTTGAAGAAGAAAAATTGAAGATAAGCGACGATGCCTATTCTGCAATCATCTATCTTTCTGAAGGAGACTTGAGGAAAGTCGCCAATATACTTCAAGCTTCTGCTGCTCTAGGAGAAAAAATCACAGAGGAAATTGTTTACGATGTTGCCTCTCAGGCCAAACCTGACGATGTGAAAGAGATGCTGCAATTGGCTCTGAAAGGAAATTTTGAAGATGCAAGGAAGAAGCTACAGGACATGCTGCTGAAGCAAGGCTTGTCTGGCGAAGATGTGATAAAGGAGATTCACAGGCAGATTTATTCTTTGGATGTTTCCGAGCAGGCTAAGGTCCAACTGATAGAAAAAACTGGAGAATATGAATTTAGAATAAGTGAAGGCTCTTCTGACTTGATCCAGCTCGAGGCTCTTCTGGCCCAATTTTTATCCTTTTCTAAAAAAGTCTAGTGGTCGAATGCCATTCACCCAAAAGTACAGGCCAAAAAGCTTGAAAGAATTTGTCAATCATAAAGAAGCAGTGGAAACATTTCTGAAATGGGTGAAAGGATGGAAGTCAGGAGCAAAAGCTTTGCTTTTTCACGGGATGCCCGGAACAGGAAAAACATCTCTTCTTCACGCTTGGTCAGGCGAAAGCAATTTCGACTTTATTGAATTGAATGCTTCAGATTGGCGCTCTGCCTCCCAGATCCAAGAAGTCTTGGGCCAGTCGATGAAGCAGTCTTCTCTTTTTAAAAAATCAAAAATATTCCTGATCGATGAGATAGACGGAATCGCCGGAAGGCAAGACATGGGAGGAGTCGGAGCAATAATAAAAATCATAAAAGAGTCAAAATTCCCTGTTGTCCTCACTGCAAACGACCCATGGAACCAGAAGCTGAGATCACTGAGAAACTACTGCACTCTGGTCGAGTTCGGGAAGGTGCATGTGTTCGACATAGAGAGAAGGCTGAAAGAGATATGCGAGACGGAAAAAATAAAATGCGACAAGGATATTCTGAGGCAGATAGCGAAAAGGTCTGAGGGTGACTTGAGATCTGCGATGAGCGATTTGGAAACAGTCTCCCAAGGGAAAAAAGAGATTGGAATATCTGACATGGAATCTTTGGATTTCAGGGAAAGGAGGACAAACATCTTCGAAGTTGTGAGAAACATCTTCAAGGTCCAGACAGGCCTTGCTGCAAAACTTGCAATAAATTCTTCAGACAAGGACCCGGAAGAAATCTTCTGGTGGATCGAGAACAACATCTCAAAGGAATACGAAAAACCTGATGAGATTGCCAAAGCCTATGACGCACTGAGCAAGGCGGACATCTTCAGGAAGAGGATTTCATCAAGGCAGAACTGGAGGTTCAGGGCTTACATGATTGACATGATGACTGCAGGAGTGGCAACTGCAAAAAACGAGGTCTACAGGAAATTCACCCGCTACCAATACCCAAGCAACATCATGGTCCTGGGCAGGACAAAAGGAAAAAGAGCAGCTGCCGGCGAGGTTATTGGCAAATTATCCCAACAACTGCACTGCTCATCAAAAAAGATCAGAAGTGATTACTTACCTTTCTTGAAGATTATTCTTAAAAACAAGAGCATGCGCGACAGCATATCAAAATCATTCAACCTGACAAAAGACGATTTTTCCTCACTGAAATAATCTAAAAACTGATAGGGTTTTGTTGATTACCATCCTTGGGGAAGAAATCTGTATAAAGATTGATCCCCTTGTGATCGGGCTTCCAATGGACAGTTTAGACGTATCGAATATGATTTGCAGGTTTTTACTAGACGCATATCCCTCGACAAAACTTTTGTATTCCTGAATGTTGTATTGCAAGTCATCAGGATTTTTGCTGATATAAATTGTCTCGTTTGCTTTCTCTACGATGTTGTTGAAAATGAAAGGCTCTTCAATTGAGGCAGCATAAGAAGTGTCGATTATCGTGTAAGGCTCCATCCATTTGCTCACAAAATAAATGATGCTGACGATGGCGAATGCAGAAAGGACAAAGAACTGAGCCTTTTTAGATTTTAACAAACTGGGCATGCGGGACACCATTAATAAGAATAATATTTTCCTCTGTTATAAATCCGTTCCTTTTCGCGATTTCAACAATCTTCTTTCCCATCAGATTGCAGATCGTCGCCTTCCTCATCAGCTTCAGGATCATGGTGTCGTCAGCCAGCTTGTCCCCATAAAAATTTTTGCTGACTTTCACCTTCAACTTCTTCGTCCCTATCTCCTTGTCTATCAGTTCCTCATCGCAGATAGCAATCACCAGCTCATTCCTTGCTTGAAAAAGTTTGCACCAAAACATTTCCATCCAAAATAAGTTATAAAGAAATGTAGTTAAATGCTTCGCGCTGGATGCTTCGCTCCGCACGCCTCGCAGACCAGTGAAGAGATCCTGTCCTGCTTCTCGATTTTCGTGTCTGGCTTGCCGCACTCCTTGCAGTAAATAAATTCCTTAACATAATCGTCAAGCTTTCTCTGCAGGGTTTCTCTTGAAAATTTTCCCTGAAAAACTAAAGTGTTGCCTTGGACAGAACCAGAAGTCGCAAGCCCTTTAGACAGATATTTGGCCAGATGGTTTGGCTCCCTCCTCAAAACTGCAAGTATCTCACCGAAATTCTTCAGGACAGTCTTGCTTCCCGAGATTTCGCAAATGATTTTCGGCACCTCAAACCTGTCTTTCCTGTCTATGTTCTTCGGCAGTTTTTCAATCGCCCTGTTCAGCATCTCTTCATATTCCATTTTTCACACCTTTTTCAGCACTCCAGCTCTAGGTTCGTACAGTGTTCCCGAACCAAGCAGCTCGTTTATCCCGTTCTCGATCACATTCTCAGGCAAGTCTGAAAGTTCGAGTATCTTTCCTATCTCCACACCGTTCCCCTGGTCCAAACTATTAATTAATTCAAGTATCTTTGGCTTATAATCTACCTCTTTGGTTATTTTTAAATCTTCCATGACAGCCTGCAGACCCTCTTCATCAATCCCTTTGCTTTTCGCGTATTCAATCGCTTCTTCCTCGCTTGCCTGGTCCATGAGATTCCTGACCTCACTGACAGTTTTCTTCTGTCCAATCAACTCTTTTAAAATCTCCAACTTCCTCAGACTTTCATGGTCTGGCTCAACTTCCCTGACAATCTCACCGTTAACATAAACCTCGTTGTTGTAATTTTTCAGCTTGCCTATGACAAGAACAGTTTTTCCAGGCTCTGCGTTTTTCAGCAGCTCGACATCTTCCTTAAAAACTTTCACTCTGATCGCTTCCGTCCCGTCATCAACAGTCACGCTGGAATAATTCCCGTCTTCGCTCACGAACTTGTCGATCACTGTCCCGATCAAGTTGACCTTGGAAATCTTTTGCCCGAACTTTGTAATCACATAGCCCGCCTTCATCTCCTCTTTGCTTCCGGGAAAAAACTTCCCATTGATCAAATCAACAATCCTCACCTTTTTCGCATTCAATCTTTTCACCTCTTCCATCATCACACCTTTTGCAGCATGCCAGCTCGAGGCTCGAACAGAGTCCCATTTGTCTTCAGCTCGTTCAATATCTTGTCTATGCTGAACTCGTCAATCCCCTGGTCCCTCGCCTTTTTGACTATCTCTTCTTTCGGTATGTTCTTCCCTATGGAAGCAGTCAATTCTTCTATTACATCAATGACGATTCTTATCTTGCTCCTCTGGGCAGAGCTGATGTGGCCTTCGACCCTGTCGATGTCTATCTTTCCGGTCTCAGGCTCGAATCCAAACTGCCTCAGAGAGGCTTTCATGAGGTTGATTGCTCTCACCGCATCCTCCTTCACCACTTTATCCCTCAACTGAACTTTTGCAGCCGCCTCTGCCAGTCTGATTAAAGCTTCGTACTGCCTTAGAGTGATCGGGACAGGAGCCTCTTCCGAAGTCACCCTTTCCCTCAAGCCAACGAAAAATTCTTTTATCAGCTCTCCCGCTTCCCTCAACAATTTCGGATGGCAGTTCTTTCTCGCATAAGCAATATATTTTTTCAAAAAATCTGATGGAATTGCTGGGACTATCTCCTCTTCCCCATAGTGCCTGGCTTTCAAGATATGGTCTGCAACCTTCCTGTCTATATCAGCACCGGGCTTATCCCTCAGGGCAAACTTCAGGTCGAACCTGGAAAGCAAAGTCTCTGGCACATCAATCTGCTCTCTTATCGGCATGTAAGGGTCAAACCTGCCAAGCTTTGGATTCCCTCCGCCCAGTATTGCTGTCTGGGCCGGTAGTGTTGCAACAATATTCGCCTTGGCTATCGATATTGTATTTTGTTCCATCGCCTCGTGCAGAGCTACTTGATCAGTCTTCTCAATCTTCTCAAACTCATCTATAGCAAGCAAGCTTCTGTTGCACATGACAAGAGCTCCAGCCTCAAGGACCCAACCACCTAAAAATTCTTCATCTTTGACTACAGTAGCAGTTAGACCGGCACCAGTCACTCCTTTTCCACTCACATATTTCCCACGAGGGATTAGACCTGAAACAACTTTCATCAAAACGCTCTTGGCAGTACTTGGATCTCCAACCAGCAAAATATGGATGTCTCCCCTGACCCTTGACTTGTCCTTCTGCGTATGAGTTTCTCCGCCAAACAGCTGCAAAGCAATACCTTCCTTTATTTCATCCATCCCGTACAGGCTAGGGCCGATTGATGCAACCAGCTTGTTGTAAATTTCCGGATCAGCTGCCAGCTCAAACATCTTCTTCTGGTCTTCAGATGTGATGTCAAGTTCCTCCCACTCGACTTCCACGTTTTCAATCGAGTTTGCATCCACGTATATGTCCAGCTGCCTTGAATTGGTTCCTTTGATTCTTTTTTGCAGCTGCTTCAGCACGCCAACAATTTTTATCCTGTTTCCGGGATCAGTCTTGCTCTGCATCCTCGGCGAGGTCAGATCTTCCTTGAAAAATATTCTAATGTCACTCGGCCTCTCCCCGCTTGTTATCTCCGGGGCCTCCTCTATCATGACCCATCTCGCATCATAAAGTTTTTGATCAATCTGCTTAAAGGTTTGTCTATTCCCGCAATCGCACTCTATTGGTGGCCTGATAAACCTTTCAGTCTGGATGATTGTTATCTTGTTGCCGCAACCTCCGCACTGAAACACGACTTCTGAAACTTCCGGCCTGACCTCGCTCGCCCTTTTCACAATTCCATCCACGGATATCAGCTTTCCTATGTGTTCTGCTCTTATAATTCTGATTCTTATCTGCTTGTTTTCTGGGAGGTTCACGAATCGGACTTTAAGTTTTGGCTCTCCTGGCAGATCGATTTGCCTTGTCGCATCTTCTGCCAAAGGGAAAACTTCTTCCGGGTTTTCGGCCAAATAATCCGCCAAGTCAGGGTCGAACTTGTCAAGAAGGCTAAAGTCAACTGTGATAAATTTCCTACTTTCACTCATTGCAGAGACTAGTTCGTTATAGTAATATTCTCTCAGAAACTCGGTGAACTTGTCAATTATTTCTTCCTTTTCCATTGTCATACTTGACATTACTTCTATAGAATTCAGTTGTTTTAAACCTTTCTAATAATTTTAAAGTTTCGAAAAAAAGTTGGAATTCCAGATTTTCACTATAGAATAGAAAACTATTTAAGCCGTTTGGGAGTATAGAATATAGGCGAGCTGGCTAAGTAGCTTCGGTCTGCCGTCAAAAGCAGATTGAGGAAGTTCCCTCCATCTCGAAAGAGCCGAAAGGCAGGCTGAGAAGCCTTGCACCAAAATCAGAAACGTAACCGATTGGCTCGTATGATGATGCTTGACTGAAGTTGGGCCAAGTCGGATGAAACGAGTTTGGTGCGCTTGGATGGGATGCAAGTCGAAAACGCTCAGACAAATGCTACACAAACATAAGAGGGGCTAAGGCTAGCACGCCTTTTTATTTTTATGCGTCAAATATTGAGTAGATTGAAATGGTCAGACAGAAAGACAAAGTATACATGCCGATGGGCACTGGTGGACTTCTGAGATTCTCCGAGGAAGAGAAAGAAGTAATCAAAGTAAAGCCGAAGCAGGTTATCGCGATAATCACTGGACTGGTTGTCTTTGAAATCTTGCTGAAGCTTTTCTTCGCTTAAATTTTTTAACTCAATTTAATCATTAATGAATATATGACAGAGATACGTCTAGGGCCTGCTGGGAACTGCATCTCTGCTGAAGACGGGTCAACCATCGGCTCATTGAATCGCTTGGCAGAGTTGAAACTGACCGCCCAGGAAATAGAGTTTGTCAGAAACATTTACCTAAATTCAAAAGGTGCAAAAGAGGTCGGAATTCTTGCAGAAGAACTGAATATAAAATTGTCTATCCATGCTCCATATTTTATCAATCTTAGCTCCATGGACAAAAAAGTCATAGAAGCATCCAAAAAAAGAATATTTGATTCTGTTGTCAGAGCTGATGAAATGAAAGCAGAAATAGTTGTTTTTCACCCTGGCTACTATTCTGGGTTTCCTCCTGAGAAGGCTTTCGAATTAGTGAAAGAAGCATGTGAAGATTTAGTTGATAGAATGAAATCTAAAGGAATAAAAGATGTTTTGCTTGGTCTAGAGACAACAGGAAAGGTAAGTCAGTTTGGGACCTTGGAAGAAAACATTGAAATTTCAAAACAGGTCAAAGGGTGTGTGCCTGCCTTGGATCCAGCTCACTTGTTTGCAAGAGATGGTGGTAAAATTGATTACTCGGAGATGTTTGAAAAAATAAAATCATTAAATTTAAATCACATACACATACATTTTTCTGGAATAAAGTGGAGGCCAGTTAAATTAACTGGTAAAGGTAACGAATGGCATCACATGGAGATAAAAACCGACCAACCTCCTTTCGAGCCTCTGGCAAAAGAGATTTTGAAAAGAAAATTAGATGTGACAATAATCTGTGAATCGCCTATGTTAGAGCAGGACAGCTTAATCATGAAAAAAACTTTTGAGAAGCTTGGGTATGCAGGCAAATAACCATTTGATATAAAAAATTAAATCCTACCGTAAAGGACTTAAACTTAACTATTCTTAGTTGTAGTAATTAATTAAGAGGAAGATAAAGAATATGAGAGAATACAGCGCAGCTGAGATTAATTTCATTAGATCATCTTCAGGTATTCCAAAATTTTTGGAATTTGATGTAGGTGATGATGGTAGTTTAACTTTTTATTCAGGCATCGCATCAAATGTCGTATTGAGAGTGCCTGAAAAATATGTAAATCGTGAAATAAGAAATGAGAAGGAAAGGCTTGCAAATGAAATCATGAATTTGCAAACCAGGAAAAATGTACCAATTTTAAGGGTTCCTATTGATGAATGTAAATATTTAAAAGACGCTTCAACAAAGGAACCAGAAGCATTTCACAGTGCGGTCCTTAGATACAGATCAATTGTAAACTCAGATATATGGGATGATCCACTTGTAAGATTGCAAGGACTCCACAAAGCAATTAGTTCTGTTAGCAATAGTTACACCATTTTATGGCCACTCATACCAAAGGACGCTGTTTCTGTATCACCAAACACTTTAGAAGACCCGGCTATGGGATTGATAGCCATCCCGAATGTTCCTGAATTTGGTGTTCCAGCATTCGGAAAATCAATGAGAGCAGTAAGAGAAAGGCAAATCGGTGTATCTTGGTTATACAGAGATTCCCATGATAAAGAGCTCAATGAGATAGGTGAAGATGTAATTGATTTGGATGAGAGAGCAGCTCTTAGCATCGGTCAAGTTAGGGAATTGATTAGAGAAGAAAATGATAAAAGGCAGAAAGAAGAACTAGGCAATAATGAAGCTTCGACTGAGGAATAGCTCAAGCAAACATATTGGCAGGCGGCTCATTAACTGATGGTTCCTCAATAGGTTGCATTCCAACGTATTGCATTGGGTTAATTTTTACATATTCTTGAGGCGTTAATACAGGAACTGGAAGTTGACAATTAAAACGTATATCAAACAAATATTTTTTTTGGGTTGGAAAAACAGGTAGCGGTTTACCGCCAAACTCGGATAAAAGTATATCTATTGGAATTAATTGATCTCCGTCAACTCCATAAATATCGTCGAATAATATATCATACAGCATGGCTTGGCAACAAAGGGATGATGAACCTCTGTATTCAATATAAGAACCAATCAAATCAGATCTTCTTCTTTCTAGTAAACCTTTAGATGCAATGACATTGCTTAATTTCAAAGTTAACGGATGGCCCTTGAGTAAATCAAAAGGATTTGTTGGTCTTATTTGATCAACAATTAATTTTCTGATTTCAGGATCTTCTAAAAGTATTTCTTGACTTTTTGATCCCGAGTGTCTAAATTCCTCCCTTTTTCTAGCAAGTGTATCAAAGTTTTCTTTTACTCTTGCCTTTATTTCATCAACACTATTTTCATCTTTTCCAAGTAGATGCAGCGTAGGTTGAACCAACTCCATTAAATTAAAAATAAGAGTTTTAACGCCTCTGGTAGGAGAATTGTCGTTATAACTAGGAGAGGTATGATTTTCTGCTAGATGTGTCCCCTTTGCAAAAACTTTAATTGGAGGTAATCCATCTCTATTAAAATCTTCCGTCCTTCTTATTCGATCCTGCTCATAAGTAACTATATAAGAACTTACAGTTGTTATGCCCTGACTTTGCGCTCTATCTAAAGAGCCGTCAATAACTAATTTCAAAGTGATTGGTCCCATTAGATAATCTATTGTGCTTGAGACCACATTTCCCATATGCACTGCCATCGCTCCAATGTTGTAACTCACTAAGCGCCTATCTATCATGTCTGTAATTGAGGAGGCGTATTTTTCTCTTGCAGAAACTGCAGAACTATCAGGGATATAACCAGTAGTTAGTTTTAAACTTTCAGAGCAGTCATCTAAAGTTATATTGTACATGTTCTTAACTTCTTGTTCAGTTGCCCAATTTTTATCATATCTAACTACGGCATCGAACATACTGTCTCTTGACTCAAAAATTTTACTTGCAAAACTTCTGCAACGAATTGCATCTTTTTGAAATTGACGAAATTCTGATCCAGACAGTTCTGAACCTATGCTATTAAGATTTGTCTCCATAATATTCCTTCCATATTAAAGATTTAAATACTTGTTTCGTAAAAAACTCATCAACACTTTAGCTTTAGAATAGACATATGGATTACTTACTTTTAAACTTTTCTTTATTCTCAACCTATTTTACTGACTTGAAAGAAAGGAAAAAATGTAGTCAAGTACGAGGCTTAGAACGTAATGCAAATCTCCGAAGAGATGAACACTGTAGCCGAAGCTACTGAACCAAGCTTCCCCCTTAACTACAATAGGAATTTCGCAAAAACCTCTTATAAGGTTTTCTATGTTCTTTAATAGATTTTTCAGAGTAAATTACCCGATATAGCTCAAATTGCTGGTATCAAAGTTTTCAACTATTGTTATGCTTCTGTCAGTCTCTTGATCTACGGACAATCTTGGGAAAACATATGCCATTCCATATCTTGAGATTAAAGTCGAAGGGTGCTGCTCGCCAAGATGCTTTTTTGAAATGATTTGCGACAAAGCTCCAACATCTTCCTCGCTCATGAATCCCAACGTGTGTAGGTATTCGTGCAATAACACGTGAAAGACATACGCATTGACAAGCTTCTTGTCGTACTGTATGATTGCATTTAGAAGCTTCCTGTTAACCATTATCACGTTGGATGGTACTGCATGGAATGCTCCAATGTGGAGCGGTAGGTCTGTCAAGCCAAGCATCAGTCCATTTCTCCTTCTACCCAGAGATTTGTCTACACACCTTCTCACTATCTCAAACACTTCTGAAAAATCGTTGCAATTGTCCAATCTTTCGGCAAGATTCATTTTTTCGACACCATTTTTAAATTAAGTAAGCACTAACCTATAATGTCAAACTTACTTAAATACTTTACCTTCAGAATTCAGAATCATTTCTTTTTTTCTCCAGAAAACAAAAACATATTATGAAAAAATTCGAGTTTGTCGACATATCCGTTGCTGATGTCGCGTTCATCGCTTACGGCAAAAACCTGAGCGAACTCTTTTCTAATTCTGCCCTGGCGATGTTCGAGGTTATGATCAACACGAAGCAAGTAAAACCAAAAATCGAGAAAAAGATAAAAGTCAAAGGAAATGATTTTCAGTCCATGATGTTCAACTGGCTGAACAAACTTTTAGTTTTCGTCGACTCTGAGAATCTAGTTTTCTCTAAATTCCAAACAAAAATTGATGAAAAGAATTTAACTCTCCAGGCAACATGCAAGGGCGAGAAGATAGACAGCAAAAGGCATGAGACAAGGACAGCCGTCAAGGCCTGCACCTACCATGAGATGAAAATCGAAAAAAGCAAGATTTGGAAAGCCCAAGTGATTCTTGACATCTAGGGTGATAACGTGAAAAGGAAATGCCCAAACTGCGGGAACAAAAGCTTGGAAAAGATCCTAGATGAATGGACTTGCAATGAATGTGAATATCACAGCAAAAGACTGGAGAAACAAGTGAAAAAATCCTTCAGGTAAGTTAATTTTCTTATTTCATTGCATTATCGAATCTTCTACTGGCAACATTCCAATTGATTGCTTTGAAGAACGCTTCTATGTAGTCTGCACGCTTCAACCCATAATCTATCATGAACGCATGCTCGAACACATCCATCACCAGCAATGGCTTGCACCCAGCCAGATGTCCGACATCGTGTTCATTCACCCAGATGTTGAACAGCTTTCCTGATGCTGTGTCATAGTAGAGTACCACCCATCCTACACCGCGCATCGCTCCGACAGCTCTGAAAACTTTTTCCCAGTCTTCGTATGTTTCAAAATTTTCCACAATTTTTTTGAACAATGCAGAGTTTCTGTCTAATTGTGTTTCGCCTTTTGCCATATTCTCAAAATAGAGCTCATGCAGCCTCATTCCATTGAACTCCCATCCCAGCCTTCTCTTCAGTTCTGCAAATTCAGGAGTCCCCATTCTATCTTCCTTCAAGAGCATTCTGACTGCATCAGTTATTTTGTTTGTATTAGTGACATATCCTTGGTACAGGGTGAAATGATTTTTCAGCAGCTGTTCACTGAATCCTTTCATTCCGACCAAATTCTCAAAGGTTTTTGCTTCGAATAACATTTTTTCCTCCTCATTTGATTAGTTCCATAGGCTCTCCGCAGCAAATTAATGAGCCGCCGCCGACTTTCATCACTTTAACTTCATTGCCGCAAACTGTACATCTATACTTTTCACCAACTTTCATTTTCCTACCTCCAGCTTTCAGTAATTTTCGCCGAGCAACTCATAGAATGCTTGAGGATGCTTGCAAGCAGGGCAAATTTTTGGCGCTTCTGTCCCCTCATGGACGTATCCACAATTCCTACACTTCCATCTGACTGCCTTGTCTTTTTTGAATACCTTGTTGCTTTTCACATTCTCCAAAAGCTTTCTGTACCTCTTCTCGTGCTTCTCCTCGACTTCTGCAATTTGCTTGAAAGAATCTGCAATTTCACTGAATCCTTCTTTTTTTGCTACCTTTTCAAAACCTGGATACAATGTTCCCCATTCCATCTTCTCCCCTTCAGCAGCAGCAAGGAGATTTTCAGCAGTCCTCCCTATTTTTCCGGCAGGATAGCTCGCTTCTATTTCAGCATCTCCCCCCTCCATGTGCTTGAAGAAAACTTTCGCATGCTCCTTTTCATTGTCGGCAGTCTCCTCAAAAATTCCAGCAATCTGTTCGAACCCTTCCTTCCTGGCCGCACTCGCAAAATATGTGTACCTGTTTCTTGCCTGGCTCTCTCCGGCAAACGCCTTCAAAAGATTTTTTTCAGTCTCACTTCCTTTCAATTTTTTCATAACTCAACCTCCATTTCAACAACCATTCAACCTTTGACCACTCCCAGTGGTGTCAACCTGACCACACGCTTGCCAATTCCCGCCTCGTCGCTCACCCTTGCGACCTCATCTATCTCCTTATAGACTTCCGGAGCTTCTTCTGCAATCACCTTCCACGAAGCAGCCTTCACTAAAATTCCTCTTTTCTCCAAATCAGCTTTCACCTGCTCCCCCCTCAGGTGTCTCAGAGCTCCTGACCTTGACTGGGTCCTTCCTGCCCCATGTGCAGTGGAATAGAAAGTCTCTTTTGCAGTTTCAGTCCCGACAAGCAGGTAGCTGGCGGTCCCCATGGATCCTGGCAGGATGATTGCCTGCCCGACCTTCTGATGATCCTTCGGAATTTCAGGATTTCCAGGAGGAAAAGCACGAGTTGCTCCCTTCCTGTGCACGTAAACCTTTCTCATCTCCCCGTCAATGTCATGCTCCTCAATTTTTCCTATATTGTGAGCAACATCATAAACAACTTCCAAGCCGATATCCTCAAGTTTCATCCCCAAGACTTTAACGAAACTCTCCCTGATCCAATACATTATCATCGACCTGTTGGTCCAGGCATAATTCGCAGCAGCAGCCATCGCAGCAAAATAATTTTGGCATTCGTCAGTCCCAGCAGGCGCGTACACCAATTCCCTGTCTGGCAATTTACCTATCTCATTCCTGAATTTTGACTCCAAGATTCTAAGGTAATCTGTGCAGACCTGGTGGCCGAATCCCCTGCTTCCTGTGTGTATCATCACCATCACCTGATTTTCCTTTTCAACCCCGAAGACTTTTGCAACTTCCGGCGAAAATATCTTATTTACAGTCTGTATCTCAAGGAAATGATTCCCTGCTCCCAAGGTTCCAAGCTGCGGCGCCCCTCTCTTCCTTGCCTCATTTGAAACTTTTCCAGGGTCAGCTCCCTTGATGCAACCTTTTTCCTCAAGATGCTCCAAATCCTTTTTGGTAGCATATCCCTTATCTACAGACCATTTCCCTCCGCAGGTCAAAACTTCGTCAAGTTCAGAAAAATTTAATTTTATTTTTCCCATCTCGCCAACGCCAGAAGGGACATTTGTGAAAATCGATTCGAGCAATTCCCTCATTTTCGGCCTTACCTGGTCTTCGGTCAAGTTTGTCCTTAGCAATCTCACCCCGCAATTTATGTCGAAACCTATCCCTCCCGGAGACAATCCTCCCTTTTCAAAATCCAGAGCAGCTACTCCGCCAATTGGAAAGCCGTATCCAAAATGCATGTCAGGAAGAGCTATGGAATGCTTGTAGATTCCTGGCAGGAAAGCGATATTTGCCACCTGTTCGATTGCTCCTTCTTCTACCTCTTTCAGCAATTTGTCTGACAAAAATAACCATGAAGGAACTTTCATTCCTGGCTTCGCTTCTTTTGGCAATTCCCATTTGCACGGGCCGATTTTTTTCAATTTTTCTTTCAACACTATCAAAACCACCTTTTACCATTTAACCAAACGTACAGAACCAGTCTGCACGCACCCATTTCTGCTTGATTTACAGTGAGCACGCGCTTACATTAATTGGCTAAGTCTATATTTAAAATTTAACTTGAGCCAGCATCATTTCTTTTTTAATGCCTTTTTGATCTCAGGTACGTCGAACCCAACTATTATTTTTCCGTCGATTTCGATCACAGGGACACCCGACTGCCCTGATTTTTCTATCATCTCGCTTGCTGCTTCCTGGTCGTTTGAGACATCCACTTCCTGGAAGTTGACATTGCTTTTCTTCAAGAATTCCTTAGCCATCCCGCAGTAAGGGCAAGAGTCCGTCGTGTAAATTTTGATTTTCATTCTCTTCACCTAATTAATATCATCTTCTTTTATTTATTTTACCGCCATAAATATTTATTTCATCATTAATAGTGTATATATATAGTGACTATTAATTACCATCATTAATGTCGAAAAACATTTATAAAACATAAGAAAGCAAAATCATTATTAACAGCGTATATCAATATTCACCATTAAAGACGATAATTAATGATGATTCAATGAAAGGCAACGAGAAAGAGATGAGGGAAAAGATCGTAAAGATCTTAGGAGAGCACCCCGAGGGCTTGACAATCCAAGACTTGTCACAGCTGATCAAGGCTCATAGACAGACTATCACAAAATATATTTTTGAACTTACAGGCAGCGGCGCGGTCTTGAGGAGATGGGTAGGACCGGCCAGCCTGCATTATTTGAAGAAATATCTGGAGAAACAAAAAGGAGTGATTTGATGCCGATTAGCACTGCGCCTTACAAGAGAAAATATGCTCACACAAAATCAAGAGGCAGGGAAGGGACGGTAACGTGCGGAATCTGCGGTAGGGAAGTTCCAAGATACAAAACCTTCATCATGAGAAAAGGTTTCAGGATAACCGACCCGCTGATACTGCAGCAAGTGGACAGAAGATACATTCACATGACCCAGCAGATCATGCGTTTGTGCCCCAGCTGTGCGCGCTTCCGCGGAATCGCCCAACCAGGCAAGAGTGTGAGGAAGAAACATATGGGGTTTTGAAGAATGTTTGAAAAGGTAAAAGGTTTGAAGGGACTGCTTTACAGGAAGGTGGTTGAATCCACTGAGAACAAGGAAGAGGTAGCGCTGCCAGGGTTCTCGATAAAGAAAACGAGCATGCTAGTTGAATTTCCCGACACAAAGGATGTCACGAAAGTCAACATAACCTATCCTCTCATGGAACCTTTTACCTACATCAACATAAAATGGAACCCCGAATCAAAGGAGATCCAATATGTTGTCCTCGAGCCGAAACTTTCGAGCGAGGAAAAAGAAACTCTGAAGAAAATTTCCGAGGGTTTGATCGAGTTGGTGGAAGTCGAGCTGACAGCTATGAAGGAATCTTCAAAGGCGATTGAATACTTGAAAAAAAACATCTCGAAGGTCGTCAAAGAGTACAACATAAAGCTGACTCAAAATCAGTACGTGAAAATAATGTACTACATCTACAGGAACTTCATCGGTTTCAACGAGATCGAGGCTTTCCTGCAAGATCCCAACATCGAAGACATAAGCTGTGACGGTGTTGACACGCCGATATACATCATCCACAGAAAGTATGGCTCTCTGAAATCCAATGTCAGCTTTGAAAATTTGGACGACCTGAGAGAGTTTATCATCAAGCTTGCCGAGAGATGCGGAAGGTATGTTAGCTATGCCGAGCCAATTCTTGCAGGGACGATGCCGGACGGCTCCCGTGTTTCAGCTACCTTGGCAGGGGATGTTGCCACTCGAGGTCCCACCTTCACCTTGAGGAAATTCGGTGAGAAACCATTCTCGCCAATAGAACAGATTGAGATAGGAACGACAAACTCGGAAGCTCTGGCTTATTATTGGTATTTGCTCGAACACGGTTCTTCCATGCTGATAGTCGGAGGAGTGGCTACTGGTAAAACTTCCTTCCTGAACAGCTTGTGTATGTTCATCCCGCCTGAGGCAAAAATAGTTTCTATAGAAGACACTCGCGAGCTCAGGATTCCTCACGAACACTGGATACCTGGATTGGCCAGGGTAGGTTTCGGAATACCGATGCCAACAGGAGAGAAATACGGAGAGGTCACCCTTTTCGACCTGCTGAGGGAGAGCTTCAGGCAGAATCCAGACTATGTGATTGTCGGGGAGGTCAGGGGCAAGGAAACTTATGTGATGTTCCAAGGGATGAGCTCAGGCCACCCCTGCATTTCGACCTTCCACGCAGGATCAATCGACAGTGTGGTCAAGAGGTTGACAACGCCTCCAATTGAACTTTCACCAACCCTGCTAGAAAGCTTGAACGTGATAACCATAATGATCCACGCAAGGGAGAAGTCAAAATCTGCGAGAAGGATAAAAGAAATAGTTGAGGTTGATTCGGTTGACCCCAAGACCGAGGAGGTCAAGACAAATACTATCTTCAGGTGGAATCCGGTTACTGATGTATTAGAAAAGGTGGGCGAAAGCACAGTCATGAAAAAGTTGGTTGCCTCAAGAGGCGGGACTTTTGAAGAGGCTAAGCTTGAGGTTGAAAGAAGGAAGAAGATTCTAGACTGGTTCCAGGCAAAAGGGATAAAAGATTTCATCGAGGTCACTGAGATGATAAACCTGTACTACAAGGAGCCGAAAAAGCTTCTTGAGATGATGGGAGAGAGACCAGTGGAATTAAAGGTCCCAGAAAAAATTGAGAAAAGGCCAGAAACCCGCAAGTCAAGAGTCTCAATACTAGACCTCCTAGGATTTAAATTCATAAGTGAAAAATGATGTTAAACTACAAAGGTTTCGCAACTTCCATGTTTGGATGGGTGATAGACAAATATCCAAGCGTGTTCGTTAAAGTGAAGGATAACCTTCCGAAGGCGAACATCAGAATAACTTTCAAATCATACATGAGCATGGCTTTCTTGAGCTCAGTCATCGCTTATCTAGGGAGTTTGATTGCAATGTTCGTGGCTTTGAGCATCGTGAAAATCCCGATGATGATGAGGATCATGTACACGATTTTTGCTCCTCTGACTATTGCAGTAACATGCTTCGTCTTCATCAGCTTTTACCCTTATCAGAAATCTCTAAGCAGGAAAAGGAACATAGAGACCAATCTGCCATTTGTCATGACTCACATGGGAGCAGTTGCAGAGTCTGGAATCCCTCCTTATCTGATATTCAGACTCATCAGCCAGTTCAAGGAATACGGTGAAGTGTCAAAGGAGATGGAAAAAATTGTAAGGAGCGTGGATACTTTTGGTGTTGATCCTTTGACTGCCGTCAGGGAAGTTGCAGAGAGGACCCCTTCTGACAGCCTGAAGCAAGTCCTGCTAGGTTTCGTCACGACTACAGAGTCAGGAGGTAACATAAAAAATTTCCTGAAGAGCGCCGGGACACAGGCACTTTTCGAGTGGAGGATGAAAAGAGAGAAATTTCTGCAGCAGCTCGAGACTTACGCAGAGTTCTACACTGGCTTGCTGATAGCTGCCCCTCTTTTCATAATAGCTCTTTTTGCGGTGATGAACATGATCCAGCCCACCATGGGTGGTTACGGGATACTCGACTTGATGAAGCTGAGCATATATGTGATAGTCCCGGTTTTGAACGGCGGCTTCCTGCTGTTCCTGAAAGGTGTCGAGGTTGAGATGTAAAATGTCAAATCAAAAAGTTGGTAAGAGGTTGGTGCAGTGAAGCCAATCCGCATAAAAAAAACTTATCTGCTGCTGATTTTAAGCAGCAGCCTGACCGGCGTCATGATGCTGATCAATTTCCTCTACCTGAGGTCTGTGCCAGCTCTTTTTTCTTCCATCAGCATCATCTCCATGTTCCTTTTCATGCTGCCGATAGTCATGGTAAAATACATGGAGTACAGCAGGGTGAAGACGATAGAGGAGATGTTCCCAGTTTTTCTTAGAGATTTCGTAGAGTCCATCAGGGGCGGGATGACAGTTCCCCGTGCCCTGAAATCTGTTTCGAAAAATGATTACAAGACTCTGTCACCTTTCATAAAAAAGATGTCTGCTCAGATGGATTGGGGGATTCCGGCCGACAAGGTTTTCCTGAAGTTCTCGAAAGAGTCAAAGTCGAAACTGATCGGAAGGATTATTTCATCAGTGGTCGAGAGCCACAGGTTTGGTGGCAACCTTTCAGACACATTCGAAGCCCTGAGCAATACCAGCTTGGAAGTGGAGAAGCTGAGGGCAGAGAGGAGGCTTTTCCTGAACTCGCAGATGATGACTGGCTACATAGTCTTCTTCGTTTTCCTTAGCGTGATAATAGGTCTGGAAAGATTCCTGATCCCAAGCCTGGCCCAGGTCAACCCAGGAGGAATCGGGATGAGCACCTTGGGGACACCTAATGAAAGCCTGGTGACAGAATACAAAACTGTTTTTAGAAATCTGATCCTCATTCAAGGGTTGTTCGCCGGATTGGCTGTAGGGAAGATGGCCGAGGGATCCACGATCAGCGGCTTGAAGCACAGCATGTTCATGATGTTCGTTGGCATAGTTGTCTACATGGTAGCTTCGATGATTTAAAGAATCAGCTTGAAACGTCGCCGCTGTTCACTTGGTCATAAACATCCGAGCAGTTTGTATAAATTTTGATTATGTCATAGTTGCTGGTAGTGGTTATGTTAAAGGTGGTCGTCTCCCTTGGGGTTAGGGAGGCATTTGCTACCGAGCAGCTAACAGTAGTAGTCCCTGTTGAGCAGAGCTTTACGTTTTGAATCGTCTTGTTTGTAAAAATTATCTGGATGGTCAATCCACCCAAGCTGACAGTCCTCGTGTTGTCTATGTTCCCGCTCAGGTAGCCGCCAGAGAATTTCAGGGAGTTTAGAGAGATTCCCCCATATGAGCATGTGAGTTGGGTGTCAGACTGTTCCTTGACATTTTGAGTGAACAGGTTGGTGAATGATGTCAGCCACCCGCTCAGAATTCCGGCGACGGCGACAGTGAAAGCTATCAATAGAACTGTCGCGATAATAGCAGAAATCCCTTTTTTCATGTCTAGCCTCTTGAGCATGAACTTGATTTTGATATCTCAGAGCATTGCGTCCTTACCGTCAAACTCGAAAAATCATCCATGTTATCAATCGAAAATGACTTGAACTGGTTGGCTGTCAGGGTTTCGTTCAGGGAAATCGGTGAGGAGACCGTTGAATTCGAATAAAAGATGAAGATGTTCAGGTTCTTCAGCGCCACGTCCCTTGTGTTTTCCAGGATCATCGTCAGCTTTCTGCTGCTTGAGTTGTAATTGCAGGAATAAATCTTGAAACCAGCATAGTTGCATTCGCTTGTCACGCTCTGGTTCTCGAATGTGTCGGTCTGCTTGCTGACGAAGCTGGATGCCCAGTAGGCCAATATACCTGCTATGGACATCGTCGCTGCTATCAGGAGCACCGATGCAACGAGCGGAGAAATCCCTTTTCTCATGTTATCTTCAATTCTAATTCTATTTTTGGGTAATAAATATATTACCTAAGGTAAGTTTTATTGCTGGAACTTCAATATTAATTTAATGAGAAGAAAAGGCCAAGCCAACCTCGTCCAGTACGTGCTGACCATACTGTTCAGTGTCATCGTGCTGGTCAGCGTCAGTTCTCTTTTCTATTCATTTTACATGAATTCCATCAAGGCCGACATCAGGGAATCTCTCAACCAGCTTGCGGTCCAGACTTCAGACTCTATAATCACGATTCACAACGACGCCAAGAATACTAATTATTCGCCAAGCAACTACACCAGCATAATGATAAAGGAGGTCGATATGAACTACCCTTCCTCGGTTTCGAACAGGAATTACGAAATATCTTTAGTGGCTTCAAGCCAGCTCTGGCTGTCCATCAATGCTGTCACCATCGGCGGAAAAAACGTGACGGCAATACCCAAAACTTCTGGGGCGAAGGTTGTCGCAATGACCACTCAAGACCCGAAGATAACTGTTGAGTATGACGTACCGAATGTCGACGTGGGAGTGATTGGAACTTGCAAGAATGGGGTAAATCCCACGCTGAAATATTACCGGTACAACATCAACGGCACCAATTATGATTTGATTGTTTTGAGCGAGGCCGGAATTCTGGCTCAAATCACAGGCGTGAGATAGATGTCTGATGTAGATTTTGCAGTCGCCGTAGGCACGTTCTTCGCCTTCATCTCAGTCATCATCATCTACCTTACCAGCTACATGAGCAGCTACATTGGCCTGACATCCACTTCAGAACTCAGGACAGTCGCCTACGATTATTTCAATGGGTTGTTTACAGGAAAGGGGATACCGTCCAATTGGGAGCAGTACACTTTCACCCCTGTCAAGATAGGCCTGACTACAGACCTTTACAGGATTCCCATTGTCGTGACTGAGACCAACGGGACATACAGGAACAACATAGCGATAAACGTGTCGATCAGTTTTGATTCGTCCTGCCAGAACAGGACTTGGAACAACAGCATTAGGATTTACAATGAGAGCAATTACCAGTTCACTGGCACACTTTACAACCAGAGCTTCTGCATCTCCCAGTATCTCAACAGTTCTGATGTCGTTTTTAGTTTGTCCCTCAACCCTTTGGATGCAAAAAAGTTCTTCATATATTATTCGCCCGAACAGAAGATAGTTCCCTCGAATTATACGATTGAATTTCCTTCGAATGCGAATTACACGGCGGTTGCCTATCCTGAGGAAAAGTTCACCGCAATCTCTGTCTCGAAGATGAACGCGCTCAGGAATAGAACATACGATGAGGTTTCAAGGACTCTTGGCCAGATTTACCAGTTCAATGTGGAGGTGAGCTCGTGAAGGGACTGCTGAAAAGCCTTGAGGCAATAGTTTCCATCCTAATTATTTTTGTGATATTTGTCGTATTTTTCGGATCGAATGAGATTTTGCCCGAGTTTGAAACCATCAACTGGCAGATGAAAGGCTTCAATGCTCTCAAAAGCCTGGACCAGAGCAATGATCTAAGGCAATATGTGTTAGCCAACAGCACTGGTGTGATAGAAAACAAGCTGCTGCCGTTTGTCCCGCCAGAGGTGAACATCAAGGTTGTCGTTTGCCAGACCTTTTGCGAGAAGCCGGGCGTGGAGTCAGAAAAAATCATCTCAATCAACTATCTGATTGCAGGTGATGTGAACGATTACAGGCCGAGGCAGGTTGTACTTTACATGTGGTAGCATGAAAGGACAGATGTTTTTGATATTGAGCATAGTAATTGTTGTTCTACTGGTCATGCTAAAGTCTGGATTGAATCTGACCAAGATCATGCAGAATCAGCAGTACATGCAATCCGGTCTTGAGAGGATGGAGTTCCAGAACATCAAAAGCGAGATGGAAAAGACAATTCAGATTTGTTATGGCCAGGGAAATATGTCGGATTGCCTGGATGATTTTTTCAAGTTTTCCAGAGAATCTTCAAAGGCAAGGGCGGTTGATTTGAGTGGTTATATTGTCGAGTCTTCTTACTCTTACCCGGAAACAAGTAACCAGCTGAACGTGAGCGTCTTTAACGGGTTCGGTACTGAGATGAATACTTTGAACTTGACATTGAACAGTTCGAGCCAGATTTTCAGATCAATCCAAGACGTCTCCTCCATATCCACGACATTCTCTGTCAGTACAGGTTCAAGCTACATCCTCACAGTTTTTTACAACACATCTTACGAGAACAAGACTGACACTGTGAATATTCCCGTGTCGAGCGGCAAGGGGAAGTTCATCACTTTCTTTGACTTGAAGATGGTCAGCAACAGAGTGGAATACAGGGACCAGTTAACTGACACTGTCAATTTGCTATAGTCACCACCTGAAGTGGTAGGAATTCTTAATATATTTCCCTTATTCTTCTATTCTGAATGAGTGTAAGAAACAGAGTGAGAAGATATGGGCTGAAAAGCCAGAGACTGATCTCTCAAGTGAGGGCTGTGAAACTTCTGAAATCTCTTGGGTATGTATTGAACGAGCAGAACAAGAACTGCCTGTATCTGACAAAGGAATCGATGAAGCACTGGTTGACAAAGGCTGCGATATTTAAAATCCTTAGAGACAGAGGGAGAACTGTGGGAACCGAGATTGAACTCAACGAGGGAATAGTTGATGTCATAGACGTCGATAATTTTATTGTTTATGAGATTGAAAAGAAGTTGACTGAAAGGAAAAAGAGAGAAAAGGCCAGCCGATTGAAGGATGCAAAGGATGTTTTCATAATTGACTTGAAAGAGGTGCCTGATGATTTTGAGAAAGCTGAGATTTACTTGAGAGAAAAGGTGGTATGAAAGATTTGAAGTATCTGCTACTTTAATTTAATATTAATATAATCATATTATTAAATAGATAAAATGGTTAAATGCAGGGTGTGCGGTCACAAATGGGAGCCTAGAGCAAAAGAACCTGTGGCTTGCCCTAAATGCAAGAGATATGACTGGAAGGAACGAATAAAGATTAAAACCTTGATTCTTGTGCTTTTAATTTTCTTCAGTGTTTTTCTAATTCAGAATGTGAATGCGCATCCGCCCAGCTACTCCTTAAACTCGGTCAACTCGACTCTTGGCGGGACTGACATAAAGCATTCTCTGTATTGGAATGACACTGTTGGATTGTCTGGTTATATCTTCAGTTTTGACAACTGCACAGGAACTCTGGTAAATGGGACATGGGTCTCTATGACTGGAACTGGGAACTGGACCAATGCCACTAAAAGAGTGAGCTCAGCTCCCAGCTGTGCTGTAAGATGGTGCGCCTACGCCAATGACACTTCAAACAACTGGAACGGGACTTCTTGTGCAAGCCCATTCAGCTATGCCACTTCAAGTTTTCTCATCATAAGTAAAAACACAACCGCAGCAAAGCGTGGAGATTTCATGAACATAACAATAAGTTCCTCTTTGCCGCCAACTGCAAACATTACAAAACCCAATGGAACTGTGAGTTTGCTAACAGCTCCAGTTCCAAAAGGAAACGATGTATATGAAACCAATTACACTTTTCTAAGTACAGACCCTTCAGGAAGCTACATGATCGGTTCAGGCAACACAATTAATTCCACCACTGCAAACGTAACAATGAACTCTACGATTTCAGTTACACTAGAATCCGACAAGATGTCTGCAGCTAGAAAGATTTCCACTCGATCCTCAAACTACATCTTTGTATACGGGACAGCAACTTATGCAGATGGTTCGGCTTGCTCGGGCTGCTCATCCTCTTTCACTTACGACAATAATCTGGCTGGAAGCAACACGACCAATTCAGCAGGCAGCTACAATTTCACTTTTAGCATTTCATCTGATGGCAACTATAGTTTTAGAGTACAGGCTACGGACAACTACGGCAACACCGGCAGCAACGCAACGGCAATGTCGATAAAAACCCGGCCAGAGTATGTGAAGTTCAGGTTTAGTTATGCTCTTGGGACTACAGAAACAAACGATGCCTACAAGATTGGAACTGCCGGCAACATTTCAGGTCTGATTGGCAGCGGGAATATATCAATTCTCCAGTATTCTTCAAACCTGACTCACGGGTATGTCTGCACCTATGACAATACAGAATATTCAAACGGTCTTTCAATCAGTTTGATTCATTCCTATAAAGGAAGCTATTTGGATTATGTAAACTTCTCCGCGTCATCTTCAGATACAAACTACACCCTCGAACTGAGAAACAAGATCGACGGCAGCAACTTGATTCTTGTTTATACGAAGGGGACATGCGACAACATAGACAGCAAGATGTATCTGGTGGAGAAGCAGAGCATCCCGAGCACTTCCTTCTCGACCTTCAGCTACGGAGGTCCTATCCAATATCCTTACGAGATAAGGACAGACTATGACAGGATACAGATAAATGGAAGTGAAAGATGGAGTAGCGGCAGCTTCAAACTCTGCATACAGAAGGTCGGAGTCAGTTCTGCAAACAAACCAGTCGTGGGTGTGGGAATATGTTGAAAAGAAAAGCTATCAGCACTTTGATATCAACTGCATTTATCGTATTGCTGACAGTAATGGCAATGGCATTGACTCTTACAATCGGGATGCCGGCAATAAACAAAGCTAAGGAAGCATCTGTGATAAACGAAGCGCTTCAGAACATGAAAGTTATAGACAATACAATCAGAGAGGTTGCTTCTGAAGGAAGCGGCAGCCTGAGGTCTCCCCAGCTAAAAGTTTCTGGGGGAGAATACAGAGTGAGCCAGAAAACCAACAGCATCGATTTCACTTACACGATCAAATATGGGATGTTCGAGCCTGGGACTTTTGTAAAAGATGGAAATCTGCTGCTGATGTCTGGCGTGAACGCTAAAGCTTCCACTTATGATTTGAACAATGACGGATCTAATGAACTTGTTCTTGAGAACGAGATTCTGAGGGTCGGACTGCTGAGCAGCGGAACGTCTTCAAGCTATGCCCAAATAAACACCAGCGGAATTGTCAAGATGCTCAGCATAAAAGAGAGCGGGACCAATGTCACCTTGACTGACAGCTCAGTTGTTCTCGACGATTATTCAGGCAGCAGCAGTGGGACCGGCTACACCGAGCTGGTGCTTCCGGGTGATCGCCTCTCAAAGGCAGAAGCAGTCGCCCACATGAACACCACGACAATGAGCTACGACATCGTGTACACTTTGCAGTCCGGGGCAGACTTCCTGATGGTGAAGATACAGAACGCCTACTACAAGTGAAAGACAAAACCTAAAATCAAAGAGTGATTATGTCCAGCAAGAAATATCTGCACAGGGGATTGAAAAATCCTCTAGTGAACCAAATTCTGCCGAGGTATGTGAAGGTCGCCAAAGGTCAAGGTTGGGCAAATTTTCAGATAGCAAAAAGGATTCTGGTCGATTTTGACAAGAGCCTGACAACGTCTCAGCTGTGGAAAGAGCACGAGAAGCTGATGAAAACTTTTCATGAGACCAAAGCAGTGGTCGACAAAAAAAAGCTGAAAATTGAGGAATTGGAGATTCCAAGGTTCTCCCTGCTTGACTTGAAAATACTCTTGGTGAAGGAAATGATGAAGAGTTGCAACCTGTGCGAGAGGAAATGCGAGGTTAACAGGTTTGAGAACCAGCTTGGCGCGTGTAAAGTCGGCAGCAAGTGCACGATATCCTCTGAATTCTTGCACACCGGTGAAGAATTTTTCATCAGCCCGTCCCATACAATATTTTTCAGCGGCTGCTCTTTCAATTGCCAGTACTGCCAGAATTTTACAATAAGCCAGTGGTATGAAGATGGAATCCAAACTTATCCAATAACTCTTGCAAGAGCCATAGACGAAAGAAGAAGAGAAGGCAGCTTGAATGTCAACTTTGTCGGGGGAGAGCCAACCCCGCAGCTTTTGTGGGTCCTGGAAACCCTGAAACATTGCAAAGAAAATCTTCCAGTTCTGTGGAACAGCAACATGTTCATGTCTCAAAGAACGATGAAAGTCCTGGACGGGATGGTTGACATGTATCTGGCTGACTTCAAGTACGGGAATGACCAATGCGCTTTGAGGCTCTCAAAGGTTAAGAATTTCTTTGAAGTCTGCTCCAGGAATCATCTGCTGGCATCCAAACAGGCCGAATTGACCATCCGGCACCTGATCATCCCAAATCATGTCGAGTGCTGCACGAAACCGATACTGGAATGGATTTCAAAAAATCTTCAGCAAAACTCTTTGGTGAACATCATGAATCAGTTCAAGCCAGATTTCCACGCAAAGGAAAACCCGGAGATAGGCAGAATAGTTGAAGAAGATGAATTCAGGCAAGCAGTTGAACTAGCCAAAAAATTGAAACTAAATTTCATAACTTGATTTTTAAAAAGATTTAACATCATGAAACCAAATATTTTAAGATGAAAATAAAACAAAGAAATTTATTTCTCAGCTACAGGTCACTATCAATAATTTTATTGCTAGTTGTAATCGGCCTTTTGGCTTACATTCTTTTTCCTCAACAAATAAACCAGAATTTAGCATATCTGGTATTACCTGACCTTTCAACCAAAGGATATACTGAAGTCGCGTTGGAAGTAGACACGGACACAGGGACAATCAAGCTGGGCGGAGGCTGCTACCAGTTATCGGCGACAGTTGAAAGAAGCCAGGCAGAATCAATCCAGAATGGGATAGATGGTGTTGTTGGGCCGAGGCCAAATTCCCATGACCTGTTCAATGACATGTTAAAAGTTTTGGAAATAAAAATTTTGATGATCAAGATCACCGAACTCAATGATGGCGCGTACCAATCCAACATGATAATGAGGCATGACAACACCTTCATGAACCTTGAGGCAAGGCCGAGCGATGCAATTGCTATAGCCGCAAGAACCGATTACATCGTCCCCATGTACGTGAATGAGACTCTTCTAAAAGAAATGGGAGAAAAAATCTGCTAGTTATTTCTTCAAGGCTCTGCAAAAGTCTTCCTTGAAATTTCTTGCCTGTTCGGCTACTCTTGTTGCGGCTTTCTCAAGAGCGGCTCTGGGACTACCTCTGCTGACTTTTAAAAACACTTTCGGCTGGGAGAGATAAGGATGCTCTTTTATGTTTGCTGCCTCGCTGATGCTGCTGTCGTTCCAAAGCTCAGCCCTTAAAAGACTTGTAAATCCGACACTCTCGTTAGGAATCTCCAAAACCAGTTTTTTTTCGTCTTCGCTCACGACTTTTATTTCCATCTCTTCACCTTATCTTATCATTTGCATCTTTGGCTTAAATATCTTCAGCATTCAGCATCGGCAGCCTGTATTTAGGAAGGTCGTCAATTCCTATTCTGGGGCATCCGAAGTTTATCAAAAAGTCCAGTTTCAAACCTTCCATCTTCTCTGGAGCAATCTCGTCAAAAGCCAAAACATAGACTTCTTTCCCCATTTTCTCCAGTTTTCTTTTCAGGTCAAAGAAATTTGGCTTGAACTGGCCTTGCTTCCAGCTAACCAGCAGGCCAACTCTCTTCACGTCTTTGAGTCTATCCTTATTCCACACAATGATCTTTTGGGTTTTTCTCTTGAATTCATCCAAGCTTCTGATCTCTCTTTTTTCCAAATCCAAAACAAAAACAGGCTTTTCGGTCATCAAAACTATTCCTGCGGCGTAAAAGTCTCCTGCTGATATGCAGAGGAAGCAATCGACTTTGTTCTCAATCTTCTTGGCTGCGTCCAAGTTACAGCCAAGGACTTGTCCAGGATGTTGCAAAGACTTGTAGGCAAACGCCTTCTTTCCATTTTTCTCAAGGAAATATTTTATATCAGGTATCGTTTTAACAAACTGAATGCTTGTCACAAGGCCGATTTTTTTATAATCCTTTAACTTATCAAGCTCCTTCTCCAGAGTGCGAATTGCATCTTCATCGATGAAATATTCCCAGTAAACCACTGGGAACTTGGTGTCAAGAAATCTCTCATGCCCTATGTGCAGGATTACATCACACCCCAGGGCCTTTGCATCATTCTCTCTCACGTCGCATGCGCCAAAACATCTCTCCATGCAGGTCACCACTTCAAACCCGCTCTTTTCCAGCTGCTTTACAATGCCCTGAATCCTCAGCATCAACCCGTCTGGGAACTGGAGAAAAATCCTTTTTGCCTTCATTTTTTTCAATTTTTCTATCGCTTCTTCCATTTAATCGCTGCTTCAATTTCTATAAGGAATTCGATGATAATTTATCTGATTTTTTTCTTAAGATTTTCCCTGCACTTTTTGCAGAGCATTAAAAATTTCACCTTGAACACTTTCCCAACAGTCCTGACAGATTTTCCGCACATGTCGCAGATCTTCTTCATAATTTAAATTAAGTTTGCTTATTTAAAACCCTCGACAAAATATTAACTTATGGGAAAAGTTTCTAAAGATGTGAAAGAAAAGGGAGCCCTGCTTCTAAGAGAAGGCAAGGTAAAAAAGGAAATTGAAACAGACAAAAGGATTCATTTCAAGGTCCAGGGAGAGACTGAAGAACACTCCGTAATATTCGACAAGGCCAAGGGAGAATTGATTTGCGACTGCAAGTGGAGTTCCTTAAAAAAAGGCGTTTGCAGCCATGCTTATTGCGTGATGTTGCTTTTGGGAAAGAACGGGGAATAAACCAACTACAGGTTGTGCAGGAATATCCAGGCAACCAGCCATATCAAGAAAAATGTCGGAAAAGTGTTGTAAAAGATCCATTTCTTCTTCTTGTCTTTGACGAATTTCATGAAAGGAGCTTGCGCTGCCAGATAGACCACAAACGGCGTTATAAGTGCAAAAGCAAGATTGCCAAGTGTTTTATTGAAATAATTGGAAGCGAAACCTGTCAAGATTCCAAGCGCCAAAAAAACAAAAAGGATCGTTCTTTCAATTTTCACTTTTCTCCCTCTTTACATTTTTCTTTTTTGCTAAAGAAATCCTTTACTCTTCTCTGCCAGGACTTCTCCTGCAGCATCTGGGTCGTGACCCATGATCTTCTGACATACGGCGGCAGCTCTTTCCTCTCCTTGATCAATTTTTCTACAAACTGTATGGTTCTGGCGTCATGACTGTAACCTACACCAAAATCTGTTCCTTCCTTCCTCTTGATCTCGTCAATTGCCTTGTCCCTTTCGACTTTTGCGACGATGGAAGCAGCTCCGACAATAGGATAAGTCTCGTCCGAATAGTTCTCAACCACCAGTTCAGCATTTTTGTTCTGCAGGTGCTTCATGATCATTTGCTTGAACCTCTCAGAATTGGACTCGAGTGAATCTACATGTGTCCTGTCCGCACCGCACATGTCGATTATCTCGGCCATCTTCATTGCCTCTATCTTGTCAAGGTTTATCCCCCGAGCCCTGTAGCTGTCAATCTTGCATGCAGGCACTCTCAAAATAATCATGGTCTTTGCCATTTCCTCTATCTTCGGAGCGAGCAATTCTCTTTTTTTCGGCGAAAGTTTTTTAGAATCTTTGACGCCAATCTTCACGAATTTTTTTTCGTCTTTTTTGTCAATTACAACTCCGGCAATCACCATTGGTCCGATGAGTGCCCCCCTTCCGGCCTCGTCAATCCCGCAGACTAAAATCTTTTATCACCTTTTTTGACAACTTCCATTCTTCTATTTATATCTTCCAATGGTTTATACCCATTTTAAAAATTAAAATATCCTCGGCAAAGTCCCAAAGCAGATGAGATGCGATTCCCAAGGAAAAAACCCCAAAGATGAAATACTGAGGGTAGAAAACAAGGGAAGAGCAGATTAAAAATGTAGGCATGACAACAAAATTGTGAAGGAGATATTTTCTAGGCTTTCCAAGCTCTTTCACATTCCTAAGATAGAGATATCCTCTGATTCCTCTTTTAAGCCAAAGCGGCAAGTGATCCAAATCTACAAAAGCAGTTCCCAGAAGAAGGACAAAAAAATTGAGAGCATTTAGCTGAAAGGCATAAAAAATCGCCAGAATTATCATAAGATGAACAGCTATGTGGAATAAAGGATATTTGTTCGACATATAATAGATTATGAATCTTGAACAGATAAGAAAATATATTCTCTCAGGCAAACCCATAGAGGAGATAGTTGAGAAATTCGACTGGCAGGAGTTCGAGCAGCTGGTTGCGAAAATCCATGAAGACAACAATTTTCTTGTGAAGCAAAATTTCAGGTTCAAGACGAGCAGGAGATTTGAGATCGATGTTGTCGCTGTAAAAAACAATTTCATCTTGTGTGCTGACTGCAAAGAATGGTCCAGAGGGAGATACAAAAGATCTGGGCTTGTCGGTGCGGTAAAAAAACAGGAGGAGAGAGTCAAGCAACTTGGAAATTTTTTGAAAGCAAATCTTCTAGCAAGGAAATCCCTCAAGCTAGGTTCAAACTATAAAATTTATCCTTCAATCGTGACATGGCTGCAGGAGGATTTGATTAAAGAGAATGAAACATTTGTGATACCTGTATGGAAGCTGAACTCGTTCTTGGTTGATGTATATAGTTATATGTAAAAATTGAAATTAAAATTATGGCGATGCTCAAGGAAGAAAGAATTTTCCCAGTTGTGACATTCTTCTTGGCATTCACGACTCTAGTGATTTTTTTGCTGACTTTCAAGAACCTGACTTATTTTGAAAATTTGTATGGGTTCAGAATTCTACCTTTCCCAGCAGCCACCGACACTTCTTCTCTGGTTCAATTACTTCTCTCAGTCCTTCATTTCTTTGTCACGCTGATAACCTACACGTTCCTTCATGCCGATTTAATCCACCTGACGGGAAACATGGTGGTTCTGATCATCGTCGGCTTGGCGGTAGAAGAAAAACTGGGAAGAGGACTTTTTCTTTCCACATATATCTTTTCTGGGAACATCGCGGCGATATTTGACATAATTGGGAGGGTGAGCTTGGGAATTTCCTTCGATATCCCTTTCATAGGGTCTTCTGGAGCCATATTTGGTTTGATGGCAGTCGCTGGATTGGTGAAACCGATGGAAAAAATTCCTACTATGCTGGTTCTACTGACTTTCCTGCCTCTTGCTTATTTGATACCTGATTTGGGTGTCTTTTCTGACACTGTCACACTTTCAGTAATTTTAGTATTCACGATTGTTCTGATAATTGTTGCTATTCAGATGTTCCCTTCCTACATTCCTTTGGCAGTCGCGATAGTAATTTACCTTTCGAGCTGGTTAATCAGCTTTCTGATAAAATATCCCTTGACGGTTTCAAACATCGGCCACCTTGGCGGGATGGCAGGAGGAATTATTTCTTTCTTCCTCTTTGCAAAAAAGAAGACCGTTTAAATGCCTTTCGAAAAAGATAAAATATCTATTTAAATGTCTTACTGATTAAATATTACAATAGGTAATCTGATGGTCGATTTCAAGGTCAAGGTTGAAAACATTGTTGCTTCTGCTACTTTTAATGTCGAGGTGCCTTTAGAAAAGATTGTCTCGAAGCTTGAAGGGATGGAGTACGAGCCTGAGCAATTCCCTGGATTGGTTTACAGGATAGCCAAGCCTAAGGCTGCTGCTTTGATTTTTGGCTCTGGGAAGATTATCTGTACTGGTGCAAGAAGTTTGGATGATGTTCACACAGTTTTCAAGAAAGTCGTTGGGATAGTTCAGAGTGTTGGGACGAAGGTCCCCAGAGGTTACAAAGTCCAGGTTGAGAACATTGTAGCATCTGCAAGGCTGGACGCAGGTCTTAATCTTGACACTATAGCTTTCAATCTGGAGAACTCAGAGTACGAGCCTGAGCAATTTCCAGGCCTTGTTTATAGGATGACCGACCCGAAGGTAGCATTTCTGCTGTTCGGCTCTGGGAAGATCGTCTGTACAGGGGCTAGAAACATAGAAGACGTGAACATTGCGATAAAAAAGGTTTCAAAAAAGTTGAGACAGATAAAAGCTTTGGTCAAAGAGAAAAAGTAGAACAGGTCATTCGCAGGTTCAAATCCCACCTCTCACATGAAATTCTGAAAGCTTTTTCGAATCTCTTTTTCAATCTTTTCACTTTTGACTGCCTTAAGGCAATAAATTATTTCTTTTGTTGATAAAAGTATTGATATCGTTCTCTGCGGTTTTACCGTATCACTAAATCGATAAAAAATTTATTCTTTCCCGCCGAAGTCATCAGACATCAGGTTGAAGTCAGAGTCAGATTTTAAGCTTCCTCGCTCTTTCAATATCTCTCTGGCCAAAAGCCAGAACAAGACAGCTAGAGATTTTTTACCCTTGTTGTTCGCAGGAATTATAAGGTCAATGTTCCTTGTCTCGTTGAAAGTGTCGCACACTCCGATGATTGGCACTCTTGCTTTGACAGCTTCCTTCAGAGCCTGGTAATCTACCAACGGATCAGTTATCAAAATGACATCAGCCTCAAAATATTTTTTGTACTGAGGGTTTGTCAAAGTGCCTGGCATGAATCTTCCTATTATGACATTAGCGTCAACTACCTCTCCAAACTTTTTCACGGCGTCATGAACAACAGCTTTCCTGCCGACAACCATTATTTTTTTGCTTCTGGCAAGGAACTTCGATGCAGTCTTTATCCTCTCGTCAATTTTACCCAGATTGAGGACAGCCAACCCGTCATCCCTTATCTTGTAGATGAATTCCTTCATGTCGGCTACCCTCTGCTTCATGCCTATATGAATTCCTGAGGCAAGATAGTCCTGTCGAGAAATCAAAAGTTTTGTCGGCATTTTTTAACCTATGTAACTGAGCTTTTCCTTGTCTGTTTTTTCTGGCGACTGTCTCATCAACTGGCCCAGGGCCTTTCTCTGCACATCTTCAACTTTCTTGATGAATTCTTCCATCTCTTTGACCTTCTTTTCTATCTTGCTTATGTCAATCTTCACGTTCAAAATTTTTATCAGAACCTTCAGAAGCTCTTCAGCACTCTTAGGGTCCGGGATTATCGGAAAGCCAACAGTCTCACCCAACAGGCAAATGCCTTTCATGCCTCTTGCTTTTCCCAAGCCCAATAGCAGGCCCGACGCGCCAACAATCGTCCCCACTTTTGCTCCTGCCTCAAAATCTATCCCATATTTTTTATATTTTTCAACCAGTTCTGGGTCGCTGACAGCCCCTATCACCTTTGGTTTTTCTATTGATTCCCCCACGCTCAGGCCAGCCAGCGTCAGCATATCTTTAACTCCTAGTTTACTGACAAAGTCCAGAACAGTTTCAACAATCTCATAGTGCCCCTCTGGGTCTATGCTCTGAGAATCTCCGATCAAAATTATCAAATCTCTTTGGCCGCTCTGCTTGGCTTTCCAGTAGTAGAATTCGTTTTTCAGGACGTGGACTGCTGAACTCTGGTGCAGCATCACAAAAGGCATGAAGTGCGAGGAATACAGCTCGGCAAATTTCTTGGCTTTCAATTCTTCCAAGAGATATCCAGCAGCAATCCTGCCAACATTACCTACGCCTGGCAGTCCTTCTATGAACAAAGGATTTTTCAGCTTTGGTTTTTCCAGTTCGACTATTTTTGTAGTCATTAAATCACATATTAAATTTGTTATTACCTATGAATATATTTAAAGGTAGTTTTTCACCCTTCCTGGATGAATTTCCTTCTGTATTTGCCGTATTTGTCTTGAGGGGAGAAACTCGGCGGCAGAGTGCTGGCAGTTTTTTCATTGCACTTTGGGCAAATTTCCTTAAAAGTATAGTTTTTACAGCTGGCACATTTCCTCATTCTCATTTTATCAGCTTGTAGTTCCCTTCCCCGTCAGAAATTTTTACCTGCTTGGTTGCAGCTTCCAAGCTCTCGATCAATTTCTTTTCTGTCGCCTTCGGATCCTTCCCGGAAATCTCAATCCTGTATTTCGGTGCAGAGATATATTTCACTATAATCCCGTTTTTCTGCAGTTCGGAGAGTATTTCCTTTACTTTTTCTATCCCGTCTGGGGCAAAGCTCTTCAGCTCGACGTCGGCCTTTATCAAAACCTTTTTCTCTTGGAAGCTGGACTCTGCGACTTTTGAAATGGCAGCAGCCCACTTTTCAGGGACGCCCTCTTTAGTCAGATTCTCGCTGCCTTTCCTCGCCTCCTCAAAAGCGACAAACAGTTCGCCGAACTTTTCCTGGATGAGGAAGCCGACTTCCTCGTAGGCCTGCTCGAGGGTCTTGCCAAATTCCTTTGCTATCTGCTCAAGCATCTTTTCTGCCCTCTGCTCTCTCCTCAAGACGTTTATCTTTTCCTTTTCATCCTGCTTGCTCACCCTCTTCAGGCTCAGGTTAACAAAATTTTTCTGATAATCGATTTTGACAACTTTTGCGACATACTGCTTGTTGACTTTTACAAATTCCCTGATGTCATGGACCCATTTCCCGCTGACCTCTGAGACGTGGATCATCCCCTCTATCTCAGGATATTCCTCGATGTCGCACCAAGCAGCATATGGAGTGATTCTCTTGACAGTGCACATGAGCAGTTCTCCCCATTCGGGCAATCCTTTTCTCATCGGCAATTTTCACCTGTATTAGATTAGCATGGTTAAATTAAAAAGTTTTAAAAATTATATTCAGCCTAAAACTATAAGAACTGCTCCAACTGCCATCAATGCTGTGCCTATTGCAATTTTCTGTGTGATTTTCTCTCCAAGGATTAGAGCGGCAAAAATTATCACGAAAACTATGCTCAACCTGTCTATCGGAGCAGCTTGAGATGCTTTTCCAAGCTTCAGGGCGATGAAATAGAATATCCATGACATTGCTCCGGCCAATCCGCTGAGGAAAATGTAGAACAGGGCTTTTTGATTTGATATAATTTTTGGGACTTGGTTTAGTTTTCCTGTCAATACTATAACCGAAAGCAAGAGGGCGAACATTATTCCCGCCCTTATCATCGTAGCGGTGTTAGTATCTATCCCTTCCAAACCAATCTTCCCGAATATTGCAACTAAAGCAGCTGTCAAGGCTGAGAGAATTGCGAATATCAACCAGCTAAATTCCATAATAACAATCTACAGTTTTTGAAATAAAAAAGTATGCAGGAGGCCGGATTTGAACCAGCGAAGGCACTAAGCCACATGGTCCTAAGCCATGCCCCTTTGACCAGACTTGGGTACCCCTGCAAGTGCTCCCGACGGGATTTGAACCCGTGTCTCAAGCTCGAGAAGCTCGAATCCTTGGCCGGACTAGACGACGGGAGCCTAAAATATATTTTCTTTTATGGAAAGAAGTAGATTTAAACCTTAGGCTATTGATTGACTTAATGATTCAAAAAATGAATCTGACGCGGTTTTCATGTTTTCTAGAATTGACTCTACTCTTTTCATATCTTCCAAAGCTAAATTTCTTTCGTCATATTTTGGTTTGGTTCTAAAACCACAGTCTGGATGCACAAATTCAATATTTTCTGGGCCTATAATTTCTGCCAGTTTACTCAATCTTTCAAAAACTGTTCTCTTGTCTTCTGGATAAATGTTTGACGCAATCCCTAATCCTAATTTTTTATTTCTGTCCTCTAGCGATTTTTTGCTCACGATATCAATGTTTTCACTTTCTTGCCTTCCACTAAAAGCTAAACTCAAAATGCCAACATTTGAATTTAAAAGAACATCATAAAGCCCTGGTAATCCTTTAATAGATCCACATACGTGCATGCTTACTTTTCCTTCATCTATGGCCGTATCAGAGATGGAAGATAGATATGAGTTTAAAATTTTTTGAGCATGAGATGGCAACATGAATTTTTGAGAAAGGCAAGGCTCATCAATCTGTAAATGGGCTCCAGCATCTAAAACTCTTTCCGCTATGGGTACAAGAGCTGCAGAAATATCTGCATACAGTTTTTCGTCCACAATAGTTTCATAATATTTCAAGCCATTTAAGGCACAAGTCATACCTAAACTTACTGGGCCAGTCAGTGCGACTTTGATTTCAACATTTTCCTTGTTGATGCTAGACAAATATCGCTTAGCTTTTTTTAAATCAACAATTTTATAGAAGTCATCTACATCTTTCATTGGCTCTATTTTTCCTGTGATTTCTAATGTGCCCATTTTAGTTCTAGTTAATCCATCGATTTGATCGAAGTATGCAATCATATCGGTTCTTTGCTCACCGTCAGATATAAGATCAACATAAGGGATTTGCAAAAGGGCACAAGCCTCAATAGCTTCATCTAAAGTGTAATGAGGTAATAATGCAGGGAAGCTTCCAATCACTGTCCTTCTTATCATACAATATTAATGACAGGAAAAAAATTTAAGCTAGAATAATTAGAGATTTGGGCCCGGAGGGATTCGAATTTGAAATCCAATTAGGGGATGTTAAATACAGATGTATTTAATGCGGAAGGTGGGATTTGAACCCATGGAGAATACCTAATCATACTTTCTTTAAAAAATTATTTATATAAGAAGAAGCTAGACCCAGCTTTGTTGAACAATTAATGCAACTTATCTATGCGATTTTTTAACTGTTTCTTCAAGAATTGATTTAAGGCTTGATCGACTGTCTTTTCTTCAGTTACTATTGGTGTGATGTTACTATTTACCAGATCATCGTATATCCTTTGTCCCATTCCATAGCTGATTACAATTTCACAATCTTTTACATTCTTAATCATAGCTGAATGGTCGCAACCTCCACATTCTCCAGAACTTTTGCCAATATTCTCCCTATAATCTCTATTGGCAACTTTACCATTTCGAATATCAAAGACTACAAACCCTAATGCTCTTCCAAAGTGATGCGATATTGTTTTTTTATTATCACTTGCTATTGCTATTTTAATCTTGAAAACCTCCTCTATGGCAAAAACCTCTGCCCTTTCCCATTACTTTAAAATTTCCACCCTCAATTTTAAGGGCTTTCCCATTCACTATAGAATCAGCAATTTTCTTCCTAGCAGATAAAACTAATCTATGAAATGTTGGCTGTGAGATATTCATTTTTTTAGCACATCCTTCTTGGTCAAGCCCTTCTAAATCTTTTAATTTCACAGCTTCAAATTCATCAACATTCAAAATAGATTCTTCTAAATCAGCTAAAGGAACGCCTCTTGGCTTGAAATAAGTTATCTCTGGATTGAATCCTACTCTTCTGCAAAGTCTTGGTCTAGGCATATTATGAATATACATTCATATTTATTTAAAACTTTCAAAAATAAAAAAAGAAAATCAAAAGTTACTGCATTTCTTTTAGTCTTTTCTCTATCTCTTGCTTTTCCAAATCAATTTCTTTAAGTTCTGCTTCAAGGATTTTCTTTTCTTCTTCTTTTGTTAGAGTTACCTGTCTTCTAAATCCAAAGCCTCTTCCGTAACCTCTACCAAATCCTCTTCGCATTCCACAACCGCAAGGTCCAAGCCCCCTTCCTGTAAGAGGTCCTTGCCCCAAAGGTCCTGTTCCATCTCCCCACGGCATTTCTCACACCCCCTATGTTATGAATATATATTCATAACTTATATAAATACTTTATGGTCAGAAGAGCTTTGCCCAACAAGTAACTGATTTTGACGACTTTTTGTGCAGAAAAGACTTTTTGGTTTACCATGACTAAAGAATTTCAATTTCAATGTCTTCTCCAACCCCATTTTATTTTGTTCCAAATTCTTTCATGAATGTAATAAGCTATGGTAGTGTAGAAATTGCTGACAAGCATGAATCCAAATGCGATTTCTATTCTTTTTGTCAGCAGATAAATGACAGTAAAATCCAAAGTAAGAACAAACAACCTGTAAGTTATTGTTTTAACTATCGATCGTAATCTAGGTTCTGTAAAATCCTTCATTTTATTATTTTGTTTATAGAATGAAATAAAGCTAAAAATCCTTTTGCTCTCAGCAAGCAACACATCAACATCAATATTTAGGGGGATTTTATTTACAACTGTATTTAATGCGTGAGGTTGGATTTGAACCAACTGAAAAGTATTTTGATTTCACGCTTCCACTAGCTTTCTTGCCATACTAACTTTTTGCTCTACTTGCCGAGGAATAAATTGCTTGATTAAAGTGAAATCTAAAATCATTAATTTTCTAATGATTGCACTGCTTTCGTTGATTTTGAACAATTGTGCTTTTCCGTATCTCCTTGTTGTTGTGACCACTCTGAATTTTTCCAACTGCCTCCAGACTTTATAAAAAGTTGTTTTTGACATACCAAGGGATTCTATGATTTCTTTTTTTGAATAGTCTGTTCTATTGTCTAGGAAAAAGTCTATTATTCTTAGTGTTGGGTTATTTCCAAGAAATTGTGTTAGCAATGTTGGCTCTTCTTTCATACAAATTACATGTTTATACAAAGTATTTAAATCTGACTTACAAAGGTACTATAAGTGTACTTATGTTTTCTGACGGTGAAATAAGGGCAAGAATTCTTCTCAAGCTGGCCAAAAGAGGAAAATGGGGAGGAGCTCATACATCATTCGACAATTTAGAAAAAGGATGGAATTTGCGTGATCTTGGAAAACATGGAATGAAAGGAGTTCAAAAAATTGCCAAAGAATTGATAAGAGAAGGATTTGTCTTGAGTAAACCAACTCATTATGGCTTGGAAGTATCTTTGAATCCCAGAATGTCTGCACAAATAGAACAGATTATAAAGAAATTCTATCCTGAAGAAGTTTAATCATGAAACCAGTTATTCTTCAACATTAGTGCTGGGGGTGGGGTTTGAACCCAGTAAGAACCACTATTGAATTTCCAGTCTCTTTTTAGAGAATTCCTACTAAAATTAATAACTGTAAGAGCTTGGGAAAATTGGACTAAATCCCGTAGGGAGCACCTTTTTTCAAATTAAAAATTCCAAATCCCACATTAATTTCATGCGGGAGGTGTGCTACCTGGCTGGACTTCAGAGGGAGAGTATTGAAATAAGTGTTAAAAATTATATCTAAACTACGTTCCACAGATGCGCAAGCCCTGTTTTTAAATGGTCCGGAACAGCATTTTCAATATCATACAAATCAATCACTGGCTTTATACCCAATCTCTTCGCTGCCCGCTCGTATCTCTTTACAAATTGCAGAGGATCTTTTTTTAGCGCGAGATCCACAATATTTGCACCAGTTTTTGAAATAGTTTCATACATATGCGTGCCGATAGCATATTTCAAACCTTTCATAGTTATTACTGGCGACAGACCGAATGGAAGCTCAATTGTTTCGGATTTTTTTAAAATGTCTTTGAATGCTGCGATAGCTTGTGCCGAAAGCTTTGGTCCTGTTTCTTTTGCAATGAAGCAAGCGAACCCTTCTTTAAACAAAGAACCTACAAGTGCTGCGATGTTATTTGGAATTTCATAAAAATGATGCCATTCTGGCTGTTCGAATGGTTGCAATTTTGTATTGATCGTGTCCTGAACTTCATGAGTGACCTCATGTTTTAGCGCGTGAAAAGGAGGGTTTGGCGTAAGTTTATAGATACCAACAACAACTTTTCCCTTCTCTCCTATGGGATCAAACGACATATCATTTCCTTTTGTAAGCTTTACACTAACTTCCCCATCAGGCATTTTACTTGAAGGTGCCAATCTTTCATAAGAAGATTTTCTAGTTCTGTGCAATCTTCCAAGAAATGCTCGCGGTTTTATACCTGTTGTTGCAAGAACATCTTCAAAAGACAAGTCATATTTCCCATCCAGCCCATCTAAAATTTCGTATGTAATACCTTCAATACGAAATTGTCGATATCCCAAATACTCAATTTTCATACTCTCTAAGAGATTTTTGAAAGATTTAAGACTTGCGCACTGAAATCGGAGTGCTTGTGCGGGAGGTGGGATTTTAACTTGATCACAGCTTTGTCTGTAGAAGCACATCTTTCACAAGTAGTTTTATCATAGTATAGAAATTCTATCTTCAACATGTTTCTCTTTCCCATATTTTCATAAGCCTTCTTATTTCCTGCTAGAACTTTTCCATAAACTTTTATTTGAAAATCAAATAAATGTAATAACTTCCTACAATAATGAAAATTATTGCTACGACATACCGCATCCATTTTTCAAAAATCTGAATTTTATTCATTACTATTCCCAATTTGGAGAAACTGTATGCCAGTATAAATGAAAGTGCTATCACCGGCAATCCTGTTGCGAATGAGAAAATTGAGGGTATCAATATGCCATCAGAGAACTTCATAGCAAGAGGAATTAACATACCGAAGAACAATACTGCACTGATTGGGCAAAATCCCAGAGCAAACAGTGCCCCCAATGGAAATGCGCCAAGATAACCCCTATCGGATAACCTTTCTTTTAATTTGTCTATTTTTTTGCCTGACTTTAATGAAGGAAGTTTTATTATGTTTAACATGACAAAACCGACAAAAATTAGCAATGGACCAAGAATCTTCTCACCATATTTTTGTAAAAATAATGAGGTGCTCTGAACACTGACACCGATATAGACGATTATAAATGCTAGAACTACATAAGTAGACATTCTTCCAAGAGTATAAACAAACCCAGCTAAGATTGTTTTTTTGCCAGATTGAATTTTTTTCGAGATGTATGCGATTGCAGTAATATTTGTAGCTAAAGGGCAAGGGCTAATTGCAACCATCAAACCAATAAAAAAAGCTGCAATTAATGGAAAATTATTAGTGGACATCGCCTCCATAAAAGACATTAAATCCATTTTAACCAAAATCTCCTCTGAATCGTTTCACTAATAAATCTGTCAGATAATTTTTATATTCTTCGGGATTGCTTATTTTATACCAAACATTAACATTTTCTTCTGGATAGAACCCATCTTTTGTATAAACCCCTATCCATAACGATGCGCCTTTCACCCCATATTTTTCAACAAGTTCAGCATTTTCAGGAAGTTCTAAATTGACATGCTCAAATGAGATTTTCCCTGATGCGATCTCTAACCTGAAATTATCATTAATTGTCTCTTCTGCTAACTTTCCAACAGCTATGCATGAATTACATTGCCGTGTTCCATGAAAATGAATTACTTCTATTTTTTCTACGTTTTTATTTATAACTGTCTCATTGGATTTAGGATTCTCTATTGCCGTGTATTTTGGGATGAAAAATAACAGAAGCACAGCCAAGACTGCAATTCCTGCGCCCATATAAAGTTTCTTTTTATTCAGTTTAACCACTTCTTTATTTCTTCAACATCCGGAATCCTCCCAGATGCTTTGACTTCTCCATCTATCAGAATTGCAGGAGTTGTCATAATCCCCCTCTCGATAATTTTGTTTATATCAGTTATTTTTTTGATTTCCGCTTTTTTGCCTGTTTCTTCCAATGCTTTTCTCGCGTTTTCTTCCAACTTCTTGCATTTCGGACAACCTAATCCCAGTATTTCTATTTTCATCTTAATTACCTCCTAAACTTTTAATTCATCTTTTCTTTTTTCAAGTTCTAATTTAATTTTTGGTAAAACATGGAATTCTCTGATTATTTTTTGTGATTTCTCTCTTGTAGTTTCACCTTCAGCAAATCCTATTGCTTCTGATGGGCATATGTTTGAGCAAGTTTGACAACCAACTAAACAATTGAACGGATTCACTACTCTCGATTTTTTATTTTTATAATCATACCTGTAAACTCCTCTTCCACATGTCGTGACACACAGGCCACAGCCAATGCATTTGCTCTTGTCTATTACAGGATGCCAATCGATTTTTTCTCTTGGTATTCCATGCCATTTCGCAAATTTTTCATCAATTTTCATTCAATCACCTCATAGAATAGCGTTAAATAAGTACCCGATGGCCATAACTCCAAAAAGCGTGATGCCAAGGAACATTGCCAAAAGTTGCCAACGCATGACTTTTTTCAAGATCAGTAGTTCGGGAAGTGAGACCGTCACGACAGAA
>Ga0315281_10000677_pt1 | contig 48025 bp, 41 predicted proteins | sample YL17G07_0_MG_FD_204540 | JGI IMG/M metagenome (GOLD analysis project Ga0315281, IMG submission 204540) | Sediment microbial communities from Yellowstone Lake, YNP, Wyoming, USA - YL17G07_0 | ecosystem: Environmental > Aquatic > Freshwater > Lake > Sediment | place: USA: Wyoming | collected...
CGGCGATGCCGCGGATGTCGTAGGCGCGGAAAATCTCGGCGGGAATGTTCACGGGGCGGAGAGAAAATCCAGGACGCGTCTTGCGAGCCAGCGGTCGCGGCCGGGAAATCCGGCGTGGCCGCCGCTGCGAGGGAATTCTAGCACTACGTTCGGCGGTACCTCGCCGATCGCCTCCAGCGCCGCCTCGGGCATGAACGGATCGTTGCGCGCGTTGAGCACCAGCGTCGGGACGCGGATCCGTCCGAGCCAAGGACCGCTCGAGGAACGCGCCCAGTAATCGTCGGCGCCGAGAAACCCGTGCAGCGGCGCGGTGACGGTGTCGTCGAACTCCCAGAACGTGCGGGCATTCTTCAGACGCAGGGCGTCGATGGAAATCGTCTTTTGCCTCAGTTTTGCAAAAGTCTTTTTCTTGAGCGTCTTGAGAAAAATCCGGGTGTAGATTTCCCTGCTCAGGCCGGTGTCGAGCGAACGGCCGGCGGCGGCGAGATCGAGCGGCGCCGAGATGGCGACGGCTTTCTGAAGGCCCGATTCGGCGCCCTGTTCTCCGAGCAGTTTGAGAAGCGCGTTTGCGCCCAGCGAAATTCCCACGGCATGACGCGCATCGAGCCGGCGCAGTATCCAGCGGATCTCCGCGCTGTCGCCCGAGTGGTAGGCGCGCGGCAGGCGGTTCAGTTCCCCCGAGCAGCCGCGAAAGTGCGGCACCACGCAGCGCCAGCCCATGGCGAGCGCCCGCGCGGCTATTGCGCGCGCGTAGGGGCTGGCGGAGCTGCCTTCCAGGCCGTGGAACAGCGCGATCAGCGGGCCTTTCGTGCCGGCCCAATCGAGGTCGATGAAATCGCCGTCCGGCGTTTCCCAGCGCTCGCGTCGATACAAGACGCCGGGTGCCGGCGCGAGTGCGGCAAAGATGGTCTGCAGATGGCCGCCCGGCAGCCACCACGGCGCTTCGTACGAACCCGCCTCTGGTTTCAATGCAGGATCTTCGGCGATCCGGCCGCGGGTTCGGCGGCCGGCTCACTTGTCGCCGGTGAGGCGTGATGCGCGATCAGGCGCCAGCCCGCCGCGGTGCGCAGGTAGACATTGGTCGCCACCATCGGCGGCCGGGGCCGCCGTTCGCCCGCGACGGTGATGTTCTCGTGCACGCTGTGCACCTCGAGCATCACGCCCGCGATCACCACTGGTTGCGTGATGCGCACGCGCATGCCGGGGCCGCCGGCGAACATCTGGCGCCACACTTCGCGCACCTGGGCCTGGCCGGCGAGCCGCTGCCCCGCCGGATGCACGCAGACGATTTCCTCGTCCTCGGACCAGACCGCCATCATCGCCTCGAGGTCGCCGCGCTCGAGCGCTTCGTAGAAGGCGTTCTGCGCGTCCTGCGCGGTGGGGAAAATCTTCGTGCTCACGGCAGGGCCTTCATTTCTTCGAGCACACGCTCCACGGAAAGGCCGTTCATGCACTTGAAATGGCCGAGCGGGCAGACGCGCTGGAAGCAGGGGCTGCACTCGGGTTTCAGCCATACGACGCGGGCCGCGGCGGATAGCGGCGGCGTGTGCCCGGGGCTGGAGGAGCCGAACAGCGCCACCAGCGGCGTGCCGGTAGCCGCGGCGACGTGCATCAGCCCCGAATCGTTGGTCACGACCGCCGCGGCGCCCGCGATGAGATCGATGGCTTCATCGAGCGTCGTCTGGCCGACGAGGTTCGTGCCAGGAATCTGTTCCGCTTCCTTCCTGTCCGCGGCAGCTCCCAGCAGCACAATCCGGCGATCAAGCTTCGAGGCCAGCGCTCGAAAATGCGGCCAGCGCTTGGCCGGCCCGTACTCCGCGCCGGGACATAACACCGTGTAAGGGCCGGCGATCGCGAAGCGCGCGGCGGTGGTTCTTGTTTTTTCGCGATCGACGAGCAAGGAAGGAAACGGCAGTGGAAGCTCCGGTTCGATTCCCGGCCGCTCCGAGAGCCGTGCATAGTGGACCGTCATCGGCTCGGGGTGCGCCTTTTTCCTGTAAATCAGATTCAGAATTCCAAAGCGCGACTCGCCGAGGTAGCCGCCGCGGACCGGGATGCGGGCGAAGAACGGCAGCAGCGCCGACTTCCAGGTATTGGGCAGGACGATCGCCTGGTCGTAGGCGCGTTTCTTCAGCGCGCGGCCAAGGCGCCAGCGCTCGCCGAGTTGCAACGCGCCGTGGCGCAGGTCGGCCTCGATCACTTCGTCCACTTCCGCCATGCGCCTGACCACCGGCGCCACCCAGGGCGGGGCAAGTACTTCGATGCGGGCGCTCGAATCCTGCCCGCGCAGCCGCGCGCGAAGTTTCGCCATCAGCGGCTGCGCCATCAGCGCGTCGCCGATCCAGTTGGGCGCGACGACCAGGATGCGCGACAGGCTAATGGCCTTTCGGCGGCGTGCCCTTGTACAAATATTTGGTGCCGCAGTACGGGCAAAGCGCTTCGCCGTGTTTCACCACATCGAGGAACACGCGCGGATGCCGCGCCCAGAGCGGCGCGCCCGGCAGCGGGCAATGCAGCGGCAGGTCTTTCTCGGAGAGTTCGACCCGCCGCGCAGTATCGGCAGCGCTCATTTCCTAGTCCTCTTCATCGGCACCGGCGTCAGCCAGTGCTTGTGCTTGCGGTCCTTGCCGGTGACCACGTCGAAGAACGCTTTTTGCAGCGCCTTGGTGACCGGGCCCGCCTTGCCGGCGCCGATCTGGCGCTGGTCCAACTCACGGATCGGCGTCACCTCGGCCGCGGTGCCGGTGAAGAAGCACTCGTCGGCGATGTAGATGTCGTCGCGCGTCAGGCGCTTGGCGATCACCTTGTAGCCCAGTCCCTCGGCAAGGTCGATCACCGAGGAGCGCGTGATTCCGGTCAGCGCCGAGGTGAGCTCCGGCTCGATGATGACGCCGTCCTTGACGATGAAGATGTTTTCCCCGGCGCCTTCGGCGACGAAGCCGTCCACGTCGAGCAGCAGGCCTTCGTCGTAGCCGTGCTGCGTCGCTTCCAGCGTCGCCAGCACCGAGTTCGGGTAGGTGCCCGACATCTTGGCGCGCGCCATGGTCACGTTGACGTGGTGGCGCGCGACCGACGCGGTCTTCACGCGGATGCCCTTGTCGAGCGCCTCGGGGCCGAGGTAGGCGCCCCAGGGCCAGGCCGCGATCGCGACGTGCACCTTCGCGCCGACCGGCGAGACGCCCATCTTCTCCGAGCCGTAGAACGCGATCGGACGGATGTAGCACGCTTCGTGGCCGTTGGCGGCGACGACGTCGATCGTCGCCTGCATCAGGCGCTCGAGCGTGTAGGGGATCTTCATCATGTAGATGTGTCCCGAATTGATCAGCCGCTGCATGTGCTCGCGCAGCCGGTAGATTTGCGTGCCGCTGACCGTCTTGTACGCGCGCACGCCCTCGAAGACCGCGAGGCCGTAGTGCAGCGAATGCGTCAGCACGTGCGTGGTTGCCGAGCGCCAGGGCACCAGCTTGCCGTCGTGCCAGATCCAGCCGTCGCGATCCGCCATGGACAGCGGCGCCGTCGGTCCCTTCTTTGCCTTCGCCATGCCTGCTCCTTGAACGTGAGCGGCTATTCTAAACATAAAAACGCGCTAGACTATTAGCACTTTGGTTAATGGTTGATGCCGATGGATCTCGACGACGTTTTTGGCGCTCTTTCGTCCGTGCCGCGGCGGCAGATCCTGGCCTTCCTGTCGCAGACCGCGCTCTCCACGACGGACCTCGCGAACCGCTTCTCACTCAGCCCGCCGGCGGTGTCGCGCCATCTCGCGGTGCTGCAGCGCGCCGGCCTGGTGGTGAGCGAGCGGCAGGGGCAGAGCGTGCTCTACCGCCTGAACCGCGACGTGCTGCTCGGCGCGCTGGCGCAATTCGCCTCCGAGGTGGACGGTCCGCTGCGGCGAGAGGTGCAGGCCCCCAGGACGCCGCGCGAAGCCATCTAGTGCTAGGCTTCAGCGGGGATAACAGCGCAGGGGGAAGTAACGATGCCGCCGATCGAAAACCTACGGCAGGGCCTGAACCGGCTTTCGCAGGACCTGGGCAACCTGCTGGTGGACGCGTTCCACTACCTCGCGCTGTTCGCGATCGGCGCCACCATCGTCTGGTCGGCGGTATTCGCCTTCATCGGCATGACCGGCAAGGGGCACGCGTCGATCGACGACATCCTGCTCCTCTTCATCTACCTCGAGCTGGGCGCGATGGTCGGCATCTACTTCAAGACCAACCACATGCCGGTGCGTTTCCTGATCTACGTCGCGATCACCGCGCTGACGCGCATGCTGATCGCCGACATCCAGCACAATCACACGCCCAACCTGGGAATCCTGATGATCTCGGGCGGCATCCTGCTGCTCGCGGTGGCGAACCTGGTGATCCGCTACGGTTCGGCGAAGTTTCCGTCCGTGGAGCCGGGCGCCAAGTGAAGCGCGCGCTCGTCCTCGCCGCGGCGCTCGCGGCCGGCTGCGCGAGCGATTCCATCGTTCTCGCGCCCGCGCCCGTCACAACGGCGTCGGGCGTCCTCGCTTTCGATACCGCCGGAAGCATTCAGCGCTCGGCCAACCGGCGCGGCTTCATCCTCGGCGCGTCCACGCCGATCTCGGGCGACCTGCAATTGCCGCAGGGCAGCGGGCCGTTTCCCGCCATCGTTCTCGCGCATGGCTGCGGCGGTAACCGCAACGTCGAGCGCGCCTGGGGACCGACCCTGCGGTCGTGGGGCTACGCCACCTTCGTCATCGACAGCTTCGGTCCGCGCGCCTTGACGGAGGTCTGCACCAACGCGCGGGCGCTGCTGCCCCTGCAGCGCGTGCCCGATGCCTACGGTGCGTTGCGCCTGCTGGCGGCCCATCCGCGCATCGATCGGCAGCGCGTCGCACTGTTGGGCTTCTCCCACGGCGGCGCGCTCGCGATGCTTGCGGCCACCGCCTGGGCGAAGGAAAACTTCGCGCCACCCGACCAGCCCGCGTTCCGCGCCTTCATCCCGTTCTATCCGAACTGCAACGCCGATTTCCCGGAGCGCAGACAAGTTTCCGCGCCGGTACGCATCCACACCGGCGACGCGGACGACTGGACGCCGGCAATGCCCTGCGCCCAGCTCGCCGCAGCGCTCAAGGCCTCGGGCCAGGATGTCGCGATCAACGTGTACCCCGGCGCCCATCACGCCTTCGATCAGGCCCCGCGCCGGATCTACCTGCCCAACGTCGGCAACGGCGCCGAGTGCTTTCCAAAACTGGCCAGCATTCTCGGCCCCGTCATCGCCGGCTCGCCCTCCTGCGTCAAGCGCGGCGCCACCATCGCCGGCAACCCCGCCGCCGCCGAGCAGGCGCGTCGCAACCTGCGCATGCAACTCGCCGAACTGATGCCATGAGGTTTCGATGAACAACGAGAAGATAAAACTGCGCATTACCGAGAGCGGCCAGACCATCGACGTGGTGGTGTTCAGCAAGCGCGCCGATGCGATCGAGGTGGTGATCGGCGAGGGCATCCACAACATGAAGTGCGTACTGACGCCGACGCGCAACGGCCTGGCCTATGCAGGCAGCATCAAGGGGCGCGAGTTGGTGTACGAAAGAAGCCGTGAAAAGGTGCAGGCCGATATCGAGATCGTCAATCCGAACCTGCGCAGGCCCAGGGCGCGCTGAGTCATGAACGGCAGCGCAGGGGCACGCGTCATCCGTCAGGCGGGGTGGCGCGTTCAGTATTCCGATGGGAACAGAAAATCCGACGGAGCATGTCGAGAAGCCGGAGTCCTTGATCTTTGCCATCCGTGGCCATCGGGTCATGCTGGATGCGGATCTTGCGCGGCTGTACGGAGTTAGCACCAAGCGGTTCAACGAGGCGTTCAAGCGCAATCGAAATCGTTTTCCCGTGGACTTCGCGTTCCAGATCACGGACGCCGAATACGCGGTTCTCAGGTCGCAGCCGTTGGATTCAAAGGTGAAAAATCCGAACTGGTCGCAATTTGCGACCAGTTCCGCCAATCGCCGTGGACGGGCCTATCGCCCCTGGGCTTTTACCGAACACGGCGCGCTCATGGCCGCAAACATCCTGCGCAGCGAGCATGCGGTGCGAATGAGCGTCTACGTGATCCGGGCGTTCGTGGGTTTGCGCGAGGAGCTGGTCGCCAATGCGGCGATCCTGAAGCGTCTTGCGGAGATTGACCGGACACTGCTCCAGCACGACGGCGCGCTGCGCGATATCTATCGCAAGTTGTTGCCGTTGCTGCAGCCGCCGCCCGATCCGCCGAAACGCCGCATCGGCTTCCACGGCGGCGGCGAGTGAGGTAGACCCGCCCGCTCGTTCATTCGGCTTCGCTGGAAAATACCGTCTTCCAGAGGCGGCGCACCGCCTCCGCGTGCGCGGAGATCTGCTCCAGCGGCACGCGGGCGTATTGCGCACCGTTCAGGCGTAGCGCGTGCTGCAGGCGGCGGAAATCGCGGTAGGCGTTGCGGCAGGCCTCGGCAAGACCTGCCGGAATCAAGTTCAGCGTAGCGGCAATGTTCAACAACGCGATGTTGCCCAGGTTACGGGTGAGTTCCGCGTGCCGGTGCGAGTGCGCGAGCACCAAAAACTGCACGGCGAATTCGATGTCGATCATGCCGCCGCGGTCGTGCTTGAGGTCGAAGAGGCCCGACTTGTTCGGATGCGCGGCGTGAATCCGTTCGCGCATCGCGAGGACTTCGCGCGCGAGTGCCAAGGGGTCTCTTTCCCGTTCCAGAATTTTCTTTCTGATCAATTCAAAAGAATCACCTACACTTCTGTCTCCCGCGCAAAAGCGCGCTCGTGTCAGCGCCTGGTGCTCCCAGTTCCAGGCCGAGCGCTCCTGGTATTCGTCGAAGCCCGAGAGGGAAGAGACCAGCAGGCCCTTGGAGCCCGAGGGCCGCAGCGCCAGGTCGGTCTCGAACAGGGGGCCGGAAGAGGTGTTGGCTGAAAGCCAGTTGTTGTAGCGCTGCGCGAGCCGCAGATAGTTTTCTTCGGCGCGCTCCGCCGGGTCGTCGAACAGGAACACCATGTCGAGATCGGAGGCGTAGCCCAGTTCCTTGCCGCCGAGCTTGCCGTAGGCGATCACCGCGAACCGGGCTTGCTCGCGGTGGCGCGTGGGCAACTGCGCCCAGCAGGTTTCGAGCGAGACATGGAGCACGAGGTCGGCGAGTTGCGAGAGGTGGTCGGCGAGCACCTCGACCGTGAGCAGGCCGGCGAGGTCCTGCGCGAGCAGCCGGAACAACTGCGACTGGTGGTGCTCGCGCACGAGGTTCATCTGGCGCTCGACATCGCCGCCCGCCGCGGCCAGCGAGGCGCGCAGATTGGCTTCGAGCTCGCGCCAGTCGGGCGCCGAGTAGAGCACGCGGTCATCGAGCAGTTCATCGAGCAACAGCGGGTGCTGGGTGACGAACTGCGCCGCCCAGCTCGAGGCGCCGATCATGCGCACGACGCGCTCCAGCGCCTCGGGCCGCTCGGCGAGCAGCGCGAGGTAGGCGGCGCGCCGCGCGACCGCCTCGACCAGGTCGACGCCGCGCGCCAGCGTCGTTTCGGGATCGGCTGTCGCAGCCGCGGCGTGCGCGAGTGCCGGAACCAGGGCGTCGACGCGGCGTTTGGAGTCTTCCGGCAGCTGCTGGTAGCGCTGGCTCACGCGCAGCGCGGCGAGGCGCGGATGGTCCGGCCAGGGCCTGACTTCGTTTTCCGCGCCGGGCTCGGCGAATACCGCCTGGAAGCGGCTCGTCACCGCCTCGCGATGCACGTTCAGCACGGCGAGGAACGCCTCCCAGGTCGCGAAATCGGCCATCTGCGCGAGGCGCGCGCGATCTTCCTCGTTGACGGGCAATTCGTGCGTCTGCGCATCGTCGAGGTACTGGAGGCGGTGCTCGACGTTGCGCAGGAATACATACGCCTGCGCAAGTTCTTGCGCGGCCTTTTCGGGCAAATGCCTTTTCCTGGCGAGAAGCTCAAGAACGCAAAGAGTTGGCCGCGCGGTGAGTTCCGCGTCGCGCCCGCCGCGCACCAGCTGCAGCGCCTGGGCGATGAACTCGATTTCGCGAATGCCGCCCGGGCCGAGCTTGACGTGCCCTGCGAGCTCGCGGCGCGCGACGTCGCGCCGCACTTCGGCGTGCAGGCGGCGCATCGCCTCGAGCGTGCCGTAGTCGAGGTATTTTCGATAGACGAAGGGGCGCACTATTTCTGCAAGTTCATCGTGCATGGATCCGGAAACCGGTCGCGCCTTGATCCAGGCATAGCGCTCCCACTCCCGGCCCTGGGCGACGAAATAGGCCTCCAGCGCATCGAAGCTGCTCACCAGTGCGCCCGAGTCGCCATAGGGCCGCAGCCGCATGTCGACACGGAACGCGAAGCCGTCCTCAGTGACCGCGCTCAGCAGCGCGATCAATTTGCGGCCGGTGCGCTCGAGCTTCTGCGGATCGCCTGCGTCCGGGTGTATGAATACAAGGTCGATGTCCGAGGACACGTTCAGTTCGCCCCCGCCCAGCTTGCCCATCGCGACGACGATCAGCTCTTCGTCCCGTAGCCACTGCAGCGCGGCGCGAATCGCCAGTTCCGCAAGCAGGCTCGTGGTGGCGCAGACTTCGGCGAGACCGGCGAGTCCTTCCAGATCCCGCGCCATCGTGCGCAACAGCACGCGCTGGCGCAGGCGCCGCAGGCGGCGCTTGAACGCGGCTTCGTCGTCTCTGTCTGAACCGACAAGCGCCAGTTCCATTTCGGACACGCTGAAGGGCTGGCGCGCGGCGCGCGCGGGATCCGTCTCGGCGGCGAGTTCGGGACGCGCAGCGAGACACTGCGAGGCGTAACGCGAAAGGTCAATTTTCTTAATCGGATCCGGCATTTACAGCTAGAATACAGGAACATTCCGAGGCGCGATGCGAACCCCGCTCCGAAACCTGTTGCGTGCGCTGGAGATTGCCGCCTGGGCGGCATTTTTCGCGTTCGCGATCGTCTTCCTCACCTTGCGCTACTGGCTGCTCCCCAACGTGGAGCAGTATCGCGGCGACATCGTCGCCGTGATTTCGCGCTCCATTGGCCTGCCGGTGAAGATCGGCGCGCTCGCCACCGATTGGCAGGGGCTGCGGCCGCGGCTTTCGATCTCCGACGTGCGGGTCTACGACCGCGACGGCCGCGAAGCGCTGGTGCTGCCGGCGGTGGAGAACGTGATCGCCTGGCGCTCGCTCGTCGTGCGCGAGTTGCGGTTGCACTCGTTCGTCATCGACGGGCCGAAGCTCGCGGTGCGGCGCGATGCGAAGGGCGGGATTTTCGTCGCCGGCATCCGCGTCTCCGGCGGCAAGGGCGATGGCAAGCTGAGCGACTGGATCCTAAGCCAGGGCCGGATCATCATCCGCGGCGCCGAAATCGAGTGGCTGGACGAGGCCCGCAAGGCGCCCCCGCTGACGCTCTCGGCGCTCAATCTGCGCCTCGAGAACGACGGCGACGAGCACTTGGTCGGGCTCTCGGCACGTCCGCCGCGCGAGTTGGGGCCGGGAATGGAAGTGCGCGCCTCGCTCGAGGGCGGCAGCGTCAAGAATCCGGCACAGTGGAACGGGCGGGTGTATGCCGAGTTCGGCTACACCAATCTTGCCGGCTGGCGCCCCTGGGTCGATTACCCGCTGGACGTGCGCCGCGGCGAGGGGGCGCTGCGCCTGTGGGCGACGCTCTCCGGCGGCAGGATCACGCAGGGCACGGCGGATGTCGCACTCTCGAACGTATCGGCGCGCCTTGCCAGGGATCTGCCGGTGCTGGAGGTTTCCACGGTGCGGGGCCGGGTCTACGGGCGCGAGACCCCGCGCGGCTACGATTTCGGCGTGCGCAACCTCGCGCTCGCGACCCCCGGCGCGCCGCCCATGAGCGCCACCAGTTTTCGTGCCAACTGGGAGCCCGCGAGCAGCGCTAACCTGGCGCAGCGTGGTTCCGTCAGCGCCAATCTGATCGAACTCGCTCCGCTCGCCCGTGTGGCGGAGTACCTGCCTTTTCCGGCCGACCTGAGAAAGCTGCTCGCCGATCTCGCGCCGCAGGGCAACCTGCTCGATGTGAAATTCGACTGGGCCGGCGAATTGCCGGATCAGGCGACGTTCACCGCGAAAACCCGCTTTGCCGGCCTGACCATGAACGCCTGGCGCAGCATTCCGGGATTTGCCGGCCTGTCGGGCAGCGTCGAGGCCACGGAAAAAAAAGGTGTCCTCTATCTGGCCTCGCGCAACAGCGAACTCGATCTGCCCAAGGTCTTCCCGGAACCGCGCATGCTCCTGGATTCCCTTAACGGCGAAGTCAACTGGGAGCGGACCGTGGATGGCGGCCTGACGGTGCGCCTGGCCAACCTGAGCTACGCCAACGAGGACCTCGCCGGTACCGCCTACGGCATTTACGCCTGGACCGGCGAGGGGCCCGGCACAGTGGATCTCACGGCGCAGCTCTCGCGCGCCGAGGGCAAGAGCACGGCCAAATACCTGCCGTTGTCCACGCTGATGGGAGCGGGTGCGCGCGACTGGGTCGCGGCCGCGGTGCTTGCCGGCCAGTCGAGCGATGCGCGCCTGCGCCTGAAGGGCGACCTGCGCGATTTCCCGTTTGCCGATCCGGCGAAGGGCCAGTTCCAGGTCACGGCGAGGGTTTCGGGCGCGGTGCTCGACTACGCCAACGGCTGGCCGCGCATCGACGACATCGAGGGCGACCTGCTGTTCGAGCGCGACAGGATCGATGTTGTCGGACGCAGCGGCAGCATCCTCGGCGTCAAGCTCGCCAACGTGCGGGTGACCCTGCCGAGCATGCTCGATCCGAGCCCGCGGCTGCATATCGAGGGCATCGCCGAAGGACCCACGGCGCTGTTCCTGGATTACATCAGGGAAAGCCCGGTAAAGCGCATGGTCGGCGGTCTCACCAACGGCATGAGTTCCTCGGGTCGCGGCAAGCTGCGGCTGCGCCTCGATCTGGCGCTGCACGAGATGGCGAAGAGCAAGGTGGCCGGCGATTACCAGTTCGCGGGCAACGCCATTGCCGTGGACCCGCGGCTGCCGCCGATCGAGCGCGCGCTCGGGCGCGTCAACTTCACCGAATCCTCGCTCGCGATCCAGGACGTGCGCGGCCAGCTGTTCGGCGGCGAGGTGCGGCTCTCGGGTGGCTCGATGCCCGACTCAAGCGTCGTCGTGACCGCGGAGGGCAGGGCAACGGTCGAGGGCATGCGCCAGGTGTTCGATCACCCCTGGCGCCGCCGGCTGGCTGGCGCCGCGCGCTATACCGCGACCGTGGCAGTGAAGGAGGGGCGTACGCAGATCAGCTTCGATTCGCCGCTCGAGGGCGTGTCCAGTTCGTTGCCGGCGCCGCTATCGAAGAGCGCCGGCGAAACCTTGCCGCTGCGGGTCGAAGTGTTTCCGGGCGAGGGGCGCGACCGCATCTCGATCGCGCTCGGGCCGCCGGCGGGTCGCATCGTGGCGGCGGAGTTCTTGCGCGCCGTACGGAGCGGCGCCAACGCCGCGCAGGGCGACGCGCTGCAGGTTCAACGCTCGCTGGTCACCTTGTACCCGGTGGCGGGCGAGACGCCGCGGATTCCGGAGCGGCGCGGCATGACGCTACGCGGCGCGTTGCCCGCGCTCGAGCTCGACCGCTGGCTGCCGCTGTTCGCCGAGGGCGGCGGTACTGGCGAGGGCGCGAGTTATGACCTCAAGGTCGGCGTCCTGGATGCGCTGGGCAAGCGCATGCGCGCCGTAACGATGCAGGGCGCGAGCGATGCCGCAGGCTGGTCGGCGAGCATGAGCACCGCGGAGTTCGCCGGCGACCTCGTTTACCGCACCGAGGGCAGCGGCAGGCTGGTCGCGCGCATGGCGCGCTTTACCGTGCCCGAGGACGCACCGGGCGTGAAACCCGGCGAGGTGATGAAAGAGCTTCCGGCGCTGGACATCGTCGCCGACAGCTTCACGCACCGAGGCCGCAAGCTCGGGCGCGTCGAGGTGCTGGCCCGGCATGAGGGCACGGACTGGCGCATCGAAAGGCTGGCGGTGACCAATCCTGATTCCGCGCTCTCGGGAAGCGGCCTGTGGAAGCACGCCGAGGGTTCGCGCACCTCGATCAATTTCAAGCTCGAAGTAAGCGACGTCGGCCTGTTCCTCGAGCGTTTCGGCTACCCGGAGCACCTCAAGGGCGGGCGCGCCAGGCTGGAGGGCCCGATCGCCTGGAACGGCGACCCGCTGAGCATCGATTACGCGACGCTCAGCGGCAACCTGCAGATGCAGGCCGAGGACGGGCAGTTCCTCCAGATCGAGCCCGGCATCGGCAAACTCGTTTCGCTGATGAGCCTGCAGATGCTGCCGCGGCGCATCGCGCTCGATTTTCGCGACGTGTTCTCCAAGGGCTTCCGGTTCGACCGCATCGCGAGCTCCATGTCCATCGAGCGCGGCGTGATGGCGGTGAAGCAATTCAACATGCGCGGTCCCGCGGCCGACGTCAACATGAGCGGCCAGGTCGACCTGTCCTTCGAAACGCAGAACCTGGACGTCAAGGTGATCCCGCAGCTGGGCGACAGCGCCTCCACGGTGGTGGGCCTGGTGAACCCGATCGCGGGCGTCGCGGCGCTGATCGCCGGGCGTATCTTCAAGAATCCGCTCGGCAAGCTGTTCGCCTACGACTACACGATCAGCGGTACCTGGGCGGACCCGAAAGTCGAGAAGGTGGAGCCGCCCCCGCCGCCGCCCGGAACACTGCAAGACTCCGGTATTCCCAACCGGTGAGCAAGGCCGGCTCGAAAATCCGGGTGGCCGCGATCCAGATGGTGTCAGCGCCGGAAGTGGCGGTGAACCTGGAGGCCGCGGGGCGCCTGATTGCCGAGGCCGCCGCCGCCGGCGCGAAGCTGGTCGCGCTGCCGGAATATTTCTGCATTCTGGGCCGCCATGAGACCGACAAGGTAAAGGCGCGAGAGATGGAAGGCGTGGGTCCGATCCAGGATTTTCTCGCGGCCGCGGCAAGCCGCCACCGCGTGTGGCTGGTCGGCGGGACGCTGCCGCTGGTTGCCGGCGCTGCGGAAAAAGTCCGCAATGCCTGCCTGGTATTCGACGACGCGGGCCGGCGCGTGGCGCGCTACGACAAGATCCACCTTTTCGGCCTCGAGTTGGGCGAGCACCGCTTCAACGAGGCGCGCACCATCGAGGCGGGCGATCGGCCGGTGGTCCTGGACACGCCGTTCGGCCGCATCGGAATTTCCGTATGCTACGACGTGCGCTTTCCGGAACTCTACCGCGCCGCAGGCGTGGTGGACATGTGGTTCGTGCCCTCGGCATTCACCGCGGTCACCGGCGCGGCGCACTGGGAGATCCTGCTGCGCGCGCGGGCGGTCGAAAACCAGTGCTACGTGATCGCGCCGGCGCAGGGCGGGGTGCATCCGAATGGCCGGCGCACCTGGGGACACAGCATGATCGTGGATCCCTGGGGCGAGGTGCTCGCCCGCCGCCCCGAGGGCGAAGGCGTGGTGCTGGCCGAACTCGACGCGGGCAGGCTGGCCGAAGTGAGACAATCCCTGCCCGCGCTGCAGCACCGCACCCTCTGAGGTAACCGAACCGATGGATGCCGACGTCCTGCTTTCGACCGCCGATGCCTGTCTGCTGGCGCCCTTCGACCTGGAGAGCCGCAAGCTCGAGGCGGTGTTCGGCGCGCTCTCGGCGCGCAAGCTCGATTACGCCGACCTCTACTTCCAGTACACGCGCTCCGAGGGCTGGAACCTGGAGGAGGGCATCGTCAAATCGGGCAGCTTCTCGATCGAGCAGGGCGTAGGCGTGCGCGCCATCTGCGGCGAGAAAACCGCGTTCGCCTACTCCGATGAGATCAGCTTCGATGCGCTGCAGGACGCGGCGAAGGCAACGCGCGCCATCGGCGATGCCGGCAGTTCGAAAACCGGAAAAATCGCCGTGAAAAACAGGGCACCCCGGCGCTACGTCCCCCTGGATCCCATCGTTTCCCTGGATTCGGATAAAAAAATAAAGCTTCTCGAAACGCTCGAGAAGATGTGCCGCGCGCTCGATCCGCGGGTGAGCCAGGTGATGGCGAGCCTCGGCGGCGAATACGACGTGGTGCTGATTTCCCGCTCCGACGGCGTGCTGGCGGCGGACGTGCGCCCGCTGGTGCGTTTGTCGGTGCAGGTGATCGCGGAAGGCGGCGGCCGGCGCGAGATGGGCTACGCCGGCGGCGGCGGGCGCACCGATTATTCCCTTTTCACCGATGCAGTGCTGAAGGGGTACGCGCAGCAGGCGGTGGCGCAGGCGCTCGTCAACCTGGAATCGAAACCCGCGCCCGCCGGTACCATGACCGTGGTGCTGGGGCCCGGCTGGCCGGGCATCCTGCTGCACGAGGCCATCGGCCACGGCCTGGAGGCCGACTTCAACCGCAAGGGCAGTTCGGCTTTCTCCGGCCGGCTCGGCGAGCGCGTCGCGTCGCGCGGCGTCACGGTGGTGGACGACGGCACGCTGCCCGATAGGCGCGGCTCGCTCACGGTGGACGACGAGGGCAATCCGACGCGGCGCACGGTGCTGATCGAGGACGGCATTTTGCGCGGCTACATGCAGGACAGCCTGAACGCGCGGCTGATGAAAATGCCGGTGACCGGCAATGCCCGGCGCGAATCATTCGCGCACATGACGATGCCGCGCATGACCAACACTTACATGCTCGCCGGCACGCGCGATCCACGGGAAATCATCAAGAGCGTGAAAAAGGGCCTCTACGCGGCCAACTTCGCCGGCGGCCAGGTGGACATCACCAACGGCAAGTTCGTGTTCTCGGCGTCGGAAGCCTACCTGATCGAAAACGGAAAAGTGACCCATCCGGTCAAGGGCGCGACGCTGATCGGCAACGGCCCCGATGCGCTCACGCGGGTCAGCATGATCGGCAACGACATGCGCATGGACGGCGGCCAGGGCACCTGCGGCAAGGAAGGCCAGAGCGTGCCGGTGGGCGTCGGCCAGCCGACCCTCAAGATCGACGGACTGACGGTGGGCGGTACGGCTTGATTGGTTTGCCTGCGAATGATGCCGAATTCTTCAAGAACGCCGAAGAAATAGCAGCGGAAATTCCGGATACCGCCTTTCAGCGCGCCTGGGGCTAGCGGGGCGCGATGGATTACCGCTTTACCTTCGAGCGGCATTCGCGGCGCCTGCAGGCCGAGTTCGCGGGCGCCATGCTCGCCGACAGTACGCGCACCGTGGTGCTGCGCGAGACGCGCCTGCCGCCGGTGGTCTACTTTCCCCGTGAAGACCTGCGCATGGACCTGCTGCACCCGAGCGCGCACCGCAGTTACTGCCCGATACGCGGCAACGCTTCTTACTGGTCGGCCGAGGTCGACGGCCGGCGCGAGGAGAACATCGCATGGAGCTACGAGGAGCCGCTGCCCGAGGCGCTGCCGATCAAGGGCCATCTCGCCTTCTACGCCGAGCGGCTCGACGCCCTGCGCGACGAGGGCGCGCCCGTCGCGCCCTACGATCCCGCGCTGCACGCGGCATACGCCAACCCGCTGCTCGGCTGGCTGCTGAACGAGGCCCCTGCTTTCACCTCCCCGGGCGACCTCACGGGCGCATTCGCGGCGCGCATGGTGGCGGCCGGTATCCCGCTCTGGCGCATGACGGTGCTGGTGCGTACGCTCCACCCCGAACTGGTCGGCACCTCCTACCGCTGGTGGCGCAAGTCCTGGGCGGTCGAGGAGACGCGCGCCCCCTACAGCGTGCTCGAATCGCCCGAGTACCTGAACAGCCCGACGCGCGCTATTCTCGATGGCGCGGGCGGGATCCGGCGCAGGCTGGAGGGCGATAACCCCGTGCTCGACTACGGCATTCTCCAGGACCTGCACGCCGAGGGCGCGACCGACTACGTCGCGATGCCGATGATGTTCTCGGACGGCACCATCAACCTCGTCTCGCTCGGTTCGGACCGGCCCGGCGGTTTCGGCACCAGCGACCTGGGACACAGCTACGAAATCCTGGCGGTGCTGGGGCGCCTGTACGAGGCGCTGGCGATGCGCCGCACCGCGGCCGATCTCCTCGATACCTATCTCGGGAAGCTTGCCGGCGCGCGCGTGCTCGACGGCACGATCAAGCGCGGGGATGGCGAGAATATCCGCGCCGTGATCTGGTTCTGCGACCTGCGCGATTCGACGCCGCTCGCGCGCGCGATGAGCCGGCAGCGGTTCCTCGACCTGCTGAACGAGTACTTCGACTGCATGGCGGGATCGGTGCTGCGCCACGGCGGGCAGGTGCTGCGCTTCATCGGCGATGCGGCGCTGGCGATCTTTCCGATTGCCGGGGAGGGTGACGCCGGGGCGGCCGACGCCGCGCGCGGCCGCTCGCTGGCGGCGGCGCGCGAGGCGGCGCAGGGGATCGCCGCGGTGAATGAGCTGCGACGGCGCGACGCCAGGCCCGAGATCCGCTTCGGCATCGGGCTGCACGTGGGAGAGCTGACCTACGGCAACATCGGCACGCCCTCGCGCCTGGAGTTCACCGTGATCGGCGAGGCGGCGAACTACGCCGCGCGGGTCGAGGCACAGTGCAGGGATCTGGGCGAGCCGGTCGTGGTTTCCGCCGATTTCGCGCGTGGCGGGCCGGGCCGCTTCCGATCTCTGGGGCGCCATGCCATGAAGGGCGTGGACGAAATGCAGGAATTGTTCGCGCCGGAACCAGAGCGCGGCCTAGAATAAATCATGCGGTGGTCCGGGCTCGCGAGGATCTACAGTCACGCCTCCTCGGCATGGCTGGTGCTCGCCGCCGGCGTGCTTCTGTCGTCCGGCGCCGCGCTACTGGTGGCGCTCCAGCTGGAGCGCGAGGCGCGCGCGAAGTTCGAGAGCGCCGCGGGCGACGCGAAAGCCGCCATCGAGACGCGCGTCAACGACTATGCCGACGTACTGCGCGGTGTGCGGGGCCTGTTTGCCGCGATGGACACGGTAAAGCGGGCGGAGTTCGCGCGCTATCTGCAGAACCTCGACCTGGGCAACCGCTATCCCGGCATCCAGGTGATTCATTACAGCCGGCGCATCACGGCCGCGGGAAGGCCGGCGTTCGAAGCCATGGTGCGCGGCGATAGCAGCGTCGATCCGCGCGGTTATCCGGACTTCGCGATCAGGCCGGCGGGAATCCGGCCGGAGCATGTTGTCGCGATGTATGTCGAGCCGATGGCGGGCAACGAGCGCGCGCTCGGGCTCGATCTGGGCGGCGACCCGGTGCGCCTTGCCGCGCTCGCGCGCACGCGCGATTCGGGCCGGATTACCGCATCGGGGACCATCGCACTGGCGCTGGACCCGAAAAGACATCCCGGGTTCGCGATGCGATTGGCCATCTACGACAGGGGACTGCCGCAGGCAACGGTGGCTCAGCGCACCGAAGCCTTCAGCGGCGTGGTGAGCGCATCCTTCGTCGTGATCGACCTGATGCGCGGCGTGCTGAGCGCGCCGTTCCTGCAGAAGGTGCAGGTGCGCATTCACGACGCCGGCTTCCTCGACAACCCGCGCGGCCTGGCGCCGCCGGACACCGAGAACATGATGTTCGACAGCGATCGCCTGTCCGGCAGGGAGCCGGCGCCGCAAGAGCTCTGGGATGCAGCCAAGCCGGCCTTGCGCAGCGTAGCGGAGCTGGACGTGGGCGGACGGCGGTGGAACCTTTATTTCAGCGCGCGGCAGGGGTTTGGGGACCCGTCCGATCGCTGGGTGCCGTGGGCCGTCCTGGCGGGCGGGATCGCCGTCAGCCTGCTCCTGTTCGGCCTGATCCGGTCGCTGGCCACCGCAGGCAGCCGGGCGGTCGAGCTGGCCGGGCGCATGACCGAGAGCCTGCGCCGCAGCGAGGAAACGCTGCGCACCACCAACGAGCAACTGCAACTGCTGATCCAGTCTTCGCCGCTGGCCATCTACACGCGCGACCGCGACGGCCTGCTCACCACCTGGAACCCCGCGGCCGAGCGCATGTACGGCTGGACCGCGGCCGAGGTACTGGGCAAGCCGCTGCCTTCGGTGCCGGGGGAACGGCGCGAGGAATCCGACGACTTGCGCCGGCGCCTGCTGGGTGGCGAGTCGTTCATCAAATACCAGGGACGGCGCCTGCGCCGCGACGGCAGCCAGATCGAGATCGACGCCTCGCTCGGGCCGCTGCGCGACGCCGCCGGCAATGTCGGCGGGATCATCGCGGTGGTGACCGACATCACCGAACGCAGGCAGGCCGAGCGGGCGTTGCGCGACAGCGAGGCGAGATATCGTTCCGTGATCGCCGCGATCGCGGAGGGTGTGCTGCTGCGCGACAGGAACCGCAGGATCGTCACCTGCAATGCCAGCGCCGAGCGCATCATCGGACGCAGCCTCGACCAGATGCGGGGCCACATCTATTTCGACTCGAGCTGGCAGGCGGTCCGCGAGGACGGCTCCCCGTTCCCCGAAGAACAACGCCCCGTCAACGCCGCAATGCGCACCGGGAAACTGCAATCCGGCGTGGCGATCGGTTTTCGCAAACCGGACCACAGCGTGCTGTGGTTGTCGATGAGCGCGCAACCGCTGTTCGACGATCCGAACGCGCCGCCTTCGGGCTGCGTCACCACCATCACCGACATCACCCGGCGCAAACACCTGGAGCGGAGGCAGGCGATGGAGCACAAGGTAACGCGCCTGCTGGCCGAATCCGAGTCGCTGGAAGAGGTCATGCCCAAGCTCCTGCAGACCATTTGCGAGGCGTTGGGCTGCGCCTGCGGCGCGCGCCGGATCTGGAACGAGCGCGAACAGAAGATCGCCTGCGCCGAGACCTGGAGCGAACCCTCCGCCGAAATCGAGCTATTCCTCGACCTGAGCAGGGAGCCGCGCGTCCTGCCCGAAGGCTCGGGCGGCCTGCTGCGGCGCGTGCTGGCGAGCGGCGAGCCGACCTGGATCGCCGATGTGACCGGGGATCCGAGCTTCCGCCGCGGGCCCGAGGCGATGAAGGCCGGCCTGCACGGCGCCTTCGCCTTCCCGATCCGCTTCGGCAACGACATTCTCGGCGTCATGGAGTTTTTCAGCCGCGAAAGCCGTCAGCCCGACGAGGTGCTGGTGCAAAGCACGCGCTCGATCGGCAGCCAGATCGGCCAGTTCATGGCGCGGCGGCAGGCGGAAGAGCGGGTGCGGCACCTCGCGCATTTCGACGAACTGACAGGGCTGCCCAATCGCAGCCTGTTCAACCTGCGGCTGAGTCACGCGCTCGCGAGGGCGCGGCGGGCCGAGGAGCCGCTGGCGATCCTGTTCATCGATCTCGATCGTTTCAAGAACATCAACGACACGCTTGGCCACGAGGCGGGCGACCTCGGGCTGAAGGAAATCGCGCAGCGCCTGCGCGGCTGCCTGCGCGAGGTGGATACCGTCAGCCGCCTCGGCGGCGATGAGTTCGTGGTGCTGATCGAGGGAGCGTCGCGGCCCGAGGATGTCGCCGAAGTGGCGCAGAAGATCCTCGTCGCGGTGGCCCGGCCGGTGCTCCTCCAGTCACAGGAATTCCACCTCACCGCGAGCATCGGCATCAGCACCTGCCCCGGCGACAGCGACGACTTGCAGGGCCTGATGAAGAACGCGGACATCGCCATGTACCGCGCCAAGGAGGAGGGCAAGAACCAGTACCAGTTCTACTCCGCGCAGACCAACGTGCACACGCTCGAGCGCGTTGCGCTGGAATCCGACCTGCGCCACGCCCTGGAGCGCAACGAGTTCCTGCTCCACTACCAGCCCAAGGTCGATATCGGCAGCAACCGGATCGTCGGCATGGAGGCGCTGGTGCGCTGGCAGCAGCCGGGCAAGGCGCTGATTGTGCCGGCGCAGTTCATCCCGCTGGCCGAGGAGACCGGCCTGATTGTGCCGATCGGCGAGTGGGTGCTGAAGACCGCGTGCCTGCAGAACAAGGCCTGGCAGGACCAGGGGTTGCCGCGCTTGCGTGTCGCGGTGAACCTGTCGCCGCGCCAGTTCGCGCACGAAAGCCTGCTGCAGGACGTGGCGCGCGTGCTGCACGAAACCGGGCTGGATGCGGCCTGGCTGGAGCTGGAGATCACCGAGAGCATGGTGATGCGCGACCCGGAGCACGCGGTGACGCTGCTGCACGATCTCAAGGCGATGGGAATCCATCTGTCGATCGACGACTTTGGCACCGGTTATTCGTCGCTCAGCTACTTGAAGCGCTTCCCGCTGGACAGCGTGAAGATCGACCGCTCGTTCATCAAGGATCTTCCCGGCGACGGCGACGATGCCGGCATCACCCAGGCGATCATCGCCGTGGCGCACAGCCTGCGCCTCGGGGTGATCGCCGAGGGCGTGGAGACCGCGGAGCAGCTCGATTTTCTGCGCACGAATGGTTGCGACGAAATGCAGGGGTATCTCTTCAGCCGGCCGCTGCCGGCGGAGCAGTTCCTCGCCCTGATAATTAGACCCTAGCCGGCGCGCGCGGGAAGATCTCAGGGTTTGTCGGAACTCCAGCGCAGCGAACGGCTCACGGCCTCGCGCCAGCGCGCGAGCAGCGCGGCGGCCTCGGCGCGCGGCATTCCCGGCGTGAAGCGCCGGTCCATCTGCCATTGCGCCGCGATCTCCTCGCGGGATTTCCAGACGTCGGTGTACAGGCCGGCCAGATAGGCGGCGCCCAGGGCGGTGGTCTCCAGCACCTTGGGCCGCACCACCGGCACGCCGAGAATGTCGGCCTGGAACTGCATGAGAAGGTCGTTGGCCGCGGCGCCGCCGTCCACGCGCAGCTCGGTCAGTTGTTCTCCCGCGTCCTTCTGCATGGCTTCGAGCAGGTCGGCGCTCTGGTAGGCGATCGATTCGAGCGCCGCGCGCGCGAGGTGCGCGCGCGAGGAGCCGCGCGTCAGGCCGACGATGGCGCCGCGCGCGTGCGGGTCCCAGTGCGGCGCGCCCAGGCCGGTGAAGGCCGGCACGATATAGACGCCGCCGTTGTCGAGTACCGTTGCTGCGAGTCCTTCTACTTGTTCCGCCTTTTCAAAAAAACCAAGTTCATCCCGAAGCCATTGAACAACAGCCCCGCCAATAAAAACACTGCCTTCCAGCGCGTACTCCTTGTCCACGTCGCGCGCATCGACTGCGCGGCCGATCTGTGCCGCCGCGGTGCTGAGCAGCCCGTTGGCCGACGTCACCACGCGGCCGCCGGTGTTCATCAGCATGAAACAGCCGGTGCCGTAGGTGTTCTTCGCCATGCCGGGCTTGTGGCAGCCCTGGCCGAAGAGGGCCGCCTGCTGGTCGCCCGCGATGCCGGTGATCGGCACCGGCGAGCCCAGCACGGTGGGCGCGATCATGCAGAAAGCGTGCGACGAGGGGTAGACATCGGGCAGCATCGCGCGCGGCACGCCGATCAGTTGCAGCAGTTCGGGGTCCCAGTCGCCCATGTGGATGTTGAACAGCATCGTGCGCGATGCGTTGGTGCAGTCGGTGACGTGCGTCTTGGTGTGCGACAGGTTCCAGACCAGCCAGCTATCCACCGTGCCGAACGCGAGCTCACCCAGTTCGGCCCGGCGGCGCGCGCCCGGAATATGGTCGAGGATCCACGCCACCTTGGTGCCGGAGAAGTACGGATCGAGCACCAGGCCGGTGCGCTCCCGCACCAGGCTCTCGGCGCCGACTTCCTTCAGCTCCGCGCAGCGCGCGGCGGTGCGCCGGTCCTGCCAGACGATCGCCGGGTAAATCGGCTTGCCGGTCTGGCGGTCCCAGACGATTGCCGTCTCCCGCTGGTTGGCGATGCCGCAGGCAACCAAGTTCTCGGCTTTCAGTCCCGAGCTCCTCAACGCTTCGCGCGCGACGTCGCGCTGCGAGCGCCACAGGTCGTCCGGGTCGTGCTCCACCCAGCCCGGCTGCGGGTAATGCTGCTTGAATTCCTGACTGGCGGAAGCGACCGGCTTGCCGGTCTGGTCGAAAATGATGGCGCGCGAACTGGTGGTGCCCTGGTCCAGGGCGAGTACGTGGCGCATCCGGAAATTCTAGCAAGACCCCGGTGCTAGAATTCTTTCACTATGAAAATACACGAATACCAGGGAAAAGAGCTGTTCCGCAAATTCGGCCTCGTCACGCCGCGCGGGTTTCCGTGCTTCAGCATCGATGAGGCGGTCGAAGCGGCGAACAAGCTCGGCGGCAGCGTCTGGGTGGTGAAGGCGCAGATCCACGCCGGCGGCCGCGGCAAGGGCGGCGGGGTCAAGGTCGCGAAGTCCCTGTCTGAAGTAAGGCAACACGCCGGGAAAATTCTTGGCATGCAATTGGTCACCCACCAGACCGGCCCGGGCGGGCAGAAAGTGCGCCGGCTGCTGGTGGAGGAGGGCGCCGACATAAAGAAGGAACTCTACATCGGCATGGTGGTGGACCGCGTCACGCAGCGTGCCTGCCTGATGGCTTCCTCAGAGGGCGGCATGGACATCGAGGAGGTTGCCGCCAAGACTCCCGAGAAGATACACAAGGTGTTCATCGACCCGGCGACCGGGCTGACGGACGCGGAGGCGGAAGATGTTTCGAGAAAGATTGGCATTCCTCCTCCGGCTCTGAAAGAATCCAGGGAACTTCTAAAGGCTTTCTATCGATGCTTCGATGAGTCGGACGCTTCGCTGGCGGAAATCAATCCGCTGATCCTGACCAACCAGGATCGGGTCATCGCGCTCGATGCCAAGCTCAATGTCGACGACAATGCGCTGTTCCGCCACCCCGATATCGTCGCGATGCGCGACCTGGACGAAGAGGACCCGCTGGAAATCGAGGCCTCGAGATACGACCTGTCCTACATCTCGCTCGATGGCAACATCGGCTGCATGGTGAACGGCGCCGGCCTCGCCATGGCGACCATGGACACCATCAAGCTCTTTGGCGGCGAGCCGGCCAATTTTCTGGATGTCGGCGGCGGCGCCACCGCGGAGAAGGTGACGGCGGCCTTCAAGATCATGCTCTCCAACCCGAGGGTGAAGTGCATCCTCGTCAATATCTTCGGCGGCATCATGAAGTGCGACACCATCGCCGCGGGCGTGGTGACCGCGGCAAAGGAGGTCAGGCTCTCGGTGCCGCTGGTGGTGCGCATGAAAGGCACCAACGAAGACCTTGGCAAGAAAATCCTCGCCGATTCGGGACTGCCGATCATTACCGCCGGCAATATGGGCGAAGCCGGCCAAAAGGCGGTCGCGGCAGTGAAAGGATTGAAATAATGAGCATCCTGATCAACAAGTACACCAAGGTGGTCACGCAGGGAATCACCGGCAAGACCGGCCAGTTCCACACCCAGACCAGCCGCGCCTACGCGAACGGCAAGAACTGTTACGTCGCCGGCGTGAATCCGAAGAAGGCCGGCGAGAATTTCGAGGGAATTCCGATTTTTGCTTCTGTAAAAGAAGCGAAAGAGAAAACCGGGGTAAATGTCTCGGTAATTTATGTCCCCCCGACCTTCGCTGCGGCGGCGATCTGGGAAGCCGTGGAAGCCGACCTCGACCTCGCGGTCTGCATCACCGAGGGCATCCCGGTGCGCGACATGGTCCACCTGCGCGAGCGCATGAAGAAGGAAAAGCGCAGAACGCTGGTGCTCGGGCCCAACTGCCCGGGCGTGATCACGCCAGAGGAGATCAAGATCGGCATCATGCCGGGGCACATCCACCTGAAGGGCCGCGTCGGCGTGGTGTCGCGCTCGGGCACGCTCACCTACGAGGCGGTCGGCCAGCTCACGGAACTGGGCATCGGCCAGTCCACCGCGGTCGGCATCGGCGGCGACCCGGTCAACGGTCTGAAGCACATCGACATTCTGAAGATGTTCAACGACGATCCCGACACCGACGCGGTGATCATGATCGGCGAGATCGGCGGCTCCGATGAGGAAGACGCGGCGAGGTGGGCCAGGGACCATATGAAAAAGCCCGTGGTCGGCTTCATCGCCGGCGTCACCGCGCCGCCGGGCAAGCGCATGGGCCATGCGGGCGCCATCATTTCCGGCGGCAAGGGCACGGCGCAGGAAAAGCTCGCGGTGATGGAAGCCTGCGGCATCAAGGTGACCAGGAACCCGGCGGAGATGGGCAAGCTGCTCAAGTCCGTCCTGAAGTAATGCGCGATTTCCTGTCCACGCGCTGGGCCGCGTTCCTGGCCGCGCTGCAGGAGGCGGCGCGCGCCGATGCGGAACTGAGCGCGTTCTCGATCAACGCTGAATGCCGTTTTCGGCTGGTTGCGGGGCCCCGCGTTGCTGAATTTGTCTTTGTTCCCGGGTCTTCTTTCCAGGTCACAGAGGAATTCCGGGAAAAATCCGCGTCATTCGTACTTGAAGCTCCCGTTGCCGTCTGGGAGAAGTTCTTCTCCAATCCCCCTCCCGCGCCCTACCACGGCATTTACGCGATGAAGATGCGCGTGCCTGAGTTCAAGGTCGCCGGCGACGAACTGGCGCTGGCGCAGAACATGCACCTGGTGCGGCGCGTGCTGGAGATCGGGAGGGAAGTCGCGAATGGCGTTCATGGTTTGCCATCCAGGAAAGATCCGCTTGAAAAAGAGGGGACGAAAGAGCCGATCCGCGGCGGCTACGTCTGGATCGAATACGAAGGCCGGCCGAGCCGGATCTACTATGAAGAGGCGGGCGCGGGGCGCGATCTGCTCTGCCTGCACACCGCCGGGTCCGATACGCGCCAGTTCTACAAGCTGCTGAACGACGCGGGGCTCGGCGCCGAATGGCGCATGGTGGCATTCGATCTGCCGTGGCACGGCAAGAGCCTGCCGCCCGAGGGCGCGCCGATCGGCGCTTGGGAGCTGACGACGGAACGCTATGTCGCGGCGATCGAAGCGGTGATCGGGGCACTCGGCCTGCGCCGCCCGGTGCTGCTCGGCTCCTCCATGGCGGGCCAGATCTGCCTCGAGATGGCGTTGCGCTGGGGCGAGCGCCTGGGCGGCGTGATCGCCTGCGAGGCGAGCGAGCGCATCGTCGGGCGCGAAGTGCCCTGGACGCGCCATCCGCAGGTGAACGAAGCCACCTTCGTGCCCGAATGGGTGCATGGCCTGATGGCGCCGCAAAGTCCGCCCGAGCGCGTGCGCGAAGTGTGGTGGGAATATTCGCAGGGCGGCTACGGCGTGTTCTGGGGCGATATCCGCTTCTACGGCCGCGAATGGGACGCGCGCGAGCGCGTCGGGCGCATCGACACGAAGAAATGCCCGGTACTCATGTTGACAGGGGAGTACGACTACTCCTGCACGCCCGAGATCTCGCGCGCCACCGCGGCGAAAATTCCGGGTGCCGGGTTCGAGGTGATGCGCGGCATGGGCCATTTTCCGATGGCCGAAAATCCGGAACTGTTCCTGGAGTATCTGCGGCCGGCGCTCGCTCGCCTGCGCACGCGGCTGTAAGTGCTGCGGCAGTTTGCGCGGGATTTCGGCGCGACCTACGCGGCAAACGCGCTGGTCGCATTCATCTTCGCCGCCAGCGGGCCCGTGGCGATCATCCTCTCGGTGGGCGCGCAGGGCGGCCTCGCCGAAACCGACCTGTCGTCCTGGATCTTCGGCTCGTTTTTCATCAACGGGCTGATCAGCGTCGCGTTCTGCCTCTTCTACCGCCAGCCGCTGGTGTTCTTCTGGACCATTCCGGGCGCGGTGCTGGTGGGCCCGGCGCTCGGCCACTTGTCGTTCCCCGAAGTGATCGGCGCCTTCATCGCCACCGGCGCGCTGATGGCGGCGCTCGGGCTCTCGGGCTGGGTGCGCCGCTGCACGGAGGCGGCGCCGATGCCGATCGTGATGGCGATGGTGGCGGGCGTGTTCCTGCGTTTCGGCACCGGCCTCGTGCACGCGGTGCGCGACGACGTCGTTGTCGCGGCGCCGATGGTGCTGGCTTTCATTATTTTTTCCTTTTCGAAACAACTCGGGCGGATCGTGCCGCCGTTGATCGGCGCATTGATCGTTGGCATCGTCTTTATTTTTCTGTTCGATAAATACAAACCAGGCGAAACGGCACTGCAACTCTCGGCCCCCAACCTCTACTTGCCGGTTTTTTCCTGGCAGGCGATGGTCGAGCTGGTGGTGCCGCTCGCCATCACGGTGCTGGTCGTGCAGAACGGGCAGGGCTTCGCGGTGCTCAGCGCGGCGGGCCACAAGCCGCCGATCGGCGCCATCGCGGTCGCCTGCGGCGCGGGCTCGATGGTGACCGCTTTCGTGGGTTCGGTGTCCACCTGCCTCACCGGCCCGGTGAACGCCATCCTTTCGGCCTCGGGCGAGAAGCAGCGGCACTACACCGCGGGCGTCGCCGTCGGCCTGCTCGCGCTCGCCTTCGGTCTCCTGTCGCCGCTGTTCGTGCGCCTGCTGCTCTCGACGCCGCCCGCGTTCATCGCCGCGCTCGGCGGCCTCGCCATGCTGCGCGTGCTGCAAACCGCGTTCGCCGTCTCCTTTGGCAGCGGCAAATTCACGCTCGGCGCGCTGGTGACCTTCCTGGTGACGGTGGCCGACGTGCCGGTCTTCAACATCGGCGCCGCGTTCTGGGGCCTCGTCTTCGGGTTCGGAGTTTCCTGGTTGCTGGAGCGGGGCGATTTCAAGCGCTAGCGCAGGGCAAGCGCGAGGAATCCGAGCGGATCGCGGGTGAGCGCCACCGAAACGAGGTAGGCAGCCGCGACCAGCGCGAGCGCGAATGCGGTGGCGCGCTGCGCCTTGCTGCGCGCGCGCTTGAGCGCCAGGGCGCCGAGGACGATGTAGGCGATCAGCGCCAGCACCTTGGCGGTGAGCCAGCCCTCGACGAAGGGGTACTGGCCGATCCGCGCCGCGAGCCAGAGCGCGCTCGCCAGCAGCACCGTGTCCACCACGTGCGGCGCCACGCGCGCAAAGCGCGTCGCGAGCAGCGGCGAATCGGCGAGCATCAGGACGCCGCGCAGCGCGAAACCGGAAATGCTCAGGATCGCGCAAGCGATGTGAATCCACTTGAGCGCCACGTACGGTACCTCAGCGCTTCTCGGTCGAGAGGTCGGGCTCGCCGCAGGACTTGAGGATCTCGGCGCGCACCGCGTCGCGCAGTTTGACCGCCGCCGCCCAGTCGCCGCCCTCGGGTGCGAGCGGCGCGCCGATCGTCACCGACACCGGGGCGCGGCGCAGGTACCAGGTGCCGTCGCGCAGCACCGAGCGCACGCCGCGCAGCGCCACCGGCGCCACCGGGATGCCGGCCTGCGCCGCGGCCTGGAAGGCGCCGGTGCGAAAGTCCATGAGCCCGGTGTTGCGCTTGAGGGTGCCCTCGGGAAACACGACCAGCGAGATGCCGCGCTTCGCGGCCTCGGCGAGCTCGTTCGCGTGCGCGGCGCTTTTCGCGATATCGAAGCGCTCGATGAACTGCGTGCCGAAGCCCGAGAGCAGCGCGCGCATGGCGATATTGTCCTGGAACTCGCGCTTGGCGACGAAGGCGTAGCCCCGGTACTCGAGGACGGCGAGCAGGACCAGCGCGTCCAGGTAGCTGGTGTGATTCACTGCCAGCACCAAGGGGGTTTTCACGTCCAGGTTTTCCATTCCCCTCACGGCAACCGGAATTCCCGACAGCATGAGGAACCACTTCGATACCGCCCGGCCCACGCTCCAGCAGCTCCTGACGGGCAACAGCAGGGAACCCAGGAGGGCAAAGGGTACCAGGAGGGCAAATGCAAGATAGGCGCGCAGCGCGAACAGCGCGCCGCCGGCGGTGCGCAGGCCCCGGCGCAGCTGCGGTGCGGCGCCGGCGAGCACCAGGCGTGCAAACTGCAGCCATACCGCACCCCCAGTTACGGCGGAAGGACCGCGCTCGTAGAACTCGCGCGCCGCGACGCGGCGGATTTTGCCGCTGGAAGTCTTGGGCACCGTGCCCGGCGGCGCGAGCACGATGTCGTCCGCCGGCGCACCGAGCAGGCCGATGGCGATCTCGTTGATCATGCGCTTGAGCGCCTCGTGGCGCGAAGCGTCCCGATCGCGCATTTCGGCCAGCACGACCACGCGCTCGGTGCCGCTGGCCGCGTCCTTGCTGCCGAATACGGCGACACAACCGCGCCGGATGCCGGCCAGGTCGCCCACCGCCTGTTCCAGCTCGTAGGGGCTGATGTTGCGGCCGCCGCGGATGATGATGTCCTTCTCGCGGCCGGTGAGGAACAGCGTGCCCTCGGAGAGGTAGGCGCGGTCGCCGGTATTGACCCATTCGCCGGCGAAGAGGGTCTTCGTCGCCTCCGGATTGCGGTAGTAGCCCGAGGTGGACGAGGGGCCGCGGAACTGCAGCAGGCCCTCCTGGCGGTCGGGCAGCTCCATCCCGGCGCCGTCCACCACCCGCATGTCATGGCCGGGGATCGCCGTGCCGCAGCCGATCACGATCAGCGGCGAGGGATCGGCGGGCGGCGCCTCGATGGCCGCCCCGGTGCGCCTGAAGCGCTCGCGGTCGAGCCGGTCCGCGCGCCAGGGCGTGCCCGGCACGGTGATCGCCACGCCCACCGAGGACTCCGCCAGCCCATAGGAGGGCGACAGGCAGTTCTTGCGCAGCCCGTACCTGCCGAAGCGCTTCTCGAATTCGACGATCGTCTCCGGGCTCACCGGCTCGGCGGCGTTGAAGGCGAAGCGCCAGGAGGAAAGGTCGATGCCTTCCATGTCCTCGTCGGCGATGCGGCGCAGGCACAGCTCGAAGGAAAAATTCGGGCCGCCGGACATGGTGCCGCGGTGGCGGTGGATGGCGCGCATCCAGCTCGCGGGCCGCGACAGGAACGCGAGCGGCGACATCAGCACCGTCGGAAAGCCGAGCACCAGCGAAGCGAAGTTGGCGCCGATGAGGCCCAGGTCGTGGTACAGCGGCAGCCAGCTCACGAACACGTCGCCCGGATTCGCGTTTACCGCCGCGCCCATGGCGCGCACGTTGGCCATCAGGTTGGCGTGCGAGAGCACCACGCCCTTGGGGCTGCCGGTGCTGCCCGAGGTGTACTGCAGAAAGCCCGTTTCGCCGGGTTTGCCATGCGCCGGTTTGAAGTTCTTGCCCGAAGAAGCATTCAATTCATCGGGAACCAGTATCAAACTCAAGGATTCCACCTGCGCGCGCAGCAGGTAGGCGAGCGCCTTCGCTTCAGGCACCGTGATCATGATCGTCGCGCCGGCGCTCTTCAAGATGCCGACGTGGCGTTTCATGTGGTCTTCGATGGTGGTCAGCCGCGCCGGCGGATACAGCGGCACCGGCACGCCGCCCGCGAGCAGCACGCCGTAGAACGAATACAGGTACTCCTTGCAGGTCGGCAGCATGATCGCCACCATCTGCCCGTGCTGCAGCCCCGCCTGCGCGAGCCCCGCCGCGTAGCCCGTCGCGCCGTCCCACAACGCGCGGTAGCTCAAGGGATACTCGTTGCGCTCCTCGTACATGAACACCGTCAGCCGGTCCGGCTGGCGCTCGACGTGATACTCGAGCGCCTCGGTCAGCGTGCGCGCCTGTGTCTCGGAGGGCGCGCGCACGCCTTCGGTTTGCGCCAGGCTGACGACATGGGCGGGGCTGACATCCGCGGCGCGAGGCGCGTGTCCGGCGGAGGAGAGCAGGAAGCGCAACAGGTCGCGCGGCGTTTCGCTGGTCGCCAGCGCCTGCTCGGGCAGGGCGACGCCGAACTCCTTCTCCAGCCGCAGCACCAGTTCGACACGAGCCAGGCTGTCGAGCCCCAGCTCCCTTTCCAGCGAACTGTCGAGGGTGGGGCGCGGCTCGACGTGGGGCCGCGCTTCCGTCGCCACCGCGGCCACCACTTCGAGCAGGCGTTCGGGCTTGATTTCCTTTGTGGAGGAGTTCATCCTGTTCGCGGCTCGCGGCGAGTTTACACTTCCGCTCGCCCGACCCTGGACAACCCTTCGCTGGAGGAAACCGCAATGCCAAACCTATCCCCGCTGTCCATGCTGTTTTGCGCCATCGATGCGCCCAAGACCGCCAAGGCGGGCGAGACGGTGAAACTCACCATTGCCGCGAAGAAAGACGGCAGCTCGGGCTGCGGACTGCTGGTGAAATTCGGCGACGGCACCGACAAGCAGATGAAGATGAACCGCGACGAGGCGAAGTTCCCGGTCACCGTCGAACACGCCTGGAAGAAAGACGGCAAGTACACCGTCAGCGCGAGCGGCAAGGAAATCACCACCAACAAGGCCTGCAAGGGCAACTCGTCGGCGATGATCCAGGTGGGCGAGCCGGCGAAGGCGAAAAAGGCGAAGAAGGCCGAGAAGCCCAGGACCTGAACGCCGCGCCGCGCGCGGCGCCCGGGCCCTTGCCGGTTACTTGAAGACGTTCACCACCAGCAGGTCCGGCAGCCAGGTCGCCAGCCCCGGGAAGAACACGACCGCGAACAGCACCAGGGCGTCGGTGAGGAAGAACGGCACCGAGCCTTTCACCACTTCGGGGATCGGAATCTTCGACACGCCGCTCACCGCGAACAGGTTCAGGCCGACCGGCGGCGTGACCAGGCTCATCTCGACGGTGAGCGTGAGCACGATACCGAGGTAGATCGGGTCGATCTTGAGCGCCATCGCGACCGGGAAAAACACCGGCACGGTCAGCAGGATCATCGCCACGCCATCGACGAAGCAGCCGAGGATCATCTCGACCACGATGAACGCGAAGATGAATCCCATCGGCGTCAATCCCATGGCGGTCATGGTCTTGGCGATCGTCTGTGGCCAGTACAGGTTCGCCGCCAGGAACTGGAACACGCCTACGCTGCCGACGAGGAACAGCACCACCGCGGTCAGGCTGAGCGCGCGCATGGTGATGGGCAGCAGGTGCCCGAGGAAATCGCGCCCTCCGGTTATCAGCCCGTAGACCATGGCGTAACCGCAGGAAGCCGCGGCAGCCTCGGTCGGCGTGAACAGCCCGCCGTAGAGTCCGCCCAGGATCAGCACCGGCATGCCGAACCCCGGCAGCGCGGCCAGAGCCGCCGGCCAGATGAGGTTTGAATCGAATTTGCCGCGCGGCAGCTTCAGGAAATACGCCAGGCCGATGATCGTGACGATATTGGCCAGCGCCAACAGCAGGCCCGGAATGACCCCGGCGAAGAACAGGCGCACCACCGAGGTTTCGCTCACCACGCCGTAGAGAATCAACGGGATGCTCGGAGGAATCAGGATGGCGATGCCGCCGCTGGTGGCGACCAGGCCGGCCGCGACCCAGGGCGGATAGCCGCGCTTGATCATTTCCGGCACCGCGATCGTGCTCATGGCCGCCGCCATCGCCACGCTCGACCCCGAAATCGCGGCGAACAGCACGCAGGCGAGCACCGTCGCGATGCCGAAGCCGCCCGGCATCCAGCCGACCAGCGCATCGGCGAAGCGGAACAGCTGCGCGATCAGGCCGGTGCGCTCCATCAAGTAGCCCGTGTAGATGAACAGCGGGATCGCCATCAGCGTGTAGCGGTTGATGAAGTTGAAGAAGGCGCGGAAGATGACCTCGGGCCCGAGCAGCGGGTCGGTCATCAGGTAGGCCGCGGCCGAGGCGCTGAGCGCGATGCCGATCGGCACGCTCAGCACTAGCAGCAGCAGCACTACGCTCGCGACGATCCACATTCGCTACCCTCTCCCCAAAACGTTCAACGGATCAGTGCAGCGCGCCGATTTCGTCGGGCGGGTCCTCGAGCGCGCGGCGGCCGCGCAGCCCCTGCACGCCGCGGTAGATCTGGAAAAACAGCGATACCGCCATGGTCGCGAAGCCGGCCATCAGCGATACCAGGAACGGCCACATGGGAAACGCGAGGCTCTCGCTGCGGCTGCCGTACTTGATGCTGTCCTCGATGTCCGGAATGCCCCACCACACCACGGCGAGCAGAAACAGGAACGAGAAGATCGTCACCACGACCTTGATGATTTCCACGGCGCGATGCCCGCGCGGCCCCAGCGCCTGCAGGACCCCGAACAGCAGGTTTACGTTGAGATGCGCGCCGTGCCGCTGCGCGATGCCGAAGTAGAGAAACACGGCCGACAGGATGAACAGCGTGACCGCATCCTGCTGCCATTCGAACGACTGGCCGAAGGCGTAGCGCCGCACCACCTCGAGCAGCGCGAGCAGCGTGCAGCCGAGCAGCACCAGAGCCGCGGCGCGCGCCAGGAACCGGTCCTGGAAGGCGCGCCAGATTGCGTAGGCCTTCTCCACGTAATGGAATCCGGGTCCGTCGCGCTAGTTGATCTTGATTTTCGCGGCGTGCTTGGAGCAGTCGAGCTTCTCGATCCACGACGAACCGGCCGGGTTCTGCTGGGAAAGCTCGCGCCCTTCCTTGGTGAACTGGTCCACCCAGGGACGTGCCTCCGCCGGGACCTTGGATTTCACGTAGTTGGAGGAGGCGTCGCCCACGGCGCTGGTCATCGCCGCGACTTCCTGCGGCGTCATCCAGTAGACGCCGGGTTTCGACGGATCCTTGGTGCCGTATTTTTCATAGGTCAGCTTGTCGACGCACCAGTTGTATTCCTTCTGCACCTTGAGGGTCTCGGCAACCAGGCCTTCCAGCGCCTTCTGCGTCGCCGGGGTCAGGCGGTCCCACCAGCGGCGGCTCGCGCTCACCATGTAGAAGTCGCCGCTGAACGCACCGGCGCCGCCGGTCGTGTAATAGGGCGCCTGCTCGCGCACGCTCAGCCAGCCGCCGATGCTGGTCATCAGACCGTCGATGACCCCCGACTCGATCGCAGTGGGCACCTCGCCGAACGCCATCACCACGGGATTCGATTTCCATGCCGTGAGCGAGGCGTTCTCGACCGGGCCCATGCTGCGCACCTTGCGCCCGGCGAAGTCCGCGGGCTTTGTGTAGCGCTTCTTGCCGCCGACGCCCATGCCGAAGCTCATCTGGCCGGCGCCGAACACCTTGATCGCCTGGTTCTTCGCCAGGCGGTCCACCAGCATCTGGTAGGTCTTGGTCTTCTCGAAATTGTCGACCGCGCCGACGGTGGTCATGACGCCGGGCCCGACGACCGTCATCATCCAGGGATCGACCGGGGCCGCCTTGCCCATCTGCATCCACGTCATTTCCAGGTTGCCCTGGCGCATGGCTTCGAAGGCCTCCGGGATCGTATAGAGCGCTCCGGCGTAGTAGATCCGCGCCTCGCTGCCGGGGATGACCTGCGGCAGGCGTTCCTGGAAATACGCCATGGCCATGCCGGCCGGGTGCGGCGGCGGCGTGAAGTCGGCGGCGAAGCGCAGCACCACTTTTTTCGGCGCGTCCTGCGCGGCGGCGGATTGCGGGAAAGCCCAGCTCAGGGTCAGCGCCGCGACGGCGGCGCCCAGAATGGCAATACGTCTGTGCTGGTACCGTTCCATAAAGCACCCTCCAGTTCTTGTATGGTTGGTCGTGCGAGGCAGCCCGGTGACCGTATCCCACCAACGGACCAAGCGTCAAGCATTCCCGGCGCTTAGCGCTGCAGCATTGCTTCCAAGATGGCCGGTAAGCGCGTAGATTCCCGTTCAGGAGGAGTTCAATGAAACCGACAAAAATTGCCGCAGCCGCGGCCGCGATCCTGTTGGCCGCCTGCGCGAGCGCGCCGGTCGAACCCCTGCGCGCAACGGCGCAGCTCCAGCCGACCAAGGGCAGCAAAACGTTCGGCGAAGCGACCTTTGAAGAGGTGGCGGGCAAGATCCACGTCGTGGTCTACGTTCAGGGGCTCAAGCCGGGGCAGGAGCACGGCCTGCACATCCACGAAGTCGGCGACTGCGGTTCGGGCGACGGCATGAGCACCAAGGGCCACTTCAATCCGTTTGGCAAGGCGCATGCGCATGCGGGCACGCCCGAGCGCCACGCCGGGGACCTGCCGTCGCTCAAAGCGGGCAAGGATGGCCGCGCCAAGGTGGACGCCATGCTCGATGTCATCACCATCGCGCCCGGGCCGGGGCGCATCGTCGGCCGCGGCCTGATCGTGCACGCCGATCCCGACGACTACAAGACCCAGCCAACCGGCAACGCCGGCCCGCGCATTGCCTGCGGCGTGATCCAGCCAGGCTGAGCCGATTCCATGCATACGGTCCTGAAAGCGGTTTGGTGCGTTCTGTTCGTTCTTTTGCCGGCTGCCGGCAACGCGGCGTTCCCCGAGGAGCGCGCGATCAACGTCATCGTCGCCTATTCGCCCGGCGGTGGCACCGACCTGATCGCGCGCGCGATCGCGCCGTTCCTGGAAAAGTACCTTGGTGGCGGCGCGAGGATCGTGGTGGTCAACCGCGCGGGCGCGGGCGGCGAGATTGGCTTTGCGGCGCTCGCCAGTGCGGCGCCCGACGGCTACACCATCGGCTTCGTCAACACGCCGCCGCTGCTCACGATCCCGATCGAGCGCGCGGCCCAGTTCGGCTGGCAGCGCTTCGAGTACCTCGGCAACATCATCGACGATCCGTGCAATTTCTCGGTGCACGCGGACACCGATATCCGCGACCTGAAGCAGCTCGCGGCTTACGCCAGGGCGAACCCCGGCGCTGTCACGGTCGGCACCACCGGCATTGGTTCGGACGACCACCTCGCGATGCTGATGTTCGAGCGCGCGGCAGGCGTGAAAATGCGCCACATCCCGTTCAAGGGTTCGGCCGACGTGCGCGCCGCGATCACCGGCAAGCAAATCATGGTGGCCGCGATCAACATCGGCGAGGCGATGCAGTACCAGAAGGGCGGCACGCCGCTGCGCAACCTGGTGCAGATGAGCCCTGCGCGCACCAACCTCGCGCCCGAGCTGGCGACCGCGAGGGAGCAGGGCTACGACATCGAACTGTCGTCGCTGCGCGGGATGGTGGGGCCCAAGGGCCTGCCGCCGGAGATTCGCGAACGCCTCGTCAGGGCGATCGAGCGCTCGGTGGCCGACCCGGAATTCCAGGCCAGGGCGGTGCAGTTCTTCTCCCCCCTGCGTTATCTGGCGCCGGCGCAGTACGAAGGCATCGTGCGCGACGCGGACGTCACCTACCGCGCGCTGTGGAAGGAACTGCCCTGGGCGGATAAGTAAGCAAGCAGGTCCGGTCGACCTTTCGCAAGGCAAGCGCGCATGATCGAACACGAGCTCGACACGCACCTCAAGAGTGAACCACACGATCATTTAGCCAGGCTTGAAACATGACATTTTCGATCACCGAACACACCGTCAAATCCGCCCGCCACACCACGGGCTATCTCGCCTGTGGCGCGCAAGCGGCGCCGCTCCTGATCTTCGTCCATGGCTGGCCCGAGCTCTCGCTCTCCTGGCGGCACCAGTTGCCGGCGTTCGCGGCGCTGGGTTTTCGCTGTGTCGCGCCCGACATGCGCGGCTACGGCCGCTCGAGCACCTACGGCCGCCACGAAGATTTCGCGCTGGAGTCGATCGTCGCCGACATGCTGGAGTTGCTGGCCTCGCTCGGCCGCGAGCGCGCGGTGTGGATCGGTCACGACTGGGGCAGCCCCGTGGTGTGGAGCATCGCGTCGCATCATGCCGAGAAAACGGTCGGCGTCGCGAGCCTCTGCGTGCCCTATATCGCGGCCGGTTTCGCGGTCGAAAACATGGTGCCGCTGGTCGACCGCTCGGTGTATCCCGAAGCCGAGTATCCGGTGGGCCAGTGGGACTACCAGCTCTTCTACGAGGAGAGCTTCGAGAAGGCCTGCAAGGGCTTCGAGGCCGACATCCGCAACGTGGTGAAGGCGCTGTTCCGCAAGGGCGGTCCCGACGCCGTCGGCAAGCCGGGCCGCACGGCGGCGGTGCGCAAGGCGGGCGGCTGGTTTGGCGGCGGCGCCTGCCCCGACGTTCCGCGCGACGGCGACGTGATCACCGAGCAGGATCTGGAAGCCTATACGGCGGCGCTGACGCGCAACGGGTTCTTCGGGCCGGACTCCTGGTACATGAACCCCAAGGCCAACGGCGCCTACGCGCGGACGTCGAAGAACGGCGGCAGGCTTTCCATGCCCGTGCTGTTCCTGCACGGTGCTTACGACACGACCTGCGAGACCATGACCTCGCGGCTTGCCGAGCCGATGCGCCGCGACTGCGCCGACCTCACCGAAGTCGTCGTGAAGTCCGGCCACTGGATGGCGCAGGAGCAGCCGGTCGCGGTGAACGCCGCACTGGCGAAATGGCTGGCGGCCAAGCTGCCGGACTACTGGACGGCATGTGTTTAATGGAGGCAGCGACATGACACGCAGCGTGTCGGGCCAGGTCCTTGCCGTCAACTCGGGCGAACCGGCCGGGTAAGGCCGGACCCGCGAGCGACTACTGGGCAGTAACGCCCGCCGCCTTCACGACCCTCGCCCAGCGCGGAATCTCGGCGCGGACGTGGGCGTCGAGCTCCCCCGGCGTCGAGCCGACGACCTGGTAGCCGGAGGACTCGATCTGCTTTTTCACCTCGGGCACGTTCATCGCCCGGATGAACTCGGCATTCAGCTTCTGCACGATCGGCTGCGGCGTGCCGGCGGCGGCGAAGACGCCGTACCACACGGAAACGTCGAATCCGGGCACGCCAGATTCGATCACCGTCGGCACATTGGGCAGCACGGCGGCGCGCGCGGCGGTGGTTACCGCAATGGCGCGGAATTTCCCCGCCTGAATCTGCGGCAGGGATGAGCCAATGGCGTCGAACATCAGGTCGACTTCACGGCCGAGGATCGCGGTGATGGCCGGGCCGCTGCCCTTGTAGGGCACGTGCGTCAGGTCGACGCCGACCGTCATCTTGAACAGCTCCACCCCGAGGTGGCTGGTATTGCCGGGACCGGCGGAGGCGTAGTTGAGCTTGCCCTTGTTGGCTTTCGCGGCATCGATGAGATCGCGCAGCGTGCGGATGGGCGAGTCCGCGTGCACTTCCACGACCAGCGGCGCCACGGCGGCGAGCGTGATCGGCGTGAAGTCCTTGACCGTGTCGTAGGGCAGCTTCGGCATCAGCGTCGCGTTCACCGCGTGCGCGGTCAGCAGCAGCACGATGGTGTAGCCGTCGGGCGCTGATTTGGCGGCGAAGTCGGCGGCAATGGTCGAGCCGGCGCCGGGTTTGTACTCCAGCAGCACCGGTTGGCCGAGGCCCTTGGTCATTTCGTTGGCGATCGGCCTCGCCAGCACGTCCGAACTCCCCGCCGGCGGGTAGGCCATGATGAACTTGATGGGACGGTTCGGGTATTGCGCTTCGGCGCTTCCCACGGAAAATGCAATGCAGGCGAACAACAACTTCAAAAAACTGTTCATGATCTGAGGACCTTTCCAGAAGTTGCCCCGGTCAACTCGCCGTTCTCCCATGTCACGGCGCCGTTCACGATCGTGTATTCGATGCCCTGAGAGCGCATCACCATGCGCTTGGCGCCGCCGGGCAGATCGTAGCGCCGTTCCGGGCGTCCCACCGAGCCGACCGTGGCGGGATCGAAGATCGCGATATCGGCGGCAAGGCCCACGTTCAGCCGGCCGCGGTCCCTGATGCCGAAGAAATCCGCCGGGTCGGAGGTCATGCGCCGCACTGCTTCCTCCAGTGTCAGCACTTTTTTCTCCCGCACCCAGGTGCCGAGCATGTAGGTCGGGTAGCCCGAGTCGCACAGCATGTCGAGGTGCGCGCCGCCGTCGCCCAGCCCGAGCAGCATGGCCGGGTTGTTGAGAATTTCCGCCATCCGGTCGACGCGATTGTTGAACGACGTCATGGTGAATTCGTTGTCCAGGTCGTCGGCGAGCGTGAGGTCGAGGAAGGCATCCACGCCGTCCTTGCCCTCGGCTGCGGCGAGATCTGCGACTGTGCTTCCTTCCCATTTTTTTAATTTTGAAGACTTGACTTCATGCACGGTAATGCGTTCCCAGTTGCCGAACGCCGCCGGGCGTTTCAATTCTTCCCGGAATTGATTCCTGAAAGCGACATCCCGGTACACGGCGGCCTGCGCGGCCTTCGATTTGTCCTCGAACACGCGCTTCCAGGACGGGAAGGCGGCGAACGAAAACGGGTTGCGCATGTTGATCTCGCGCGTGAGCGGCAAGGGCGAGGTCTGCGGCCGCGCGCCGCGCGCGATCATCGGCGCCGCCTTGCGCAGCGAAGTGCGCACTGCTTCCGGGATGTCGTCGCGGTCGAACATGGCGATGAAGGTGACCGGCCGCGCGCTCTCGGTGAGCATGAAATCCAGTAGTTCCAGCTCCGGGTCGTCCATGACGCCGATCTGCTTGGTCATCGCGATCTCGATCGCGCCCTTGCCGCGTTCCCTCAACGCATTGCAGTAGGCCTTCAGCTCCTCGCGGCTCGCGTTGCGGCAGGCGAGCGGGCGGCCGGCGTAGCCCATGTGCTGGTTGAGCAGCGTGCTCGAGAATCCGAAGGCGCCGGCATCCATTGCTTCGCCGAGTAATTTCTTGATTTCATTCGTTTCATCTACAGAGGCTGCGCGCTCCATCGAAGCCTCGCCCATCACGTAATGGCGGAACGGCGTCAGCGGCGCGAGGAAGGCGAGATTGAGCGCGGGCTTGCGCGCCGCGGCGGCGTCCATGAACTGCGGGAAAGTTTCCCAGTCCCAGGTGATGCCCTGGTTGAGCACCTCAAAGGGGATCGCCTCCACGTTGACGAGATCCCGCATCGCGATCTCGCGCGTCTCGGGCCGGCAGGGCGCGATACCTACTCCGCAATTGCCCATCACCACAGAAGTCACGCCGTGCCAGGAGGAAGGCGTGAGTGCGCCGTCCCAGCAGATCTGCGCGTCGTAGTGCGTGTGCGGGTCGATGAAGCCCGGGGCGACCACCAGGTCGGACGCGTCGATGGTCCTTTTGGCCTTTTCCTGAATTTGTTCTTCAATGGAAAAGATCTTGCCATTCAAAATCCCGACGTCAGCCCGTCTTGCCGGCGCGCCGGTGCCGTCGAGGACGAGGCCGTTCTTGATGACGAGGTCGAGGGGCATGGGTTGCGTCCCAGTTTACCCCGGGTAGACTGCGGCTAGAAAGGAGATACCGTTGCCGACTGCGAAACATCCGTTCGCGCATTTGCTGGCGGTTGCGCGCGAAGTGTCTTTCATGAAAGGCGCCGAGCTCGTGCGCCAGGGCGAAGCGTCGCGCGGCTGCTTCCTGATCCGCGCCGGCTCGGTGGAGGCGCGCATCGCGCTGCCCGGCGGCGGTTCGCTCGCCGTGGCGCAATTCCGCGACGGCGACATGTTCGGCGAGATGGCGCTCATCGAGCGCGGCGTGGTGTCCGCCACCGTCGTGGCGCAGTCCAACGTCGATGCCTGGTTCGTCGGCCGCGACGATTTCCGCGCGCTCGTCGCCAGCCGCGAGGTCGCGGCGCTCGAAATCCAGCGCGCCATCACCCGCGCGCTCTCCGACAAGCTGCGCGCGCTGAACGACCGCGTCAAGGGCTACTCCGCGGTGGAAGACCGTCCCGCGGCCGGGGCCGCGCCTGCCGCCGATCCGCTCGCGGGCATCGAGCGCTCGCGCCATGCCTCGTTCGACTGGAAAGCGTTCCTTTGCGTGCTGCCGTTCTTCGAAGGCTTCGACGCCGGCGACATCGATGAACTGGCCTCCGCCGGCAGAGTCCTGGAACTGCCGCGCGGCGCCTGGGCCTTCGCCGCCGGGCGCCCGGCCGATAGCTGTTATCTGGTCGTGCGCGGCGCGCTCGAGGTTTTCACCCGCACCGAAACGCGCGAGCGCCGCGTCGCCATCGCCGGCCCGGGCGAGCTGGTCGGCTTCATGGCCGTGATCAACGCCGCCCCGCGCGCCAACAACGCCCGCGTGCGCGAGGCCTGCTGCCTGCTCGAAATCCCGCGCGCCGCGTTCCTCGAAATCTACAACGGCGCCTCAGGCGCCACCGTCAGCCTGCATCACGCCATCCACCGCAGCCTGATGCGCTCCATCGGCCGCACCAACACCCAGCTCACGCGCCTCATCTCCCACGCCAGGCTTACCGCCGCCGAAGCACGTGCCGTCGAGCTGGAAGCGGCGCTGCATGGGCAGATCTGGCGGGCGGAAGGGTAGGGTCGTACCTGAGAACGGTATGATCGTACCGAAATAAGGTACAATCGGCGTCAAATGATCTCCGCGCATACGGACCTCGCGATGGCGCTCTTCGGCAAGACGCGCCGGAACGTGCTCGCGCTGCTCTTCGGGCAGCCCGGCAGGACGTTTTACCTGCGGGAGATTGTTTCCCGCTCAGGCACCGGCGTGAGCCAGGTCCAAAAGGAGCTGGAGCAGCTCGTAGCCGCCGGTCTTGTGCTGCGCGAGCAGCGCGCGAACCAGGTGCATTTCCACGCGAACCCCGAAGCGTCGATTTACGGGGAGTTGCTCGGCATCGTGACGAAAACATTCGGCATCGCCGATGTCCTGCGCGAAGCGCTTGCCCGGTTCAAGGACCGTGTCCGTTTGGCTTTTGTCTATGGTTCGATTGCAAAAGGAACGGCCCACGCCACAAGCGACATAGACCTGCTTCTCGTTGCGGACCTGCCGCCATCCGAACTCGCCGTTCCGCTGGCAGGGTTGAGAGAGCGGCTTGGACGGAAGGTCTCGCTTGTCAGTTACTCCGCCGGCGAGTTCGGCTCGATGCTTCAGGGGCAGCATCACTTCATCGGCGCCATTCTCAATGGTCCCAAAATCTGGCTGATCGGCAACGAGAGAACCCTTGATGAACTCGGGCAAGAACAACCTCGAAAACCTCGCGCGCGCCGGACAACTCGCCGCTGAGCCGACCAGCGCCGACGAAATCGGTCGCCTGCTCAAGGGTGCCGAGGACCAGTTGCGCGACAGTCGCAACACCTCGCTGAGCGCTCCAAGCCGGTTTATCCTGGCGTATGGCGCCTCGCACGCGCTGGCGCTCGCCGCGTTGCGCGCCGAGGACTACCGGTCCGTCGCCTCGAAGGGTCACCGGAAGATTATCTTTCAAGCGCTTGGCAGCACCGCGGGTGCGCCGCCCGGACTCTGGATGGCGCTCGATCGCTACCACGACCGGCGCAACGCGGCCGAATACGAAGCGGCCCCGCCGGCCACTCAGGCTGAAGCGCAAGACCTTGTCGAACTCGCTGCAAGACTGCAGAAGCTTGTCACCGACCGGATCCGGCGGAATCATCCGGCCCTGCTGAAGTAGTATCGGGCAGGGGGAATGCATGGGAAGCGAGCAGGAAGCCCGCGCAGAAATCGACCGGCTGCTCGCCGCGGCTGGCTGGCGTCCATGACTAACCAATTCTTCGAAAAGCCGATCCTCAATTCTCCCTACGGCTACCCCGTCCGGCATTGGGAGCTCGATGCGGAGGGCCAGCCAACCCAACTGATCATCGAAACCCGCCGCCGTGCGGAGTTCATCACACCGATTCCGAAGCCGAAGAAGCGCAAGGGGTCAGCCGAGCAGAAGTCGTTGGTGTTCGACGAGGGCAAGGGGCTTTCCACGCAGGAGCAGCGATACGACCACACGGCGATCATCAATTCGGTTCGCCAGCAGGTGGACAGGTGGCGCGCGCTGCCCAACACGAACGACTGGCGCGTCTCGCCGGAGACCGCACGGCTGCTGCAGCATTGGCGGCATCACAAGTTCAGCAGCATTCGTCCGTTCTTCTGCCAGATCGAGGCGGTCGAAACCGCCATCTGGCTGACCGAAGTTGCGCCGCAGGCGGGCAAGGCGGGCGAGGGTGTTCTGGAGCACCTGGTTAACGCCAACAACGACGCCAATCCTGAGCTCATGCGGCTCGCGCTGAAGCTTGCCACCGGTGCCGGCAAGACCACCGTCATGGCGATGCTGATCGCCTGGCAGACCATCAACGCAGTGCGCCGGCCGCAGAGCAAGCGGTTCACTCGCGGTTTTCTCGTCGTTACGCCGGGCCTCACGATCAAGGACCGCCTGCGGGTCCTGCAGCCGAACGACCCGGACAGCTATTACAAGGATCGGGAACTGGTGCCGGGCGACATGCTGGACGACATCAACCGGGCCAAGATCGTCATCACCAACTTTCACGCCTTCAAGCTGCGGGAGCGGATTGATCTTTCCAAGGGCGGCCGCTCGCTGCTGCAGGGGCGAGGCGACGAGTTGCAAACCCTCGAAACAGAAGGTCAGATGTTGCAACGGGTGATGCCCGATCTGATGGGCCTGAAGAATGTCCTCGTGCTCAATGACGAAGCCCACCACTGTTACCGGGAAAAGCCGGGAGCAGAAGAAGACGAAGACCTCAAGGGCGACGACAGGAAGGAGGCCGAGAAGAATAACGAGGCCGCCCGCTTGTGGATTTCCGGCCTTGAGGCGGCGAATCGCAAGCTTGGCGTCGCGCGCGCGATGGACCTGTCCGCGACCCCGTTTTTCCTGCGTGGCTCGGGTTATGCCGAGGGCACGCTGTTTCCCTGGACGATGAGCGACTTTTCGCTGATGGACGCGATCGAGTGCGGCATCGTCAAGCTGCCGCGCGTTCCGGTGGCGGACAATATTCCGGGTGCGGAGGTGCCCATGTACCGCAACCTTTGTGAACACATCGGCGGGAAGATGCCCAAGAAAGGGCACGGCAAATCCAACGCTTCAGTACTGGTTGACCCATGGCGGGCGCGGGTCCCGAGTCAAGGTGCCTTGGCCGCAGTTGCTTTGCGCGCAGGAGAAATGAGGTGAGATTCTGGCTGGGAGTCACGGACAACAGGTGGTTTGACTACCTTAGTCGCGAGGGAGTCGACGAGGTTAACTTTTGGCAGCCCAGCGGTAGGGCTCCGTTCGCCCGGTTAGAAGCTGGGGCACCATTTCTTTTCAAGTTGAAGCGGCCTTTCAATCATGTGGCGGGAGGTGGCTACTTCGTTAAGTTCTCCGTACTTCCGTTGTCGCTAGCTTGGGACACGTTCGAACGCAAGAATGGCGCGGCTACACGTGAGGCCTTCGAGAACATGATAAGACCGTTGACTCCCGATCCGAAGGCAAGGGATCCCGACATCGGGTGCACTGTTCTCGCATCACCGTTTTTCTGGCCGAAGGAGTCTTGGATTCCCGATCCGGAAGCATTTGCAAGCAACATTGTCCGTGGCCGCTACTACGACACAACTCTCGCGGATGGCGCGAGACTATGGGGTGTGGTTCGTCTGAGGCTCGATGCGCCGGTATCGGCAAACATGGCTTCCGAACCTTCGGCGCGTTATGGGGAACCCATGCTTGTTAAGCCCAGGCTAGGCCAAGGAGCGTTCCGCGTGCTTGTGACCGACGCTTATCGCCGACGCTGCGCGATCACAGGCGAGAGCACCCTACCGGTGCTTGAAGCAGCGCATATCCGACCGTTCGCCGAAGACGGGCCACACGAGATTTCAAACGGTTTGCTGTTGCGATCGGACTTTCATAAGCTGTTTGACCTCGGTCTAGTCACGGTGACACCAGAGTTACGCGTCGAGATCAGCCCTCGGATTCGAGGTGAGTGGTTCAATGGCAAAGCCTACTACCGCCTCCATGGCCAGCGATTGGCGAATATTCCAGAGGCAGTAGCTCAGCAGCCAGATGTGTCCCTACTACGGTGGCATAACGAGCATCGATATCATGAATGAGTTCACGAACCGGTTGATGTCACTTCCGCAACCGCTGGTCGAACGACGACCACGGCTTTCGATCTCCAGCCCCCGATGGCCATCCCAAACTCCTCCACCTCTGGCAGCGGGACGGGGGACTTTGTTCGGGCGAATCGCCTGCGCCTTCAACTACGACCAAAGGCTGGCATGAGGTGATAAAGGTGTTCGGGGTATAGTGAAAAAAATGCTCCTACCGCGAACATGAATGAGTCCCTCGCGAAGATTTTGTCGCTGGTGAAGGAGTGTTCCGAGCCGGGTTGGGACGGCGAGGGCGCACGCCCACTCGACCAACTCGCCGCCGTCTCGGCAGCCCAGTTTGTTCGGGCATTGCCAGACGGAATTTCGATTCCCGAATTTGCGCCTGAACCGGACGGCTCGATTTTTCTTGACTGGATCCAATCCCGCGATTGCCTCTTCTCCCTGAGTGTGGGCGCCAACGGTCGACTGGCATATGCCTGGATGGACGGGGCGGACGGGGGGCATGCGGCCGCCCACTTTGACGGAGAGACAATTCCGCCGGAAGTTTTGGAAGGGATCAAGCGCGTTGTGCGAGAGAGGTGCTGACATGGCCAGCGTCGAACACCTCAAAGCCCTGCTGAAGTCGCACGCTGACGGCGATGACGAACGCTTCTTTGCCGCCGCCATGCAAAGGGCTGCGCACCACCCGCAAACCGGCGAAGTCCGCAGCGACGGCCCGGAAGGCATCGCCTGCTGGTCAACGCTGAACAGCGACACCTCCCGCGTCTTCGACAAACCCAGATCAGGACGGATCGCGGTGAAAGTCATCAACAACCTGGGCGATGAGGTGATGAAGGTGTTTCGCGTATGAAATGCTATTTATAGCAATTTTATAAGCCTATACTTAGAATCAGGTATAACCGCATATAAATAGATATACATGGACCCGATCAAAAATCCCTTTTCGCCCGGTGCCGGCTCGCCGCCGCCTGAACTCGTGGGGCGTGACCCGATTCTCGAACAGGCGCGCATTCTCCTTGGCCGGATCAAAATGAAGCGGCCTGAAAAGAGCATGCTGCTCACCGGGTTGCGCGGCGTCGGCAAGACGGTTTTGCTCAACGAAATTGAACGCCTGGCAAGAGCCGCCGGATACCGGACGCTCTCCATCGAAGCGCATGAGGACAAGCAGCTCGGGCCGCTCATTGCGCCCAATCTGCGAACGCTCCTCTATGATCTGGACCGGGCGGCCGGTGCAGGGGACAAGGTAAAACGAGGCTTGGCTGTGCTCCGCGGCTTTATCGGCACACTCAAGGTTACTGTTGGTGATGTGAGTTTCGGCCTGGACATAGAGCCCGTGAAAGGAGCCGCCGACAGTGGCGATCTCGAGATTGACTTGCCCAATCTCTTTGTCGCCGTCGCTGAAGCTGCCGAGGAAAGAAAAAGCGCCGTCGCCCTGCTCATTGATGAAATCCAATACTTCAGCCACAAGGAACTGGGTGCGCTGATCATGGCGATGCACAAGGTACAGCAACGGCAGCTCCCACTGGTGCTGCTGGGAGCTGGCCTGCCGATCCTCCCAGGGCTCGCCGGTGAATCGAAATCGTATGCCGAGCGGCTCTTCAGTTTCCCGGATATCGGTGCGCTCTCGGAGAAAGACACCGCGAAAGCTCTTCGAGAACCAGCACTTGCCGCAGGAGTGGAATTCGAGCCGAATGCGCTGAAGGAAGTATTCCGACTCACCAAGGGATACCCGTACTTCCTTCAGGAATGGGGATACCAGGCTTGGAATCTCGCCACGGCCGGCCCAATCACGCTGCGGGTCATCAGGAATGCCACCGCAACAGTCATCCCTCGATTGGATAAAAACTTCTTCCGTGTCCGCTTTGACCGGCTAACGCCGAGCGAAAAGAACTTCCTGCGAGCAATGGCTGAATTGGGATCAGGCGCACATCGCACTGGCGACATAGCAGACACCTTGGGCGTGAAGGTCACCAGCCTCGGGCCGGTACGCGCGAAGTTGATCAGGAAAGGGATGGTCTACAGCCCGGCGCACGGCGACATGGCCTTCACCGTGCCGTTGTTTGCCGAGTTCATGGTTCGAGCGATGCCGACCTTCAAACGTTGAGCCTGAATGAATGTATGGAATTCCGTATCGCAGACACCTTCACCGACAGCCTTGCCCGGCTGACCGGCGACGAGCAGAAGGCGGTCAAGACGGCCGCGTTCGACCTGCAACTCAACCCGGCAAACCCGGGGATGCAGTTCCACAAGCTCAACAAATCGAAGGACAGGAATTTCTGGTCGGTGCGCGTCAGCGCGGATATTCGGCTGATCGTCCATAAGACGGCCGACAGTCTGCTCCTGTGCTTCGTGGGTCACCACGACAAGGCCTACGACTGGGCCGAACGGCGGAAGCTGGAAACGCACCCGAAGACGGGCGCCGCGCAATGGGTGGAGATTCGCGAGACGGTTCAGGACGTCCTGATCCCGAGGTATATGGAGGAGACGAAGGCGGTTACGGCGGCAACGCCGATTCTCGCCCACGTTTCCGATGAGGAACTACTCGGCTACGGCGTGCCCGCGGAGTGGCTGGCTGACGTGCGCAACGCGACGGAGGACACGCTGCTGACCGTAGCGGATCATCTGCCGGGTGAGGCGGCCGAGGCGCTGCTGGAACTGGCGACCGGCGGCAAACCTCGCGCGCCCCAGCCCGCCGCCGCGGCGATCAATCCCTTCGACCATCCCGACGCTCAGCGCCGGTTCCGCGTGATGGGTAACGTCGAAGAACTGGAACGCGCGCTCGAGTTTCCGTGGGACAAGTGGACGGTGTTTCTGCACCCGGAGCAACGGCAATGGGTCGAGCGCGAGTACGGCGGGCCGGCAAGGGTCTCCGGTTCTGCGGGCACAGGGAAGACGATTGTGGCCCTGCATCGGGCCGTGTTTCTCGCCCGAAGCCATCCCGAGGCCAGGGTACTGCTCACGACGTTTTCCGACACCTTGGCCAATGCGCTCCGAACCCAGATCAGGCGCTTGGTGAGCAATGAACCGCACCTTGCCGAACGCATCGATGTTGACGCGATCGGCGCTGTCGGCGCGCGTCTCTACGAGGCTCGTTTCGGCGCGGTGAATATCGCAACGCGCGAAGTCGTTCTGGCGTTGCTGGACGAGGCATCCGGAGAAGTTGGTCCCCACAAATTCAGCCGGCATTTTCTGCTCACGGAATGGGAACAGATCGTCGATGCGTGGCAACTGGATGGCTGGGAGGCGTATCGCGATGTCGCGCGCCTGGGCAGAAAGACGCGGCTCCCGGAACAGCAGCGCGCCGTCCTCTGGTCCATTTTCGAGCGCATGCGCGCGGGCTTGGCGGCGCGAAAACTGATTACGTACCCGGGGCTGTTCAGGCAGTTGGGGGCGGTGATGGTGGAGACCAAGAATCCGCCCTACGACTTCGCGGTCGTGGATGAGGCGCAGGACTTCGGCATTGCCCACTTGCGCTTCCTCGCCGCTCTCGGAGGGGGCCAGGCAAATGCGCGTCCGGACGCACTGTTTTTTGCCGGGGACCTCGGCCAGCGGATTTTCCAGCAGCCCTTCTCCTGGAGGGCGCTGGGTGTCGATATTCGCGGCCGCTCGCGGACGCTGCGCGTCAACTACCGCACCTCGCACCAGATCCGCATGCAGGCTGACCGCCTTCTCGGACCGGAGGTGTCCGATGTGGACGGCAATACGGATCAGCGGGGTGACACGGTATCGGTCTTCAACGGTCCGGCACCCATAGTTCGAATCATGAACAGCCAAGAGGAAGAAATCGCAACCGTCGGCGCTTGGCTTTCGGAACATTTGAAGACTGGTATCGCGCCGCACGAATTCGGCGTCTTCGTTCGATCGTCAGGGGAACTCGACCGCGCCCGCGCTGCAGTCGAGAAGGCGGGAATCGCTTTCAAGATTCTCGACGAACACGTCGAGACCACCGGCGGCCATCTCTCGATCAGCACCATGCATCTGGCCAAAGGCCTGGAGTTTCGGGCGGTGGCGGTGATGGCCTGCGACGATGAGATTATTCCGTTGCAGGAGCGGATCGAAGCGGTGGGCGACGATGCGGATTTGAAGGAGGTGTATGACACCGAACGCCACCTGCTCTACGTCGCCTGCACGCGGGCACGCGATCATCTGCTCGTTACCAGTGCCGCGCCAGCGTCGGAGTTTCTGGATGATCTGCGGCAAGGCTGAGGATGGCATGGACAGCGCGAAAGTCACCTGGCGCGGCACGCTGCTCGCGGTGCAGCCGCGCATCCGGCTGACGCGCTCGTTCGACGAGCGCAGCCACTCGTATCTCGGCTACGCGCTCTTTCTGCGCGGCGCGGTCGCGGGGGAGGCGCGGGAGTTTTCGGTCGGGATCGGAAAGTCGGCGCAGGCGAAGCACGGGTTTCGCGCCGGCGACGAGGTGTCGGGCGAGGCGGTGGCGGTGGCGAATCCGGAGATGGAGCCGGCGGAGTTCTACAAGGCGAGCGCGCTCAAGGTGCTGGCGCGCGGCGCGCAGGCGAGCGCTTCGCCGCCGCCGTGGCTTGGGGCGCCGCCGGCGCTGGAGACGTATCGCGCGCGCGGGCATCGCAGGCTCGATGCGCGCACGTACGAGGTGAAGTGCCGCGCCTGCCTCTGGGGCTGCCGCATGCCGGTGGAGATGATCCTCGACCAGTGGAATCCTCAGGAGCGGGAGCACCGCTTCGAGACGTTCTGCTACGGGCCGAAGTCCTGCCTCGCGTACCGCGCCGGGCCG
>Ga0315281_10000678_pt1 | contig 48015 bp, 51 predicted proteins | sample YL17G07_0_MG_FD_204540 | JGI IMG/M metagenome (GOLD analysis project Ga0315281, IMG submission 204540) | Sediment microbial communities from Yellowstone Lake, YNP, Wyoming, USA - YL17G07_0 | ecosystem: Environmental > Aquatic > Freshwater > Lake > Sediment | place: USA: Wyoming | collected...
CGCCCGGGATCTTCGTCTTCGCTCTTCCGTAGACGCGTGCAGTTTCTGAACTGGCTCGAGGCGACGGCGTTCAGCGAGTGGGTTCGCGCGTCGCCGTCGCTCTTCGCGTTTCCGGGCATCCTGTCAGCGCACACCGTCGGCATGGGGCTCGCGGCGGGCATCAACGCCGCGATCGCGCTTCGCATTCTCGGCGCCGCGCCGAACGTGCCGATCGCCGAGATGCGCCGGTTTCTGCCGGCGATGTGGTTCGGCTTCTGGCTGAACTTCGTCTCCGGCGTCGTGCTGCTCATCGGCTATCCGACGAAAGCGCTGACGAATCCGGACTTCTATCTCAAGCTGGCGCTCATCGCCGGCGGCGTGTGGCTGGTCGGACACATCCGCAAACGGCTCGAGGATGCACCGAAGCGGCTCGCGATCGCGTCATTGGTTTGCTGGGGCGGCGCGATTACCGCGGGCCGTCTGCTCGCGTACACGTACCGCCACCTGATGGCGGGACGGTAAAAGGGCTGAGAGCAAAGGGCTGAGGGCGCAGGGCTGATGGCTGACTTTCAAGTGTGGCTGGTGCACTGGCTCGCGCATGCGGCGCCGCCGATTGCGGCGTTCATGCGCACGAAGTGGGGCTGGCCGATGGCCGAGAGCATTCACTTCCTCGGCCTCTCCATGCTGGTCGGCTGCATCGGGCTGTTCGACCTGCGTCTGCTCGGGATGGCGAAGCGGATTCCCATCGCCGCGCTGCACAAGCTGATTCCCTGGGGACTGGTCGGCTTCGCAATCAATATCACCAGCGGCTCGTTGTTCCTTCTCACAGAGCCGGATCAGTACATCTATAACCCGTCGTTCCAGTTCAAGGTGCTGTTCATCATGCTGGCCGGGGCGAACGCGCTCGCGTTCTACGTGACGAGCTGGGGGCGCGCGACCGCCGAAGACGCACCGCCGGAGGCGCCGCGCCCCGCAAAGCTCATCGCGGTCGTCTCGCTCAGCTTGTGGATTGGAGTGATTGTCTGCGGGCGGCTGCTGACGTTCTTCCGGCCCGGACCCTGCCCCGCCTCTGGGCCTGGACTCATCGCCGACTGCACACCCAGGACACGTTAATCGGGTAATCGGGTAACTGGGTAATTGAGTAAATGGAAAAACAATTACTCAGTTACCCAGTTATTCAGTTACCAGATTCACGGGATGATCGCGCTGGTGCGATCGACGGACTTCGCGGCGCCGACCATGAGGTTGGGCGCGTAGTTCATCTGCTGGCAGACGTACTCGAAGAGCTCCGTCCCGTTTTCCCACCGCAGCTCGAAGTTGTTCGTCCAGGTCTTGGTGTACGCGCCGGGATCGTCGACGAGCGTTTCGTACTTGATCGCGGTGGCGTTGATCCTCGTGAAGCGCTCGAGCGTGTGCAGCTTCTCCGTGGTCGGCGACCCGCGGCGATCCATCCAGAAGCCCTCGTTGTAGCCAATCGTGTCCACGACGAGCGTGTCGCCTTCCCACCAGCCGATCGAGTGGCCGTAGAACGACGGCGACGGGTTGGCCGGGTGCGTGCGGCCGTCCATGTAGATCTCGCGGTACGTGTGCGGGCCGCCGATGTCGAAGATGAAGATGCGCTGAACTTCCGGCAGGTCGACGAACTCGACGCCGTACGGCGTGAGGAACTGGCGCACGAACCCCGACGGCTTGCAGCGCGTGTGCGGCTCGAGCTGATTCTTCGCGCGATCGGCGAGGAGCGCTTTGGCCCACGGCTGAAACGGGATGGGCTCCGCCGACGTGACCGCCTGACCTCCGCCACCGCCCGGCAGCCAGACGCCTTTCTGTGCCGGCGTCGCGCCGCCGAGAATCACGCGGCCGTCGGCGTTTCGCGGCGCGGGCCCGGGCGGCGGGCCCGCCTGACGCCCGCGGCCGCCGCGTCCCTGAGCCGGCGTCGCCGGTCCGCGGCCTTCGGGCACGCCGACCTGGACGCCCGGCCGCTGCGGCGCCGGCTGTTCCGGCTGCTGCGCCGACATCGATCCGCCGGCGACCGCGAGCGCAGTCGACAGCGCTGCGGCCGCCGCGACGAGCGCGCGCCTGCTATTGATCAACGTTCGCGCTCCCGCTGGACGCGGCGTCGAGCGTCTCCCCCGGCCGCGCGCCGGTTGCCGTCAGCGTCACCTTGCTCGCGTTCATCCGCTTGGCGCCGTTTTTCGCCATCGAGCCGGCGACGGTCACCGCATCGCCGATCTTCAGCGTGTTCTGGCGCCAGCCGCGGCGCTGCAGGCCGTGGGGCGGTCCCATCTCGGCGCCCCAGTTCGTGAGTGCGCCGGTGTTCGGATCCTTGACGTTGACGTAGAACCACACGTGCGGGTTGGTCCATTCGACTTTCGTGACAATGCCCGTCAGCGTGATGGGCTTGTCCGAGTCGAACTCCGCCGCGAACGAGTGATGCGCGGATGCGGGCACGCCCAGCATCAGCACACCGAATGCGAACAGACCGCCGAGGACAAACGCTCGTGTTCTCATGATCGATTCTCCTGACACAAATGCCGGGGCATTTCCTTGCCTGCCACCCATCGCAACGTCCAGCTCGCCGCCGACCAGGGGCGCGTGTAGGCGCCGGGGTCGTCTATGCTCAGCTCGTATTTGAGCGTATCAAAATTCGGGCGCGAGATCTTTTCAATCAGCTTGAGCTGATCAGTATGCGGCAGCCCGCCGTTGGTGAACCAGAAATCCTCGTTGAACCCGCGCGTGTCCATCACCAGCGTGCCGTTCTCCCACTTGCCGACGGCCCGCCCGTAGAACAGCGGATTCTCATCGTCTCCGCCGACCTGGCCCTGATGGCTGCGGCCGTCGGTATAGATGATGCGGTAGTTGTTGTTGCCGCTGCCGAGCAGCACGAAGATGCGCTGGCGGGCGCGATCTTCGACGAACTGCAGGCCGTACGACATCTGGAACTGACGCGGACCGCCCGGCGGCTTGCAGTTCATATACATCGGATCGTCTTTGAGGAAGCGTGCCTGCCGCTCCTTATATAACTGGAGCGCCCACGGCTGCATCGGCGCGATGTTCGGCGCGTCGCCGGTGTTCCTGAGCAGTCCCCATTCGTCCATCCGCGCGGTGACGCCGCTCTCGACGAGCGCGGTGCCGCTCGGAAACGCCCAGTAGCCCTGCACGCCGCCCGCGACCGATCCGAGACGGGGCTGGCCGTCGGGCCACTTCGGCGCCGGATGCTCCTGGAGCGGCATCGGCGGCGGCGCGGTGTTGACGGTGAAGAGCTGTTTTCCCGCGGCGTTCACGACCGACTTCGCCCAGACCTGCCGGCTGTCGTCGCGTGCGAAGAATCCGCTGACGGTGACCTTGTCGCCGGGCTGCAGCGTCGTCTTCGACCAGCCGTTCGCTTCGAGGTCGATCGGGCTCTCGAGCTCGACGGCCCAGTTGGTGACCTTCTCGGCAGAGGTGACGTTCACGAAAATATGCGCGTGCGGATTGCGCCAGTCGACCAGCGAGACCACGCCGCGGATTCTGATCGGCTTCTTGTCGTCGAACTTGGCGAGCGGCTCATGATGTGCCACGAGCAGCGCTGACGGGACTACGAGCGCTGCCACGAAGCTAGCGGCACGAAGCACACGAAGATTCATCACTGCCGGCCGATCCTGAATGCGCCGGTGCCGCCGCGGCTGTCCTTCCAGGTGCCCGAGACGACGCGGTTGAAGAGCGGGAGGTTTTCGATCTTGCCGTCGATCGTGTACGTCAACGCCTGGCCCGCTTTGTCCTTCGCGTCGGCCTCGAGGTGCACGAGCCAGCCGTCAGGATTGAGCGTCGCGTTCTTGATCTTGATGTTGTCGGTGCCGGGGTTGATGTCGCCCGTGATGTTCTTGCCGTCCCACGTGATCACGAGCAGCACGTCACTGCCGTGGACCTTGTTGCCGGCCCACGTCCCCAGCCACGACCCCTTGAGCGGATGCCCTTCCTGCGCGACGGCAGGCATGGCCATCAGGCACGCCGCAGCCGCCAGGGCGAGTACGAGTGTTTTCATCGGCCTTATCTTACAGATCTTCAGGGTTTAATGGCGTACGGGCCCGCTTCGGGTTTGCCCTGGGTGTCCTTCAGGTTGCCGAGTTCAGCGGCGACACCTCTATTAATAGCGGCGGCCTCGGTGCCCGCCTGAAAACATGTGAAATCCGGCCGGTCCCGCCACGCCAGCGGTCCGCAGAGCCTGACGCCCGCCTTGAGCGCCGCGTCGTGGACGATGTTGATGGCGCGTTCGTAGTCGGGGTTGCCCTGCCGGAAGCCGGAGAAGTTCCCGAGGTCGCCGCTCGCGGCAAAGATCGCGGTGACGCCCGGCACCTTGGCAATCGCTTCGGCGTTCTTCAACCCTTCGAGCGTCTCGATCATCAGGATCAGCACGACGTTGTCGTTGATCGTCTGGCGGTAGCCGCCGGGGACGCCGCCCCACATACTCGCGTCGAACGCCTGGCCACCGCCGTTGCTGCGTTTGCCGAGCGGCGGGAAGTACGCCCAGTTACGCGCGGCGATCGCTTCTTCGACCGTATCGACGGTCGGCACGACGACGACCAGCGCGCCGGCGTCGAGTGCGTGCTGCTCTTCGCGCTCGTCGGCGTACGCGACGCGGACGCCGGGCACCGCCTTCGCGTGAGGGCACGTGCGCCACATGCGCGTCACCTGGCCCCAGTCGTGGGCGTCGTGCTGCATCTCGGTCCAGACGAAGTCGTAGCCGGCATTGGCGAACGTACAGTAGGTCGACGGATCGGTCGACGCGAACAGCGTGCCGCCGGTGACCTTCTGCCCCGCCATCAGCTTCAGCTTCACCGGATTCCAGATCTTCGAACCTGCCGGCGCGTTCCACGCGGGACCGTACTTCCACGTGTTCATGTCGAACGGCCCCTGATTCACCGCTCCGGGCGGCGCGACGGTCTTCGCGTTACTGTCCTGCCCGGCTTTCGCCGCCAGCGGGAAGTTGCCGCCGGCCGCGACGGCGTCTTCCGTCGCGCTCGGCGCTTCCGGCCGCGCCGGCTGCTGCTGTGCGCCCACGGTGACGATCGCAATCAACGCCGCCGCGCCTGCAAAGAGAAACGACTTCTTCATATTTGCTCCATCTGTCCGCGGCCCTGAAAGGGCCGCTCTACTTCTTCGGTATCACACGCAACAGGCTGTTGCCTGCGAGCACGTAGATCGATCCGTCCGGACCCTGACGGACATCCCTGATTCTCTGCTTGAGATCCGTCAGCAGCTTCTCTTCGGCCACGATCCGGTCGCCGTTGACGACGAGGCGCGACAGATACTGCGACGGCATCGCGCCGACAAACAGATTCCCTTTCCACGCGGGGAACATGTCGCCGGTGTAGAACATCATCCCCGACGGACCGATGTCGGGATCCCAATAGAAGATCGGCTCGTCCACGCCCGGCATCGACGACTTGCCGTTGCCGACTGCGACGTTCTTGCGTCCGTCGAGCTGGCGCGCGTCGTACTGCCGGCCGTACGAGACGTCGGGCCAGCCGTAATCATGCCCCGCGCGGATGATGTTGATCTCGTCACCGCCCTGCGGACCGTGGTCGATGACCCACAGCTCGCCCGTCGCCGGGTTGAGCGCCGCGCCCTCGGGATCGCGGAGGCCGTGGGCATACGTGTTCGCCGGAACCGTCGCGCGGCTGAGCCACGGGTTGTCTTTCGGAATCGAGCCGTCGCGGTTCATGCGCAGCACGCGGCCGGAGAAGTTCCGGCGGATGTCCGGGTTGTCGGTGAAGTCGTGATCCACGCCGTCGAGATCGGAGTCGTAGAAGCGGAATCGATCGGCGCCCGTGATGAGCAGCGTGCCGTCGCGCGCGAGCACCATGCGCCGCTCCGCGCCTTCGGCGATCGTCTCCACCTCGGTCAGACTTCGCTCGTCGTCCGACAGGCGCGCACGCGCCACCGTCTCCATGCCGATCTGCATCGTCCTTCGCTCGGCGAGCGGCTTCGTCCAGACCCGTTCGTAGAAGAACTCGATCGGCCAGACCGCGGGCGCTTCGCCTTTCGGCGGCGCGAAGTAGGTGAAGTAGAGCGTGCGATTGCGGGCGAAGTCGGGATCGAGCAGCAGATCGTGCAGTCCTTGCGCGGCCACAGACTTCACGCCGGGCACACCGGCAACCGGCGCGGACACCGACCCGTCCGGTCGCGCGACACGCAGGGTCCCGTTGGCTTCAGTAATGAGGAAATTGCCGCTTGGAAGAAACGCGAGGCTCCACGGACCGCTCAGACGGGCGGTGACGGTCTCTACGGCGAACGGCGCGGACGGCTGCGCCGGCTTCGGCGCGTTCGTCTGTCCCGCGAACGCCGGCTTCGCCCAACCGGCTTGGCCGTGGACTGTCGCGGCCAGCGCGATAACGAACAAGAGTAGGGCGACCCTTTCAGGGTCGCCGACGCGGGCCGGAAAGGCCCGCGCGACGTACGTTAGCGCTCGCATGGGCTGGCTGACCATTTCGACGCGTCCTGTTCCGGCGCATGTCGATGCCGATTGGGGGATTCTACGCCAGAGCCCTAGAGATTAGCGGCGTCGCGCACCATCACCCTGATGCGCTCGACGTTGCCTTCGCGGATGGGACAGGTTTTGTCCGTCGAGACGCATTCAGCGAGGCCCAGGCCGCAGCCACAGCTGCAGCGCGCCTGGTTGGCCGCGCGCAGCGCGGTCTTCCTGCCGGTCGCCGAGAGATCGGAGAAGTTGACGACGCCGATGGCCCGTTCGTCGTAGGGCACGCCGGCCGACTGCGACACGAAATAGACGACGCCGGCCGCGAGCGAGAGGCCCACGATCCACTTGATGGCTTTGAGGTAGAGCGGCGCGCCTTTTTTCCGGCGGCGCCGCTCCTGATCCTTGACGGCTTTCTTCACACCAGCTTGGTCTTCGAGATCGGCAGCTCGCGGACGCGCTTGCCTGTGGCCGCGAAGATCGCGTTCGCCAGCGCCGCGATGACCGGCGGCACGCCGGGCTCGCCGACGCCGGTCGGCAGGTTGCCGCTCTCCACGAGGTGCACGTTCACCTGGACGGGCGCGTCGTTCATGCGCGCGACGCGGAAGCCGTCGAAGTTGTTCTGCTGGATCCGGCCGTTCGCGGCCGTGATCTCGCCGAACATCGCGAGGCCCGCGCCCATGACGGCCGCGCCCTCGAACTGCGCGCGGACGCGATCCGGGTTGATGACGACGCCCGGATCGGCCACCTGATCGATGCGCGGAATGCGGACGCGGCCCTGCGCGTCGACTTCCACCTCGACGACTGACGCGACATACGTGTTGAAGCTGCGGTGCGCCGCGATGCCGATGCCCCAGCCGTTGCCCGGCTTGCGCTTGCCCCAGTTGGATTTCTCGCCGGCCACTTCGAGTACGCGACGCAGACGGCGGCTGTCGACCGGGTACTTATTGATGTCCGCGCCGTAGTTCGAGTAGTCCACCCCCTGGGCTTTGAGGTCGATGATCTTGCCCGGGCCGATCACGTCGAGCAGGTACTCGAGCGTGTCGCGGCCCGCTGCGTGCGCCATCTCGTCGGCGAAGCTGTGCGCCGCGAACGCGTGGAAGTTGTTCGTGACGGCGCGGAACCAGCCGATGCGAACGTGCACGTCGGCGCCGGCGTTTTCGGCGCGGATGTTCGGCACGTCGTACAGCGTGTCGTCGAGCCCCATGTCGAGCTCGAAGCCCAGCGGCACGGGCGAGCCGAACGTCGACCCGATCGGCGGGAACACCGATCGCTGCAGCCACGCGGTCGGCTTGCCTTTCGCGTCGACCGTCGCCTTGTGATACACCGCGGCGGTCGTGTGGTAGAAGTCGAAATGGAGGTCGTCTTCGCGCGTCCAGATGACCTTCACCGGCTTCCCGAGTTTCTTCGAGAGGATCGCCGCTTCCGCCGCGAAGTCGGGCTTGCTCTTTCTGCCGAAGCCGCCGCCGAGCAGCGTCACGTGGCAGACGACGTTCTTCTTGTCGATGCCGACGGCCGCCGCGACCGTGTCCTGCACCGCCTGAGGATTCTGCGTCGGCGTCCAGACTTCGCACTTGCCGTTCTTGAAGTCCGCGACCGCCGCCGGCGGCTCCATCGACGCGTGCGCGGCCATCGGCGTGTAGTACACCGCCTCCATGACCTTGCCGCCCTTGGCGAATTCCGCGTCCACGTTGCCGAGATTGCGCGCGACCTTCTGCGGCTGCTGCACTTTGGCGATCATCGCGGCTTTGTGCGGCTCGCTCGTGTAGGCCGCGTGCGGGCCGTCGGTCCAGTCGATCTTCAGCTTCTTGCGTCCCGAGAGCGTCGCCCACGTGCTGTTGCCGATGACGGCGACGCCACCGAGCGCCTGGAACAGCACCGGCGGCTTGATCGTGTCGAGCGTCACCGTCTGCGACACGCCCTTCACCGTGAGCGCGTCCTTGTCGTCGAGCGTCTTCACCGTCCCGCCGAGGACCGGCGGATGCTCGATCGACGCGAACACCATGCCTTCGCGATAGACGTCGAGGCCGAATTCGGCCTTGCCCGTCGTGATGTTGTTCAGGTCGTAGATCTTGCGTTCCTTGCCGACGAACTTCCACGCGCTCTTCGGCTTGAACGTGACGTCGGCCGCCTTCGGCACCGGCAGCTTCGCCGCAGCCGGCACGAGCGCGCCATAACCGATCGTTCTCTTGCTCTTCGCGTGGACGACCTGATGATTTGCCGTCGTGCACTCGGACGCCGGCACGTTCCACTGCGTCGCCGCCGCGCTGATGAGCATCGACTTCGCAGACGCCCCGGCAACGCGGAACGCGTCGTAGAAGTCGCGGATCGACCGCGATCCGTCGGTGTTCTGGTCGCCGTAGCGCGTGTCGCCCACGCCCTGTTCGATGCGGCACTTGCTCCAGTCGGCGTCGAGCTCGTCGGCCGCGACGAGCGGCAGCGACGTGCGGATACCGGTGCCCATTTCCGATCGATGCGTGACGATGAACACGGTGCCGTTCGGCTCGATACCGAGGTAGACGCTCGGATGGAGCGCGGCCGTGTCGGCCTTGGTGTTGAAGATCGCCTCGGCGGTCTGCGCGTGGAGATCGTCAGGCATCAGGCGCGACGCGACGACGAAGGCGCCGGTCGAGAGCATGCCGTTCAGAAACGATCGGCGGCTCAGGGAGATGTTTTCGATAAACATTACGCACGCTCCTTCGCCGCGGTGTGAATCGCGGCCCGGATGCGCTGGTAGGTCCCGCACCGGCAGATGTTGCCCGCCATGGCGCGGTCGATGTCCGCGTCGGTCGGATTCGGCGTCGTCTTCAGCAGCGCCGTCGCCGACATGATCTGTCCCGACTGGCAGTAGCCGCACTGCGGCACGTTGTGCGTGACCCACGCTTTCTGCACGGCACTCATCACGCCGCCCGCCGCAAGCGCGTCGATCGTCGCCACGGTCTTGCCTTCGAGCGCGCTCATCTTCGTCTGGCACGAGCGCACGGCCGCGCCGTTCACGTGCACCGTGCACGCGCCGCAGAGGCCGGCGCCGCAGCCGAAGCGCGTGCCGGTAAGGCGCAGGTCGTCGCGGACATACCAGAGCAGCGGCATGTCCGGATCGCCGTCATAAGTGTGGGGTTTCCCGTTGACTGTCAGTTTGACCATGTGTCACTTCCCTCGCCAGTAGATGGTGAAGACGCGCATTATCACACGGGGAACAGCTGCGCGATCTGACGAAATGCCGCCGGCGTGAAGCCGAGCAGGCAGCGAAAAATTGCGCCATGCCGCTCGCGCTGGAGGGCGCCCGTGAGATAGATCTCGGCCACCAGACCGCGCCACCGGAGCAGCTCCCTGACGAGATTGCGGTTCCCGTGGACACTGACGGTGAGATCCACGAGCTGCAGCACCCGCTCGTAGCTGTGCGCGAGGCGCGGGCGGTCCTCGTCTCTTGCCAGTTTGCCCGCCCGATGCATTTCGTTGGCGATCATCAGAATCTGCTGATCGAGCGAGAATGCGGCCCAGCGCTCGCGGGACAGGCCTTGATGCTGCGTCATTGAAGCGCCTCTCCGGATCCAATCAACGCGAACGTCGTCTTCTTGATCTGGTCCCTGATGCCGGAGTCCGACACTTCCATGCTGCGGTTTCCCTGCGCCGGCCTGATGTTGATAAGCGCCGTGAACTCGATGCAGCCGCCGGTGCCGGCGCCCGGATAGTAGTTGGCGCCCCACAAGTCTTCCTGCCGGCTGCCGTCTTCCAGCAGGACCTGTTCCGCGTCGGCGTGAAGTTCGCCGCCAACCGCAATCACGTTCCGTCTGACGTCGACGACGAACTTCACCATGTCCTCGAAGTAGCGTTTCACCAGGCGCGACAGCTCCGCCTGGCTGATGCGCTCGCGCAGGATGACGATGCCGGGGGAGTCGGAGTCCATTCGCCCGTCGATATTACCCGATTGTTTCTGGGCGGTCGGCGCGTGACAGGCCGCACGTTTTCCCCTTAGGATCACCGAGCCGATGCCGCTTTCTGCCGGCGCCCGCCTCGGACCGTATGAAATCGTCGCTCCCCTTGGGGCCGGCGGCATGGGCGAGGTCTACCGCGCCCGCGACACCCGTCTCGATCGCATCGTCGCCGTCAAAGTGCTGCCGTCGGATCTGGCGGCCGACCCGGAGTTTCGCGAACGTTTCGAGCGCGAAGCGCGGCTGATCTCGTCGCTCAGCCATCCCAACGTCTGCCCGCTGTTCGACGTCGGCAACCAGGACGGTGTCGAGTACCTGGTGATGGAGTATCTGGACGGCGAGACGCTCGCCGCGCGCATCGAGAAGGGTCCGGTGCCGCTCGATCAGGCGCTGGCGATCGCCATCGAGAGCCGGAACGAAATCTACGTGCAGGGATTTCCCAAGGCGGCGAGCCGGACGCAGATTTCGACTGCTGGTGGCCTGTTCTCTCGTTGGCGCCGGGACGGCACGGAGCTGTTCTTCACGTCGACCGCCGGAGAAATGATGGCCGTGAGCATCGGCGTTACGGCCGACGGCGGCTTGAAAGCAGGGCGCCCAACCAAGCTCTTCGCGGTCAACGCGGCGGTCAACGCGGCGACCGGCTGGTGGGACGTGACGCCGGACGGCCAGCGATTCTTGATCAGCACCTCCGGCAACCAGGCGACAGGCGCCGTCAGGCCGATCACGGTGGTCGTGAACTGGAATCGCCGCGACGCGCCGGCGAAACGTCAGTAGAATCTCAGGAATCCTCATATGAAAAAGCATCTTCGCGTTCTCGCTGTGGCGGTGTGGGGCATTGGTGTGCTCATCTGGGTCGGCGCATTCGAGCCGCAGGTCGCTGGGCAGGCGCCGCCGGCCCCGCCCGCGCCCGGCACCGAAAGCGGGTTCGCGACGTTTCAGACGCAGTGCGCGCAGTGCCACGGCAACCCGAACGTCGACCGCGCGCCGACGCCGAACGCGCTGCGCGAGATGACGCCCGAGAAGATCTACGAGGCGCTCACGACCGGCGTCATGCAGACGCAGGCGTCCGCGCTGAACGACGTCCAGAAGAAAGGCGTCGCCGAGTTCATGGCGGGCCGCCCGATGGGCAGCGCCAAGGCCGGCGGCATCGAGACGATGGGCTTCCAGTGCCGCACGAATCCGCCGCTCGCGGATCCGGCGAGCCGCCCGGCCTGGAACGGCTGGAGTCCCGATCTCGCGAACACGCGTTTTCAACCCGCGAGCGTCGCCCGGCTGACCGCCGCGCAGGTGCCGAAGCTGAAGCTGAAGTGGGCGTTTGGATTTCCGCAGGGTATGTCCGCGAACGCGCAACCGACGGTCGCGTCGGGCCGCGTGTTCGTCGGCAGCGACAACGGCTACGTGTACTCGATGGACGCGAAGACGGGCTGCGTCTACTGGGCGTTTGAAACGGGCTCGATCATCCGCAACGCGATCACCGTCGGCGCGGTAAGAGGCGCCGGCAACGCGAAGTACGCGGCCTTCGTCGGCGACGGCCACGCGAACGTCTTCGCGATCAACGCGCAGGACGGCAAGCTCCTGTGGAAGACGAAGGTCGATGCGCACTTCGTCGCGCGCATTACCGCCGGCATCCGCTACTTCGACGGCAAGGTTATCGTCCCCGTCTCTTCGTCGGAAGAATTCAGCAGCGGCAACCCCGGCTACTCGTGCTGCACGTCGCGCGGCTCGGTGGTCGCGCTCGACGCGAGCACCGGCAGGCAAATCTGGAAGGCGTGGGTGATCCCCGACGAGCCGAAGCCGTACAAGACGATGGCGAACGGCACGGTGCTCTATGCACCTGCCGGCGGCGCGGTGTGGAACTCGCCGACGATCGATCCCGTGAAGCGCGCCGTGTACTTCGGCACGGGCGACGCGACGACGGCGCCGTCGCCGAAGACGACGGATGCGATCATGGCCGTCGATCTCGATACCGGCAAATATCTGTGGTCGTATCAGGCGACCGAGAACGACGTGTTCATGGGCGGGTGCAACGGCAGCAACGTCAGCGACGCGTGTCCCAAGCCGATGGGGCCGGACATGGACATCGGCAACTCGCCGATTCTGAAGTCGCTGCCGAACGGCAAGCGCGTGCTGATTGCCGGCACGAAGTCGGCGGACATCTTCGCGCTCGACCCGGACGACAACGGCAAGCTGCTCTATCGCATTCATCCGCTCGGCCAGCCGCTCAATGGCGGTGGACGCGGACGCTCGTCGATCGTCTGGGGCGGCGCGGCCGACAACCGGCTGGCGTACTACGGCATCGGCGGCGCGGGACTCGCGGCCGTGCAGCAGGCGACCGGCGAAGTCGCATGGATCTTCGCGCCGCCGCAACCTGAACCTGTCCCCGGCGGCCGCGGACGCGGGCCGTCACTCGGCGCGGCGACAACCGCGATTCCCGGCGTCGTGTTCCAGGGATCGTCCGACGGCACGCTGTACGCGATCAGCGCGGCAGACGGGAAGAAGTTGTGGGAGTACCCGACCGCGAAGGAGTTCGAGACGATCAACCGCGTCATCCCCGCGCACGGCGGCGCGATCTCGACCTCAGGCGCGGTCATCGTCGACGGCATGGTCTACGTCGGCTCGGGCTACGCCGTCGGCTCCGGCGCGCAAGGCGGGAATGTGCTGCTGGCGTTCGGAGTGGAATAAGCGAATCAGATCACGACGATGAACGCAGAGATCGCTGAGATCACAAAGAGAAAACCAATTCTGTTTTCTCCATGATCTCTGCGATCTCTGCGTTGATCGTTGTTATCTGGCTGCTGGCTTCCGGGCGGGCGTGGCCGCGTCGAGACGCTTGATCGCTTCGGCCGTCAGGTCGAGGCCGGGCTCGGCCCAGATGAGTCCCCCATCGGCCGCGCTCATCAGCATGCTGAGATGTTTCTCCTGCGCCATCAGCGTCAGGACCGGCACCAGCTTCTTCTGAAAGTCGCCCTGCAGCTCGGCCTGCAGCTTCTGGACTTCCGCCTGCGCCTCCTGCTGGACACGCTGCGCATCCTGCGGGTTCTTGTTCGCCGCAATCTCGGCCTGCTTCTTCTTGATGAGCGCTTCGACCCTGGCGTTCGCCGCCTTGCCTTCGGCGCTGTTCGCCGCGATGTACTGCACGTTCACGAAGGCGATCTTCGCGCCCGCGGGGAGCGGCGCCGTCGGCGGTCCTGCCTGCGCGGCGGCGGGCGGCGCCGCGCCCAGTGCGAGCGACACGAGCAGAACAGAAGTTTTCATCGTTTTTCGCTTGACGTTGTTCGTTTACTTGCCGACGCGGATCTGCTGGATCCCGTTCTTGTCGGTGAACTCTCGGTTGTCCTCGCACACGTACTCGAGGAGCGTGTAGTTGGGCAGGCGCCGGTAGGCATAGTAGACCATGAACGGCTTCTCGAGCACGACCGGATCGTCGATCGTGATCTCGTCCCAGAGGATGTCCGGCGCCACCAGGTGGATCTGTTCCCTGATCCGCATCTGGTCCGAGTGCGGGACGTTCTGATAGCGGATGTTTTCCTTGATGCCGATCGTGTCGGCGATCAGGATGTTGCCTTCCCAGTGACCGACCGAGTGGCCGTAGAAGCCCGGCTCCACGTCCTCGATCTTCTTCTGCCGCTGATCGAGCTTGATGCGCCGCACCTGCGTGAACGCTTCCTCAATCACCGTGACCTGCCCCGGGCTCTGCAGGAACTCGAGCGGAAACATCGCCTGCATCATCGTCGGCATGCCGTCGCCGAGACAGTCGACGTAGCCCGTGGCGATCGGCGTGCCCTTGGCGTTCGCCTCGCGAATCGCGGCCAGGCGATCCTGGTATTCCTTCCGAAAGGCCGGCTTCAACACCGGCTGCTCCGATCGCGGCGGCACGGTGCCGTCGCGGCGGCGCGCGTCGGCGGTCGGCTGTCCGAGGGCGGCGCCGTAGCGCTCCCAGGCTCCGGAAATATTCGGCGGCTGCGTGGCTTTCGGCTGCTGCGCGTTCAGCGCGGCCGCGCCTGTAATGGCGCCGATGACCAGAAGACGAGATGCCGGAATTCGCATGGCTACTCGGCCTCCGGCGGCGTGCGCTTGAACGTCTGCACGGCAGGAATGCCCGGCTCGAGCTTGCGGCCGTCGGGCAACGTGACGTCGAGCAGCAACCCCGCGGGTTCACCGTTGAGCAGCAGCGACACGGTGGCGACGACGTGATCGCCGGCTTTGATCATGTTCGAACGCCAGCCGAGACGCGTCATCATGTTGATGCTCGTCATCTCGCAGCTGAAATGCTTCGACGTGCCGTCCTTCTGCTTGACCTCGAGCTCGAGGTAGCCGTGCGGGTTGGTCCACTGAAATTTCGTGACCTCGCCCTTGAGCGTCATCGTCCGCGTGTGGTCGTACATCGCGAACGAATGATGGGCCAGCGCCGGGGCGGCGGCGACCAGCAGCAGGAACACGCCGAGGCGGGCCTGAAAGGCCCACCCCACCGAGGGGGTTGTCATCGCGGCCGAAGAATAGCGCGTCCTATAGAGGTTGTATAGTGACCGCCATGAGATTTGTGGCGTTCGTTGTGGCGGCGCAAATTGCGGCCGGCGGCGGCACACCGTTCAGGATCGAACGGCTCGATCCCGCGCTCGACGAGATCATCGCGCCGGACACGACGATTGAGACACTCGGCGATCGCTTCGCGCTGACGGAAGGTCCGTTATGGGTGCCGGCCTCGCCCGCCGAAGCCGGAGGCGAAGGCGGGTATCTGCTCTTCAGCGAGAACGCCGGCAACGTGATCTACAAGTGGCAGCGCGGTCAACCGCTGTCCGTATTCCTCGAGAAAAGCGGCTTCACGGGGACCGACAACACCAAGGTCGGCGCGCAGACCGTCGCCGGACACATCAGCATCGTCCTCATCGGATCCAACGGGCTCGCGCTCGATCCGCAGGGACGCGTCGTCGTCACGGCGATGAACGACGGGACGGTCTACCGTCTGGAGAAAGACGGGACGCGCACGATCCTCGCCGACCGGTACGACGGAAAGAAATTCTCCGGACCAAACGACATCGTCATCAAGTCGGACGGAGCCGTCTATTTCACGGACACGCCGTGGGGACTGCGCGGCGCCGAGAAAGATCCGAATCGCGAGATTCCGTTCTACGGCTTCTATCTGATCAAAGACGGCAAGGTCACGCTGCTCGGCAGCGACAAGGACGCGCACGGCGGCATTCCCAACGGCATCACGCTCTCCCCCGACGAGAAATATCTGTACGTCACGTCAGGCGGGCGCAAGACGATGAGGTATGACATCCGCGGCGACGACACCGTCGCGACCGGACGCGTATTCATCGAACACGGATCCGACGGCCTGCGCGTCGACACGCGCGGAAATCTGTACTCGTCGAGCGGCGGCACGCCCGGCGTGATTCAAATCACGTCGGCGACGGGCACACCCATCGGCCGGCTCCATCTGCCGCAGCCAGCCGGCGAACCCCGCGCGCGCGTCTGCGCGACGAACCTCGCGTTCGGCGATGCCGACGACCGCGGCATGTACATCACCGCCTGCACGCACGTCTTCAAGCTGAGACTGAAGATTGCAGGTGTCAGGCCCGGGCAGAAACGATAAGCTCCGACTGGAGACTGGGGACTAGAGGCTAGGGCCCTATTGGCATTCGGGCTTCCGTAGCGTCCGCCTTCAGGCGGACGTCCGTCCGGCTAAAGCCGGACGCTACGACAGAGATAGGAGCATCGCATGAAGTTGTTTGCTCTCGTGTTATCGGCCTCGGCCATCGGCGCGCTCACGTTGGCAGCCGCCGACTACAAGGCGCCGCGCACGGCGTGGGGCGAACCCGATCTGCAGGGCGTGTGGTCGAGCGCAGCCGAGCTGAGCGTGCCGTTCGAACGGCCCGCGGCCTTCGGCGATCGACAGCTGCTGACGGAAGAGGAGTTCACCCAGCGCCTGAAGCAGACAACAGCCCAACTCGACACCGACAACGCGGAATTCAACATCGAGACCGCCGATACAGCGAACGCCGGCGCCGTCGGCTCGGCCACGTCGCCGCCGCCGCACTGGCTCGAGCGCAGCGAGACGTCACACCGCACGTCGATCGTGATCGATCCACCCGATGGCCGCGTCCCGCCGACAACCGCCGAAGCACGCCAGCGTGCATCAGCAGCGCCACCCGCGCTCGGCAACGGCCCGTTCGACGGCCCCGAGCAGATGTCGATGTGGGTCCGCTGCATCGGCCGCGGAGTGCCGAGCACCATGTTCCCCACCGTCTACAACGCCAACACGCGCATCGCTCAGGGCCCTGGCTACGTGGGAATCACCTACGAGATGATTCACGACACCCGGGTGATTCCGACGGACGGCCGCGCGCACGCCAGTTCGAAGATCCGGCAGCTCAATGGCGACTCGCGCGCGCATTGGGACGGCGACACGCTCGTCGTCGACGCGGCGAACTTCACCGGCAGGTTGCCGTATCGCGGATCGAGCGACGCCCTGCACCTCACCGAGCGCTTCCGTCGGATCGACAAAGACACCGTGCGATACGAAGTGACCGTCGACGATCCGAAGACGTGGACGCGCCCGTGGACGGCCGCACTGGATCTGCGACGCCAGACCGGAGGCATGTTCGAGTACGCGTGCCACGAGGGCAACTACTCGATGCTGAACATCCTCCAGGGGTCGAGGGCCGCGGGCAAAAAGTAGGCGGGCCTTTCAGGCCCGCCTACTTCCGCCTCGTATCTTTTTCGTTCTCGAGGCAGATGAACTCCATCAGCTCGGTGTCGGGGACGAGAACGGCCTCGACCGCCGCGGTGGTCCACGGCTTCGAGTACGCCTTCGGATCGTCGATCGTCGCCTGCACGACCATGTGGCCGAAATCCTTCCTCGTGAGCCTCGTCGTCACATGCAGCGCCTCGGTTGACGGCTTGCCGAGCTGATCGAGCCAGACGCGGCCGTTGAACCCGACGCTGTCGACGGCCAGCGTGTCGCCGTCCCACGTCGCCGTCGAGTAGCCGTGCCACGTCGGCTGAATGTCCGGTCCCACGACAAATCCCCGGCCGTCCATGAACGCCTGCCACCAGAGGTTGAACGCCTCGTGCACGAAGAAGATGATGTTCGGCGTCTGGACGATGCGCCACGGGGCCGGCGCCAGGAGCACCTTGGGAACGCCCTGCGGCAGGCAGTTCGCGTCCGGATCTTCCTTCCAGCGCGCGCCCGATGCGCGCTCGTCGTAGAGCGCCTTCGCCGCGGGCAGGAACGGGATCGGGTCTTTGACGTCCTTCTGCAGGTCGCGGAGATATCCGACCGGCGGATTCCACACGCCGGATAAATCCGGCTTGCCGTCGGGCAGCCGAGGCGCCGGCGCGGACAGGTTGACGCGGCCGTCCGGCGTGCGCGGCACCGACGCGCGCGGCACGTTGGTCCATTGCGCCGACGCGGACACGCTGATGAGAACCAGGATCGCAAGCGACTGGAGGAATGTTTTCATACCGATCTCCATGACATCGTTTTCCGTTTTACGTTTTCCGTTTCTCTACAGTGACCGTCGCAGCATCGCCGTCGACGACGACCCAGTCGCCGGTTTCGATGATGTCGAGCGGGTCGCGGTCGAGATCGGTCACGCTCGGGATCCGCATCACCACGGCGCCGAGCGCGATCTTCGTCGTCATCTCGTTGAAGACGAGCGCCTTCGGCGCCGTGCCGGCGAGGCGAGCGGTGTGATACATCGCCGACCAGCCCGACGATCCCTTCGCGCCCCGGCAGACGAGGATCTTGTTCGCAAAGCTGACGCCGCGCAGCTCATGCCGCAATTCGGTGATGACGCCCTGCACCGGATTCACCCCGCCCCAGCCCGGCACCGTGTCGTGTGTGACGAGCGCTTCACCCTCGGCGCGTCCTCCGACGACTTTGCGTCCGTGCAGAAGAATCCTGTCCATATCAACAACACGCCACGAAGTCACGAAGATCACGAAGACTCACGAAAACAATCTTGTACAAGAGAGTCTTCTTCGTGCCCCTTCGTGTCCTTCGTGTCTTCGTGGTTAAAGCTGCTCTGGATTCCATTTGCCTGTTATAGCCGCATCGATGCAATCACGGGTTGAACCAAACCACGCCTGGATATTCATGATCGCCGGCAGGTAGTGCGCCTGCTTGGCGGAGTCGAGCGCGGCGACTTTCGTCCCCGGCGGAATCGCCTGCGCGAACGCCGAGCACGTGTCGGTCATGACGACGCCGCCGGCTTTCGCGATGATCTCCGTCAGCCCTCGCGCCTGCGCCTGCTCCTTCACCGCGCGCGACGTGAAGATCCACAACGCGCTGTTCGCGCTGATTCGTCGTCCATCGAGCAGGCGGCAGGCTTCTTCGATCTGCTCGAGCGCCGCATGCGGACAGCCGAGCATCACGTAGTCGACGTTCGGATCGTTCGCGCTCGAGTTAATCGCCTCGTAGGTCCGCTTGCGCTCGGCGGCGCCGTACTTGAACGTCGCGATCGGTCTGTTCGGACCGAACGCCGCTTCGAGCGTCGGCGCCTCCGGCGTGATGCCGACGAGGTGATACATCTCGACGCCGCCTGAGGAGGCGGCCGCGGCGCCGAAATGTTTGTGCCGGATCAGATCGGGCCGGCCGTACTTTCCCGTCAGCACCGGAATGTGTTCCTGGACAGACGCGCCGACGAAGTAGCCGAGCATGCCCCAGTCCATCACCGACTCGATCGGGATCTCGACCTCAATGCGGTGCGATCCGTAGCGGAACTCGTCGCGATGGAATCCCCAGTCGGGAATCTTGCCGGTGAGCATCGCGGCGCTCGTGCTCTCACGTCCTTCGGTGTTGGTGCGGGCGCCGAGCACCGAGTTGCAGTAGACGACGGCGGAGCTTTCCATCCACGCGCAGTGCTCGCCCTTCGCGGGCGTGTTGCCGGCGAGGTAGGGCGTGCAGGTCTTGAGGATCGTGACGCCGTGGTCGGCCGCGAACTGTTCCCTATCCTTATATATGTTGAAGACTGCCGGCTTCGTGCCGAGCGTCTCCCAGTGGTCGGGATCCGCGCCGCCCTGGAGGCAGCACGTCGACACGAGCGCCTGCGGCGCTTCGATCAGTTCGTCGGAGTCGAGATCGAAGAACGAAAAGATCGCGTCGTACTCGCTCGTCCCCTTGTCTTTGTAGTAATTCTGGAGAAACGGATTCGCAGAACCCGGCACGCCGGCGACGTTGTTGGTGTCGACGAACCGGTCGGCTCCGAGCGCGTCCGCATAGCGCACCAGCAGTTCCATCGCCTTCTGCTGCGCCTTGCCGCACCTGCCGTCGAGAAACGCTTTCTCCTGATCAGTGAGCTGCAAGCTTCTCGGTTCCTTCGAGGTCCTGGCGCAACGAACGCGCGCCTATTAAGTAATGTAGCGCGGCCCAGATGTTGACCAGGCCGACGACGACCAGCGAGTAGCGGAGCGAGGCGGTCCCCATGGACGGCTTCAGGGTGTCGCTGATGTACCCCGCGAGCCACGGGCCGATGCCCTGGCCGATGAGCGTCTGCAGGAGCAGCAGCAGCGACGTCGCGACCGAGCGCATGCGCAGGGTGGCGATCGCCTGCGTCATGGCGAATGACGGACCGAAGAAGACCGCCGCCATGAACGTCATCGCGCCGAACATCGGCAGCACCAGCGACATGTTCGAGGACAGATACGCGACGAACTGGAACGGCACGCACAGGAGCGTCGCAATCCCCGGCACCCACAGATACCAGCGCCGATCGTTCCGGCTCCTGCTCAGCCTGTCGGCGAGATAGCCGCCGGCAAATGTGCCGACACCGCCGACCAGGCTGAAGACCGAGATCCAGTAGCCGGCCTGCGACGCGGTCATGGCATGCGATCGCTGAAAGAACGCGTTGTTGAACGCGCCCGAGGCATACCAGACAACCGAGTGGAGCCCCGCGGCAAGGCTGAGGTGCAGGAAGGACGATCGCTTGAACATGAACGACAGCACGTCGAGCACCGGCGGCGCCTTCGCCGCGCGCACAGCCGCTTGCCCTGAGCTTGCCGAAGGGCCGAAGTCCGCGTAGCCGCGCGGCGGCTCGATAACGGTGGCGCGGACGAGCAACGCGAGCGCGATGCCAGGGAAGCCGACGAGATAGAACGTCGCGCGCCAGCCGAGATGCTGCGTGCCCCAGCCGCCGACCGCGGCGCCAATCGCGGTGCCGATCGGCACCGCAAGCGCGAAAATCGAAAACGCCGTGCCGCGCTTGAGCTTCGGAAAGTAGTCGGAAATGAGCGAGTGCGACGGCGGGCTGCCGCCGGCTTCGCCGATCGCCGTGCCGACCCTCGCGACGAACAGCATCGCGAAGTTCACGGCCAGGCCGCACACACCGGTTGCGGCCGACCAGAGCGCGCACGACCAGGCCAGGACGTTGCGCCGGCTCGACCTGTCCGCCCACGCCGCGAGCGGGATGCCGAGGAACGAATAGAAAATCGCGAACGGCAGTCCGGAGAGAATCCCCAGCTGCGCATCCGTCGCGTTGAACTCTTTCTTGATCGCCTGCAGCGACGCCGCCAGCACCTGCGACCGGTCGACGACGTTGGCGACGTAGCAGATCGTCAGCAATCCAAGGACGTAATACCAATACCAGGTCCTGGACAGCAGTGCCGGTGGTTCCTGACTGGCGACTGGAGGCTGATGACTGGTGACTGCTTCCATTGTTGTGCGATAGATTAGCCCTAATGACGAAGGCACTTCGAAGTAATTTCGAGCCAGGGTCGCCGCGCGAAGCCGTCAGGCGCGCGCAGTGGAAGGCCCTCGGCCTCACAGACGACGATCTCCTCAAACCGAAAATCGCCGTCGTCAATTCCTCGTCCGAGCTGGCGATCTGCTTCAGCCACCTCGACGGCATCGCGAAAGTCGTGAAGGAGGCCGTGCGCGACGCGGGCGGCCTGCCGTTTGAAATCCGGACCGCCGCGCCGAGCGACTTCATCATCAGCGCCGGCGCCGCCGGCGGCTACATGCTCGCGAGCCGCGACCTCATCGTCAACGACATGGAGATCGCGGTCGAGGGCGCGCAGCTCGACGGCATGATCTGTTTGTCGTCGTGCGACAAGACGCCGCCCGCGCATCTGATGGCGGCCGGCCGCTTCAACGTCCCGACGATTCTCGTGATGTGCGGCTATCAGCCGAGCGGCCATTTCGAGGGCAAGCACGTCGACATCGAGGACGTGTTCCTGGGATCCGTGCAGGCGATGTTCGGCAAGCTGTCGAAAGAGACGCTGCGCGGGATGTGCGACAACGCGATCGCCGGCCCCGGCGTCTGCGCCGGCATGGGCACCGCCAACTCGATGCACATCGTCTGCGAAGCGCTCGGCATGACGCTGCCCGGCAGCGCGCCGATTCTCGCGAACTCGCCGCGGATGTTCGACATCGCGCGCCGTTCGGGGCGGCGGATCGTCGAGATGGTGCTCGAAGATCTCAAGCCGCGCGACATCCTGTCGCCCGGGTCGTTCGAGAACGCCACGGCCGCCGTGCTGGCCGTCAGCGGATCGATCAACTGCATCAAGCACCTGCAGGCCGCGGCCATCGAAGCGGGCGTGGACGTCGACGTCTACCAGCTGTTCAACGATCTCGGCGAGAAAGTGCCCGTGCTGAGCGCCGTCGCGCCGAACGGCACCGACACGATCGAAGCGTTCGAAGCCGCGGGCGGCGCCAAAGCGCTGTTGAAGCAGCTCGAGCCGCTGCTCGATCTCCATGCGATGACGGTGACGGGCAAAACGCTCGGCGAGAACCTCGCGGACGCGGAAGTGTTCGACGAAGACGTCATCCGGCCGCTCGAGCGGCCGTTCTCCGACAAACCGCCGATTGTCGTCCTGCACGGGTCGCTGGCGCCGGAGAGCGCGATCGTGAAGCTCGGCGTGCGGGGGCCGGATCGCATGACGCAGTTCACCGGCAAGGCGATCGTGTTCGAGAACGGACCCGACGCCATCGACGCGATCCAACGCGGCGACGTGAAACCCGGACACGTCCTCGTCGTCCGCGGCATGGGACCGAAAGGCGGCCCGGGCATGGCCGGCCCGGCATCGCGCGTCGTCTTCGCGATCGACTCGGCGGGTTTGAGCGACGAAGTGGCGTTCGTGAGCGACGGCCAGCTGTCCGGCCTCTGCCTGAAAGGGATCATGGTGGCCGAGGTGTCGCCGGAGTCGGCCGTCGGCGGACCCCTGTGGCTCGTCGAGAACGGCGATACGATCAAGATCGACGTCGACGCGCGCGCCCTCGACCTCGACGTGCCCGAAGCAGAGCTCAGCGTCCGCCGCTCGCGCCGCGGCGAGCCCGTGCTGCCGAAGTCGAAGGGCTATCTGTCGGTGTACCAGCGGACAGTGCAGCCGATGTCAACCGGCGCGGTGCTGATCGAACAGAAATAGGCGGCCCCGCGGTCACGGCGCCAGCGTACAGAACTCTTCGTACGGAAAATCCGAGCCGAGCCGCTTGAGCTCGGCCATGAAGTGCCAATCGATCTGCCGCTGCCGCTCGGGGCTCAACAGCTCGGACGAGCCGCCCTGCGATCCTTTACGGATCATCGCGCCAGGCTTTCGCCAGGCGACCATCTTGCCCATCGCGTACTTCCGATCGTTCGCTTTCATGTACTCGAACGACGACCGCCGGCAGACCTCGTCGATGACGGCGTCTGACACCGTGATGTTGAGAAACGCCGCGACCTTCAGTACGGTGCCCCGAAGGTCGTGCTTCATCTCCTTGAACGACGCGATGAGCACATTCGGCCGATTCCGCTCCGCCCAGTAACCCGCGGTGTTCACCGCCCACGAGCCGCCGAGCGGAAACTCCGGCGAAAGAAACAGCTCGAACCAGGTGTCGACGGTCGGCATCGCCGGCCCGTACATGCCGTCGCGGATGAAGTGGTAGTTCGAGACGAAGATGTCCTTCGGATCGCGGATCACGGCGATGTACTTCGGCACATCCGAGTGCGGCAGCATCTCCCAGTCGAAATGCGTCTTGATCACGCGCAGGCGCTCCGGCGCCTGCTGCCAGCCGGTGGCTTCCTCGATCGGGATCGCGTACTTCTTCACGAACGGCATGGCCGTCGTGTCGGGCCACGGCACGAGATCGTGCAGGTGGTCGTAGTCGCTCTGGCCGTGATAGATGAGCTGATGCGCGATCTGCATCATCCAGTTGGTGCCGCTCTTCGCGTACGTCATCACGAAGACGTCCTGAGGCCCGGGAACGTAGCCGCGAAAGGGGTTCTTCTTCCGAATCCGTTCGTGCTGCTGCGTTGCGAAGCGCCCCATTAACCTGGCGGCGGCTCCGCGCCGTTCCTGAAACCGGATCATCGGCCTCATGAAACCGTCCATGAGAACGCCCATCATCACCTGCGCCAGCAGGGGCGGCGCCTTTCGTTTGTACGGCATGGCTTTCGCCCAGACGCATGCTAGCATCCTCGGCGTGCGATGGCTTGCGCTGGCGGGCGCGGTAGTGACGATCTCAGCAACGTCGCTGGCTCAGAACCGGCCGGACGTCCGTCTGTACTACACCGACAGCGGCGGCAGCGGAGTGCCCGTCGTGCTGATGCACGCGGCCACCGGCAGCACTCGCTCGTGGGAATATCAGACGCCCGCATTCGTGAAGGCCGGCTACCGGGTCATTGCCTTCGATCGCCGCGGCTGGGGGCGCACCGAAGTCGTGGCCGGCACGGCGCCGTCAACGGCCGCCGACGATCTGATCGTGCTGATGGACGAGCTCCACATCGATCGTTTTCATCTCGTCGGCACCGCCGCCGGCGGCTTCGTCACCCTCGACACCGCGCTCTCCTTCCCCAGACGCCTCCGCAGCATCGTCGTCGCCAACAGCATCGGCGGCGTGCAGGATCCGGAGTTCCTCGAGCTGGGCCGGCGGCTGCGTCCCGCGGAATTCACGGCCATGCCGCCCGAAGTGCGCGAGGTGTCGCCGTCCTACCGCGCGGCCAATCCCGAGGGGACGAAGCGATGGGTGGAGCTCGAGAAGGCAAGCCGTCAGCCTGATGCGCCGGCCGCGCAGCCGCTGAAGAACACGATCACGTTCACGCGGCTCGAGTCGATCCGCGTACCGACGCTGCTGCTCACGGGCGACGCGGACATGTTCGCGCCGCCACCGGTACTGAAGATGTTCGCGACCCACCTCAAACACGCCGACACCGTCGTCGTCCCCGAGGCCGGGCACTCGACGTACTGGGAGCAGCCGGACGTCTTCAATCGCGCGGTGCTGAACTTTATCCGCCGTCACTAACGTACGTAGTGTCCGCCTTCAGGCGGACCTTGGAGATCGCATGAAATCTCTTCTCATCGCAGTGATTGCCAGCTCGGCGCTCGCCAGCTCCGCGAGCGCGGCCGAGATTCACGTGTTCTGCTCGAACGGCATTCGCGCCGTCGTCGAGGAGCTGCGGCCGAAATTCGAACAGGCGACCGGCGACAAGCTCGTGCTCAAGTACGAGCCGTCGACGCAACTCAAGAAGCGCATCGACGCCGGCGAGCCGTTCGACCTGACGATTCTGACGACGGCGCTGATAGACGACGAGATCAAGGCCGGCAAGCTCGCCGCCGATTCGCGCACGATCCTCGCGCGGTCGGGCCTTGGCGTGTCGATCCGCTCGGGCGCGAAGAAGCCGAACATCAGCACCGTCGATGCATTCAAGAAAGCGCTCCTGAACGCGGAATCCGTCACCTATGCGCAGCAGGGCGCGAGCGCCGCGCCGTTTGAGGTCCTGGTCGCGAAGCTCGGCATCACGTCGCAGCTTCGGCCAAAGTACAACCTCAAGAACACCGCGGCCGAAGTCGGCGACGCCGTCTCGAGCGGCCTCGTCGAGCTCGGCATTGCGCCCGTCAGCGAGATTCTCCCAGTCCGCGGCGTTGATCTGGTCGGTCCGTTTCCGAAGGACGTGCAGAGCTACGTCGAGATGACCGGCGCCGTCAGCGCGAACGCGAAGGAAAAGGACGCCGCGAAGAAGCTGCTCGCATTCATAACAGCGCCGGCGAACTTGCCGATCATCAAGATGAAGGGAATGGAGCGCTAGCGATCGAAGTTAGTACGGAGAGAATCGGCGCGAGTGACCTGGCAGCCGTCGTTTGATACGCTCGGCGCAGTAAGCCCACGGGCCAAAGTCGCCATGTTTTCGAATGCGCGAATGAAGTGTGCGGGTGGCCGCGAACGGGGCGCCCCGCCGGGCGCGGAGGCGTACGCCGTGAGCACTGCTTTTCGCCGAGCACCCGGTGGGGCTGTTCGCGGACAGGACCCGCAGGAATCGATCGAATTTAAGAAAGAGGCGGCCCTGAAAAGGCCGCCCTACTTCCTATTTGATGATGGCCTGCATCACCGCGTTCTCGAACTCCGGTCGCATTTCCCGGACTGGCGTCTGGATCATCATGACCGCGATGAGATCTTCTTTCTGATCGACCCAGAAGTGCGTGCCGTAGGCGCCGCTCCAGCCGAAGCTGCCGTCTGAGACGCGCGCGCCGCTCGCAACGGCGTCGCGCACGACGCGGACGCTCAGCCCGAAGCCTTCCCCAGGCGTGCGGCCTTCGAGCTTGTCCGAGGCGTGCACCGATCCCATGTACGCGACCGTCCGCGGGCTGAGCAGGCGCTTGCCGTTCAGCTCGCCGCCGTTCACGAGCATCTGCGCGAACTTCGCGTACTCCTCAGCCGTCGTGACGAGCCCGCCCGATCCCATGAAGTACACCTTGCTCTGCATCGATCCCGGATTCGGGTTCTTCGACATCTTGCCTTTCGGATCGAGCTGATACGCCGTCACGAGCCGCGGCTCGAGCTCCGGCGTCGGATAGAACGAGGCTTCCCTGATGCCGAGCGGTTCGAACACGCGCTGGCGCAGGAACTGATCGAACGGCATCCCCGACGTGATCTCGACGATGCGGCCGAGGGTGTCGAAGCCGGCCTGGGCGCTGTACATCCAGCGCGAGCCGGGCTGGAACTCGAGCGCGCTCCTGCCCAGGCGCGGGATGTAGTCGGCGAGCGTGTCGGTCGGCGACCGCCGGATGTCCGTGGCACGCGCGCTGTCGCCGCTCATCGGTCCGCTGTTGAGGCCCGACACGTGCGTGAGCAGATCGCGAATGGTGACTTCGCGCTCGGCGGGCACACGGTAGTACTTCACCCGCGCCGGTTCATCCGCCGCCGCCGCGCCCGCGGCGCCGCGCCCGCGCGGCTCGGCGACCGCGACCTTGAGATCCTTGAACGACGGGATGTACTTCGAGACCGGATCCGTGATGCGGAGCTTGCCCTCCTCCATCATCATCATGATCGCGACGCCAGTCACGGGCTTCGTCATCGACGCGATGCGGAAGACTGAAGTCTTCGTCATCGGCGTCTTTGAGTCGATGTCCGTGACGCCGGTCGCTTCGAAGTGCGCGATCCTGCCGTGCCGCGCGACCAGCGTCACGCCGCCCGAGATCTCGCCGGCCGCGATGTGCCGCTTCATCATCTCGGTGATGCGCGCGAGCCGCTCGCTCGACAGCCCGACGTCTTCGGGCTTCGCCATCGCCGTCTCGGCCGCCGGACGCAGCGCGAGCACCGACACGAACAGGGCCACCGCCGCGGCCGACAGGACACGGAATTTCATGTGCACCTCCTTCAAACGAAAAAGGCGGGCCTGAAAGGCCCGCCCTACGTACGTGGCGCGCGACGCGCTATGGCGTCCCCGCCGGCCCGTGAGTGTGCTTCGCGTCCTGCTCGTTTTCCTGACAGATGTATTCCATCAGCTCTTCGCCCGGACGCAGGCGCGCGGTAAATGACACCGTGAACGGGTTGGTGTAGTACGTCGGGTCGGTGATCGTCGTCTCGACGACGAGCGTGCCGAGGTTCGTGCGCGTGTAGCGTTCGACCGTGCGCAGCTTCTCGCTGTGCGGATGACCGCGGAAATCAAACCAGAACTTGTCGTTGAACCCGACGGTGTCGACCACGAGCGTCTGGCCTTCGTAGTGGCCGACCGAGTGGCCATACCACGTCGGATCCGGATCGTCGGGGTGCTTGCGGCCGTCGACAAAGATCTGCCGGTAGCTGTGGATGTTGCCTTCAAACAGGATGAAGATGTGCGTCTGCGTCTGCAGCATGCGCCACGGATAGGGCGCTGTGCGCGGGATGCCGGTCGGCAGGCAGTTCGCTTCGGGATCGTCCCCCGACTGCCGCGACGCCATGAGCTTCCGGCCCGCGTCGTTCAGCGGAGCCTTCGTGCCTTTCGGAAGGCCCTGCTCGAGATCGCCGACAGGACCGCCGCCCTGCCACACGCCCGAGAAATCGGGACGGCCATCCGCAAGTTTCGGCGCCGGACCTTGCGGCACCGCGGGCCCGCGCTGTGCGACGAGCGAGGGGACAAGGACTGTCGCCGCAATTGCGGCTGCGAGCATGATCTTTTTCATAGTTCTCACTTCTAACTTCTAAGTTCTGACTTCCAAGTTCTGACTTCGTCAGCGTCCAGCGGCGGGCGCAAGCGCAGCCGCCGGTGCTGGTGCATCGCCCTCGGGCGCCTCGGCCGATCGCGCGAAGACACGCTTCCCGCTCGCGAGCGTCACGTTGCGCGCGTTGGCCATCTTCGAACCGTCCTTCGCCGCGGATCCGGTCACGGTGATCTCGTCGCCGACGTTCAGCGAGCGTCTCGTCCAGCCCTGGCGCACGAGGACGTTCGGGCTCGCGAGCTCGAGATTCCAGATCGTCGCGGTGCCGTTGGCTTCCTTCACTTCCACGTAAAAGCGCGCGTGCGGATTGGTCCACTCGATGCGGACCACGGGGCCGTGCAGCGTGATGGTCTTGTTCGCGTCGTACTCGGCGGCAAACGAGTGATGCGCCGCGACAGGCACGGCGGCGACCGTCAGCAAGCCGGCGGCGGCAGCAGTCAGGGCAGCTTTCATTGCTCTCATGTGCAGAAACCTCGGCAGGATACTAATCCCGGACGTGACCTCCAGGCAACGGAAACACGCATAGAATACGGGCCCATGCACGCACGATTTCTCAACTTCCTTGGGATCATCTTCACAACGGCCCTGTCGGCCTCCGCCTGCTCGGTATTCTCCCCGGCGCCGACCGGAAAAAGCGTCGTGCAGGACGCCCTTGCGGCCATGGGCGGCGACAAGGTCAAGGCCGTCCAGACCGTCACGATGAAAGGCGGCACGGGCACGCGCACGCGGGTCCAGCAGACGCGCCACGCCGCCGATGCCGAAGAGCCGGGCACGCTCAAAAATGTCGTCGAGGTCGTGGACCTCGCGGGCGGCCGCGCGTCGATCGACTACGAGATCAACGTAGACGGCTTCATCCAGCATCGTCACGAGGTGCTGACGACGCGGGGAGGAAAGGCCGTCGGCGTCGAGTACGTCGGGACGCGGCCGGTGATTGCGACGTCGCCCGGCGGCCTGTTCGCCTGGGGCACGCAGAACTCGCCCGAGATCACGCTGCAGCGCAACATCGTCTCCATCCTGCTCGACGCCGTCGGAAGCGCGGCGGACACCCCGGCCGATGACCAGACCTTCGGCGGCAGGACGACGAAGCACACGTCGGCGAAGACGAAGAACGGCGACGAGCTGTCGCTGTACTTCGATCCGCAGACAAAGCTGCTCGCCGGATTCGAGACGACGGACACCGAAGCGCTCGACGGGGATGTGCCGGCGCAGTACGTCTTCGGCGACTACAAGGCCGTGGACGGCGTCACGCTGCCGCACAAGATTACGATCAGGAAGAACGGCAAGGACTACTCGGATGTGACATACACGTCGGGGGCGATCAACGACGCGGTGATGCTGAAGGCGTTCGAGATTCCCGAGGCGGCGTCGAAGGAGGCCGACGCGGCGATTGCCGCCGGCGAGTACTCACCGATGGCGATTTCGAAGATCGCCGACGGCCTCTACTTCGCGAAGGCCTACTCGCACAACAGCATGATCGTCGAGTTTCCGCAGTGGCTTGCCGTCGTGGAGGCGCCGTACACCGACGCGCAGAGCCAGACACTGGTGCGGATGCTGAGGGAGCAGTTTCCGGACAAGCCGATTCGGTACGCCGCGGTCACGCATCATCATTCCGATCATATCGGCGGCGTGCGCGGCATCGCGGCCACTGGCGCGACGATCCTCGTCGAGAAGGGCCACGCGCCGGCGCTGCAGTCGCTCCTCGAGAGGCATCACACGCATCCGCCCGACTCGCTCGAGGCCGTGAGAAGCGCGGGCACGAAGGCGGGGACGGTCGAAGTCTACGAGACGAAGAAGGTCATCACCGACGGCAAGCAGAGCCTCGAGCTGTACGCGTTCATGGGGTCGCCGCACGTCGAGCCCATGGTGATGGCGTACGTGCCCAGCGCGAAGGCGCTATTCCAGAGCGATCTCTGGTTCCCGGGCACAGGCGGCACCGGCAATCCTGCCGCGAAGCAGCTGCTCGAATCGATTCAGGCGCTGAAGCTGAAGGTCACGACGAACGTCGGCGGCCACGGCGGCGTGGCGGCGTTCGCCGAACTTGAAAAAGCAATCGCGTCAATGAAATAGGAGGATGCAATGAGGAAGATGTTGCTCGCGTTGACTATTGGTGCAGTGGCGGCTGGGCTGCCGCTGCTCGCGCAGTCGCATGATCAGCATGCGGCGGCCGCGCCGGCGAAAGCGATGACGAACGCTGAGAAGATCAAGCTGGCGCTCAGCGCCGGACCGGCGGACATCGCCAAAAACGCCGCCGTGATGGACATCGGCGCCGACGGCAAGATGGCCGAGCTGCGCAAAGGCACCAACGGCTGGATGTGCATGGCGCAGCCCGAAGCGATGTGTCTCGACAAGCAGTGGCAGAACTGGGCCGACGCGTGGATGACGAAGAAGGATCCGAAGATCACCGGCGTCGGCATCGGCTACATGCTGCGCGGCGACAAGGGCGCCAGCAACACGGATCCGTTCGCGACCGCGAAGACGGCGACAAACCAGTGGGTTGTGAGCCCGGCGCACATCATGGTGCTGACGCCCGACAGCAAGCAGATCGACGCCCTGCCGACCGACTGGCACAACGGCGGTGCGTGGGTGATGTGGAAAGGCAGCAAGTACGCCCACATCATGGTCCCGACGACGACGATGGCCGCGGCGAAGTAGAGGTCGAACATGACGAAATCAACGATCGCGCTCGCGTTCGGAACGTTCGGTCTTGTCGTGGGCCTCACGCTCTCCAACACGACGTCGACGACAGCGGCCGCCGGCACCAGCTACGGCGAGGATCGCGCGCAGATCGAGGACCTTCAGGCGCGGTATCTCTTCGCGCTGGATTTTCACGACCCGCAGCTCTACGCGTCGACGTTCACGCCTGACGGCGTGCTCGACTACGGCGAAGGCGATGTGAAAGGCCGCGAGGCGATCATCAAGGTCATCGCCGGCATGCCCGGCACCCGTCCGGCGCCTCCAGCGGAGGACGGCAAGCCCGCGCTCCGGCCCGCCGCCGGCCGTCATCAGATCACGAACATCGTGATCAAGGTCACCGGCAACAAGGCCGTCGGCCGCTCATCCTGGTTCCACGTCGGCAACGACAACCCGCAGCGCAGCAACACCATCGGCGGCTTCGGGCACTACGAAGACGATCTGGTCAAGGTGAACGGCCAGTGGTTCTTCACGAAGCGGAAGATCTACAACGAAGGCAGCGCCCGCTGGCAGTACAAGGGCGGCGTGAACCCGGCGTGGTAGCGGACTGAAGACTGGGGACCGGAGACTGACGACTAATTTGGCGGTGAGGCAGGGATTCGAACCCTGGATACAGCTTTTGGGCCGTATAACGGTTTAGCAAACCGCCGCCTTCAGCCTCTCGGCCACCTCACCGCGCGCGGAAAGCTAAGTATACGACGCGCGGCGCGCCGGGGGCGGGCCTTCGACCCGAACCGGCGGCGACGCCGGGGCGATGGCAATGGGCAGCCCGGTCCGGTAGCGATCCCACGTCGCCCGGACGACGTCGGACATCATGTCCAGAAACACCGCGTCGTCGTTGACCGTCTCGGCACGGGCCATCGGCATGTCGAGCTCACGGCACACGCCGGCCGCTTCGTGATCGAGGTCGTAGAGCACTTCGATGTGATCGGAGAGAAAGCCGATCGGACAGAGCACCGCCGCCTCGAGTCCCTTCGCCTGCTCCTCGCGCAGATACCGGCAGACATCCGGCTCGAGCCACGGATCTTCAGGACGGCCGCTGCGGCTCTGAAACACGAGCGCCCAGTCGGGCTGCTGCAGCCCGGCGGCGACGAGGCGCGCCGACTCGAGCAGCCCGGCACGATACCGTTCGGCGCCAGGCATGCTGACGGGAATGCTGTGGGCCGTGAATACGAGGCGCGCGCGCGGCCCGACGCCCTCCGGCAGCTGCTCGAGCGCGCGGCGGACGTGGCGGACGTTGACGTCGATAAACGTCGCATGCGTGTGCCAGTCGCCGACGTAGACGACGGAGACGTCGCGCAGGCCGGCGCTGACGGCCTCGGTGCGTGCGTCGACCACGTTCTGGCGGTACTGCGTGCAGCTTGAATACGAGCGATGGGCCGCGCAGACGAAGCCGATCGCGCGGCGGATGCCGTCCTTCGACATCTGGCGCAGCACGTCCGGCAGCAGCGGATGCCAGTTGCGCATGCCGAGGTAGACGGGAAGATCGAGTCCCTGGGCGGTCAGCCGCGCGCGCAGGCCGTCGGCCTGCCGGCGCGTGATCGCCGTGAGCGGCGACACGCCGCCGAAGTGTTCGTAGTGGCCGACCACTTCCTCGAGCCGCTCGGGAGACACGCGCCGGCCGCGCAGCACGTTGGCGAGAAAGGGCCGCACGTCCGCGAGTCCTTCGGGCCCGCCGAACGAGACCATCAGCACCGCGTCGAACGGACGGCCGCGCACGCTACGCCACTCCGAAACGCAGACGGATCGCGTCGGCGCGGTACTGGAAGATGCGGCGGAGCGTCGGCACGATGAACATGCGATTGACGATGCGGCCCACCAGGCCGAACGGCGGAGCGTAGCACACGCGATCCTCCATCAGCGTCGAGGATCCGACCGAACGGAACGAGTGCTCGTGCCACCACGAGCGGTACGGACCCCGCTCCTGGAAATCGACGAAGCCCGCGCGCGGCACACAGCTCACAATCCGCGAGCGCCAGGTGATCGGCACGGGCCCGACGCGCAGCCGGTACTCAATCGTCGCGTCCTCGCCGACGGCCGGCGCCGGCCGCTTGATCGAAAACCTCATCGCCGACGGCGTGAGCATCCCGAGGTTCTCCGCTTCAGAGAAGAACGCGAACGTCTCCGCGAGCGGCGCCTTCACCATCGTCGCCGTGCGGAGCTCGTAGGTCGGGCGGTGCTTCTGGAGATACCGGGAGCCCGACGCGCTTCCCTGGGCGTCGGTCGGCCCCTGGAGCCGAAGCACCGCGACCGGCGGACCACCAAGAACATTCGCCAGCGCTGCCTCGAGCGTTGGGAACGCGAACGAGAATCCCAGCCGGTGCAACACCGCCGGCTGGACACGCTGACTGGCGAGCAGCACGGTCGCGGCTTCGCCGAAAATCAGGCGCAGCGCCAGCGCGGGTGTGGGCAGGATCGCCGGGCGATGGAGCGCCCGCCCGAGTGCGCCGGCGAACTCGCGGCTCGTCACGGGCTCAGGCGCGACGCCGTTGACGGGTCCGCGGACCCGATCGTCCACGAGCGCCATGGCAATAATCGCGACGAGATCGTGGAGGTGAATCCACGGGAGGTACTGCCGTCCCGATCCGACGGGCCCGCCCACCCCGAGCCGGAACGGCGGGAGCATCTGCGCAAGCGCGCCGCCGTCGCGGCCCAGCACGACGCCGGTTCGGAGCATCACGACGCGCAGCCCGAAACCCTCGGCCGGATGCGCGGCGGCTTCCCAGGCGCTGCAGAGCTTCGCGAGGAAATCAGTTCCTGGAGCGGCATCTTCGGCCAGCAGATCGGCGCCGCGATCGCCGTAGTAGCCGACGGCACTGCCGGAGACAAGCACGCGCGGACGCCGGCGCGCCGCGGCGAGCGCTTCCACGAGCTGCGCGGTGAACGCGACGCGGCTGTCACCGAGGACGCGCCGTCGCGCCGCGGTCCACCGCCCGCCCATGATCGACTCGCCCGCCAGATTGACGACGGCGTCGCACTGCTCGAGGGCCGCGGTCAGGCCCGCGATGCCGGACGCCGCCGGACGCATCTCGACCTCGGCTCCCAACCGTCCGCGCGCCTGCGCCTCCGACCGCACCCAGGCGACCACCGTGTGACCCTCGCGACGAAGAACCGGAACGAGCGCCCGGCCGATGAATCCCGTGGCGCCGGTGATGAGTACACGCATGACTTCCTTCTCCTTGCTTAGGCCGCCGACTCGCGACGAGCGTCGAGCGCGGCGCCGGTCTTCGCCATGTCACTCCATGGCTCGTTGAACAGCCGGCCCCGCGCGCCGTTCTTCACGAGCAGCAGCTGGAACACGCCGGTGTGCCGCTCGAGAAACGCGGCCTCGCAGATGGCGAGATAGAACTCCCACATGCGGATGAAGCGATCGTCGAACCCGAGCGCGCGCACCTGCTCGAGGTGGTGAAGAAAACGGCCGCGCCAGGCCCGCAGCGTGTGCGCGTAGTGCGTGCCGAAATTCTCGGCGGCATACATGGAGAGCGATGACACGCGCGCGAGCGATTTGGCGACCTCGCCGATTGAGGCGAGCTGGCCTCCGGGGAAGATGTACTTTTCGATCCAGTCGGGCGAGCCGTGGTAGTGCGGAAACCACTGATCGTCCACCGTGATGGTCTGCAGCACCATCGCGCCGTCCGGCGCGAGGAGCCGGTCGACGGCCTTGAAGTAGTCGTCGTACCGATTCAGCCCGACGGCCTCAAACATCTCGATGCTGACGATCTTGTCGAAACGTCCGGTCAGCTCGCGGTAGTCGGCGCGCAGCGCCTCGACCCGCGAACCCGCCTCGCCGGCGGTGGCCTTCCACTCGCGAATGTGCCGGTACTGCTCGTCGCTGATGGTCGTCGTGGTCACGCGGCAGCCGTAGCGGCTCGACGCCCAACGCGCGAACCCGCCCCAGCCGCTCCCGATTTCGAGCACGTGGTCGGTGGGCTTCAGCGCGAGCATCCGGCAGATGCGATCGACCTTGTTCATCTGCGCGGTCTCGAGCGTGTCGGAGGACGACTCGAAGTAGCCGCTCGAGTACATCAGCAGCGTCGAATCCAGGAAGAGGCGGAAGAAGTCGTTGCCGAGGTCGTAGTGCTGGCGGATGTGCCGGCGGCTGCCGGCAAGCGAGTTGTCCCGGAGGCGGCGCGCGATCGCGCCGGCCAGCGTCTTCAGCGTGCGGGCGATCGGGCTCCGGCGCTCGAGCGCCCCCCGGTTGCGGAGCATCAGCCGCGCCAGCGCGACGAGGTCGGGCGTCGTCCAGTCGCCGTCCACGTACGACTCGCCGATCCCGATGTCCGCGCCCGCGAGGGCGCGCCAGAAGAAGCGCTCGTCGCGCACGGTCAGCGTCGCGTCGAGGCCGTCCGGCTCGCCGAACCGGTACGTGCCGCCGGGACATTCGAGGCGGACCATGCCGCCGCGAAGGTGTTCGAGCCCTGCCAGAAACCCTGTTTTCGCCCAGCGTGTTACCACGTCATCGTTCCTCTCGCGCTTCGCGCGGTACGAGCGGCACGCCTTTCCACCACAGCTTCAGGGCCTGCCAGTGAATGCCCGCCATCACCTGCGCCGTCATCGCCGGATAGCGCACGAGCTGGCGCCGGACTTCGCGCGCCGTCCAGGGACGCCGCGCAAGCGACAGCGTCGCGTCGAAGATCACCGAGCCCGAACGCGTCGTGTCCATGTGCGCGACCAGACGATCCTCGGGCGGCGTGAACGCAAACCCGTAGTCCAGATCGGCCGGCATGAACGGCGAGACGTACAGCGACTTCGCCGCGGCCGATCGGAAGGCGGCCGACGATCCATCCGGCCGCAGCCAGTAGTTATGCGAGCCGCCGAAGGTGTTGTTCACCTCCGCGAGCACGAGCTGCAGGCGCGCGTCGCGATCGAACAGGTAGTAGAAGGACACCGGGTTGAAGCAGTACCCGAGATACCGCAGGTGCGTGAGCAGGAACACGGGACCATCGGGAAGCTGAATGCCCTCGCGCGCCGCATCGGCCGCCAGCCGCTCGCGCAGCGGGCGCGCCGGGTCGCCGAAGTGATCGCGATCGTCGAAGCTCGCCCAGTTCCACCGGTTCCAGCTCGTCAGCCGCGAGACCCGCATCAGTTCGGGAATGCGATCGATGTCGAGGAGCGCCATGAACACCGGATAGGTGAACGCGTGCGCGACCGGCGCGAACCGCCGATGCCGCAGCGTGCCGACGAACAGGCCCGGCTCGATCACCACTGCACTCCCAGCGTGCCGGCCACGCGCAAGGCCGAATTCAGACCGTCTTCGTGGAAGCCGTAGCCCCAGTAGGCGCCGCAGTAGTGCGTGCGATTGACGCCGCTCACCTCGGCCCAGCGCGCCTGCGCGCGGATCGCATCCTGGTCGTACAGCGGATGGTTATAGACGAACCGCCGCAGCACGCGGCTCTGGTCGATCTCGACGCGCGGGTTGAGCGTGACGCAGTAGCGCTCGCGGGTGGTCAGCCTCTGCAGACGGTTCAGGTCGTAAGTGACGATGGGCGGCGCGTCGGCGTCGCCGGCCAGCAGGTAATTCCATGAGGCGCGCGCCCGCGGGCGCGACGGCAGCAGCGACGCATCGGTATGCAGCCACGCCGCGTTTGTCGTCGTCGTGAAGCTCGCGAAGACGTCGCGCTCCCGGTCGGTCGGGTCGGCCAGCAGCGGCAGCACCTGATCCCCATGGCACGCCAGCACCACATCGTCGAAGCTCATCGGCGGCCGATCGGCGAACGTGATCGTGGCCGCGTGCTCATGGCGGCGGATGCCGCGGATAACCGCGCCGGAAGAGACGCTGCCGGAGATCGCCGCCGTCAGCTTCGGGATGTACGTGTGGCTGCCGTTGGCGACGACCTTCCATGTGGGCTGCGACGTCAGGCCGAGCAGCCCATGGTTGTCGAAGAAGCGGATGAAGGTCAGCAGCGGAAACGCGCGAATCGCCTCGAGGGAGGCCGACCAGATGGCTGACGCCATGGGAAACAGGTACTGGTAGGCGAAGTCGTCGCGGAACCGGCGCGCGTCCAGGAATTCGCCGAGCGTCAGCGCGGACGCGACCTGGCCGTGTAGGAGCGCCGCGGCCTCCCGGTTGAAGCGCAGGATCTCACCGAGCACCCGGTAGTGCGCAGGCCTCAGCAGATTGCCCGGCTGCGCGAAAAATCCGCCGATGCCGCGGCTGCTGTACTCGAGGCCGGTCCGCCGGCATGAGACGGCAAACGACATCTCCGAATCGCGCGTCTCCACACTAAGCGCGCTGAACAGCCGGACCAGATTCGGATACGTGCGGTCGTTGTGGACCAGAAAGCCGGTGTCGAGCGCGATCGGGCCCTGCGGGCCGTCCACCATGACGGTGTTCGTGTGCCCGCCAAGGCGCGGCTCCCTTTCGAAGAGATCCACGTGATGGCGGCGGCTCAGAAAGTAGGCGGTTGCAAGGCCGGAAATGCCCGATCCGATGACCGCGACCCGTTTCATGCGATCGGTTGTACATCCATCGTCCATCGTTTGTCAATCATATGTCATGGACAAATGATTGACAACGGCGAGCCCGTCCGCTACGATTGCGGGCAATGACGACGTTTCCGCGTATCGCTCTGGGCATCGCCGGCTTCATGCTGCTCGACGGCATCTGGCTGGGGCTCGTGATGAAGAACTTCTATCGAGACCAACTCGCGCCGATCGCCCGCCTGGCCGACGGCGGGTTCGCGCCGAACTGGCCGGCGGCACTCGTCGTGTACGTGCTTCTTGGAGCCGGGATCGCGCTCTTCGTCACGCCGCGCGCGTCGGGCCTCGGCTCGGCCGCGATGTACGGGGCGCTCTTCGGCCTGGTCGTCTACGGCGTGTACGACTTCACCAACTACTCCACGCTGCGGCAGTGGCCGCTGCTGTTGACGTTTGTGGATCTCGCGTGGGGATCAGCGGCATCGGCCTGCTGCGCCGCGGCGGTGTGGGCGGCGTCGCGATGACGGCGGTCCGCGAGAAGGCCGCCCGCTATCCCATTCGAGCCGTCTCGAAGCTCACCGGGATCGCGATCGACACGCTGCGGGCGTGGGAGCGCCGCTACGGCGCCGTCACCCCGCGGCGCGACGATCGCGGCCGTGTCTACACCGACGCCGATGTCGCACGGCTGCGCCTGCTTCAGCGGGCGGTTTCATCCGGACACAGCGTCGGCCGCGTCGCGAAGCTCAGCGACAAGGATCTGCAGCGTCTCGCGACGGCGCAGACGGAGGCGGCGGTCACGTCCGCCGCGTCTCCCGCGCCGCGGGCCGCCCTTCCCGACTCGTCGTTCCGCGCGGCCCTGCGGAAACTCGACGGCGCCGCGATCGATCACGAGTTCTCGAGGCTTGCCGTGGCACTGCCGCCGGTTGCGCTGATACGAGACGTGCTGCTCCCGTCGGTGCGCGAGGTCGGCGACAGCTGGGAGCGGCACCCTGGCGGCATCGCGCACGAGCACCTGATTTCGTCCACGCTGCGCCATCTGCTCGGTTCGTTTCTCCGTATGTACTCGCGGCGCGATCTGCCGGTCCGTCTCTTGTTCGCGACGCCTTCCGGCGACCGGCACGAGATCGGGATCCTCAGCGCGGCGATGCTCGCCGCGAGCAGCGGCCTGGGCGTGTCGTACGTCGGTCCCGATCTTCCGGCCGGCGAAATCGTCCAGGCCGTGCACTCAGCCGATGCGCGAGTGCTGGTCCTCGGCCTGACGCTGTCGGACAAGAGCAAGCAGCGGGAACGCGAGCTGCGCACGATCGTCCGCGATCTTCCGCCGACGGTCGAGCTCTGGGCCGGCGGCCCGGGCGCGGCGGCGTACGCCAGCCTGTTCGGCGCCCGCGGCGTCGTGCTGAATGACTTCGACTCGTACCTCGTGCATCTCGCCCGCCTTGGTGGCCATGCGCGTTAACGCCAGCATCGTTTTCGCTTTGATGATGTCGATGTCGATCGCCAGCCTGCACGCCGCATCCGATATCGCGCCGCTCCGCCTGGGCAACGCGCTTCCGCGTCTGGAGGGAGAGTTCCTTACCGGGCGGGCCGCGGTTCTGCCCGCCGCGTCGAGCGGCAAGATGACGCTCATCATGATGGGCTTCACCTATGCGTCACGCTTTCCCGTGGAGACGTGGGGTGAGTGGTTTCGCAAGACGACAGGCACCCGCAGCGACGTCACGTTCTTTGAGGTGCCGATGATCGGCGGCCTGGCCAAGCTGGGCCGATGGTTCATCGACAGCGGCATGCGCAACGGCACGCCGGCGGCGCTGCACGAAAACGTCATCACCGTTTACTCGAAGAGCGGCGACTGGAAGAAACGTCTCGGCGTCTCCCCGGCCAACGACGACGATGCGTTTCTGATCCTGATCGACAAAGACGCGGTGGTCAGGTGGCTGTACCACGGGAAATTCGACGAAGCACGGGCCGAAGAACTGAAGAGCCTGCTCGCATCTCAACGGACGGAACCATGACGTCTGCGGATCCGATTCGGATCGGCATCTCCTCGTGTCTCCTCGGTCAGGAGGTACGATTCGACGGCGGCCACAAGCGCGACCGTTTTCTGACCGACACCTTCGGGCCGTTCGTCGAGTGGGTGCCGGTGTGCCCCGAAGTCGAAGCGGGGTTCGGCACGCCGCGCGAGTCGATGCGGCTGGTGAACGACGACGGCCGGCTGCGTCTGCTCACCGTGAAGACCGGCGTGGATCTGACCAGCACGATGGAGCGCTATGCCAGGCGCCGGGCCGAACAGCTCGCCGGCGAGCAGCTCTGCGGATACGTACTGAAGAAAGATTCCCCGAGCTGCGGCATGGAGCGCGTCAAGGTGTACGACGCGCACAAGGTCCCGACGCGCTCCGGACAGGGCCTCTTCGCCGCCGCGCTTCGCGAACAGCAGCCGTTCCTCCCAGTCGAGGAAGAAGGCCGGCTCCTGGATCCGCGTCTCAGGGACAACTTCATCGAGCGCGTGTTTGCGTTTCGGCGGCTTCAGGAGTTGTTCGGAGGCCACTGGACTGCCGGAGCGCTCGTCCGTTTCCACACCGCGCACAAGCTGACCCTGATGGCGCACTCGCCCAGGGCCTACCAGTCACTCGGGCAACTGGTCGCTCGCGCGAAGCAACTGGCGAAGCCCGCTTTAGAGGCCCGGTACACCGAGGAATTCATGAGAGCCCTCGAGACCGTGGCCACGACTCGCCGGCACACCAATGTGCTGCAGCACATGGCCGGCTACTTCAAGACGATCCTCGACGACGCCAGCAGGGCCGAGCTGGGAGAAACGATCGAAGACTATCGCGTCGGCCTCGTGCCGCTCATCGTGCCCATCACGCTCCTGCGCCATTACGTGCGCCATCATGACGTGCCCTATCTGGCCGGCCAGGTGTATCTGGAGCCCCATCCCAAAGAACTGATGCTCAGAAACCATGTCTAACCACCTGCGTACTCATTTCCTGCTCGCGCTGCTGCTCGCCGGCGCGCCGGCTGCGGCCCAGGACACGGCGGGCACGGGGGCCGTCCGCGGCGTCGCGGCGAACGCCGCCGGCCGCCCCGCCGCCAACGTCGCTGTGTGCGTGACCGCCACGAACCAATGCGACGCCACCGGCGCCGAAGGCCGGTTTGCCATTGCCGGCGTGCGGGCGGGCACCTATCAACTCGAGATCATCGCACCCGGCCGGCCGGGGTTTCTCAGTCAGGATGTCGAGGTGCGCGCCGGCGTCGACGCGGTCGTCGAGATCTCGCTGCCGGACGTGGACACCATTGAGGAGTCGGTGACCGTGACGGCGCCGGCCTTTGCGTCTCCCGAAGAAATCAAGAACTCCGGATTTCTGATCTCATCGAGCGAGATTCGCGGCGGCGCCGGCGCGTTGCAGGACGTCTCGCGGTACGTGCAGTCGCTGCCGGGCGTCGTCATCGGCGCCAACGACTTCCGCAACGACCTCATCGTCCGCGGCGGCAGCCCGCTCGAGAACTTGTACATCGTGGACAACGTCGAGATTCCGAACATCAACACGTTCGCGACGTTCGCCTCGGCCGGGGGCACGGTGAGCATGCTCGATGCCCAGATGATCCAGAACGTGACATTCCTGACGGGCGGCTATCCCGCCACCTTCGGCAATCGCGCCTCGAGCGTGCTGCAGATCACCCAGCGCGAAGGGAGCCGCACGCGGCTGGGGGGACGAGCCACGCTCGGTTTCGCGGGCGCGGGCGTGGTCGCCGAGGGCCCCATCGGAGGCCGTGGGGCCGGCTCGTGGATCGCGTCGGTGCGCCGCAGCTTTCTGGATCTCGTCACTGATGACGTCGGGTTCGGGGGCGTCCCCGTCCTCTATACGTTCAACGGCAAGGCGGTCTACGACGTCTCGGCACACGACCGGCTCTGGCTGGTCAATGTCTCTGGTGCCGACAATATCCGCCTCGGGTTGACGGACAAAAGCGACCTGTCCAGCGAGCTCAGCAACCTGGACATCCGGTACAACGGCCGGCGGAGCGCCACGGGACTCAACTGGCAGCGCCTGTTCGGCGCCCGCAGCGTCGGGTTGTTCGGCCTGACCTATTCGCGCGCCACCGTCGACCAGAACGTGAAGGATCTGATTCGCGGGGGCGTGCCGCCTCCGGGCACGTCGGTGGAGAATCAGCTGGCAGCCGGACCCATCGTGTTTCGCGAAGGCTCGACCGAGTCGGAATCCACCGTGAAGTACGACGTGACGACGTATCTGCCTCTCGTCGGCAAGTTGCAGAGCGGCGCGAGCGTCAAGCGTTTCGACGCGCAATACGACACGGCTTCGCCCTTCGGAACCGACAGCCCGTTTTTCGCGGTTCCCGACGTCAACGCGTTTTCGCTGAACGATCGAATCGCAACCTACCAGATCGGCGGTTACGTCCAGGCCACCTTCGCCCTGTCGCGTCGCCTGAGCGCCACGGCCGGCGGACGCTTCGACCGGTATCAGTACCTCAATGCGAGCCGCGTCAGCCCACGCGTGGGCCTGGACTACGAGCTGACCAGCCGCCTGTCGCTTCGCGCGTCGTACGGCCGCTACGCACAGCAGCCCTTTCTGCTGTTCCTCTCGGCATACCCGGAGAATCGTTCGCTCGCGCCGTTCCGCGCGGACCACTATGTCGCGGGCGTGACGTACGCGCCCGAGGCCTCGACCCGTTTCACCGCCGAGATCTATCGTAAGGAGTACCGCGACTACCCGGTCTCGAGTCAGATTCCGGCGCTGTCGCTGGCCAACATCGGAGACACGTTTGCGATCCGCGACATCCTGTTTCCGATGGTCAGTGCGGGACGCGGCCAGGCCACGGGGATCGAGCTCTTCGCGGAACGCAAGGAAAGTGTCGCGCGTTGGTATGGGCAGGCCAACCTGTCATTCTCGCGCGTGCGCCACGCAGGGCTCGATGGCGTGCTTCGCCCGGGCTCCTTCGACTATCCCATTGTCGCGAACGTGGTCGGAGGCTACCGCCTGTCGCCGCGGTGGGATGTCTCGACGCGCCTCTCGTTTCTCAGCGGCCGGCCGTTCACGCCGTTCGACATCGCCCAATCGACGGCGCAGCGACGCGCGGTGAACGACCTGACCCGGGTGAATGCCGGACGCGCTCCGGACTACTTCCGCGCCGACCTTCGGGTCGATCGCCGCTTCGTCGTAGCCGGCCGGGAGGTGTCCGTGTTCGCCGGCGTCCAGAACCTGACCAACCGGCGCAACGTGGCCGGCTACACCTGGGATCGCCGCCAGAATACGATCCGGGTGAACGACCAGCTCGGTGTGTTTCCGATTCTGGGCCTGGACTGGAACTTCTAGAACGCGCTGTGCTTCCACAACCACGCCGTATCCTGCTCACCGGCGCCAGCGGATACGTCGGCGGACGCCTCCTCACGCAGTTGGTGAGCCGCGGATACCGCGTCCGTTGCCTGGCGCGAAATCCGGCCCACCTGCTGCAGCGCGTCCCGTCAGGCGTGGAAGTCGTGGCCGGCGACGTCACCGATCGCGCGTCGCTCGACGCGGTCTTCGCGGGCACCGACGCCGCGTATTACCTCGTGCATTCGATGGGGGACGCGTCGGGCTTCGAGGACCGTGAGCGCGAAGGCGCCACGAACTTCGCCGCGGCTGCGAAGGCCGCCGGCGTCCAGCGGGTGATCTATGTGGGCGGGCTCGGCGACGACCGGGTCGACCTGTCGCCGCACCTGCGCAGCCGGCAGGAGGTGGGGCGGATCCTGCGCGAGTCCGGAGTGCCGACCCTTGAGTTGCGCGCCTCGATCGTGATCGGCTCCGGCAGCCTGTCGTTCGAGATGATTCGCGCGCTGACCGAGCACCTGCCGGTGATGATCACGCCGCGCTGGGTTTCGGTGCTCGCGCAGCCGATCGCCGTCGGCGACCTTCTCGCGTACCTCCTCGAGGCTCTCGTGGTGCCGCTCGACGGGAGCCTCGTGGTCGAAATTGGAGGCGCCGATCAGTGGTCGTACCTGGCGCTGATGCAGGAATACGCGCGGCAGCGCGGCCTCAGGCGGCTGATGATCCGCGTGCCGCTGCTGACGCCGCACTTGAGCAGCCTGTGGCTCGGGCTGGTGACGCCGCTCTATGCCCGCATCGGCCGGAAGCTCATCGAGAGCATCCGATATCCGACAGTCGTGACCACCGACATCGCACGGCGTCTCTTCTCCGTGCGTCCCGTCGGCGCCGCCGAGGCGATCCGCGCGGCGCTGGACAACGAAGACCGCGAATATGCCGAAACGCGTTGGTCCGACGCCGTCTCCGCGGCGGGACAACTCGCGGGCACGGCGAGCCAGCCTGTCGGGCGGCGCCTGATTGACCGGCGCGAGATGGAAGTTCCGGCGTCGCCTGCGCGGTGCTTCGCCGTGATCGCGAATCTTGGCGGCCGCAACGGCTGGCCGGTTTACGAATGGCTGTGGCGGCTCCGCGGATTCATCGATCTCCTGATTGGCGGTGTCGGGATGCGCCGAGGCCGTCCCGAGGGCCGGATGTTGCGCGCCGGCGATCCGCTGGATTTCTGGCGCGTCGAGACATGCGAGCCGAACGAACGGCTCCGGCTCGCGGCCGAAATGAAATTGCCGGGGCGGGCGTGGCTGGAGTTCGCGGTCGTCCCGATCGTCGGGGGATCTCTCATCCGCCAGACCGCCGTGTTCGATCCCATTGGTCTGGCCGGGTTGTTTTACTGGTACGCGCTCGCTCCAGCCCACGCCGTCGTGTTCCGGGGAATGCTGAAAGCCATCGCGCGGCGCGCGGCGGCGCACCCTCTCCCGTCATGACGGCTTCACTCGCGGCCCTTGCCGGGCTCTCCGTCATGATCGCCGCGCTGACGTGCGTCTGGATCGTCAGCGTCAGACGTCGCGATGCCAGCATCGTCGACATCTGCTGGGGCCCTGGGTTCGCGCTGCTGGCGTGGGTGTACTGCGCGCTGTTCAACGCATTCAGGCCGAGGGCGATCGTCGTCGCTGTGCTCGTCACCGTGTGGGCGGTGCGGTTCGCCGCGCATCTTCTCAGACGCCATCTCGGAGAAGATCCTCGATACCGATCGATGCGTGATGCGCACGGGCGGGCGTTCTGGTGGCGGAGCCTGTTCACGGTTTTCTGGCTGCAGGCCGTGATTCTCTGGTTCGTGGCTCTCCCGGTTCTCGTCGCCACGGGTGCAACGGAGCCTGCGGGCGTAACCGCGACCGACATCGCAGGCGTGCTGCTGTTCGCCGTCGGTTTTGCGTTTGAGGCGATCGGCGACTCTCAGCTCGAGCACTTCAAGGCAGTTCCGGCCAACCGCGGGACAGTCCTCAACAGCGGCCTGTGGCGCTACACACGTCACCCGAATTACTTCGGCGACGCGGTCCTGTGGTGGGGCGTCTTTCTCATCGCGTGCTCAGCGCCCGGAGGCTGGCTGACCGTCGCGAGCCCGCTGCTCATGACCGTGCTCTTGTTGCGCGTTTCAGGCGTCACGCTGCTCGAACAGAGCCTGACGGCATCGAAGCCCGGCTACGCGGAGTACATGAGGCGCACCTCGGCGTTCATCCCGTGGTTTCCGCACGCCGACTGAACGCCCGCCGTTCGACGTCCTCCCGTGAGGCCTCAGAAACGGATGACGAGTCCTCCGGACACCGCCACGTTGTGAACGCCCGGCCCAGGCGTCGGGAGCGAGAAGTTCCTCGCGCCGGTGACGATATCGCGGACTTCGCCACGGAATCCGAGCCAGCCCAGACCGCGGACGTCAAGACCGCCGCCGTACTCGAGCGCGCCGGAATTCGTGTCGCGCTGCGCCGAATTCGCCCCTCTGTCCTGCCGCAGTTTCGACTCGGAGTAGCGGGCGTACCCGCCGCCAATGGAACCAAACACCGACACCGGCGCCTTCGGCCACAGGGTCACCCGGACTCCGGGCGTCAGATAGAGCGACGCGTACTCGAGCGGCAGCGACGCGCCCGGCGTGAGGACCGTGAACGCGTTCGACGCGAGAAACGGCACCTCGACAGACACCTTCACCGCGTCGGCGCGCCAGACCTCCCAGGCAAACGTCGCCTGATAGGTCCTGCCCCGGTCGAACGTCAGCACGCTGCCTTCATTGGTCGTGCGCGTCGAGCCAAGCAGCAAGCCGACGTCGAACCGCGGGTCGCCGGCCCGCGCCTCCCGGCTGCAGAACAGGGCGGCGGCGGTCGTGAGCACCAAGAGCGTTTTGGGTCGGGACATCATGAATCACTCCCCCGAGATGGTTGACGTCACGGCGGTAATCCGCCGTCAGAGAAAGAATTCGGCGGGACCGAGCGAAAGGTTACGATCGCGAATCGGATGAGCGACGGCGACCTCCTCGACGAGCAACTGCGGCTCCTGATGCGCGCGGCGCAAGCCGGCGACGTCGACGCGTATCGCGCCCTCCTCACGGCCGTGTCGCCAAGGATTCGGCGCATCGTGCGCGCGCGCCGGGGCTTCCTCGGCGCCGACGACACGGAGGATCTCGTCCAGGACGTGCTGCTGTCGGTGCACGCCGTTCTCGCGACGTTCGATCCGTCGCGGCCGTTCATGCCCTGGCTCCTGGCAATCGTGCGGAATCGGATGGCCGACGCGGCGCGGCGCTACGCCCGTCACCACGCGCACGAGATGGGCGGCGCCGACGCGCGAGTAACCTTTGACGATCTCCCGGCGAATACCCACGATGAGGGACCGGGGGATCTCGAAGCGCTGGCACAGGCCATCCGGGATCTTCCCGCGGGTCAGCGCCGGGCCATCGAGTTGCTCAAGCTTCAGGAGATGTCGCTGAGGGAAGCTTCGGCGGCGACCGGGACAAGTGTGAGCGCACTGAAGGTGGCGACGCATCGGGCCATGGTGTCGTTGCGGCGTATGCTTGGGCGGCCGGCAGCACATGACGACTGAGGATCTGATCGAGCGTCTCGGACATTACCTCGTGCCTGTGCGGCCGCTGGCGCCGCCGTGGACACGCGCGGCGGCGTGGCTCGCCTACGCCGGTGCGTACGTGGGCGCGGTTGTTCTGTTGACCTGGTTGCGCGGCCGGTCGCTCGGAACCTCCGGCGCGAGCAGCGGCGCGTACCTGGCCCAGCAGGCCGCGCTGGTCGTGACGGCGGTGTCCGCCGCCGCCGCCGCATTCGCATCGGTGATTCCGGCCGGCAGCAGACGTCCGTTCAACGCGGCCCTCACGTCGTCGGCCGTCGTCATCGCGGCGCTCGCCTGGGGCTGCGTCGCCGACGTCCATGTGCAGGGAACTCTCGGGATCGGCCGCGAGACCGACTGGCCGTGCGTCGTCTCGATCGCTCTTGGCGGCATCATTTTCTGGGCGGCGGCCGCGGCGATGCTCAGGCGGGGCGCCCCGTTGACGCCTCGTTCCAGCAGCCTGCTGGCGGGCGTCGCCGCGTTCTCGGTTGCGAACCTCGAGGCATGCCTCTCGCGATCGCACGCGTTTAATGTCACGATCCTGCTATGGCACGGCGTCACAACGGCGCTGATCCTGGCCGCCACGGTCCCCCTGGGCGATCGCGTGCTTGCCTGGAAGACAAAGGAGCTCCATTGACAGTTCGCCTCCTCTCGCTCGCGATGTGCCTCGTCCTTGCGTGGCCTGGGCGCGCCACGCCGCAGCCGGCGCCTCCGGATGTTCAGAAGCTGGGACCACAAGTGGGGACCGTCGTGCCGGACTTCACGCTGCGCGATCAGAACGGACAGTCGCGCACGCTGGCGTCCCTCAGTGGGCCGAAGGGCCTCATGCTCGTCTTCTACCGATCGGCGGACTGGTGTCCGTACTGCAAAACGCAACTGGCCGAGCTCCAGACGCGGACGGCGGACCTTCAAAGGAACGGCATCGGCCTCGCGGCGATCAGCTACGACGCGGTGCCCATCCTCGCCGACTTTTCGAAGCGCCGGGGCATTACGTTTCCGCTGTTGTCGGATCCGGGATCGGCGACGATCAAGCGGTACGGGATTCTCAACACCACGGTGCCGGAAACGAATCAACAGAGCTACGGGATTCCGTTTCCAGGCACGTTCATGCTGAACGCCAAAAGCGTCGTCACGTCACGCTTCTTCGAGCCGGCCTATCAGGAGCGGACGACGGTCGGCAGCATCATGGCCAGGCTGGGCAACAACGTCGACATGCAGGCGACGAAGGTGTCGTCCGCGCAACTCGAGATGACCTCGTTCGCCACCGACAGCATCCGTTGAGGCGCAACCCTTCCTTGCCACGCGTGCAGCGCGGTACCCCTCCCCGGAGGATTACCATTTCAAGCCTCTGAACGAGCACGTGCAGGTGTATCAGCGGCCGTTCCGAATCGTGCAGGACGTCGTGATCGACGCATCGCCGCAGGGCCAGGCGACGTTGAAGGACGTGTCTTCGCTGACGATCAAGGCCGTGCTGAACTACCAGGCGTGCGACGACAAGGTGTGCTTCACACCCCAGTCGGTGCCGCTGACATGGACTGTGAAGCTTCGACAGCTGGACCGCGAGCGCGCGAACCCATGACGTTTCCTCATTCCTCCGTCACAGAGGAGAAGGGCGTATCGTGAAGTCGTTATTCAACTCGGATGTGTTCAAGGACACCGTCGGCCGCATCGAGGCGCTTCAGGCGTCCGCGTCGAGGCAGTGGGGAAAGATGACGCCGTCGCAGATGCTGGAACACGTGACACGCGCGCTCGAAACGGCCTGCGGAAAAGGCCCGCAGACGCAGGCCTGGCTCGGTAAGCTGATTGGCTGGGCAGTGAAGAAGAGCTTCGTCGGCGAGAAACCGTTCTCGAAGAACAGCCCCACAAGCCCCGAGTTCATCGTCCACGACGAGCCCGGCTTCGACGCGACGAAGCAGCGCCTGCTCGGCGTGATGCGCGAGTTTCAGTCGCTTGGAGAACGCGGCTGCGATGGCCACGTCCACGGGTTCTTCGGAACAATGTCAGGCGCCGAGTGGAGCGTGATGCAGTACAAGCATCTCGACCACCACCTGCGCCAGTTCGGCGCCTGACGACCTCGTTTACTTCGCCGGCTCGATTTTCAGCACTGCGCCGAACGTCTCGTCGGTCAGCGCGTAGAGAAATCCGTCGGGGCCGGGCTTCACTTCCCGAATCCGCTGCTTCAGCTCCGCGAGGAAGATCTCGCGGCCGGTGGGCTCGCCCTTCGGGTTGAAGAACACGCGCT